>OMLO01000618.1_pt1 | contig 24154 bp, 10 predicted proteins | sample 1674811 | NCBI WGS metagenome assembly OMLO01 (sample SAMN06265003, study PRJEB25207) | coral metagenome | isolation source: Coral host | place: Mexico:La Bocana,Puerto Morelos, Mexico | collected 2008-11-13
CCGTGAACAACAATAACAAAAAAATTCCACTTTTTTTGTTGCCGATTTTTGCTGTCGATATTTGCATAGCTGTTGCAAGTTAGCATGTGACTGGAAAAAAAGGGATAAAATACATCGTATGTGACATAATCAATGTCATGTCACGTATTGAATTAGAAGCAGCTATTCTTTTAGGCGGCCGCGTGAAATTCTTTTGAGACTTTAGACGTTTGATTGCCCATGGAAGAAAAGTCCATTCATATGACAATCAACATCGAAATATCGAGAAACTGCCAGGCGAAATTACAATAGAAGGGTATCTTTTGCTGCTTTGCATCTGTAGTGAAAAACATGTCAGGAAATGATGCAGCGATCTATTAAGAAAAACCACATAGTTCCTAAAATTCCTTAAGAGGAGAAACGGATTAAGTCGCTCGCAGGGGTAGAGAGGTCATGTCTCAGTAATTGCTGCGTAATCTTTGACGGTAACCGCATGAGGGCAGTCGTAGCACAACTAAGCGCGTCTTCTGGCCTAGCTGTTCTGCAGATCCGATGCTTCCTTCTTCCTTTTTAAGCAGTCTTGGACTGATTGTACGATTTGATAGAAAGCCAAGCCCGTTTTTCACCTCTGACAATAACGACAACTGCAATTCACACATTTCAACGTAAAGATCACCCACACATCTGAATAGACGAATAATTATTTCACCGAATAAGTCAACAATGTTACTAAATAAACGTGGACTGCTCTTTAATAGTTTGTTTTGACTAGCGGGTCTGTTGTGATGATAGAAAACTGGCGACATCTGCCACCAAGTGCCGTCTAATTTCCATACTTTGACGCACGACCTATATGATCGAATTGTTTTTGTTCCCTAGCAACTAATCTCCATATGTTGGCCGTGACAGAAGTGTTTGCTGTGAACTCCGGGGTCGGAAATTATCGCATTTTCTGGAAAGCTGTGATTCTCACCAAGAAAGAACTTTTCAAAATCGAATGTAAAATAAAGGAACACTTCTGCGGTGAATTTTCGTGGCTTCATTTGCAAGTTGAAATTGTGTTGCAGAGGAAATGGGTCGGAACAACGTGCAAACGGAATTCCTGAGACAAGCCCCGTGCCGTCATTGCTTACGTCAGAAGGTTTAATCAACACCACTGAGGTTTAAGATATAAAAGGAGAGAGATCAACACGACTTGATCAGTTCATCCAAGATCTTCAGCTACAACAACTAACTGAACAAAAAAGAAGAAAGTTAAGTGACTGGAACTATTTTACCTGATTGAGAACATGGAAATAAGGAGCATCATACTGTTGCTAGCAGTCGCCGCAGTAAATTTTGCAAATGGCAAACCGATTTTTAAAGTGCCCGTTGATCCTGACGTGGAACCAGCGAAGGAATATGAGCTTATGGTGAGTAAATTTCTTTTTAAGCATGCATAAGTAATAAGTTTTAGAGTGCAATAACTGTTTTTTTGTGTGAAGTTGTAGTAATTTTTCACGTGCTTGAGGTGATCACGCAGCCAGGCAAGGCAGATCACGAAATGGCTCTTTGAACAGTAGGGTATTTCGACTGCATGTTGTGCGCACATTGTGCACTGCATGTGTCAGTTTTAAAGGTAGCAAAGAAAAAGCTTTTCTTGAATCCGTCCTAAAAAATCAACTAGGAACAGATATCACAGATATATTTTGACCCTAAAAAACGCGCGGTCATTGAACTCGTTATTCGCGGCTGTGTTCATCATTCATCACATCGTCGTCAGCGGTGTGGGGTAGGTTTCTTACATATCAAGTTTACAGGAAATGAATACGAGATTTTGCTGAAGAAATCTAATTAACCAACAAATACGGGAAGCGAAGGATTACAACGATTACGTTTCTGTTTAAGCGTGACGGACTGAAGGTGTTTAAGTCATTCCGGAACATGCGAGGCGTGATTCGTTAATTTACGCGCAATATGTGACTTGCATAACACCACTGCGAAGCGATGGGTGTGATTTACTTAACTGATAGCAATTTTCTTTCGGATGTGGTCTCGTAGTAACAATCAAAGAATTTATTTCCGCTAAAACTTTGACTAAACCAGGAGAGAGGAGCTTACGGGTATATATTTTTTTCCAACAGGATTACCTTATCAAATACGGCTATCTCGGCAACCCCAATCACAGAATCGGAAAAGTCACCACCATGGAGGAATTCAAAGCCGCTGTAAGAAGAATGCAACGCTATGCGGGTTACAACGAGACAGGAGACTTTACTGATCCCAAAACGTTAGCGCTGGTGAAAGCGAACAGATGCGGAGTCTCTGACTTAGGACCATCAGACATTGCGCGACGTAAGCGAAGATACGCCTTGCAAGGGACATACTGGAGGAAAAATGTAAGTCAGCTGATTTGCGTGTTCTTCGTTTCATTCAGTTCTCCGTTCAGTTGAAGTTACAAAGTTGCTTGGCCTTTCTTGATTTTTAATTTTCGCATCCGTTGTCTTCCTTTCTCTTCGTTTATGCTAGGGAGCTGTTTTTTAGTCATGTACGTACCAATTAACAAACGTTCATTTCTACTTGCCACTTTGCACAGGAACTTACCTATCGGATCGAAAAATACACGGCATCTGATATCCCAACGGAAGAAGTGGACAACACAGTCGCAAAAGCCATTGATATGTGGTCGAGCGCCAGCAGTCTGACCATCAAGAGGGAAGACAACCCAGACTTGCCCGCTGATATCAGAATTTACTTCGTGACAGGTTTTCATGGCGATACCAGACCTGCGGATGGCCCTGGAGGCGAACTAGCACACGCTTTCTTTCCTGGAGCCCAGGATGAAGATCTGGCAGGTGACGTTCACATTGACGATGAGGACACTTTTGCTGTTAAAGGCGGGAATGGCATTGATCTGTTGTGGCTGGTCGTGCATGAACTGGGACACAGTCTTGGTCTGGATCACACATTTCACCCTGACTCTATTATGTTCCCTTATTACACGGGATATAGACCCGACGTGAAGCTGGATAGTGACGATGTACAAGGAATTCAAAGTTTATACGGTAAGATTAGAATTCCCAGGAGTTAATTCAGTATCCTTACACTCGACTGAATGCGACATAACAGTCAGACACGCCAACCTCGTTCCCAGGGTATCTCTTCTTTCAACCCCTGCGGGGCGTTAAGAAGAGAGACCCTGGGAACGAGGTTGTCACCTGTCAGACACTGAAACCCATGTTTGCCTTCATCGATCTTTTTTTAGCCTCCATCATGATCACATAAGTACATTAGCTTCTAATTTTTAATTATAACAAGTTGCTATTCTTTCTTTTTTCCTTCGAATGACTAATAAACAATTTTTGTCTTAAATTACGCAGGTCTCCCCGGCGTTGAACCAGAGACTCCATCGCCAAACCCCACACCCAAGACATGTAGTGACGTCAAACCGGACTTGGTAGTCACAACCGCTGACCAGAAAACATACGCCTTTAGTGGCAAGCACTTCTGGGAAATCAAGGACAAAGGAGGTGCCAATGGTCCATATGAGATCAAAGAATACTGGCCTGACTTAGAAGAGAATATGGATGCTGCATACACAATCAGGTCTTTTGGACAGACGTTATTCCATAAAGGAAATAGGTAAGATAGTTAAAGTTCACCTTGAATGTCTAATCTAATTCGTGGGACTTGAAATTAAATCGCAATCGAAATCACATATTCAAAAGTTAAAAGATCGTTGCATATCGACGCGCGCGTCGCATTTAAAGTAAACTTGATTTACTTACAGAAATTTTTTTGTTGTTGAACCAGGTTCTGGGTATACAAAAACAAGGAAAAACAGTACGGTCCCGCTGACATCTCGCAACTCGGCCTGCCCGCGGAACTCGCCAATATTGACGCCGCGCTGGAATGGAGACGAAATGGCAAAACGTACTTCTTCAAGGGCTCCAAGTATTGGCGGTACGACAGAACCCGGGGTCAACTCGATGTTGGATATCCCAGGGATATTGCCGTTTGGAAAGGAATTCCCAACGATATCAATGCAGTGTTTCAATGGAAAAATGGTAGATCGTACTTCTTCAAAGGAAACAAATACTACGCTTTTGATGACGACAGAGTAAGGGTCCTTGAAGATAACGTGAATCCGTACCCAAGAGATGTAGCATCTTATTGGATGGGTTGTTCCAACCCAGATGTTGAGATAGCGCCGGCGGGGTCAGCTTGTGGCTTGCTACCAAACCTGCTCGTCTTTATGTCATGTTTCCTTATCACGTGGTTGTTTTAAACGCCTGTAGTTAAAAGAACAGATTAGCCTGAAACACTTACATATATTGCCACTGTCGAAATCAACTTATAAACTGCGTCTTACAAAGGTCGACCAACAACTCATTTTGAACACTTCATATGAAGCGTATAAGTTATTGCACCATGTACATTGTCCGGTCAGTTCCCAATGGAACAGTTATATTGTACAGTTTGATACAAAATATATATTTATTGATGTGAATATTCATAATTTATTACATTGCAAATATTATTGATATCGAAGCGAAAGCGCGAAAGGTCAGTCACAGCTCAAGGAAAATAAATACTTATTAAATTTCAAAAGTACATTTTCGTATGGAGTTTTTGTTTGAATGTGGGGCTGGAGATGTCAACATGGGAAGCAAGCTGGTATCAAGTTTCAAGTCCAACTACAATATGTGCATTTGTAACCGGGAACCGAAAGAGAGAAAGACGGAAGGATATTTTAATAGTGCTGATTCCTGGGAACTTGAGCTCATTACTTTGGAACTCGGGTGCTAGTTTTTACCTATCTCAGACAAAAAATGAAATTTCTCGCTCATTTCTAATCGTTATTATGAATAAAGTTTTTCGGAACCCCTGAAGCCAATAATTTCTCATTGTGATAGAGCTCTTAAAGGGTCTTTGAAAGCTCGAATTCCTAATTACCAACGATCTCAAAACTTGAAGAAAAAAATCACCCTGGGACGACGTCGACGGTCACGTTCTAAGAAGCAAAGCTTTTTCCAGATAATTAACGGGTGGATGACGGGGTGGGTTTGTAGCTTGTAGTACATTCCATCAACCCACCTGAGAAGCGATTAATTTGTTTGTCGGAGCGGTTTCCAATTCCCTCTATGATACACGCCTGCTTGCAGGGAATCATGGAATTGTAGTTGTATTTTAGACTCATAAAGTGCTATCCAGTCCAAGATGATTTTTTTAAAAAAAATAAATCAGTTTATTGTTTTATGGCTGGAGTTTTGCCCTCTTTAGCGAACCCATTCATTGGCTGATTCATGGTCACATGTCATTTAACAATGAAAATGTTTACCGCCAAATGGCATGAGCGGGAAACATATTGCTATGACGCCAAACCGGAAACAATCCACTGTTACCCGCGAAATGTTGACCGCTGTTGCACGTAACGTACAGTTGAAGGTGGCCTTGTCACTGGAATCTCGGTTTGACCCATTTCTTTTGCTATATGACAAATCACTGAGTCAATGATTGGTCCGCCCTTGGGGAACAGTGAATTTTATTTCTCTCGAATCTCAGTGTTTGACGGAAAACATTGAGATTCTCGGGAAACAAAGTTCACTGTTCTCCTCAGGACCAGTTATTCATTGTTAATTGTCTTAATTATGTTTGTCTACACTTTAAAATACAAGTGCTGCTTCAAAAAAAGGTTGAGGTACTTACTATACCACATGTCTCCAGTCTGAAGATGATGAATACAACTACACTGTGATTTCCTGCAGGCATGTCTCTTAAAAAGGTGATGTTACACGGGAACACTCGTAACAACAACTTTCCGCGCAACTTTTAAACAGTTGTTGCAGGTTTTTGATGGTCGTTCAAAAACTCGCCACATTTTGCCGCAACAAAAAATCGCTAAAAGTTGTGATCGCGTGCCATGTTACACGGGACAACTTTCCGCGCGTTTGTTGCGCGTAAAGTTGTTGTTGCGAGTTTTCCCATGTAACATCACCTTTAAAGGGAATTGGCCATTGAGTGAACGTTGTAAACCAAAATCATAGTAGCCATTTTGGTGGACGATAAAAAAGACGCGAAACACTCAGTGGCCATTGAATAAATCACAAGTTCAAACAACTCTAAACAAATGCATCCTAAATCACACAGAGTGTGGAAAAATTGATTTTCACTTCTCAGTGGTTGGTTCAAGCCTGATCATGCATGTTATTAGCATACGGCAAGTGCTGTTTTCGCTGTCTTTTGGCTAGTTTTAATTTGCCGTTTAGAGAATTGAGAATTTTTATACGGTTTAGTTAAAAAGATGTAATTGTATTGCATTTACAAATTTTCAACACACAAAGATATATTTATTTCAAGTCTCAACTTCGAGTTTATTCTAAAAATATTGTTAAAAAGAGAAAGAAAGAAAGAGTGTAATGGTCTTCAGTAACGGATTTCAGAATGTTGAATTTGGAGTTGTATTCAGTTATTTTGTTGAAGAATTTCGGCTAAATGCTATGTCACTTTACGCAAATCTCATGGTGTATTTAAAAATTAGGCAAATGCAGGAACAAAAAAGGCAGAGTTTCTTTCCAATAAAAATCCCTAATTCAATGAAAGCCTGGTATTATTTTCACGCATCAAGGTTTTAAAAAAGAAAATAATAATAAAAAATAACGGTGCGTTTTGTGCGCGCAGAAATCGTGAGAATCTCGTAACGTGCGACCATGGTGCAAGAAAGACCGGGTCGAGTAGTGTTAGAAAGGCCAGGTTACAAAGCTTACTGTGGAGTTGGTCGTAAACTAATGGCGACGTGGCAAAGAGGCTGAGAGAAATGGAATGAAAAATTTGTCTATTTCTGACCTTTTTACATGATACATGTAAGCGTTTCACCGAAGGGGATCAATTATGGGATTGTGCAAGTGTCCTAAGAAGAAGGTCACTACACAGTTTTGCTTCGAACATCGTGTAAATGTTTGTGAACACTGCCTGGTTTCAAACCACCCAAAAGTAAGTGAACTGAAACTTTTACTTTGTTATGTTTTACTCTGCAATTGTTTGGAATTTTAAAGTATGATGATCTTACACCCGAGGGTTTCAGAATGAATGTAATGTTAATGAAACTGGGTTAAAAAATCAATGATGTTATTTTAAATGATAAACTTTCCAAGCTATTTACCTTTTGAGAGATTACTTGTGTAGGAGGCGTTAAGAATTTTGAAATATTGATGTTTCAAAGTGGTGTTGGCTGTAGACCTGTAATCTTGCACATAGTTAAGGTCTCCAAATTCTCAATTCAAACCAAAGAATCAGTGTTCAAGAATGGAGGAGCGGATTCTCTTAATACTTGCCCTGTAAACATCATGACAGGCATGTAAACACGTACAATGTACTGCAGCAAACCGAGGAATTGTAAAACCACAGGGGATGTGAAACAAAACCTGCTCATCTGGTCTGCTCTCCGGACAGCAACAACAACAACAACAATGTAAAAACGATTATTTAACATTTGTAGTAAATTTAATATATACAGCATGTTACAGATACTGTGACGATAATTTTGTTATCTTGTTTTTAAGAGATTTCTAGCCTGTACTGCACAGTCTCGGCATGCTACATGCAATATTCATAATCATTATACTTTTACACTTGATGGAAAGCAAATCAGTGTTATTTGTAACCAACTGCATACCTTATCTTTGAGGCTTTTCAATTCCTTTTCCAACAACCTCAATGCTTTTTACACCTATGAAATTGTTGCATGAAGTGATATGACAAAGAAAAAAGCATGGAGCTTCAACTGCTTTGTAGCTGTAATGGTGGATTGATGGTAGTGGTGCTGATTGAGGGTGGTGTGAATCGAACGCTAAATATTGATCAGTGTGCACACACCCTTTTTGTATTTAACCTTGATGATTAGCAGAAAAATCACCATTGCAACCCCAAACATGTTCTTTTTATTCTTATGTGTAATTCTAAAACAACAAATTGGTGAACAGAATTTTCAATCTGGTGACCAAAATTTTTGGTCTAGATGCCAGTTCGCGCCAATAAAAAAGTTATTTTGGACCCTGAAGCCATGGCTTATTTCATAATGCGAGATCTTAGAGTTCATACAAGAGCTATTCCAAACATTGTTTTGCTAAATTCATGTACAAGCAACACCTTGTTGTTGTCCAGGTAACTAATATTTGATAAGTCCTTGGTTACACACTGTAAATACCGGTATACACATATAAGTACCGGTATATTGTAATAGTATTGATAATTTTTGTTCTTTTTTAGTGTATAGTTAAATCTTATCTACACTGGCTTCAAGACAGTGACTACAATCCAGTTTGTACTTTATGTAATGGAAGTTTGGCTGAAGGAGATGTTATCAGGTTAATTTGCTTTGGTAAGGTACCAGTTTTCTGTGCATTCTGACCATTATTTGTAGGCAGTTATTTGCAGGTCAAATGGTGGGCTCAGCCAATGAAAAGGATGGAAAAATGCATCAAATGATAACAGAGTTTATTAAATGGCTATCTCCGTCAGCAGGTACTCCTTTTGGATGAGACTTAAGTCCCCTGCAGGTTATTTTTACCCAGCATCATGTCCGTTGGACCAACGAAATTTATTATACACCAGTTCCCATTACTCAAGTCCTATTGTTTTTGCAAAAATCCTATCCAAAGAATTAATCATTTTTCTTCTTTCTTCTACAGATGTATTTCATTGGGATTGTCTAAACAGTTATGCAGCAAGTCTTCCAACCAACACAGCTCCTGCAGGGTACACTTGTCCTAACTGCAAGGTGCGTGATTAATTCTTATTTGTTCAGGAGTAAGGGGATCAGTTCACTGAGATTGTCGCCGACCAGTAAGGCAATATAACTGTACTTCCTAAAGGCAGGCAATGATTTGTTAATATAACTTTCTAGGAACATAATCCCTGTGATACAATGTGCTTAAAGCAAGAAAACAAAGTCTTGCTTACAATGTACAAGTGGTTTATTTGCCTTATGATCATCCTGAAATGAAGCCCCAAACAAATTATTAGTATGTTACTATGTTTTAGCTAGCAGAAAGGAATACAGAAATGTGTTACTAACTGTAAATATCTTGAAATACCTCCTTTAGCCAGTAAAAACCTGTAAATAGTTTTTAGAATTTTAGACTCTGCGAGTGAAAATTGTTTTATCTGGGGAGCTTATAATTGAAAGTTCCCTGGACACAAAGGAGTTAAAATGTACATTGTTGTGGAGTACAAGGTTGCAACAAAAAACAAAGTCGCAAGTAGTAATTGAAGTACATGTATAGGTCTCTCTCTCTCTCCTTTTTCTCCACCCTACATTAGTTGCATCAACTTTGGTGAATTTCAAGTTACAACTCTGAAAGGAAAAATTGAGACTGGATGTAACTGGTTTTGCAAAAGCGATTTTATACTGTTCTGGGCTACTATAAAAGTAAGAAACCTTGTCCAGCTAGTGACTAAGAACAAGGCTAATTAAAATATTTGTTGCTATTTGTAGTCACCAGTGTTTCCACCAGCGAAGCAAGTTTCTCCTGTTGCAGACCAATTGAGGCAGATACTGGCCAGTGCACCGTGGGCTCGTGTGGGTCTTGGGCTCCCAGTGGTGAGTATTAATTTTTACAGTTGCTACATAACAATTTATTCAAACTTCAAAGCATCCACCATCCAATTGTGATGCATACAGGAAGCATAAAAGAAGAGAAGGAAGCATAAGAACTGTTTGTGGTCCAGGAAAGAGTAACTCTAGCTTCTGGAGTGCTATCCAAACTTTCCAAGTGCATCATACGGTGTAACTTGATGAATCACTGCTTAACTTATGAGTCAATAATTGTTTTATAGCATGGCCAATAGAAACGGTAAAAAAAATTGATCAATTTAATTCAATTGATCTTTGCTTTTGTCACTGGTGTATAAATGATTGGATTATGATGCCCACTTATGCATAGTGCAGGATTGTAGCATGTCAACTATTTGTTGTGAAAATGTTTGGAGATCTTACAAAATGTGTTTTGGACCGTCACTGACTAGGGATTGTGATTACATTTTGTAGTTTTAATTTGCCAGGTTCCAGCCTCAAACTCATCCAGCTCAGCTGTATTTGAGAGCAGCGTGTCTAGACATGAAGCTGATCTTGGTAAGCTTGACAGACAGTTATTACATTGTGTAAGCTTTTCAAACTAAGGTATTGGTATTATACAACTTAGCATGATAACTTTTTAAGTCAACAGTACATACAAGTAAGTTACCTTGTATATACACTGTACTCACATGTGAGTACTGATTTCAAACCTTGGGGTAATAGAATTGTTAAACTTACTTACCATACCAATTTAGTCAGACTACTTATAAGGCAGGGCTTATCACAGGCTCTGAGGCCTGCATACTGTATATTAATCTTTATTGCCTAAAACAGACCACACAGCAAACCAAGGCTTGAACACCCTGGCGTCTTAATCTGGAGGCAAGCACACTATTCAAAATGCTAAGCTGCGTTTTTTGACAGTTATTTTTGACAGTACTTGTATGTTTTTCTTATCAGTCTCTCAAGCAACAGATGGTCACAGAAAAACAGCTACAAATGGACACACTGAATCATTCACAGTCACTCAGACTACTAGTCAATCCCCTCCTTACATCACCCCACTAAGTACCAAAACAGAGCTCAGACCAGCCAGAGACCATGTAGTGGATGTGCGACAACAGAATACTGTGGTTCCACCCCCACAGCAGGCTCATGCCCGCTCGGACAAACCAAGTAAGTTTGAGATCCTCAAGAAATCAGAGAAGATCATGCGGTCCTGCCCCGGGTTGTTCAGAGGCTGGGTGACGCTATCCGCTGGTTGACAAAAAGAAATCACGCTATCTGTTGGATAGTGATTTATCCAGTGGATACATGTTCCATTATCCACCTTATTAAGGGTTTCAAGCACCAAACCAAATTTCAAAGTTAATAGAAAATGAAAGCAAGTTGTTTCCCTGCTTCATTATATGGCTTGTATTTGTAGCTTAAACTACATATGCTCTGATTGGCTAACCCTAGGGCATTCTTCCGTAATGCTCAGTGGTTGATTGCGGGCTGGCAAAAACAAAGCAACAAGACATGTATAGTAAACAATTCAGGTTTGGTCTTTACAGGAACATCTGAAACCTTAACCAAGAAGTGCCGTTTTGATCTGGGTACAGCTAGGTCTTGGTGTGAGATTTCCCTGTAAAGACCTCACTTCCCGTTAAAATAAGTTACCCATGCAGTTACTATTGAGCAAAGATTATCAACACTATTATGTGGGTTTCTTTATGTGGTTGTTTGTTTTTTTTTTTAAATGGGATTGTTTTTTGTTTTTATATGCATTATTCAATTGTTTGTTTGTCTGTTTATCATCCAGGCACAGTTTCAAGGAAGATATTCAACACTCGAGAGGCAGTGGACAGTATTCCTTATGACCATGATGAGAATAAATACCAAAGAAGAGGTGCTATAGACTGGTTCACAAGATGGTTCTGGTAAGCAAAACACATTTACAGAGATGTACTCCTTGCTTATTTGAGCCTTGTTTGAGCCTATTGAACTGGTAATTTATGATACTTTAAGGTGGCTCTATAGGGTAATCATTCATGGCGTTGCACGCACAAGTGTTTTACACTCACTTCTACACCCATTCCTTTTTGAAAAGTGTGTCCTTCAAAGGACACATGTCCTGTTAAAGAATAAAAATTATTGCAGCACTGCTAGTACAGTGTGTTACCTTGTATAACCTACCTTACACTACACTGTTCTACTTACCCTACCCCACCTGATCCCACCCTACCTTATCCTACCAACCCTACCCCTACGCTACTCTGCATGTACCCACCCTATCTAACCCTACCCCTACTGTACTCTACATGTACCCACCCTATCCTACCCTTCCCTAATCTATCCTATTTACCCTACCCCCGCCCTACCCTACGCCCACCCTATCCCGCCCAAAAATACCTTAAGTGGTCCTACCCCTACCCTATCCTGCACTGCCTAACTCTATATAGTGGTGTCTTTTTTGTGATCGGGACTGTAATTAACCAGCATCAAGAATTGTTTTTATTTTGGCTTCAGGTCTCGAAGACCAAAAAAGCCTGGGCCCGATGATCCCAACGCCTCCTTAAAACGTACAACCATCGTGTTGATTCTGCTCGTCCTCGCCTTTACCACCGTAGTCGTGCTGTTTACGCGTGTGGGACGAGGAATGGCCGATAAAGACCCTTTTCTGGATCCAATGGCAAATCCCAATATTAGAGTCAGAGGTGGAAGAATGGACACAGCCTGAATCTACATCGTCGCTAACTCTTGGATCAGTAACCAAGGACTTTAAGATTGAAGACACACTAGCGCACACAGATACGCTAGTATCTTACCTCGCTTCCTTGTCTTCACGATAGAATGCACGGACTACTTTTGATTTTGTATATTTTTGCGCAAGAGAAAATGGCGATCCGTAAATATTGTAGCTTCGTATGTCGTACGGTCCTTGTTGAGAGAGTTCCCAGGGATTCAGAAGTTTCTCAAAAACCTCCCATTCGCCCCCTTCGTATCTCCCCCCCCCCCCCCCCCCCTCTCTCTGTTATACGCCCCCTCTCTTTTAGAAAATTGATAATCTTTTAAAGAACTAGAAAAGAGAAGATGAAAAATCTTTCCTATATAGTGTAAGATTAACAAGTAAAAGAAATGCAATGCATACCATTAAAGGCCGGGAGAAATGTTACGTGGTGTGCCTGGAAAGAAATTTCTTCGTCTGCGCGTGAAACAGCAACTAGCTGACGATCGCCACGCCGGCCACTAGTTTGGGAAAAAGAAGTAATCCGAGCCAAGTTTGGAAACGTAAAGCAGCCCCAAGCACTCGATATTTTGTTTACTTTTGCTATTTCGAAGGTGACGAGTTCTCCAACGAAGTATCCAAAATGGCACTTGTTATCCCAGATGTCTCCCGTGTTACAGAATTAGTACAACCCCTTAATCCCAGCACCAAATTAAAACCTCGTGTATCGCTAGCTTGGCACCTAACTCTGGTTTCTGTAGCAGTATTGCTACTTCCCCCTTAATGTGTCTGTCTGCTTATTGACAGTGAATATTAGCCAATAAACAAACGAGAACTTTTGCAGTTATTGTAAAATAGTTAACCGTAGGTTATTTCTCCCAACATTTTGTCAGGTTGGATCAACTATTAGCCGGTAGCCATGTTATGTCTGGGTTGAGTGAGGTACTGTCGGAGTAAAGTGTCTTGCCCAGCGACACAACACAACGACCTCGACAAGGGCCGGACTCGAACCTAGACCAAGCTTGATTCGGTGTCCTTCAAGCCAATGTACCTTTGACTCTCTCAGGATAGCTTTCCGCTTTCAGATATTTTGTGCTTTCAAACTAGAAATTATGGCAATCACCGTGGAACAACAGCCACATGATTCTGTGAAACAGTTTCAGATTTTTTCTTCAATGAACATGTAAATCTTTAATTTCTAACTATTTCTACTCGTAAAACTCAAATACAAGACAACACTCATGTGAACAAGCATGAGCAAAGAATGAATCCGTGTCCTCAGCAAACCATAATTTTTGTCTGCACTCCTAATCTAAGACACATTGCGTCGTAATTTCGCTTGTGTATCATAACGTGATGGTAAATCACTCATAAGATTTGTGTTCACTCGGTAACATTTGCCATGTTACGTTTGAGTCTTCCACTTGAATCAAGGTAAACGAGTCCTATCGTCAATTCAATCTCCTTCAAATTCCTTCAACCAGTTGTTTCTTGTATTCAGTGGCATGTTTACCACTCAAAATAATTGCTAACTACTCTTTCTGACCTGTAGGGAAAGAAAGCATAGGCTATATAACTTACTTCAGCGATTTTCTAGTTTTTCAAACATGAAGCCCAGAGAACTTAGCACCGAACGTGGTAAAAGTTATAACCACCGAAGTTGTTAAAAGTTGAAGCGAATATTTTTCTCATTAAATAATAGCACTTGAAAGCTCCAATTCGCCCTTCTGTTCATAAAGTTCTGCCTGTATCATTGTGAGCCTCATTCCCAGGGCGTTTCCCTGTGAACGAGGTTGTATCATTCTGTTCTGTATCAGTGAGTGAGAGGGAGTAGACAGAACAGCAAAATGCGCATGTCAAGTTCACATGGAAAACCTTATCTGGAAGTTCTTGTGGTGCCGATTTTGCCGCCGAGTATTTAGGGTAATAAACAATGCCTTCAATTCTTTTTCTCTTTCTTCTAAAAACTTTAGAGCAACGCTTCAATGCTTCAGTGGAGTCAATAATATTAGGTGTGACAGCTCAAGTTACCTAATATGAAGATGATTATTCATTGCTATCCACATCACGTTGTTGATGGTAACTCTTCTGGTCGGAATTCAATGAAGATTAATTCAAGAATTATTCGTGCAATAAATAAACCCATGTTGAAAGCTGAAAAGAAACACACAAAGAAAACGTTACGATAGCGATATCAAGTGTTGTTTCCATAGTAATGGCGTCCTTAGCTGTCAAACCGCAACAAACCTGCTAAAACTTTTCCAAATCCAGTCCCAATGTCCTTTTCTGCTAGACTGTTGTATATAAATCCAAGGATAGCCAGGATAAAAGATGCGCAGTGAAGTAACTAGAAAGACAACAGTGAAAAATGTGCGATTTAAATAAATTATCTTGTAGCGACAGATATGATCTTCGTTTCCATCTAAATCATAGCGAAAGATTTAATAACAGGTATTCAGTGCATCAAATATCGCTGTTTGTATGCGCTCTATATCAGATGACATATAAAATACTCACCAAGACGGTAAACGTGAATTCTTGAGTCGACCTCTCAGGCATCTCCACGCTAATAATTGAAACAAAGTCGTTTACCAGTACACCGAAAAGAAATATGGCCAAAAGTAGTGATAATAAGGTGTAAAATTCTTTTCTGTGGAGTTCAACCCCTCGGAACTTAAACTGCAAAATACACGTAAACAAGAATGTTGTCAGTAATCAGTACTAATCGTATAATCTCAAAATTAAGAATAGCACTCACGCTCACCATTAGAGCAGAGCTCTGCCTTCACCATTGAAAACTTTAAACGGAGCAAAACTCGGTATTCTTATATTTTAGGAAATCTATCAAAAGATCAGCTAGTTATTACATGTACTCATCACTCTGCTTCGTGAGTTGTGACGTCAAATTAAAGAGTCATCAATCTTGCGCGAGAGAGTGTCGTCATTTCACAAATTAAACATTCGAACCCGTAACACCAACAACATAGAAACCAAAAAATTTTATGTGGTTCGATCGTGCATGTAATATTTTATAGAGCTTAAGTAGCAACAACTGACTGACTTTGGCAAGCCCGCAACATGTGTTCTCCCGCCGACGTAGAGAGGGACCCCGGCTGTGGTTGTTTGTGATTTGCAGATCGAGAATCGAAGTAGCCAGTCATCTTAAATAGATTTTCGAGTGGGCAATGAAAAATGTCTTAGAGGTCTTGGTCTCTAACGCCTTTCTGGGCATAACATTTCACTCTCGCTGTCAGGCTCCGCGATCGTGTACTGCGCTGATTACTGCGCTTCGTTAACCGGGCGCGAGAGAGTCCTAAGGCGGACAACCGCGGAGACTGGGGACCACCAGGGTCTGCTGTTAACCAGCGGTAACGTATTGAATAAGAGTCAAAATCAAGATGGCGGCTTCTGAAGCCGCTGTTGGATTTTGGAATCAAAGAGGCCTTTTGACCTCGTGGCAAGCATGTCCAAAGACAAACGTTTATAGAGAGAGAGTGGATGAAGGTAATTCCTCTTATTCTGCTTCGGCTGAAATGATTTCGTCTCTTAAAAATTACATGTATTACATGTAAATTTATTTTCCTGCGATTAATTTTGCAGACGTCCTAACAGACACGGTTAACAACCTTAACTCAATTCAAATTAAACTGAGACAGACTCAACTCTGGTCAGAGTTTGCCATCATCAAGAGAATTGTCTACAAAAATGGAAATCAGCACAGAAAACAATTTTATTTTCATGGCCTAAGAAGGGTATGTGGCAATCACAATCATTGATGGTTTTCAAAATAATAATTGGCAGTCAGTGTAAAATGAAGACTGTGGACTGCAGACCAGGTGTAAAATGCAGACTGAGGGTAAACTGCAGATTGTGGACTTTTTAACCAACCTCATGCCACATGTACCATTTCAATCACCGAGAGCTAACCATAAACAGGATAACCAGAGTATTATATGGGCTAATCTGGGAGATATTCAGGCTAATCTGAGTGATAGTCAGGCTAATTGGAGTGCAGAATTTCACTGCAATTGGCTTGAAGAATCCTGTTTACTGTCTGCACTTAATAATGAAAATAACACACTAATGTACAGTACTTAAAAAAGCTGTAGACTGCCATCTACATTTGACCCCTGATCCGCAGTCTGCATTTTGTTCTCACTCTGCATTTTACATCCGGTCTTCATTTTACACCTTGTCCATGGTCTGCTTTTTACCCTTGGTCTGCATTTTACATCCACTAGATGCAGTCTGCAGTCTTCATTTTGCAGTGACCGGAATGTTACAAAACCTGTTTGTTTGTGTAAGCAACATCCATAAACTACAAATTTGACCTTGAAAGTCATTTGCTCCTGCTCAGATCAAAGCTGAGCTTTCACTTTGGACTACATGTAAATAGTGTTATGCTATCTTTTTTTTTTTCATTTTTGAAAATTATTTTCAGACAAAAATTAATGCTACTGGCCACAATTTTGAGTGACATTTTGAGAGAAATGCTTATTTACCTGAGTCAGGCATAATTTGAACGTTTTAACAAGTTCTTCTCGCAAAACAAAGAGCAAAATTATATTCTTTGGTGAAACATTCCTACATTGTAAATGTACAGTGTAAGCTAATTTGTAGTAATGGATTTTAGAGATTAACATTTCATGTGAAATATAAGGTTTCAACTTAAAGAAGGTTGTTACTTTTTACCTGTCATAAATGGTAAATGTGCTTATATTTCTTCAGATTGTCAAGAATCTAAATAGACTGCAAGAAATAGAAATTTCCAAAAAGGTGGCTGATGTAAGAAATAGCTTTCCCAGGTATGTTCATGTTGTCTTGTCTTCTAAATCACACTGAAAGATACGTGTAATAATAAATGCTTTGATCAGTATTGTAGAATGTATTTATTTAAAGTTAAATCTGCATGCAAGCCAAGTGGCCAGAGCTTATCACGGTTTTTTAGGCTGAAGGGTATTTCCACTTCCCCCTAGGTGCTGTGAGAGGCACTGTGATAGTAACGTTCCTTGCCCAAGAACACAACACAGTAGTTGTAAAGTTACTATGAACTTCATGTACATGTACTAGATTAAAAAGAATTAAAGCTCAGTAGCTTTAGAGAGAGAGATCAGATGTGTATCTCTTCCCTCATAAAAATGTGTAGAGGGGTGATTAACACAGAACTAAACTGTAAATAGCGGCAGATGCTGATCATGAACAGGAGGTGGGAGATGAGAAGGCTGGAAGTGCAATATTTTTCATGTTGGTAGCACCCAGAAAAAGTCATGAAAACCCACTTATGTCTAGTAATGCATGCAGTAATGAAATTGGCAGATTTGATGAAATTTTGCTGATGATGTATCATGTATGGCTCAAATACAGAATGTCTTCCACTTGATTCTGATAACTCCACTTATTTTTGGCAGCTTACCCAAGCATCAATTCATAAACAAAACACCACCAAACTATCCTTCGGTCGGACTGATTGTTAATATTCTTGGATGTCTGACAGGAGCAGCTCAGATCATACTACAGGTAGACTTCTTACTGTGACAGACAATAATATTAAACAATCACTACTTTTGTAATTTGTTGCCTTTTTAAAGATGTTTGTATCAATAAAAAAAAAACAAAAGAAACAAAAAAAATAAAAAAAAATTAAACAATTATTTACACTGTTTGTTGAATGCTGATTTATTGTCAAAATATGAATTATATAATTATATTAAATTGTAATTGGTCTTTTTCCACAGCTGTCATCTTTCTGCCAAGAAACATTTAAGTATCCTTTTCAACTTGTATTATTTACAAGATGTAGATATGTAGATTTTCATGTACATGACATGTTCTTTTATTCTCTTGATCAGCTCATCATCATTATCATCTCCTTCAGTTGACCATACATGTAGCTGGTTCATATGGTAGACCTTATCTGTCTCTAGTGATCAACAGTGACAAGAGGTTTCTCCCAAAGCCTACTACTGTACGCCAGTTAACTTTTAATGACCTTAAATGTACCGGTTGCTATCTCACATGACCATGCCGTACTTCACAAAGAATGTATAAACAGATGTATAAAGTATAATTATGTGCTCAGTTAAAAGAAGAAAAAATGCAGCAGCCAATTGTAAGAATTTCTGTGCTTTAATAGTTACATTAAATAACAATTAATATTGTTTTGCTGGTTAGGTTCTTAATGCTAGTCAATGACAGGCCAACTGTGTGCAAGCTGTCCTTTTGTTTGTTACAGGGAGATTCACTCTACATGAATTTCTTATATGTCTTGAGCCTTGCACATGTAGTTTGGACAAAGCAAATACAATACTTTTATGAATAAAGGGTGAAAGCTTCTAAAGAAACTGTGGTGCTGCGTCGGTGGGGGTAACAAGGTTACGAATGGAACGAAGGGCTAATGCTCGAAATGTCAGCTTTATAACTCGTTATGGTGGCAAATTTACATTTCAACTTAGTTGATATAGCCAAATTACAATATTTTTATGTTTTGCTGTGTGAGAGAAAAATGCAACCATAGTAACACAACTGTACGAGCTCATTGGTTAAGTATGAACGTCTCATTATGTAGTAATACAGCAAGTATTAGTCATGCACCACACTGTATATCAACTACTGCAAACAAACAAGCCCTTAACTGCTCTTAGATTTTCCTGTTCAGAGTTGCTTAGTGGATATTTCTTAACATTTCATTTGACTCTTGTTTCAAGCTTGAGCAGGGTGTGGTGAGTATGCAGTTAATTTCAAGAGAGGAAATTCACGTACAGTTTTATTTCTCATACTGTATATAATTAACAATTATTCACCAAAGTGGAGGTAGATATCCACCACTTTCACCAACACTGAGGTGAATAATTGTTTTAGTATATGCCACACAAGCTGAATAACTAGTGGACCAAAGAGTAACTTTACTTGTTTGAAAGTAACTTTATTTGAAACAGGAAGCCATTTTGTTTTTCTTTGGCTGTTCGGAGGTGAATAGTACTTGGCTAATCACCTCCAAGCTAGGCAATCAGCGTGCACGAAAAGCACTATTCACTTGTGTGGTATATACTAATTTATAATATTTATTCATCATCATCATCATCATCATCCATATCACACACCACATGATTGTCATTGTGTGTATCAGTCATATGAATACAATGGAACCTGTTTATCCAATCACCAACAGGCCGCAAAAGTCTGTTCATATTAGCAGGTTGGCATTATTAGAGGGGCTCTCTGAATAACAAAATGACTGACTGAACTTTTGTTCAGGCTGGAATTAAGTGGCCATTATAAAGAGGTGGCCATATTAAAGGCTAAGGGTGTCCACAAGGCAGGGTTCTCTGTAGTATTAGAGCCAAGTGCAAACTTTTACTTGCTTTTAAAATTGTCTCACAAGTTGAAACCCCCTTAGCTTGATTGTTAAGTGGCGTTGAAGCACCCTTGTTGCACACTCTTCTAAAGAATATCAAAACTTGAAACCTGGGACAAAAAATATGAAGCTTGTTATTTTACTGATGTTTTGCATTTTAAGTTTAATATTAGATTAGATTTATATTAGTAGAAGTAGTTAAATATGCAATATTCTGCCATAATGAAAGGCAATATTATAATCTTTACAAGATGGAAATTCTCTACCATCACCTGCAGTGTAACCTTTGTCATTTCATTTCTTCCTTTTAGGGTGTTTTTGAAAGACTTTTTGTATGCTGTCACAGAATGCTATGACATCATTTTTCCATGGTTGAACCTACTAGAGGACACACAAAAGGTTATTGATCTTCATATTTAGACATTCCTCAAGTCAGTGTTTAATTCCAGTTTCCAGAGTATGGTCCAACTTGAAGTGTTGCTGCTAACATTTGCCTTTCATGCATATGCAAGAACAGAGCAAGAAATTAAGTGAAGTTTAGTTTGGCATTGAGAACGATTTAGGAGTGGTGAATCGCCCATGATAAAATGTGTCTCTCTGAATTTGCCATGCAATGTTGTAACCTCAAATTTTTTTGCAAGGATAACTAAATTTCAGGTTTGTAGTCTGGGAAAGTACTGTGGACCAAGTTTTATTGAAGGCAAAAAGTTATGCACTGCATACTGAATTAGTTCCCTGCATGAAACTCACTTTTGCCACCAAAATTACATGTCAAGGACTAAATCAAATCATTACATTAACTACTGTATACATGTAACTACACTGTATACATTTAATTTTTGTCCTTTTTTTGGTGTGCGCAAATACTATGAAATATTAACTGAATATATAAAATGTCAATGTGTAAGTTGCACTGATCCCAGATGCTTTAATTGCTCTTCTAGATAGAAAATTCTGAGGCAAAAGATCTTCCCAAAAGTCTCAAAATTTGGCTTGAACCAAAGTCAAACAGGTACACTGTATATTTCATCATGGCTTACAAGAGACCTCTTTCATTGGAACGTTTGTTTTAGCTTTGTTTTAGAGTAAATGGACGTTTCTCCTCTCAGTTCTTCCTTTATTGAATTCTCTCTCAATTCTTCCTCGTCTTGAGCGATTTCAGAAACTGGATTAAACTGGCCCTATCATGATGCCATACCAGTTGCTGCATAGAAATCTGTGTAGAGTTATTGATTAGCTGAACATTACTCAGTTTTAGATTCTTATTTACATGTGCATGTAACTCAAGATTTGATCTAGAACAGGTTTCTTTACCCAGGTTACTATTATAGAAATTGAAACTCGAAAGTGACTCTGCAAGATATTGGTGTACATTGTAGTTAGTGCATGTTGGACTACATAAAGTTTCTACATGGAAAATAGCTATTCTGGGATAGGGTATAGGCTGGGATAGGGTATAGGGTATAGGCTAGAGGGTTTTGGTGCCCAGTCTAGGTCAAACTAATCATGGTCTAGTATAGGGTAAGGGTTTTAGTGTCCCAGTGGCACACCCCCACCCAAAGATTTGGGAAATACCTCCCCACCTGACCAGACCGGAGACATCTGTTTACACAGGTATTATCCAATCCTGGACGTCTACTAGATTAATACAATATTGCGCACTTACTACCAAAAAAACTTGTCTAAAACATGCAATGGCTTGAAATTTTGGAGGATAGGTTCAGGGACATTCTAACAATTCTCATGTGTCTTACAGCACATCTGTGACTCCTCCAAAGATGTCAACACCGGGAACTTTGGATAAATTGTTCGCCTCGACACCAAGACAAAACTCTGAAGGTACTGTTAGTGTTTGTGGATGGAACGTTAACTATCTCAGTGTTTTTTGTCTCTAACGCTTTTGTTGAGCAAAGGTCTTAAATGCAGACAATATCCCTGACTTGACTACTTTGGAAATTGGCACTGAGGCCTCCGTTCACACTTCTCCGGAGAAATTTAAAAACCAAGCTTTATCCCTACGGTTAAGCTCACCGTCCACACTAATCCGTCACGATAATCCGTCACGCTAATCCGTCACGCTAATCCGTCACGATAATCCGTCACGCTAATCTGTCACGTAAACGGAGCTTTATTTCTACTGTTAAGCCCACCGTCCACACTAATCCGTCACGCTAATCCGTCACGCTAATCCGTCACGCTAATCCGTCACGAAAACGGAGCTTTTAGAAGACGCTCTTCAGACCATGGGAATTGAAAACGCCAGCTTTGCGTTTTAGTGTGGACGGAAAACATTTTGAGCTTTTCGAAAACTATGACGTCACGATAATCACATGATTTCCTTGTTCGAGGTTTTCTCAAACAAATCCAAAATGGCCGCTGATTGTTGCATTTTTAAATTTCTCCGACAATTGTGAACGGAGAGTAAGTTCTATAGTAGAGATTGTTGCACTGGCTAAAGGTTTCTTTTCTCGTAATCTTTTAGACACTTCACCAAGATTCTTACTCTCAAATGCTGATTCTTCGACGGAACCAATTGACCTTGGAGAATCGTTCGTGCCTGATAATATCAACAGGCCATTCAAGGTGAGGTTTATATGTGCTTCACACACACTTTTTGGCCCCAAGATCAATTACCAGACTATCGTGGGTCGTTGCTAGGTCTTGTTGGTTTATCAACACGTGGATTAGCACTTCAGTTTCGCTTGTTAGTTTCTTTTTTTATTTTTCATTCACTTACTCTTTGGACCGGACCATTATTTCTTTTAGAGGGAGGGGGATGGGCAATTTTCAAACCAAAGAAAACCAAGTCCTTTTTGCTATTATATTTTAATTTTTTATGTAAAATAATTATTGCACAAGCTATGAGAATAATTGATAATCCGATAACAATTGCTACGAATGATCGGACTCCGGAGTACCTGACAGGCGTATTCAAACCCTCCAGCGCGGACTATTGACTCTGAAATATTGAAAACAAAATAACTATGCCCAAGCGCCGTGCCGTTTTGTGACCTACAGTTACTGTGAACGATTTTCGAAATAAACAAGAATCTTAGAGCAGGGCTGCAAATAATTTTTTCACTTGAAAGGACATATGTCCTACTAAGACACCATCTTGGTCGGACAAAACAAAATTGTGGTCGGACGTCACCAACTTAATCACGGTAGATTTTTATTCATCGTTGCTGTAGAATGATTTACGAAAAATATTTGTCCGGACATCATGTCCCACCACATTTGGGATTTCGTCGGACATGAGCAAATTTTGGTCGGCCAATGATCGATGACCGACAGTTATTTGCAGCCCTGTTAGAGTATGTGCAAACCTGATCGCTGGGGACTAAATTGTCTAAATTGTCAGGCACGGCGTAAGATATGGGTGGTCGTTCTTTAAAGGTTTTGATAGCGTCCACACTGCTTTCAGTCTGTACAAACTTTTTATAACTTCTTTTGGTATATTAGGTTCTTGCTTTCGTAGCACTTTTGTCTGTATGGCTGCGTGATCACAGGTCATGAATGGTGAAAACATGAAATGCGAAGCGCGCGCGCCGTAAATCGAAAGGGAGGAACAAGGATCCGTAACGTGTGTGTCTACTGCGTGTCTGCTGGGTTCGGCAACGATTTTGTATTTATGCGGTAAATTTCTGACGCCCGTCGAAAGCAAAACGAGTCAATTTTAATACACAATTTTAGAAGAAAAAGAAAGTTCGAACCTTTACTTTCTACAAAAGTTAAGAACACCTGGCGATAAATCAAGACACCTATAGGCAACAAAAACAGCTTTAAATTTTAGCAAGCCGCAACAGTAGAGTACGGCCTGCTAAATATTGATCAATTACAACGCGCGTACTAACTGAGAGCTACAATAAGGAATTTTGGAATAATTACTTTTTTTTATTTCTCTCTTTCAAGCCTCCGGTTGCACTGATTGCAGATGACCTCTCCAACCTTAAAACGAAATTGTTTGCTGAGGATCCTGCAGAGCTTCAAGATCACGAGCAGTCTTCACAAGTTAACAGCAATGATTCCACGCGCTCAAGGAAAAGAAAAGCGACGGAGTTTTTAGATGGTCAGGTTTGGAGTTCACCTACGAAGAAATTAGCTATGGAGTTAAAACGGTTTGTGATTAGAGGTGGCCTGTGCAGACATTCTTGTTCAACAATACACATTTTCGGCAATAAGACATGGAAGCGATCTGTTGAAAGAAAACTGCGTAAGAAGCTCGCACAACGAGCGCTGAAGAAAAAACAAAGAAGAGCGGAAGCAAGGACGGGCGCTCCATTCACAAAGAAGAGAAAAAGGGAAACACCTAGCAAAGATAACGTAGTCACAAAGAAGAGAAGAATAGCAACTGATGAAGAGGAAGCGCACTCAAAAAAGAAAGCAAAAAAGACAAGAAAAGGAAAACCAAAACACAGCGGCAAATACACCACAAAAACAAAAAAGAAAAGAAGAAAAACCTGTGAAAGTGAAATGACGACAGGGAAGAAAAGAAAAGAAAACTCTAAACGAGATGAAACCAAGACAGAGAAGAGAAGAAAAGAAAACTCTAAAC
>OMLO01000619.1_pt1 | contig 24151 bp, 20 predicted proteins | sample 1674811 | NCBI WGS metagenome assembly OMLO01 (sample SAMN06265003, study PRJEB25207) | coral metagenome | isolation source: Coral host | place: Mexico:La Bocana,Puerto Morelos, Mexico | collected 2008-11-13
CGAGAGGAATCATATCCCCATTCGGCTTCAACAGTGGGCCATAATGGTCTCCAAAGACCAAAGTAGGGGAATGGATAATCTCAACATCATCAAAATTTCGAAAGAAATTTCGTCTCCTCGTAATCTGATATCCAAAGTCAGAAGGGTTCCACCATAAGAATCCAAAGCTTTGCTTTGGACATCGTTTCTGTTAAAGGCATCGCTAGATGTATTTTGTTGATATTGATCTCGTTTGTTGTGGAGACTTTGAAACTGCCAGTGGCTTCACCAAGCTGTGCCCAAAGAGTTCATGGAGAAGGGTGGGACATGAGAAAAGAGCTCATGGAGAAGGGTGGGACATGAAAAAAGAGCTCATGGAGAAGGGTGGGACATGAAAAAAGAGCTCATGGAGAAGGGTGGGACATGAAAACAATTTCATGGCTTCCATGTTGTCATCAGAAAAGCAAAGTACATGCCAAAAGCCTGATGGGTTTGCCCATTGGATCTTTGGCATGTTCCTGGCTATAGAGCCAACGCCCAAACGCAGGAGCAAAAAGACATTTATAATATGTGATATTTTTTGTTTTCTATATATTCTATATACTATTCTGTGTTTTTTTACATGCAGGTACCAGCAGCTGGGGAACCTTAGGCATCAGTTTTCCCTAGCAACCCCAAGAGTTTCAAAAGGAACCCTAAACACCTCAGGTTTTAAAAACGCATTCTGTGGCGATGCATGTTGCATGGACTGTGCATTGTAGAAAGGGGATCCCCAACCACAACTTTAAATTGGAAACCATGCGTTGAAATCCCTGCAAGCAATCATTGGTGATTGCGTGTATTTCCCTTTGATGAAAGGAACGGTTTTTGAGTTCTTTTTTGGTCGTTTGAGCGTGTTCACGCCGGCCTTTTTTTTGTGGCATTTCAATCTTACAATGGTGTCTTTGACCATTGCTTCCGAAGGGACAAACCGAAAGAAGAAACAAGGCATCAATACATGTGCCTCAACTGCGAAAGTTTTATCACTGCGAAGGTTTTTTTGGAATAAAAATCAAACACTGAAGTTTTAAAAAACCTATCATAGTAACTATGGTGCATCTGCCAGCATGTTCCATTACCAAAATTTCCATGTACTGTAAGTAAAGATGATATACATAATCTAGCAACTGATTTCCTGCAAACTGATTTCCATTACCAAAATTTCCATTTCTTTCCTGCAAACGTGTCCCCCCCGTTTTGATGGAGCTGTGCGCTGCGCATCACTCTTCACCTGGCAGAGATTAACCAGCAAACCAGTGACCAGTGACCTTTGGGGTTGGTGGGTTTTGGAACTGTTGGGCACCAGGTGGAAATTACATGAACTTTAAGGGAAATTACACCCACCATATCCACAAAACATGGGAAGAGTTTGTACACAAAGAATCACAGGCGGTTTTGAACATTGTATACCATACAGCAGGATTTACTCGTACCATGCCAGTGTATATATACCGATGCATTTTAAACTCTGCATCGTGAACCATAGTAACCACAGTACGCCATTCCTTCATAGCCGTTTTGGGTAGGTGGAACAAGTGTGAGTTTAGATCCCCGAAGATAGCTGCGCAACATGGCAACGCAGCCACCAGCATTGCTGTCAATGGTCCAGAAGAATGAGTCTGGGTATGACCCCCTGAGCCCTCCAAATATCAATGTGGTAAACTGGCGGTCAGTTCGCCCGGGTCGCATTTCTTGGACACAGTCGCAAATCGAGTCTTGGAAGTTAATTGGTGGAGTATAAAACATGTTGCCTTGCGAAACATTTCCTGGAATATAACCAAAGAAATGTCACAAAATCAAGGGAAGCAAAGAGAAACCTCATGTGTTGTTTTCCGTTTTAATATGTTATTTGAGATTTTAAGGGCCCTTGCAAAACAAAAGCATACTTTCCTTCATTCGAATGTTGAGGAGAATCTGGCCAAAGATATGATTAGCACTTTGCCTATTGGTGTTATCAACATCATCTACTCTTCTCAGTGGAAAGGAGGACCGCTCTTGGTCCTTGAATCCAACCCGTTGGGACGCCCTTCTTCGGCCACTTTGGCAAAGAATTTCGTATGGTTGATGCCTTTTGTCAAGGATAGCCCTTCCAAGGCTAGGGATCAAACAAAAAAGAATCTTTCCAGGTAAGCAAGTACATTTTAAAAGTATATACCCCCAACCCTTCCAGTTTCTGAAAGTGATAGGATTTGGAATGGGATAATTAGGGAAGTAAGAAATTTAAAAACCCTGTCAGATTCCTTCCTCGTACTACATCTGCGATGCTTTTCTTTACTTGGATGCTTTATTGGAGAAACAGCTATTCAAACCAGATGCAACGAAGCTGGAATCTCGTTCTTCTTTGGCCGCTGATGAAGCGGTGAAAACCAAGAAGTGCTTACAGGCCCTTAGGTACTTGTGGCGTAATGCCAAGGAGAATTCTCATGACCCCCAGGTCCAAATCTTGAAAGACTACTTGTGTCCCTCACCGATCCAAGCCGCCAATGCTCCGCCTGCTCCAGATTCAGACAGCGAACCTGAACCTCAGGAAGCGATTGTGGAGTATGAACTTGGTGCGGAGGGTGGGGAGTCTGAGGAGGAACAACCGGATGAAGAGGTTGACCCAGACCAAGTGACTGCCCCAACTAAGTCTGGACGTGTAGTGCAACAAGCCATTCGCCAGGAAAGTGATTTTGGAAGTGATTCCGATGATTCTATCAATGCCCCTACTCTTATGTTGGGTGATGAATCTCCTAAAGGCAATCATGATGGTGAGGAAGCGGAAGACTTACGCGATAGCCAGGTTGGTGGATGGCTTGGGTCTTTCTATGCTGCCTATGGGAAATATGGGAAAGGTTATGACCCAAATGCCCCGAAGAGTGTTCTTGAGAACAATCATGATGCCATTCTCAGTGACATCCACAACGAGTTGAAGGGCTTGAACAACAGGAACATCGGTGAGCAACTCACCATTTTCAATCTTCAAAGAGTTTTGTTTCGCAACCCACCCCTAATGGTTGAACTTATTTGTCTTTTTCCTATTTCCACCATCCATTGTCCGACTAAGCAAGACCATACTTCTTTGCCAAGGCATCCAATGATCTACGACTACTTGGCGTATTGCAGTGGAGCCATGGAGAGACATGGCCCATTTGTTTACAGTTTGTTGAAAACATCCAAGCACTTCTATGAATGGCTCGCCGAAGAGAAATCTCAGGACAGAACAATTATCAAATGACTCCGGCAACATAAGAAAGTATCCTGAAGGTATAGAACTTACATGAACTTACAGAAATGAAACCTGGGATGACACCTAAATGAACCTTAATGAATATATTGCTTCCTGCAGCGCAGGATGCTGAGTCCGTGGAGCGTGTTGCCCCAATTGATGAGGCCAGATTGTTTTCCATGGCCGTTGGGGTCTAGTCAGGAGTATTGACCAAAACATGGTAAAACACATAAGTCAGCAAGCTTTGAAACCTTGCTCCATGATACCTTGCTCCACGATATGCCCAACCCCTCTGTGGTGCCCCAGCTTTTCATGCTGCAGGCCAAGAAGATCCCTGTGCCTTCCAAGCGCAATTCTGGCTTCAAGGAAGCTTTGGGATTGATGCGGATGGATTCAACAATGGAGGTTGATGGTGATGATGATGATGATGTATACATCACACCAGCCCCCAAGAAACCCAAGCTTGTCAAGGAAATTGCTGAGGCATTGGAGATTTCCCCACCACCTATTGTTGGCCGTCAATCTGTCCCCTTACTTAGATTTGAGTTGGTTTTGGGATGTGGTTTGTTTTTTGGATTTAGTGAAAAAATGTTCTTCCCAAAGCTTTTGTTTTGGGTTGTACCTGTGGTCATTCTCGCATCTTGGTTTTGGAAGTTCCCCTAATCTTTTCAAGAAAACAATGTGGATCCAGGGGTTCAAACTATGATGTCTATAAGGGTGGTAATTCCCTACGCCTAAGGCTAAAGCCATCAACAAGCTGAAGAAGGCCCCCAAAGCTTCAGCAGCTGCTGGAGTCAAAAAAGAAGCAGTGGAAGGTGGCGATCGTATGGTTGAGTTTAAGGGCTATGACTTGTCTCATCTTCCTGAAGCAGCCCGCCCCTTTAAAGATCAAGTGTACAAAGGGACTCACTCCTACACAGTCCATGTTGGGGATGCTGTCTCTTGATTTTGATTGCTTCAAGTTTAAACATTTCACCCCTTAAAGCAAGAGTTTTAGACCCTTCTTTTTGAAACCCAACAAATGTATCCTTCGCACCTTACCAGCTTCGCAACTGAGGCGTTCGAAGTGCTGTGCAAGAACCATGCCTATGTGGTGAAGAAGTGTGTGGAGGGCTGTGAGAAGCCACAAAGCGCACAAGTTACTTGGTCTCGATTTCAAGGCCCCATCCCAGCGTGGTATGAAGCATGTGCTCGCGCCGGCGTTCTGAACTAGGGATTTGCTCACAACTCTGCCAGAGGCAGATACTTTACATGAGGGTGTGCGCATAGGCATGCAGGATGGTTGTTGCAAAACTAATCCAACTTCAATACATCCAACTTATGATAGCTGAAGTTGACAAATGCTTTCAATACCCTCTTACCACTTCAACTATCTTCGCTTCTAAATTGTTTCTTTTCGAAAATCACTTGCAGCAGGCGCAACCAAACTTTTGGGTGGGATGCACCACTGTAGCAGTGGTGACAGGGAGTCGCTGCAGGCATCAGTGGTTTTTATCAATGATGTATCTTGCTATGCTACATCATCGGTGACTTTAGGAGCAAGAGAGCTTTAGCAACCGCAGTGAAAGCTGGGTGTATCAAAAACAAATGCACAAACCAAGCTGGAGTAAGACTCTAAGACTAGTAAGTCGACCTTTAGTCTTTGGTCATTGAAACCACCGCTCTACGTTTGAGATTTCATTACAACCTATGTCTTCCCACCGAATCACACTCACTCCAGGTACTTCGTGGCCAGAGCTGCGATACTGGAACCAGGACACTTACTCTGTCGGGGAGCTGTGGGTGAAAGCTATAACTAAATACAACCACAAAGATTAGAAATATTTGCGATGATGATCATTCATGCTCAGCCATTGAACTTTCAAGTTTTTGCAGGGATTGCGACCTGTTGGGCCCGTAGAAATGACTAAAGGTACGTCGCATAGTCGTAAGAGAGCCCAAGCGGCCCTTAAGAAAAATGTGAACCTGATGCCTTTCCCGAGGGAGGTTCCAAAACCCCCAAGTGACCCACGACAGCGGAAACTTGCTGACCTCCTCGCTGGTCTCAATTTTCTGAAGGCTCCGATGGTGTTTGGCCTGCAAACATGATTAGCGTTTTAGTTTGAGGGATCCGTCCATTTGAGGATAACATAGAAGATCATAGAAGTTGTGTTTGTTTTGTTTCGAAAATGGATTCATTCAAATGCCTGCAATTCTTGAGGACGTAGGAAGTATATAGGTGTAAGTTGTGCACTTCCGCCTCTCTTATCTAAGGTGATTTGCACAGTCGTGACTTTGTTGCTGTCGATCCCAGGGCTGAACTGGAGGGTGGAAAACGAACATGTGGAAGTATTTTGCGGCAAGGGTGAAGTAACCATGGCCGAAATGCAGGCCATGTGGCGGCCAAAACATATGTTCAAAAGTTGAACCAAGTTTATGTAATACACCAAATGAAACCATTTCTCTTCTAGCCCCAAAGTCTTCCATATCTTGGGGGAAATGGAACAACCCTAAAGGCGGGCCGCAAAGCAGTTGGTATCGACTTGGAAATCGGAGGGCCCGCGATGGACCTGACTACGGACTTGGGATTTTCCAACACGTTATACCACATAGCAAACCTCAAGCCGGGGTCTGGAGCCCTTATGGCCCCAGTCTGTGGATCTTGGGTATTCATGCAACTTAGTTGAGGTAACTGTAAGTTTTCCATTGTCAAACAAATGGTATGTTGAAATCTATGTTGATATCAAACATGTTGCATATTTGTATGTACTTTTTTGTACTTTTCGCAATAAATATCAAATCAAAAACTGTGATTGGGATTTGACACTGGAGACCATCGACTGCGCCTCAGGTCGAGAGCCAGCACTGGAAGGTCCAAGACGAAACCAATGGGAGACCCCAGATATCCTAGCACACGGCTGGGAAATCTTCTGGCGGCCAGAACACTGGTACTAGTACTAGTAGCTGCAGCCCTTGGTGTTTGGGTAGTGGTTGAACAACCCTCTTCAAGTCTGATGGAGTATCACGTGTTATTCCAACGACTTCTCAAAATATTGCCATTGCGAAAGCTGCCAATGCAAATGGCAGACTTTGGGGCGGATACAGCAAAACCCACATATCTTTACAGTAGTACCTTGCCATGGTCTTTTCTTTTCCTTTGAATGTAATGTAGAAAACATATATATATATATTATAGTACAAAACATAATGATCATTACAAGCTTTGTGGCCTTGAGATTTGTATGTTCTTTTTGTGGGTATCCCCCCAAAAATGGATAAGGGGATGGCATCCTCCCCCAAAAAATAAAAGGACTTTGTGGTGTTCTTTTTGGTTTCCCCCAAAAGATGTTTTAGGAGAATAAAAGAACTTTGTGGTTTTTCTTTTTGGCCTCCCCAAAACTTTAGGTTTGTTCGGCATCCCCAAAAAAGAATAGAAGGACTTTGGCGTTTTCTTTTGAGTCTCCCCAAAAAGATCTTCAAACTTTAGGTTTGTTTGGCATTGCCAAAAAAGAATATAAGAATAGAAGGACTTTGGGTTTTTTGTTTTGTGCTCAGGCCATGAAGCCATTGACATGCTCCATGACTACAGAACCCCCCGGCGTCTTAAGCCCAAGCAAATGGTTGTGCACTACATAGACCATCGTGGTGATCCCCGCATTTGTGGCGGTAGGGATTTAAAAGCCTCACAAGCTTACCCGAGGCAGTGTCTTGTAGACAACATTCTATCATAGAGTTGGAGGTTTGCAACGAATCTAGTTTGGGCCCCCAAAAAATTGTACTTCGTGTTTATCAGCGATTCCTTGCAAAGCCTCCACCATTTTGTTTTCACAAGTGTTTGAGATCCTTGTAAGGCTTGATTTTAATGATTTAAAAAAAAAGATAAGTGGCATTCTGAAAATTTGTTTCCTTTCCAAGTACTTTGGGTTGAATACTCCCCTCAAATCAAGTGGTGATCCGCCCCTAAAATGTCCTGAGCAAGACCGCTCTCTGCAACCTAGGTTTGGGAAGGCACTTTCAAAGTGCCGCACCCGAGTTGAAAAGAGGCATGTCCGGAAAGCCAGAAAGTTTCTCAAGGCGGCAAGGCTTTCTGAAAATCGGGCAGATCAAAGAAAACGCATCAACAACCTTTGGCTTCGGGAAGCTAAACTCGAAAGTATCATTGAATTTTTGTCTCACTGAAAAATGATGCTGCAGTAAAACGTATACAGTAAGTTATGTATTCCAATCCAATGGGCCCATTAAAGAAAGAAGGAATCCAACAACAACTTTGTTGTTTTTTGAAGTGAAGCTGCAGTAGCATCTAAATTTAGATATACCATTGCGTGCAGTAGTTCAGAGTTTCCCCATGCTGCCACAGTCGGCATGTGTGGGTATATACTGTAGTTACCTGATTCTATTTTCACACGCTTTTTCCACATGGTGTGTGTGTGAATCTTGTGAATGTTGAAATGGGTGGAAAAAAACCAAAGCCTGATTTGATAGGGTTATTGTATTTGACCCCCAACAACTGACCCATTAGAGCTCAAGTTCCAAACAAACATTTCTTGTCAACTGTTTGTCATATATATCAAGAGTTTTCACCCAAAATTAGCTTTATGGCGCCACAAACTTCGTTCTTGGAGGGATGGTGGGAAAAAGCTTGGGAAAAAATCATTGAGTCATTGAAGATCTTTATTTCAACTGCCCTCACAGAAAGCCAAAGCGAATTGTTTTACCAGTTAATAGAACAGTTTGGATGAAAACCAAAGGGTGTCGCATTACTGGCCCTTTTTCCTAGCTCCAGTACCCTCTGTCTCCAGGAGTTGTTGGGATGCCCCGCGTCACTTTCAAGCGAAAGTTGAGCATTGGTCTCTCCTGCGCATTTGCTGCTGTAGACTGGAAAGGGGTGGTGCATGATCTTTGGTTTTTACATACTGGTCATCATACAAAAAAGATGTGAATTATAGCTAATGATCTGTTTTGCATGTCTATGAATCTGCATCATGCAAAAAAGATACGAGTTATATAAATGGGAGTCTGTTGCCATTGTGGTTTGTGTGCAAAAGATTTTTTTAAGAGAAAAGTTGAAAAAAAAATGATGCGAATTGGTGCGAAATTGCTGCGCCTTTTTGCGAAATGCTGCGAATTGGAGGGACCCCCTGAAATCCCACAAAAACCATTTGAATTCCATAGGATGGTTTACCCAAAGGTCTGCAGTTTGTCCATTTGTTTTCCCCAAAATATTCTTGACTGCAGGTGTTTTCTTTCAAGGGTCGCTTACATAGCGCAATCTTTGTATGGGGATCCCAGCAAAGCGGCTCTACTCGAAGAGTCGACCTTGTGAAGTTGAGATGAAGGGTGAAACCAGACCTTCTGCTTTGAAGCAAGACAAGAAGGTGAAAGATTCTAAGTCAGTGGTCAAGAGCCATGTGAAAAAGGCTGGGGCTACAGATAAGACCGGCAAGCTGGACGAAAAGCTTCGCAAGGAGGCGGAGGCGGCAGTCAAAGCTCAGGTTGCAAAAATCAAAGCAGCCAGGGCAAAGCAACAGAAGGAGAAGGAGAAGGAAGAGTTGAAAAAGACCATGGAGCGTGAAGCAGAAGCAGCGAAGAAAAGAAGCCACAAGGAGACCAAGGATACCAAGAAAGACAAGAAAGACAAAAAGGAGAACAAAGAGAACAAGGAGAACAAGGTGACCAAAGCGAACAAGGAGAGCAAGGCAAATAAGGACAACAAGGAGAACAAGGAGGACAAGGAGACACGTGTCCTAGATACCAAAAAGGAGAAGTCGGAGAAGCCCATCAAGTATGTCCCAGTAATCCTCGAGAAGGCGAAGCAAGTTTTTGAGACTCCCCAGGCAAAGAAGCCGAAAGCATCTCCACCAGCTTCAGTTGCTGGATCTTTGCCAAGCACAAGGTCTCAAAAAGCAAAAGTGCAGGAGCTCCAGGAAATGCTTGAGAAAAGTGAAGAGGAACAGGAGGAGGAGGACAGCGATGTTGATGCCAACGAATCATCATCAGAAGAGGAAGGAAGTCTTGAGGCTGCAGAAGAGAAGCAGCCAGAGGATGAAGTTATGGAGGAAAGCCAAGAAGATAGTGAAGTTTCACTAGAAGAATCAGAAGGCGAAGACGAAGCTGAGGAAGGATCAGCAGAAGCAGAAGAAAGTCAAAGTGAAGAGTCCAGCGAGGCAGAGCCAGCGGAGGCCCATGCTTTGGTGGAGGTCACTAAAAACACGACGGATGGTGGTCCACCTGGAGCTAAGCTTCGCAACAGTACCTCTAAGAATGACTTAGCAAATTGTTTTGTTTTGGGGGTTTTGAATTAGAGGGGATATTCTTTATGGTTAAAATTGAAAACAAGTAAGGTATGACAAACAAAAAAGAGTGGGATCAATTCGTTCGAAGCAAGGATCGCTTCAAGGTCCATGACTACTACCAAAGCAATCGCATTGATTGCTTCAACATGTGGCTGGATTGTGACAAAAATTGGGATAAAGTACAACTTGAAGTTGAGCGATTGCATGCCCAGGAGACTGAAGCCAAGCAGGGGGTTATTGCTGTTCAGGGTAAAACCATCAAGCAAACCCACAGTTCGGAAAAAGCAACTGCAATCATTGCAGCCCGCAAGACTACTGGGATGTGGTATGAATCAGAGGATTTCCCGGGGGATGAAGATGAAACTTGGTTTGGGAAACAAATATATATTCACGCTTTTAGCCGTTTTGGATGCCCCAAATAAATAAAGAAAACTATTTCAATTATCCAAGTGAAACCCAAATTTCATGTTTTGTTTCTTTCGTTCGAGATCCCCTTACATACCTATAAAGTTCCTTTCAGGGAAATGTGTTTCTTCACAGTTCAACTCAGGAAGCTTGGTACTACATGCAAGCCCCAAAAAAGGTGACCCACAAAGATTTGGTGCGGGAATCCACCAAATTGTCTGCCACTGCTGATGTGGATTCAGATCTTCTTAGTGCCCTATGCGATACCGAACAGGGGTTTATGCGGGTTGGTGCAATGCCTACAGTGACAGCTCAGTCAGCTGCTGGTACCAAACAAATCTTGGATGCTGTTGGGAAGGCTAGGCAATTTGAAAATTAGACCTAGAAGAAAACATGTTAAGATGTTTCAAGGGGGTGTTCAACAAAAATCATTATAGGCAACCAGCGGTTTTCTTCCAGCCAATCCCACATCTTTCCCAAAAAATCTCCTTCTTGGACAGGTTGCCGTCGCAAAGAAAAAAGCAAAAAAGGAGCCGGCGAAGTCTGAGGAGGTTGAGCCCCAAGCACCTTCCGAGAAGTTGAGTGATGCTGTGGCTCAGCTTTTGAAAGATGCTGGGACGGCCAGAACTACATCAATTACTTTAGCTGGGCTGGAGTACGCAGAGCATCTTGGAAAAGCAATGAAGGATCACGCAGACAAGGTGGAGAAAGTCTACGAAGAGGTGCAGCAAGCTCTGAAAACAAAGAATGAGAAGGAGATCATGAAGTGGATTCAAAAGGTTGAGACGGAGTCAGCCAACACAAAGAGGCTTCAGGCGAGAAAAATGACTGGTGATGTTGTAAGGTTATCATAATTCCAACATTCCCAACTAGATCAAAGACTTCTCTTTTCATTTTTCTTTGATCATGCAGCTCAATCCCTCTCCATCATGAATTTTCTCCTATCTAGATTTGGCAAGTATTCACCTGCTCCCTTTGGCACCTCTGGCGCTGGCAGACTGCTGCGAATGCCTTCCTGACGAATTCCAAGAAGGGAAAGTCCAAGAAGGGAAACAAGAAAGGGTCCAATGCGAAGAAGGGTGCTCCTACAAAGGATGATTCCAAGTGATAGCCTCTGAGTGTAAGCTGATCGTGTTTTCCAGCGGGGCGAAGGTGTGCTTAGAACAGATCTATCTGAATGCATTACCATCGCAGCTTTTGGGGGGTATATACAGTGCGGACAAGTGAGATCATTTGTCACGATCTGTTGACTGTTGGGCTCATATCTTTGCAAAACTGGATGTCTAAAATGCTTTGATCTTATAGCATCGAGCTTTTGTCTTAGAAAGAAATTGATTTGATGTTAGAACTTTTGTCTTTGCTTGATGGTAAGGATTTGTAGTGGGCCCATCCAATCTATTCCTGATGCATCCTACCAAGTGTGTGGGGTGATGAGTCGATACGAGATTTGAAACCGCGAAGATGGACAAATGTCTTTGTTTTCACGTTTCTTCAAAGGAGGTTTCGCAATGATTGAAGTCAGAATACATGGGAATATTTAAGCATAAAATCTTCTGCTTAATCATTGCAAAATCAACTTTGAAGATGGGATACACCGACCACCAACAACCCCTCTTGCTGAGCTGCCTTCGTGCCAGGTTCAACTTCATCATCTTCCACGAGGCAGGCAAATCACCTGGTGAGTGTGTGTGGAAACAGGACCAGTTTGATGTATCAACAGAAACCCTTTCAATCCATTGATAGGTTACTGAAAGATCAAAATGGAAATAAGAATCTGAATTCGTTTCATCAACCGCCGAAGTTGGAGTTAGAATCTGAAACCATTGGTTCCTCAAAGATCAAAGTAGAAATAGGTTCATCAAAACGTGAAGTGGAAGTTGATTCAACCATGGATCAATCAAATCCTGTTGCCAGGAAGCGGCAAAAGCTAGATGTGTGCGCTGAATCTTCAACGTGCTACAAACTGCTGAATATGGTAAGTCACGGTCGCATTAGTATTTGTGGGGCCGTTGATTTGGCCAATTCGATGGTGGATGATGGTATGATTCACCCTGCAATTGAAAATTTTGCAACCCTGGGGTCTCAAAACCAATATCCTGCAAACGCAGAACGTGATTTGCACCGCTGGTTACGAAACCTTTTTGGATTTAGACTTCAGCCATATACTGTATGGATGAACCTGACAGAAACTCAGTTCTTGCTTGATGTGAATTCCACCCTTGAAATTGCCCAGGGGAACACATTAAACTAAGGGTACTCTTCCATACTTGATCTTGTAGCTAAAGATTTGGGGTCTTACCATCTTGGGTTCCTTTATTGATTTCAAGGGTGTCTGTTTGTTTTCGCAATATTTTTCTTTTGGGAAAAATGGTTATTGGTGATCAGTGAGTTTTCCAAAACTGTTTTCAAGTTTGGGGGGTAAACACATCCGAGGTCGATGGTATTAAACCAAGGCAATGCCCAGTCAAATGCCTCCTGCCACATGAGATACTGCACAGCCTCTCTGAACATCCATTTGCATTTCGGTCTTTGGTGATGGGGTCAGAAACCCCAAGTGCAATTAAAAGTTTTTGGGAGCATTGCCGTACTTTATCTCCTTGGGCCGGTCACCCATTATTTGATGAGAATGAGAACATCCCCTTGGACAAAACCATCCCGATTCTCTTTCATGGAGATGGAGCGCAGTTTTATCGCGAAGATGAAATGTTTGTATTTTCCATTTCATCATTATTTGCTCCAACAGGGGTAATCCAAGACATTCTCCTCTACAAGTTCCCTTTCCTGATTATACCCGAAAGATTTATGAGATCGGAAGCAGTAACTGGGCCAAAACGCTGAATTGAGTTTACCTTTTTGATTTTGTGGTTTAATCCCTGTACTTCGGTAAAAATTACTATGGGTTTGTTTGAAGCTATGTCCTTACTTCATCCCCACAACGCCCAGGTTGCCAAACATGTCAACCAAACAGCTGCAGAGCTCGCTGCCTGGTCCATCAAATGGGCTATGCAAGGTAAGGCACCTGACACGGGCTTCACAGGAGAAGAGCTCACGGGTTTTCGGCTAGAGATGAAAGGGCAGCCTATTGGAAACTCATTCAGGCCTATCTATAAAAAAAATGTTCAAATTCACATCAAATGTTTCATCATTTTTCTGCAACCCAAACAATCTCAAGTTCTTCCAGCTTCAGCTTTTGATTCCCTGAAGGGCAGCATACTTTGGTATGAAGTCTGATTTGAAAGCACGAAAATGGTTACATTCCTTCCAGCGGTGCTACAAAGCGAATATGATGCTCAGTCCCAACTTAAACAAGATTTTTGAAGAAGCCCAATGGGTATTTAGTGGCAACTCCCTTGATTAACCCATCTTCCCGTGCGATTGAATGCTCAGGATGTGCGACATGTGTCTTGCGGAGTCAGGCTCCAAGTGTGACCCAAGCATGCACTACAAGAACTTTGGCCCTGATAGCGCCTGGCCTTTGTCTTTTGTCGACAGTAGCATGTATACCAAGATGCCTGGTACGCTCAGTGTTTGGAGAGTGGTTCCGGGTTGGTCACTGGAGTCAACCGGGTTTGATTTCATGCACAATCTATACCTTGGAACTGGAAGAGATTTGGTGGGTTCAACCTTCAAAATACTTATTCGCCAGGGCGTCTATTCCCACCTACCTTCGGCAGATATGGATTATGTCCTTGCATTTTTGCAAGAGGAAATGATCAATGATTGTAAAAGGTATGGGTGTTTTGGTTCAACCTTTCAGCAAAAGTTTTCTTTAATTCTCCCCTAACAAGGATGTTGTATAATCTGGTTCCCACCTCTACTGCTCTTTTGAGGTAATGTTATCATGTTGGGCCTAAGGCTGTATCTACCCAAGAAACCAACTTTGACAGAAACAAGTTTGAGCGACAAAGACTACTGTGAGCTGAGCACGCGTTTCAAAGCGGCCCATGTGAAAGTTATGGTCTACTGGATTGCAATGAAGTGCCAAGAGGCAGCACATGCAGCGCCACAGGTGTCTAGAAAAATTTTCACCAACAACATTTTTGGTGGGTTAATCATGCAATCTCGAAATTGATTCTGGAGTTTTTGGATTACCCCCCCCAATTCAAAGTGTAGCTAGCGTTGTTTCTTCCTGGCGAATCACACCCGATGCGATAACCATGAGCAAAATGTCATATATATATATATATCAGGTGGTCTTGTTTTATGAAAATAAAACTTATGTTTTCTGTTTGAAGATTATTTCCCAAAATCTTATTAGTGGAAACTTCCACCATTACCGCTGCGATCCCCAACTGCGATCCCCAAATCTTATTAGTGGGAACTTCCACCGCTGCTATCCCCAAATCTTCTTGGTGGGAACTTCCACTAAGGACATGGTGTTGCAGGTGCTCGCAACATGCTGCTACAGTCTTCAGCGGTGCATTTTCTTGCTGGATGGTTCAGGGATCATCCTAGATCGTGAAACTGCTGAAGAATCATCTGAGATGCTCTTACTTCATATCAAAGCATATTCTTGGCTGGCAGCCTACTTTTACAAATTGAGAATCATGGTATTTAGGATTCGCCCGAAACTCCACTATATTTACCACCAAGCAGTCCAGCTTCGTGAATGGAGGATTAACATGAGTGTTTTTGCCACGTGGTCTGATGAGTCTTTTTTGGGGAAAATCAAGCTGGTAGGCACTGCATGCCATGGTAAAACCATGACATCTAGAGTTTTCCAGCGATACTTGTTGCGCCTAGCATTGCTTGTGCACCGGCATAACCAATTGGATGAATCGATTGGTTAGCTTCTTTAAAAGGGGTGGTTGCTGGGAAAGATGTTGTTGAAACGATGTACCTACAAATTATTTTACCATCTACTTCTTCCGGTGAAAGGGCTACCCCCCCAAAAAAAACACATGGCCTTCTTGGGGCACCACAAAAAAAACAATGCTGGTTTTGGGAAGTTATTTTAGCGTTTATTTTTCCAGGGAAAGGATTACCCACCCCCAAAAAAAATAATGGTCTTGGGATACCTTACCCCAAAAAAAGGATGGTATTGGGATGTAATTATACCTTTCTTCGAATGTGATGTTATTTTGCGGGCATAATGTTACTTTGGTACCACCATCCCTCCAAGAAATTCAAAATAGTGAAAAACATTTTCCCAGCCACCAAAAGTTTAAGTTTCAGGGTTGCAGGGGACACGCAACTGGCCCAAAGGAGCCTCCAAACCAGGAAATCCATTGCGCCAAAAAACATTGGGCGTGGTGCGGTACAAATCGCAAAGCAATTCTTTTGGCATGCAGGATGATAAATGTGAACGTGTTTTATTTCCATTCATACATCCTTCACTTTTTTTGTAAAGACCATCGTGACGAACTATATGTTCAAATCATTTAGTTGTTCAACTCACAAACAGGAACATGCATTTGAAGCCAGGGCGCCGCAAAGGACCAGCGAGGGTGAAATATATGGTGTTAAATATTTTTATTTGGTGAAATTCCAACGTCATGATCTAGGAAACATCCCCTATATACTTTAAACCACACTGGTTCTTGTTCAAACATAATGGCTCAAAAATGCACGCAGTTGATGCTACAGAACTCATGACTCGAGATTAAAGACTTTTCTGCAAATGCACAACTTCAGGAAGGGGTGCACATGGGCAACAACATGAGACTTTCAGTGCATGGGGCCTTACCATGCTATCATGGTTTCATAGCCAAGCACTCTTGCGTGCATGCAAACATGCATGCATGCATGTTCGTGTCCGTCGTCTTGGGTCACATGCATGCGGTTTGTTCCGCAAGGCGTTCTTGCAAAAGTATAGATTTGCATGCAAACATGCAGCAATTCTGCTGCAGCGCCTTAATGCTGCTGATCGTAGCACCGCATGCACCCACTGTCGTACGCACCGTCGAACGCTGCGTGCATGCGCACGTACGCACCGCCGAGCGATGTGCGCCCACCATCGTACACACTGCCAAACGCTGCGTACGTGCCCACGCACACACCGCCGAGCGATGTGCGCATGTGCACGCAAGCACCGCCAAACGCTGTCGTGAAGATAGCATTAGTATCTCATGTTGCTCCATGCACAGCATTGCAATTGCATGCATGCTTACCTGTACCTTTCAGAATAATAACGCAATAACAATCATACATGGTCATGCTTCCTGCTTTCCATGGATTTATCATTATTCTGACTTTTTATTTTTTCAGTGTTACGATGCAAAAGGCATCGTTGATGCAAAAGGCATTGTTTTACTGAAACCATGTCGTTTGAAGATAATGATGTCCAAAATGGCAGGTTGGATTCTTACGGTAAACCATCATCAAAACTGTCCCACAAAAAATCCTGTCCCATAAGTTTTCATCAATGGAACATACAACCTTGTGCAACACTTGAAGTTCGACGACTGTGAAAGGAGAAGCTTGTTTACGGACCCCACCGCGTTTGGTCGCAGCAGCCCAAGAGCAACGTCTCAATGATGTAAGATTTGCCAATTCAGGTATGTCCAACACGTGTTGACAAAAACGAAGAGACTCCAAAACTCCAGCCAATCTGGTAGGAGCCACCGACTTGTCCTGCTGCTCCACTAAGAACTGATACAACAATGACTCGCTACCTGGGAACTCTGATCCAACCTCGCGTAAATATGTCAGGTATCTGAACAATGAATTCACACGTTTGACCAACGTTCCCGGAGCTTTGCGCCACAAAAGATTTATCAGTTTATACTCACACACCCCCACGCCTTTTACGCAACAAAAAAAAGGAAAGCGACACAACGCCTTCACAAACAAAGAAAAAGCAGCTTCCACGAATTAACTTATTAAATTCAAACTCACGGAAGGAGCGCACTTTATATATACATCTTTTTCTCCTTTGATTAATTGTCGGAAAGTGGGGAAGTTCCAAGACGGGTGCTTTCCACCACGTTGCGAACACCACGAATGTCACCACGAAATACGAAACATAGGACAAACATCTTGGTAGCTTTCCTACCTCCCCTTTTCCAACAATACAACTCTGAGCGACTCAAGATGTTCCAGTGTCGAATCACAGAATTCATGAATAGGTTGAAACACAGTGAAATCTGAATATTCGTCAAAACTCAAGCGTGACGCAGCATCTGAAATGTTGCTCTTTGAAGGGACTCTGGCATACCAATGTCGAGACTGCAACTCCATGTCCAACTTGGAATTTACTTGTAACATAGAGAAGTTATCTGCTACCGGTGAAAAGCTCCGAACCAATGCCATACGTGCCGACTCATTGTCAGCAAACCACAAGACGCTTCTTGATGTGAGATGTTCACACCATGTTTCTTTTGCTACAACTATCGGATACAATTCGGCTTGAGAAATGACTTGCCTCTTCCCTGAACTCTGCCACTTGTCAACCAGCAGCTGGGATACCTTTGCTCCAAACACAAAATACTTCCCTGAAGAAATGTCTACCAGTACTGCCCCAAAAGATACGTCGCGGAAATCATTCTCCACTGCACCATCTGTGAAAACCAACACCGGTTTCTCTTTTTTCCATGGAAGGATTTGTCGAGGCCGGGCCTCCACCAAACTCTCGACTGCCATGCAAACACAATGAACCAGCTCGGGTGTAACGTCTACCTTTGGCCCAAGGTTTGCAACACGATGTAAAAGTTGACATGCAAGTTGAGTACACCTCCCATAGGTATGACCAGCAGCATAAAGGAGTCTACCCTTGAGAGACTCCACAAATGATCTAGGAACGCTCCCATTCATCGACTCCTCCAGCTCTTTGTACATGCCTTGAATCTGAGAAATTCTAGATTCCTTGTTTGAAACCTTGATGCAACGATGAGGACCAGACTCGAAGGAAATCACCGCCCCCAAAATTTCGAAGGATTTCTCAAAAGGTTTACGCTTGTCGTCTCCAAGTGAAATGTCCCATCCAAGCAAATCCATAACAAGCTCTGACGTCTTCCACGCAGATGATTGCAACTGGTCAACTTCAAGCTGGCAAAAATCGTCGAAGAAATTCGTCACAACCAGTTTGAACAGACGCGACAAAATGGTTCGCATAGCCCTTGCCACCCTGTTGAAGGCAAGGACTGAACTGACTGCGCCAAATGGAAGCGCCACCGCCTCGAAGAAATACACTTCACCATCGGATGGACATACAACTGCAAGAATAGACACCCAATTGTCGGCAGGGTGTCTAACAAGCTGCTTGTAAGCCTGTTTCAAATCCAAGCAACGTCCAAGCAAAGAATGATCTGAGCCAGCCAACCAACTAGGGTTTCCAGATTCGTCATCCCAAGCCCCCAAGAAATGACGAGCAGTTGCACATATATGATCAATGCTTTCCAAATCAATTTTTTCATGGCATGTCACAGCTGAATTTATGAGAAACTGAGAAAAATCATCCACCGGTCTGATCTTGCCGCCTTGTCTCACCCCGAACCTGCGGGCTGGTATCCAACAGGGTCCAACTCTTTCTGAAATCTCTTTTGCACTATACGGTCCAAGAACCCATTTGCGATCTTCAGATGCCTGAGAAATCGTTTCGTCCCAAACCGACTGAGCAACCTCCGGATCATCCAAAACACGTTTGCAAGATCCCACTACCGCTTGTTGAGCCCACAAAGAAGTCTGCTTCAACTGGGCCGTCGACAGACCTGCAGGTTTCCACTGTGGTTGAAACTGTCCTGAACAATTCAAGTCGCCTATCAACTTGAAACCGTTGCACACTTCGTCAAAAAGATGCATGTCGTCAACTCGTGCGTCAATGAGCATCTCTTTAAAGAGGAGGAGTCTTTTCCTTTTCAAGACTGGCTGCAACGACTGGTCGATTCGAAGGTGCAACTCCCTTTCTTCAGATTCCAACGCTTTAGCCCTGCCAATATAATAACGAAGTTGTTCAGCACGAAAACTAGCTGTAACAGCGGGACCATGCTCACATATAAAGGCAATGGAATCCAAATTTGATTCCTCAAGAGGTAATGGTGTATCAAACGGATGTTCAACCTCCAAGGCTTTGTTTAGGAACTCTTTTTCAGAGTAATATACACCAAAAGTCGCAACCAACCTGACCAACTCCCCATTTTCATCATGAACAGGTTGTGATTCCAAGAATTTCGACCCAATGGGAATGCCTTGCCACGGATATTCCGCATCAACGGGAATATTCTTGGGTATTTCAGCATCTGGACTGCAAGAAATCTGCACTTTGGTCTTGAATTCAGAAAGCAACAAAGGGCCTCGTGAACGCCGGGGCTGTGAATATGTTGACACCTTTGCAGCATGATCAGAAAGATCATCCAGGAGACTAATGGGTTTCATCTTCGACAGTTGGTCAATGAAAGACAATGCAATAGCTTTTGCCATTGGAGTCGGGTATTCAGCTTCCTTTGAAGTTGAAAATTGCCAATTGCCTTCAGAATCTTTTTCAACTTGCCATTGTTTGTGGACATGCTTGCCTGAACACCTTGTCTGAAGGCGCTCAGGAGAAAAGTTCGCAAGAAAACCGGTGGCCTTTTTGTATTCAGAGCCATACTCGCAATTGTCAATGACGCTGAAAACAAACTTCTCCATCAAGCCCTTGAATGAAGACGTCGACCACATCAGAGACTTCTCTGGATTTTCAATAATGAACAACACTCCATGTTTTTCACAATGCAAAGCAAGCCTACAGCAAAATTTGTATAATACATTTGCAGATTCAACTTTTGCCAAACTGATACCTTTCAATGTCGGCAAGCCATCTGGATAACGGTGACTGCGAAGGGGACGCGGCCTGGGAGCCCCCTGTTTGAGAAGCTTCTTGCTGATAGGAATATTGCGGGCAGCCGACGAAGTTCCGCACGGTGGAGCCATATGAATTGAATCCACCCGTCCATAAGAAACTTCATCAAAAATCAAATTCTGAACCCATGTTTGCTTCAAGTCCATTTGCACAGCAGCTGCCTTCAGTTTATGTCGTTTGATATGATGATCGATTCCCACTGATCTGCCTCCAGCCAGTTTGAACTGCGCACTCACGCCTGCGGTGCCACAAAAGACTTCAATGAGCATAGGTGTACGACTATTGAATTCGCTTTCGTTCCCAGGATCAAGTTGTTGATTAGGAACAACATGCATTCTCGAATGATCTTCAAACGATGTCTTGAGCTCAGCTGATGCAGCTTCCTGATCAGAAGAGCCACGAAAAGATGAAGACGAAGACAAAGACTCCTTCAGAGTCCCAGCTGGCAGCATTCCTGCCGTAGTAGAGCGTTCCTCCACTAACAAAGCCTTCGCTTTCCTCTTGTGAGACTTGCAGCCTTCCTGCACGACTAGGTCATCACCTAGTCACTCCTTTGGATGGTTGAGGAATGAATGGGATGCACTAAAACACCCATCATGACAGCAAACGTGCCTCCCACGTCTGCATTGCTTTTCTTTGCAAGTGCCAAGGTTGAATCCGAAACAGATGCTCCGGTTCTGATCATCAACCGGGACTCCACCTCTGAGCTTAGCCGGCATAGGTGCTTTGCGTGCCTTCTTGAGCTTGTCTTGAAGAGCCTTCTTCTTCTTTTTGTTGTCCTTGTCATGATCCGGCCCTGGATCTGGTTTGCGATCTGGTACTGCTCCAGCCTTGTCACTTCCGGCATTCCTGGGCTTTGGCATGAGCAGCCACATAACTGATGGTAATGATAACACTTTGTCAACGTGGATATCCAAAGGCAACTCACCAAGCGGGCCAGTAGGCAATCCTGCCCTTGTGAGTTCAGCAAGCTTCAGGTGAATCTCGCGGTCTGCAGATGCAACCTGGGACATAGTGACTTTGCGAAAACCATCAGGAGGATCTCTTTGCAATTCCTGAAACAAAAGATTCACTATGAGCTCATGAACCTCGAAGCTCATGACCCTGGCAATTTCATATGCAACCCCACGTCTTTTCAGAGCGTTGAGTACTTCCAGGTCAGTGCCAACGTCACATTTCAAGGTCTCCGTCTTCTCGGCCTGCTTGATATTCCCTGAAGAATCTGCCTTCCAAACTTTGAGGTTAGCATCTTCTTTCAAATTGTTGACTTCTGAAGCTCGAGTTGTACAACGCGCCCATTCAATGTATCTCAACCTTCCATCGTCAAGACACTGAGCAATGTTGTTTATCAACTGGTGACTCGGATCCATGACACTTTCAATCTTCAAAGGGTTCAACTTTGCCTCCAGCCGATTGAACCTGACTGCGATCTCTTGAGACGGCAACTTCTTTGGAGTGTCAGATTCTGTGCTCTCTGCCTTGCGCTTAAGTTCTGATGCAGTCATAGTATAACTTTCGAATAGCAATCTTCTCAACTTTGCTGCATCAACATGATTTGCATCTACAAGGATCGGGACAACGACTTTTGCTTCAAAATCATCATCGCTTATCTGAGAAGGATTTGTTGACACCGAGAATGCAAAGCTCCCGAACGTTGCCCAACCCCTGGCTTTCAACTTGCGAAAGGTGTCATCAGCGACACCTATTTCATCACACCTTGCTTTGAAAACCACTTCACTATCGACCAAAGCCATCGCCGCCGAACGTGAGTTATCGAAATGAAACGTGAAACATGAATGCAAAACATGTTCTGCCAATTGATTACTTAGAAATATTCGAAAGGCTCATGAGCTTTGTTTTGAAAAAAAATGAGACTGATTCTAGGGCATCCCCCTAGTTCGACAGAGGCTTTCCCTCGCACTGAGCTCCAAAAGCACACGGAAAAAAATTTGAGTTCATCAACTCAATCAACTCCTGAACCTGATGAACGCCTGACTTCTTTCAAGTGAGGAATCTCAGGATAGGAATGTCATGCATGAACCGTAAAAAAGATTTAAAATGAAACTGACGCAAAACAGTCTGTCACATCTCTTCGAGAAATTTCTCATGCAACGACCATGCATTCGGCTCTTCTTTTTGCTAAGTTCTCGACATGCAATTTGTGTCTGCCTAGAGCCTTCGCTCCAGCTTCGAACCGCGTTGGTGTCTGTCACCAATGATGCACAGTCAGGAATCTATTATCTGAAAGATGCATGAGGATTTCAAAAAAAAAAATGGACCAGCAGTTTCAGATGTGAAAGGTACGAAAAATAGACTCTGAGATTCACACTGCATTATCACTCGGACTCGCTTCCCTGTTCAGGTGCATCCCTAAAGTTGAAACAAGTGAGACAACCATGAGCAGCAAACGCAGGTGTGGAATCCAGCTTGCTATAATTCGAATTTAAGATTCTACCACATTTGAAGAATCTGTTGGAACCATCGCTCCTACCAATGAAATGCAACTTCCTAGATTTGAAATGGACATAACACTCAAGTCTTGCAAGATCTGAGGGCGCAACCAAATCTCTAGAATTTGCATCACCATCAAACTCTGCTCGACGCTCGTCTCCATCCGACGAACTATCAGTATCAAAGCTGGAGCTCGATGAAGACGACAACTCTTCAACATCACTCTGCGGATACTGACACACACCATCATTCTGAGCAAAGGCTGAAGGAATCAACTCTCTCAATGTTGTATTGTCATCCCAAGCCAAAACACTATCAGACCTCTGCCGTTTGAACGCCCTGTCAAATATCCTTGAAACTTCTTGAACTGCTTCGTCAGCATTCGATTCAGGAACTTCGAGATCTGTCTCATCCAAGCCGTTTGCAGGTGCGAGGTTTGCATCAACCTTTTCATGAAGTGTTCCGAAAGAAGCTGTTGCTTCCATTGCACTCTGAAGAGAATTGCAGCCGACCCATCGTCTGGATCGTGGCTCATCTGGATGAAAACGCCCAGCCTTGACAGCAATGTAAACAGCTTCAATCTGGTGAAGGACAGGAGCAGCAGCATCACGTGAGTACTCTAATGCACTTCTGTCACCAGGCTTTGAGTGATAACCAGCAAGCCTCCTGATTGAAAGAGGCACGTTCGCCTTTGATAGCCAAGACAACACTGTAGCTTTTGCAGAATGTGTTGCAATATCTTGGATGTCGCCATGAACAAAAGGGTGAAGGATTTCCCTCAGCCAAACCGCTGCCTCCGATGAAGTCAACGGCAAACGTGACCAACCTCCATCTCTCAAAGGCGCTGGCATTGTAGGGCAAGTTAGAGATGCAGAAAGTCCAGCAGTCTTCCGATTTTCCAACCACCTTGAAGCCCAGTCTCCACCTGAAAGTCCTGGAAGTACACCAGCTGCAGGCAGAAGTCGAAGGACTTTCAACCGACGTTTCTTTGCCGTCTTATGATGATACAATGAAGCTTCAATGAACCCTCTTCCATTCGACACATCCAATGTAGGCTCTTGAATGCAATGTTGTCCATCTGACCAACGCAATCTACAGTGAATAAGAAAACAAACATAGCCAGCAAAAATGGAAACTTGTCCATTCGAGAAGATTGCAAGTTTCTCAAGCGCATCCACTTGGCAAACTGTAAATGGAATCTTCTTTTTACGCTCAGCAATGATGCCTCCATGTGCAACGCCCTTGACTCTTGAAGAATTCAAGACCTCGTCGACGTCAGCTCCAATGAGACCTTTCGAAAAGCCCACCGCCTCAAGAAAACGTTTTCTTCTAGAAGCTGCAGCATGATTTCTGCGAAGGTCACACAGATACTGATATGCCAAGTCTTCAGTGATAGGGAATATGCCACATGCAACTTCACCGTAAATTGACTTTTTCCAACGTCCAAAAGCTAGCAGCGAAGCAGACCTTGAACGCAATGTTGAAGTAGCCTTGTCTGCAAATGAATCCGTAATGATGTCAAAGATGTCATCTTCGCTCTTACCCTGATCAATTGCTGCAAGTAAGATCTTTCCAAGTTTAGTATGGAAAGCACTATCAAGAACAATGATCTTCCAACACTGTAAAGCAAAATGCAATTTCTTGTCTTCAGCGCCAGCCCACGTTATTTCAGACAACTTAGCACGTGCATGTTTGAATGGCACTGGACTGATCAACGACTGAGGACCAACAAGGATAACAGCCTCCGAGCTCAACGCAGGCACATCCACCCATGTAGGTGCAGGAATCTTAAGATCAGGGAATGAAGATGGATTCAGGATCTCCTTCAGACCACTACGCTCCCAAGGCAGTTCAACTCTATGTCTTTTAGATCCAAGCTCTTTAGCACAACTATCAATGAACTCAGTTGTGAGCCGACTCATGATAGACTAAATACCATGGCAACCCCCCCAACTTCGCGAGTCCACAAATCTAAAAGACATCCCACCCACCCACCACATACTACTTGAGGCGGGCGACGCG
>OMLO01000620.1_pt1 | contig 24143 bp, 12 predicted proteins | sample 1674811 | NCBI WGS metagenome assembly OMLO01 (sample SAMN06265003, study PRJEB25207) | coral metagenome | isolation source: Coral host | place: Mexico:La Bocana,Puerto Morelos, Mexico | collected 2008-11-13
AACATGATAAATGTTCCTTGCGGGACATAACCCGTATCCCGAGCGGGCAAGATAGCTCCATCTTGCCCGCTCGGGTAACCAATCACAGCGCGAGATTCGGTTCCTCTTGCCCGCTCGCGGAGCCAGTCGTATAATAAGTTTGAGTATATCTCTTAACTAGCGCTTTGAAATGGACCTTGCGGAATAAATGTTTTTCCATCCTACGTGTTTTTACATGTCCGCTCACAGTAAAATAACCTTATCTTTGTAATCAACGTAAGTTTTCAGGTTGCATGGGAACACAAAAACAAACGCGATCACACGTAAGTGAGTGCCAAAATTTCATGAAGCCTATACAAATCATTGTGTTTGTTTGCTGATACAACTTTTTTCCCTTTTGGTGTGGGTTTGTTGTCTGAGAGATTGTATGAACGAAGTTGTGCATATCAGCACTTGAAGAAAGGCGATTAATATCATGAATACTTCTGCTTTGTTTGTCCAGTTGAAGTCTAAAAATATACTTAGATGAATAAAAATAACATTTGGTTCAATCTTATTACGTTGTTTCAGTATTTGACTGCGTCAAGTGAGTCTTCAATGTGCGTACGCTCATGAGTACATGTTAGTTTCGGTCGAAGAGGTCAACTTCCGGTCCCAAAATAGATAACGGAAATCTGGAATTATTTTTATCGTTCTATTTATCCCGCCACCGACGAGATTGGAGTTTAATTTACCGCTTCCAAGCAAGGGTAAATTAAACTCGCGAAAATACTGACTCTAGTGTACTAGTGATGTGCTCCTGGTCTAGAAAGATTATGACACCGGATTCGTTAATTTGTGACAAAGGTTGTGAAAAGTCGCTTATTTTAGCTCTATTCTGAGACGTGCGTGAAAGCAACGGTAAACAAGGAGGGGCAACCGTGATTTGAAAGAGGGGCAAGAGTGTACACGACGTGATACAGGCGACGACGAATTAAAACTCGTCGTCGCTCCCGTTCAGCGCCCTGCCGAGTTCGCTTAAAGCTTCTCTCTTGGTCTATAGGTAACAATTTGAAAGAGGCGCAAGAGTGTAGACGACGTGATACAGGCGATTAATTCGTCGTCGCTCCCGTTCAGCGCTCAACCGAGCTTGAAGCTTCGCTCTCTGAACCATTGTGTGCCAGGCTTTCAAAAGATGCTGTTTTCAGCTTGTTTGGTCCAAATTTGATTCATAAACTTTTCTATTTTGATTCAAAATTTTGCATGCTCTATAAATTACATTCATTTTCAAACCATGCTTTGGGTGACTGTGAATCGCAGCTGTCGAAAATGCGCTGTTTGACGGAGTCAAGACCGGCCGAGAAAGCAAAGGACAACATGTGATATATAAACATGTATGGATGTTTGTCAGCATATATAAGAACGTAAAGCTTCTTACAGGTCTTAAAGAACTTTCTCACTGAGTAGCCGCCCCGTGATCCTGTGCACTCAGGATGTGATTGCATGTTAGAATGTGGAGAACCCGTGGCAACCATGGGAATATACCCAGGGGGGTTAAAATTCGGCACCACTGGGGCGACGTGAGTCCCTGCGACTTGTCCCATCAACAAGACGCGAGGACAAGTTCCCTTTGTGCAAACTAGCAAAAATTTGGTCCCTGAATTGAAGGGGCAAGTCCCTGTGACTCGTCCGTCAAAACACTTCGGTGGCTGTTTGTGGGGCAAGTCCCTGCCACCAAACAAAAAAAAAACAGCTACAGATCCTGATGTAAAGAAGTAGCCTGGAGTGTTTTAATCATGAGAATTCTGATAGAATCCTACAAAAAAGATGGACAATTCTATTATTCAGAAATGAAAAAGAACAAGCACTGATTCATTTGCTAATTTTGAATAATTTCGGTTTCACTTTGGGAAAAAATTTCCCCTTTTGCCCCTTGATTTTTGTTTTAATCCTGTGCAATCAGTCTCCGCATGTAAACACTTCAAGGGACTTATTCCTGCAACCAGTCCCCTTGTGTAAACTCCTCAAGGGACTTATCCCAGTCTTGGGGACTTGTCCCATCGTGCGTAATATGCAAACCTCCCAAGAGCATTTCACAGCAATACTTGATGCAGAATTTAGGGGGCAAACAGAGCGAATTATGGGGAATTTGAAAATGTAAAGTACCCTCCGATTTGTCAGTCTGAAGCAGGTGGAACATGTAGCAGACGAAGTCTTGTCTTCAGGAAACTTTTCCTTGTGCGAAACATTCTCGTCCCCAACAGACGCCTTTGGGGACAAGAAAGAACTGCAAGAACCTGGTAAAGAGAAGTGGCCAAATTTAGAAAATAGACGCATACATCTTTTTTTTGTGGTTAAAGTTGGTGAATATACTGAACTCGGAAAAAATAAAAATAAAAAAATTGGGATTTCCGTTACTTTCGAATTCGATAATGCAGTGACATTCATTGGGGCAAATTTCAGAGATCTTGGAAATCGAACATTTTGGTCTCAAGTTACTGTGATTTTCAGCTGTGTCAGTGACAAACACGACAAAACGATATCTCGAAATGAGTTTCATAATACTATTATAGCTTTAGCACTAACATAATCTTCTAAGGTGACGAAACAACGTTTTTCTGTCAGAAAAAGCTAAGAAAATAAAATATTTTTTCATTAATGAAATCCTAACCAAGAGAACAATAGCATTTCAATAGCATTTTGCACGCAGAATTTTTCGTTTTATGCGGAAGTACTAATTTTAGCATTTCACACGAATCAAATCCTTGACCATCTTCTGTTTCTGAATGTTGTACGCATCTGATTCGGTCAGATACAGAAATCTTTGTAAATAAACAAACGGTTTCCTGCTGTATAGGAATACATCAAGAAATAATGTCGATCTTATCAAATACGTCGTTCTTGAATCAAGTTTAATTACAAAGATTATATTTTCTTAAACTAAAACTAAACTTTGTGAAGCTTTTAACATGTGTTTGTTTGTTTGTTTGTCGATATGCCGATCTATGATCTAAACGAAGTTGTGAACATCAAAGGCGATTAGTACGTGCTCTGTCAGTTTGCAGTTGATAAATAGTCTTGTACGAAACAAATTAACATTTGTTTCCATCTTCAATGCCCGTGCGTTCAAATAGTACATGATGGTTTCAGCCTAGGAGGCACTCTTCCGGAATCCAAATAGATCACGGAAGTCTGGAATTAGTTTTTATCTTTCTATCTCTGTCCGCCTAATTCTGGCATATATGAATTCAACTCGGTGCGAAAATAATAGCTGACTTTGGACAGGGAATGGCACCGGATACGTAAATTAGTGACGACAGCGAGGGTAAAAGCAACAGATACTGAATATCAATGAGGGGCTAGAGTGTAGACCACGTGATCACCGGGGTGGCTACAGGCAGGCGCTCTGTCGAGTTCACTTCGTAGTGGCGCTTCGCTGCGCCTGTTCGCGATTGCAGGCTTTGTTCCAGTATTTGTCGTTTGCCAGTTTGGGTTCGAAGTCAGTTTGTCATTTTTAGTTGACTGTAAATCAAAACTCAAAGAAGGCTGATATTCACGCCTTTAGGATCGCCTGGAAAAACCGCCCAAAGGACAAAAAAATTTGTGATATGAAAATGGTTATGGATATTCATTACCATGTAACTGACAAGCTTCTTACAAATGATCTCTCAGAAGTTAGCCGCCGAGCAACTACCTCGAGAAATTGCGTCTGAAAAACATGAACATGAACATGTTGGCTCATTTTAACAACCCACTAAAGAATCTCAATCCCAGGCTCTCTCCTTTGACTCCTTTGAGAAAGCCTGGAATCGGGATTATGCTTGAATCGTGTGAGTAAAAACCGATCGGTCCGACTTGCAAAATATGTTAGACTGCACCAGACTTATCGAGCCGATAAGGCGCCTCGTATATGCTCGTACCAAAACCGAATAAAAAGCAAAGCTATTAGTTTCTAAGGGTCACTTTATATGGTCTCAGGTACCCAAGAAAACACTCCCCCTGAGACCATATAATTTGGGCCAAAAGGTGAACTCAGCTTTGCTTTCGTTCAGCGACAAAAGGAGGCAAAGGAGAGAAAGCTTGGGATGAAGTGCTTTCCTTTGGGTAATACAGTTTGGGTGCTCAAAATAACTTCGAGCTAAATAAATAAAGAAAGGCGGCATTTCTGTTGATATCCATTCCCTGTGTATTTTTTTGTTCGCATTCAATAATAACGATGCATTCATTGTGCTATTGGTGGGGGGCGGTGTACAAAATATTCATATGAACTGTATAACTTAAATTTTCTACTGGGGTAAGTATCGTATTTGCCTAACTTTGATCCGAGACTACTTAAACCAAATATGCAGTACAATCCCAGGTTATGATCGCATAAGCCTACTACTTTGGAAGCGGTGTATTCTTGACAAATTACTATCATTGAGCTCCAGCGTGTGCAGTTGAGGCCATAATCACGGATAATTACACTTCATCGACAACAGGGCTTTACTTGAATAATAACAGTGGTGACAGTGATTGAAAATTCGCATCGAGACGATGTGTTTATTTGGCAGGGATCAAGTGAGAATCACTCCTTGAACAGCTTTGAACTGATTGTCTCACAGGTGAGTAAAGCTTCCGTTCGCTAGTTTCAGCCAGGTTGAATATTTAACACTTTACTGCTCTTTGGCAGTCCCTATTTATCGTAAAACGCACACGGTTTTCAGAAAAGTGCAAGACGTTTCAGTAGACTTACTCCCGCTGATTGCTGGAAAAGGTTTCTGAACTCTCGGAGAAATTTTCGGCAGGCAAAGTATTTTGTCGATCGAGAGAGAACGACAGCGAGAGAACGATTCCCCTCAAATATTTTTGCTCTACTGACAAGTAATCATAAGAAAGCTTGGCTTGGAATTATGGAATAAAAACCAAGACTTACTATTAAGAATATGACAATCGCAGAATCCGAAGAATGGTTTATAATTTGTGACTGGTAACGGAAAAGATCTTTAGTTACAGAAAAATAATATAGCTTCAGAAAAGTATATTCTACCTCTTACATGCGAAAAGTAGCACCATCGTATAATCGGAAGAATTGTACAATTAGAGTCCTCTTTTAAAAACTTTACAAAATCACGTAATAGATAGCTAACTTAATTAATTGAGCCGCAAATTGGTAGTGCAAAATCGGAGAACATATATCCTAAATAAGTATATTGCTACAGCTTACTTACTTGCTTCGTGAGCTCGATCTCACCGAGAAATTACGCCGCTTGGTGCAACGTTTATTCTTGCCGACATCTAAATTATTTCTGTTGCTTGGCAAGTGAGACCTGCTACTGTTTCGCCATTTTCTAAATCATTCACTCGGTGTTAAGTTCCAAGTTCATCATCATCAAGTATGCAGCTCTTTCTCCGAAAATGGCGTCTTTTTTTGAGAACGAAAGGAAAAAATCCGCCGGCAATATTATTTTCATTCCTAATTGAGGGTTTTCTTCACAGTTGTGCTTTGGTTCACATTGGATCCCCGCCATCGACTGCGCAAGACTTCAAGATGGTGTAACGAGCGAACGAGCAATGTGTTCAAAAAGTAATGGCTCTGAACAAGAAGGAGCAGAGTAATGTTCAACAGAAGCTGGACCAACTACAGCGAGAACAAAACCAGCTGAGACGAGGATTCGACTATGATATCTGGAAAACTAGGCAAGCTTTTAACGCCAGAAAAAAACGTTCCGCGCACCTCAGGCGATGCAAAGTCGCGCGCACGGAGGAAGAGACTACCTTCGTGAAGCCCAGTAAGACAATGACGAACACAAAGAGAAGATATTCTATTGTATCCGGCCTCCAACCCAATGAGTAAGTAAGGCTTGATTGATCCGGCTAGATGTCCACCTCTACTTTCACTTGTTTTTGGGCTAGTCCAAGTCCAGAGCAATGCTACTACCATGTCATGAATCAAAGTCGTTCCCAGGATCTCACATCTTCACGCCCTCCCGGAGTGAGAGAGGAGGATGGGAAGATGTGAGACTTGGGAACTAGGTTGGACCTGTGTACTGTATTACGCCGTTGTGAAGGTAGGGCGTAGATTCCGAATTCTCCACTCAATTTTCAATGGGAATATGAGATAGCTGAAATGACTCCATTTTATCCCTAGGAGAGCCGTACCCAGCAAATGCCTTGATTTGCCTGTTACTATACAGCCCTGACTGCGCTGAAATTTCTCATATTTGTTAATTTATCATACACTTGACAAGATGTGAGTTTCAGTTTTATTTTTGTTATATGTTTGTCTCTATTATTACTAAATATAAAAAAGCGAATTATTACGACGAATAATGATAAAAATGCGATTCATATCGATTACAATGGTAAACAATACAGAAAAAGAAAACACACTTTTCATGAGTCAACTTTTAGCGCTGAGACGGACTACAAGTTTCGTGGCAACTTTTGACGCGATAGTTCAGACGAGGGGAAAGCCAACAGCATCTTCACCGAAGTCCATCGTGTTCCGAGAATCCTGCCTGCTGAGCAGCGGTTTTCGTAGCGAGGAAACGGAGCATATCTCGAGAGTAACAATTCAAGGCGATGAACAACTTTCTGAATACTTCACTCTTTCTGATGGAACAAAGTGAATCGGAATTTTCTCCGGTTCGTTTCAAATACTTTTGATAGAAGTTGCCACGGAAGTTGCATACCATCGTCTTGCAGCGCTTTTTTGAAAGAGTTAAAACTCAAAGTCATGTTCAGTCTATTCAGAGATACCAAGCAAAGACTTCAACACACGATTTACCATCATTATCGTCTTCGCTGACACCTTGCAGATCTTCTCCGTACCAGATTTCTACTTCTTGGCCATACTGGACGAATTCCGGGTTGGCGAAATCGTGGAAGACAAGGAACGGAGAATCGGGATGGAATCCCGGAAGCGCGTACCACATGGTCGGTGACTTATTTGGAATGAACTTCTCGCGTGGAAACAAAATCCGTCTGGACGGAGGGGACGTGGTAATGAATGTACCCAGGGGAGTGTTATCGACTTTTGGGTGTTTTGTTAAGCAACCCCATTTGCTGGCGAATGAATGCTTAGTTTGACGGGTGTCACAATTCACCTCTCCCTTAGTGTGTACGATTTTGAAAGCAGCCAGAAACCCTTCCCATTTGATGGTGAATCTCGCTGGCTTGTTACCTTTGGCACCGAAGCAGGGTTCTGTGGTATTTAGAATCGTCCACCGACCTGAAATCAAGAGATAACTTAACTTATTTTAAGACAAAGAACCTGTTTCAGACTATTCTCTTCAAAGGAGTGTCAGGGTCAGCCCATGTTTTCACTTGGGGGGGGGGGGGGGGGTACTTCCGTCCACACGACGCCAGAAATCAAACGCAACAATCACCGGTCGTTTTGGATTTGTAAATGAGGAAAACTCGAGTAGATTGATTATCGTAACGATATCGTATTCGAAAAGCTCCGTATATTCAGAACGTTTTCTGTCGACACGAAGGCGAAAGCCCGGCGTTTTTAAATTCCTCCGGTCTGAACAGTGTTTGCGAAAAGCTCCGTTTTCTTGACGGCTAAGTGTGGACAGTAAGCCTAACCGCAGAAATCCGACGGATTGAAAGAGATTACGCAGCGCATTGATAAGCTCAAGTTGTGTCTTTCTTCAGGGCTATCGCGTAGAAGTATTAATCAAAAAGACATCCTACGCATTTTATAATTTGTCCGACGTAATGGCGCGTTTCTCAAAGGAAAAGCACTATAAAAAAGACTTTAGTGAACCTCTTACTATTATCAGCTTAGTTAGGTAAAAAATTGAGCAGCACGGTAGCTGACAATTCATTAAATAGCAGCCACGGATGGAGATTTTTTGAGTTTAGGGAAGATTAAGAAACACTGCAAATGTCATTTGATTCTCGTTCCCTCAAAGTAAAGGGATCTTGGTTCCAGTCCAACTGAATATAAAATGACAAACTACGTTCACGATCCCTTTGTTATAAAAAAGGTATCCAATATCATTTAATTAAAAAGATTTCATTCACCTTTGGGCAAAAATTGACTAGCCTTTTGCGAGAATAGTTTTGATAACATCTCAGAAGCTACGAAAAGTTGTAAGCTATGAAAACTGGATAAATCGCTTTTCGTTTAGAAAATAATTAATGCACTTGATTCGTTACTGGCCGATGTAATTTCTCATAAAAAGAGCGAAATTGCGAGGTTATGTACTAAAGGAATCTGGTTCATGCGAGAACCGTCAGCCGAAAAAACCATTACGCAATGATATAAACCTCTTTAAAACTAATCTTAAAAACGGTGATTTAGATATAGAGAACATTCTACAGGCCGATGATGGTTTCTAGTACTGACATGGCTAACAAACGATGGTCTTACTTTTAGGGCACATCCGTTGCATTCCTTGTTTTAATTGATTTGCCTCCTCCTTGAGTAATGCTCTCAGCATTACTTCTTGCTGCTCGGAAAATTTGCTGCAACATCCATTACCCGCCAATGAGCCTTGGTAGAACAGAGAGGCAATCGCGCTTAATAACAGTAGGGAATTCACCATGTTGATTTCGCTTCGTCCGTGTTCTCTGATGCGCGACACTTAGGTGTTCCTTATCAGTGTTAACTGAGGAGGTGGGCTTTGCAGTGAGCTTTTAAAATACAATTTGCGCCTGGAGCTATTAAAAGGTTTTCATCGGCTGAAGACAAACTGCGCAGATCCGTCTGCTTTTACGCTTTCTTTGAAATTCGATGACAACGGATTTGTCTGTCCAGAGGATTATTGCACGGGGGGTAGATAAACGTCGGCGAGATTTGATTTCACACCTAACGTGCCAAGGATAAAAATACTGATTATATTGTAACAAATCAACGTGTAATGGGCAGACTTTCAGAGCTTCTGCAAATCAACAGGAACAATTTACGATTAGGAAATCTTTGGCTTGAATACAATGATCTTCTTGACTATAACAGATTCCTGTGTATTCTTACTCTTTGTTAGGCAGACCAGAGAACACTAACATTTTAAAATATGTTTGCAAACTATTTGTACTACTGAAGTCCACAATTCTCTAGAAAATTTTGGTTTCGGACAAAGAAATTGGACGCTTTGAAAAATATGCCGCTGTTAATTAAAGTGTTGGTATTCCCAGCATGTTATTCTTGCGGGAATTATTGTTTTCTTGCCACGTAATTAAGGAACACCTAATAAAAGAACAGAACATGTTCTGAATATTTTCCGTGTTCTGGAAACAAAATTTTTTAGATCACTCGGCAAATCCTTTGTTTTTGTAGAACATAAAAGACAACAAAAACCCCACATATTTTCTTCTGTACAATTTATGACGTACCTAAAAATTATCTGCTCTAGCTGGATTTTCTGTCCCACTTGAGAAACAATTAGAGAACAGTTTCCAGAAAATAACCGCGAAAATGCGCCTGCACAATCGTATCTTTTCCATATACAGAGCCCACTTGAAAGGTTATTTCAATTCCTAGTTTCAGAAGACGGTTCTTCTTAAGGTTCTTCTACCACGTAGCTCGTAGTTTTCATGAAGCAGGCGTGGTCCTTGACTGCTGACTGACACTTGGGATCAAAATCTGTAGATAGCTTTGCTTAAATCGTCTTTTCCTTGTAATGTCGGGCATTTGTGGGTTGTTTTTAATACTACATTTGTAGTTCTGTTTCAATTTGTTGAACGAAATCGGGTTATCATTGCTTTTTGATCTTGGCGCTGCACTGAAAGCGGAAGGATACTGTACCTCGCATGTACGTGCTAGTTTGATTTTTATCAAGTAGGAATTTTATGAACGCAAAGAGAAAAAAAACGCGAAACCCAAAGATCGCCCCCGCGCACAGGAAATTGGCCTCGATCAGTGCTAGGTCCCGGTTTTAGGTCTGCTAAACAAAACATTGACACAGACGGAAAACCACTTCACTGAACAAAATGAAATTATTTAAAGCTGTTACCATTTTGTGTGCCGCGTGCATGTTTGGGGGATGTTTGAACTTTCTAGCCCACCAAATATTACGTAATGCAAACTTCATTGTGTTTAGAACTCAGCTGGAGTGAGCCTTTCGGGATATTCACGTCTACAGCACAGAAAAAAAGTTTGGCTCAAAAATTTACAGACGTGGGCTAGATTAGGCAATATACTGAATACTGCTTCACTTTCTACCAATTGCATATCTAATACATCATTAAAGTTATGTAGGAAGCTGTGCACGCGTTGTGACTTTATCCAGACGGAAGTGGTTTTAATCAAATGAAATAGTAATAACTCGGCAGCTGATAAAAACTTCCGTTCTAACAAGTTCTGTCTTCCAGTGGCTTGTTTTAAACACAAAGATAAAAAGGCTTTTGTTCCACTGACCTACCACCCTAGGAAGACTGGAAATAAACCTCTAGAAGATGAACACCCAACTTTCGTGTCTTTATCCCAATAGTAAATGTTTGGCACTTGATGGCTGACAGGGATTTAATAGTTACTTCATACTGAGATGAAACGAGATTGAATAAAGAGCCGTTTTCGTAGAGTAAAAGAAAATTTTATTACTCGATGCTGGGTCGATGGGCAAACACCGTTATAATCCAACGGAATTTTGATGATTGACCCTATCTTCCTTTCCGCGACTTTCCCTTTTAGCACTCTTATTTTAGTCTGTTGGCAAACCAGCTGTTGCAGCGGCAATACGTCAATGGAAACATGAATATATCCGGCTAAACAATCGCTGTTCCGGTTGGTTGGTGCGAGGGCAACAAATCTTGTTCTGTCCGCACCTTGTGGGGCACGACATTTCATCGAGTTTGGCAAATGACCCGTTGTTTAGAGGACGTCAAATGTTGTCATGATAGCTTTCTATGGTGCTAGCACGTACCTGCAGTCGATCCTCGGAATCGAAAAAGAGGCGGCAGAAACCCAGTATTTTAATCTTGCACTTGAGGAACGTTTTCACAAACGGTTCTCTAGCGACCCTGCCACAAATAGTTCGCAACGGTTTTTATGTAATCACTTTCTCTTTTTTTTTTGCCTTTTTTTATCTTCATTCTTGGATTTTTCTCCTCCGTTGACACCAGAACATTAATTTAACCCAGTTTTGCTACGAAAATGCGTTCTTCATGTATAGCGAACAGATTGATTTGCTCTTGACAGGCGTCGATGGGAGTGCACGCATTTTTAGCTCTTTTTAAACGGTTTAAGTTCTGTTTTTGAATCAATTGTCTAATTGAATTAATTGTCCTGAATTAAAGGAATTATCCACTGCGATCTCTCAAAAGATAAAAAAAACTATTTGTTCATCTTCTTGTAGCTCGGCTTATGTTCTCATGTCTCCTCAATGGAGCCGACACATAATGCGTCACGCTATTTGAAGTCATGTTTTCTGAATGAACAAAATTACTTTCAAACAGGAGGAAATCTTAACATGTTAATTTTATAACGAGGAGAACAACAAAGAAGTCATAGTAAACTGAATATAAACACGGATGGTTTCTATTGACAAAGATTACCACAGATTATAAACAACAAACTTGAACTGAATGCTGGCCTTTTTAGTTCCAAGCATACCAAGATTGGACTTTACACGTGATTCTATTTTCTCTACGCTAAAGCTTCGGTGCTTCTATCGCAGATTCTCTTGCCTTAAAAAGAATTAACGTCGTCAAAAAGATAATTTTCTCTTTTACGCAGTGTCCGAGAAGTGTTTAAAGCTTGTTTAAGTGATTGCTCTATCTTTTACCCAGCTAGAGCCTTCTTCGAGAACCATGATTATAATATGAAAACTTTTAAACACTATTTGATCCTCTCTAAATTAAAATATTTATATTTAAATTGATACAGCTAATTACGAGTTCACGGCTGAAAAAACATTAATACATGTTCTGTGACTCTTTTAGACCGAGAAGGCTTAATTAAAAGTTAAAAGTTTGTGTCTGACATCTCCTTCCCTTCATAAGAAGGTTAGAGCTTTGGAAAAGAAAATATTGTTACAAGGAAAAAGGCTGTATTTGTTGAACGGATTATACTCGAGAACATCTTGTAAGAGCACCGACAAAATATGGAGGAGAGCAATGAATAATACCTCTAGAGTAACTGAATCTAAACCTCTTATTCTACGAAGGCGCAGTTTTAATATGTTGTAATAAATGATAATAATAAATAAGGTTTTTAGGGCGCATTTATAAAACTTGTTCATTGTTCATGTTCATTGTTTCAGCGATGCTAATCTTTGTGTATGTTTAGGATCACATCCCGAACTAGATAACCGGAGTAAATTCACATAAGTTGACTTTAAAAACTGTTATCTCAAGAACTTTAGAAATCGAAACAAAACTTTATGGAAATCTGGTACATATGTGTGGTATAAGCAACCTTTTTCGAATATTTTCGTCAAAATAGTGCTCCGCCGGGTTTTTTGCGTTTTTTGTGTGTATTTTACATTTTTTGACATGCCATATTTATTTTCAGAAACCAAGAAAGGAAACTAGTAAGCAAAGCGTTGTATAAGTTTTGCTGAATATTCCTCGGAGCCCCGCTGGCAAATAGTAAAATGTGGCCAACGATTGTACAGTTAATTTAAGTTTAAAGAATTCACGTTCTTCGAATTGTTATGTAATACCTCTAGAGTAACTGAATCTAAACCTCTTATTCTACGAAGGCGCAGTTTTAATATGTTGTAATAAATGATAATAATAAATAAGGTTTTTAGGGCGCATTTATAAAACTTGTTCATTGTTCATGTTCATTGTTTCAGCGATGCTAATCTTTGTGTATGTTTAGGATCACATCCCGAACTAGATAACCGGAGTAAATTCACATAAGTTGACTTTAAAAACTGTTATCTCAAGAACTTTAGAAATCGAAACAAAACTTTATGGAAATCTGGTACATATGTGTGGTATAAGCAACCTTTTTCGAATATTTTCGTCAAAATAGTGCTCCGCCGGGTTTTTTGCGTTTTTTGTGTGTATTTTACATTTTTTGACATGCCATATTTATTTTCAGAAACCAAGAAAGGAAACTAGTAAGCAAAGCGTTGTATAAGTTTTGCTGAATATTCCCCGGAGCCCCGCTGGCAAATAGTAAAATGTGGTCAACGATTGTACAGTTAATTTAAGTTTAAAGAATTCACGTTCTTCGAATTGTTATGTAACTTGGTGAACTTATCAAACAATAAGTAAAGTTATGCTCAGTCAAAACGTGTCAAAGATGCCGCATCGGATTTTAACGTAAGTCGAGATTATCCTTCTGTGACGACCGCCCACTCACGTTAAGCGATCTATTTAAAAGACCCCAGTTTTAGCCAAAAAAAAGAATACATTCTCGGTCGGATTAGGGGCGAACTCCTGCACGATTTGCAGAAAGTGCAGAGAATTTGTCTGATATCATAGCATTCCTGTCTACTCCCCTGCTGTCGTTTGCAGATTTTTCTTAGGCAAGGGTACGCTTTATATACCAGCGGAACGTTCAAGGCTGCGGTCACAGTTTAACATCAGATCAGATCATGAAGATTCCAAGTTTATTGGCTTTTCTAGCTGTAGCGGCTTGCTTTGTGTCTGCATACAGAGGCGCTAGGCCTGAGTTGGTGGATAGTTTTATAGACGGCATAAAGGGAGTGCTTATCAGTGAACGCTTTGTGTTTATAGAAGACCTCAGGAAGTTTTGCCCTCAAGAAACAGGTATACAGTGCTTACATTACGACTAATAGTTTCCTATAGTTTAGACAACAGGGGCGATTGTCAGGGTGAGTATTAAATTCTAACGAGTTTTGAAAGTCATCTCGACTTAATGGTACAGTCCCCACTACCACACAGTTCAACTATCGACATTTGAATGAATCCAGTCTCAGAAAGTAACTCCATAAGCCTCACTTTCACTGGCAACGCATGTAATGATCTCAAATACACGTCCAAGCACTGGGAAACCGAAGTGAAAGCATCAAAATGTTTTGATCCTGATTCATGCTCGCTTCTGCCTCTCAGTGTAAGTATAATGCCTTCCCCATTAAACTTGTGTTTCTCGGAACATACATCCTGTATAAGCCATTAAATCTGGTGATCTTTAGAGCTACAAAGCTACAAATGTGAGCTTAACGTTGCTCACTTTGGTGTTCACCCGGTTTACTCCATTAATTTCAAAAGAATAAACTCAAAAGTCGTTCGTATTGGTGTTAATTTTATACTCCAATCGGCCTTAATAAAAACATAGTTAGTAGAGGGGAATGGAGTCCCCTCTACTAACTATGATAAAATGAAGCCTAAATATCAGACAAATGTTTGGAGTAAACTATAGCACAAGAGGGTAACATGAGGGAGAGACAGAAGATGTCCTGATTACACACACATCGAAAAAAGCCATAATTTCTACACTACACACCAAACGGTTAATGTTTGTCATGCTTGAACATTTTACAGAAAGATGGTTAAACTTGACAGAAGACGTTGTTTGTTTTGGTGCCCCTGGCAACGAGTTTGCGACTGCTGTGACCCAAATGGAAGGCTTTCTACAGTCAATCAAACTGGTACACGTGTCTGGTCACGTGCTATGCGACAAAAGCTCTCCTCGGTACAAGAGTAAGTGGGGTTGTCCTAGAAGTCATCCTGTGTATGGTGGAACGCCGTTCAACGTCGTCATAACAACCGGGGAATCTAACAGCATCATCTACCCGACGGAATTGTCTCTAAAGGATAAAGGAGAATCACTCTGGTACGATATCCCGGGAGTGGATCCCGACTCACCGGAACTAATCTTGGGAGATTCGTCAAATCCGCACTACGTTGCTTCCGGTCAGGAGCTGCGTGTGTGGCTTGCAGAAGACCTAATGAAGTCAAGAGGGAAAAAAATCGAAGAAAAGATTTGCATTACAGTACAGGGCTGGTTCATGAAATAAACATGACTGATCACATGTCACATCACGTGACCTAATGTAACCTATGCTGATTTGCTTTGACAGTGTTCACTAGGATGATAATTCTTAGAACATCTTTTCTACCATTTAACAGGGTTCTTGCGTTAAAACAACGAACTTTAAGTTCGATAAAATTGCCACTATAGCAATGGCTTAGTGCTAAGAATTCCAATTATTGGTGCAGAATCGTCAGTTAAAAAATAATCTTACTTTGCTTGACTGAATTGTTAGCAAGCTGCTGTTATGTTAGAGAACTTTGTAGACATCTGTAGACATGTTATGGAATACAACTGACCGAGTATGCCTGCTGTTAAACGAAATAAACCTTTTGGGCTACTATAGTAGTTTTTCTTTTGTCAGGTTCGAGGAAAACCTTTCAGTGGGTACACCTAATTTAACTATTAGAGATTTTTTTCATAGTTAACGAGGCGTTTCATAGTTAATAAGATGGACAGTGGCTTATACTGAAAACCGCAATTTACGATATGCTTAAGACTGACTGTAATAAGCTTCGCTCGACACATCAATAACATGGTTCGAGGTTTTCATCGTAAAATTGTATTTTTTCCAGTTTCTTTTGTCTCGTAATTCTCAAAAGGGACTTGGATATATTAAAAAAAATCACCAAATGTAGAAGTTTGTCCTGAAATTGTTCAATATTGATATGTCGAACGCTGGGCCGGCAAGCGCGGTAAAAACTGGCTTGGCTTTTATGATTGGGTAAAAAGACAATGACCTTCCTTCGACTGGTTAGAACCCGTGCACGATTTTACCCAAGAAAAGCGATGTCTTTTAGATTTTTTTTATACAAGACAGGCAGAGAAAACTGTATTAATAAACACACCCGCCGGTATCACAAAGAGACTTTTTTTAACTGTGCCCAGAACAAGTAAAGAATGACAGTCCTGTCTTCCTTTTGTTTGTAAGACGTGAGAAAGATTGATGCAGTGTCGTTGCGTCGTTAAAAATTTCAAGAAGACACAAGAACGTTTTTGGAACCAAACTCCTCGGTGATTTACAGACAAAAGGCAATTTTGAAACTGTTATCTAGCTTTTCAAAACTTTAAAGACACACTGTGTCTTCTCAGATAAACTGAGAAAAAAAAAGATAAAAGTTATACAGTTGCTCGGTAAACATTATCTTCAGAGATGAAATACCGTAGATACACCATACGCAAAATGACATTTTAATTAAAAAAAACGGAACTTAGTCTCGTCCGGCAGGGCTAGTGACATGAGAAGAGGCAAGTTTTTGACGTCCCGACATTCATTTGTCTTCAATGATCTTTGAAACGTTTTTGTACCTTTTCTTCTTATCTGACCATGAAATCAACGTGGGCTCTAGAATACGTGATAATTAATTGTCCTTCAGATAAAAGGGAATGCAGATTGGGAAACACCGGTAGCTTGATGTCTTTCCACACAACAAAGGAGCTATGAAATTTGCTTCGCTAATTTTTGGTTTATTAATTTAGGACAGCTCTGTCGCAACACCACTAAGCCTTGCTGTTACAAAGAGCTTCGAAAAATTCTTAAGTTATTCTGAAAACAGAACTATACTAAATTTCCATCACAGTTCATGTTTTAATTGTTCTGAGAAGTTATTACGAGTACGATGGAGAAGCAAATTGAAGCAGGGAAAACAACAATTCAATTGTGTTCTGTTCCAAAGAGCAGACGTCAAAGATTTTTCCTCATTTGTGGAACTTGTAATGTTGTTTCCATAGCAGAAAATACCGCCATTGACGGGAAAACAGGCGCGAAAAATAACACAGGTCTGGAGGAAGAGAAAGGTTTTACTGCAGTGCGCGAAGCACTGAACGACGACGACAAATGTACACCGGATCACGCGGTGAAATCATGGATGGATGTCTCAAACGATTGCAGTAAAAAATCAGATCTAGAAGACTTCCAGAGTTTAAAGAAAGGAATGGCTGATGATTTGGTTGAAAAAATGGGTAGATATGCAAGTACTAAGAAAAAGGTATGCTGGAGCGACAGGGATAAACATGATACCTGTAAAATTCATGATCAGAGCAGCGTCGATAGCTTCTCTGGACAAGAACGGTCAAACCCGTCGCAAAGCGACTTCGAGCAAAACAAACCGCCTTCTAGAAAAGCGTCTTTAAAATTGCACAGGGCCGACGAGCGTACGAATAGCGAAGAGGCGCTAATGCAACGCCTAAACCTCACTGCAAAACGTGAAGCATGGCTGGCCGATCCCTCGCAAAGTCATGAAAATGTAGCATTATCTGCTTTACCTGATAACAGCACACTTCCAAGTAAAAACCCATCCAACACGCCTGAGATTAAAATTAACGACGCTGTTGTCAAACCTGCTTGGTCTGAAGATGAAGCAGAAGTGACAACTACACCCGCTAATCGCTGGAAGCGTCTGGCGCCGCTCAAATTCAAAATCAACAGGATCCAAGGTAAAAGAAGGGAACGAGACGCTGCTGTCGTTCGCGAGGAGTACGAAATAATGATGGAAAACTTAAAACAGTACGGAGTTTTGTGACGAGATGTAACAGCAAAGCAGCTCTATTCCATTCAGCAGCTCGCCAGCTAAACATGTCATAGTTCGCACAAATGTAAATTGAGAAATAGTCAACGTTTTCCCAGCCGACTAGGAATTCTTTAAGGTGATTCCCCAGAAGTAAAAGTTGCCGAATAATTTTTTGAAGCTTTCCATGAATGTTCCCTACAAAGTAGTATGTAATAAATTCAGTTCCAATTGTCATTGACTCAAAACCCTCCTCGACTCGTTGTTTTCAAGGTCATAGCGCACATCCTCGAGTAATGGTTTTCTGCACTCAATTAGCTATATCGTTTTTCCCTTCCGAACAATTTTTTTTCCTTAATTTTTGAACTTAAAGAGGATAACGTGTACACCAATGATGCAACAAATAAAATATATGTCACCAAGCTCGTTTGAGAAAAAACGAGCATTTATTTCGCTATCGAGCTTAGCTTGAGGGTAAACTCTTACATTTGTCACTTCATTAAGCGAGTTTAATTTTTGTTTTCTGTATTACAAGGAAGTGAAAAACGTCTAAATATTGTCCTCCTCTAAGAAACTCAAATGAGACCAGTTAAAGAATGGGTTTCTTTTTATTTCTGCTAAACATCTTTTTACACAAATTACTGTCGTCACAACAGCATTTTACTGTGTATTCCGAAAAAAAACACACGGAAACACGGGAATAGCAGAAAATAAACAAAATAAATATTTGACGGATTCATTACGGAATGCTTTATCCATCAACACGTAGGAATTCTGTACATAAATATATGTTTTCTGTGTATTTTATAAAACATTTCGGCTGTTTATTTGAAATAGTTCATTTTTTCTTTCCCTTGGACGGAGTCTTCCGCCCTCCTTTGGCTGTAGAAGCACTCTTTCGACTTTTACTCGGGGATGGTGATCGTTCTCTTTCTTTAGCTGCCTCGGCCGCTTGTGCTTCTTCTTTCTGTTTTTCCGCTTCTAAGAATTTCTGTCTGTAAGCTTCTCGTCTCTGGTTCACTTCACTTCGCCATTTATCTGAAGCAGCCTGGTGAAGCAAAAGACTTATGTGTGAGGGAGGGTGCGCGGGTGGGAAAGAAAGAGAGGAGAGCAGGACGGAAAAAAGTGAAGGCATGTAGAGACGGAGGGAAAGAGAGTGAGTGCTAAAGAGCCGATCTGGTATACAGAGCCACATCCCCTACCACTGGCCAGGGGGGCACGCGGGCCCTGGGTACCAGATTGCTAGAGAGCGAAAGAGAAAGTGGGACGTACAGAATGAAAAGAAGAGGAAGAGAAAAGGTGAGAGGGAAAAGAGACGTTTGGAGCAAGTAGGCAAATGGGGTTCGTTAAAAATATTCCAGGAAATACCTGTAGTTCTTCAGCTTCCTGTAACTGTCTTTCTTTAGCGGCATTCCTATCTAGCCTGTCCTGTTCTCTCATGTCCTCCACCTCCTTTCGCTGTGCTCTAAAAGCGCGCGCCACTTCACGGCGCTCCAGCAGTCGTCTCTCGATTTCTTCCTCGTCTAACAACACGGAATTACCGCCCCGTGATCTGCAAAGAAAAACAAAATCAGAGGATCAGGAAAACGGTTTCACACTTTCACACAGATCAACGCATAAGCTTTTGAGGTGTACGTACGACGCGTCTCCATATTTCATAAAGTCTTAAAAGAACTATTAGTTTACTTTCACGCAACTGGGGTAACGTTGCACGACACTACAAAGGACTTGCAGGGGAACTGGGCGCTTGTTTTTAGCTCTATTGAAGGGCTGCGACACGCAAATTTAGACGATTCTATGAATTACAAACATTTCTGGACCAAAATCGTGGACAAGACTAAACGAGATTGCACAGAGTTAACTTCACGATTTCTTGAGAAACGCAGACTAGTTCACGGTCTTACCTGATAGTCTTGGGCTGAGAAAGCGGCTGAAGAATTTGATCCGGTTCCTTAGGGGGTGGTACTAGGGTCAATTCGCCCTGGTCTGCCTCTGATTGCACTGGTGACGTCACCGTCACTGTTACGAGACAAACAACGTGTAACTCGTGAGCTAGGCAGTAAGCAACTGTGAGAGTTTTCAAGAACTCCACCCAAACAAACTGCAAGCTACGATTTGGACTTACAAACGCCAGTCCTAGGCCTGGTAAAATATTTTGAAAAACAAACTTAGTGCAAACTTACATCAGGCAGCACAGCCAATGCACGTTAGGTGACAAGTACAATTCATTTAAATGTCAGGCTGAGTTAGGCTGGCTTAGCGATGACCAATTGAAATCTAAAAACCTGAATTCGAAAACTTCTCATTGAACTGCCTGATCAGCAGAAGGCGGGGTAACCTGCGTGATCATGTTTTTTTTTCTCCTCTGCTACAACAAAGAGTGTTTGATCGTGGACGTTTGTGCAAAAATTCTATGTTAATCAAAGCGAGCGCAAGTCATCTGACGTCGCAACATGAGCACGCGAGTCCAGGAAACACAAACCTGGAAACTTGCGTCTCAGCAACAAAAATAGAACCTCTTTATCTTGCCACTTACGTATTTCGCTGGACGAAACATCCTTCTCTTCGGCTTGCTCCGCCTCGTCACCGTTTTCTTCCTCGATTGCGTCTTTGTCAACTTTTACCATATGCTCATTCAAAAACTTCTGACGGCTTTGTTGGGCCTTTGGAAGAAACATGACACAATGCTTTTTTCACAGAATCATAACGAATTTAAAATAGTTTTACCATCGCTAACTAGACCTCTGCGCCTTCAACAGAGAGAAAATTCGTATAGAGTAGAGGTAAAACAAAGATCAAACTCGCAAAGCCCCATAATAAGTGTTAACAAATTATCGACTATTAATGGGCCTTACCGTCATCTTTCCCTTGTTTATTCAAAATTCTCAACCACACAAAATAAATAATAACGTGTGCAATGAGAGAGCAAAAGTATTTTTTGACCTCAAAATAGTATTTTCGGCCTTAACCTTAACCTGTGGCAACTTTAGAAGAGAAACACGACATCACTCGTGCATCTGTGCTCATCATCAGGTTACCTTAGCAGCTCTACCCGGTTCGGCGGCTTCCCACGCCAGCTTCATGGCCTTTATTTCATCTTGTCTTTCTGTGTCCTTCTTCACCTCTATCTCTTCCTACGAAACAGAGAGGACGTCATTGGGAAATTCGTATGAAAACTTGCACGACTCCAAAAAATTGTTTTTTAGTGACTAACAAAAGCAAATTCATTCGTCGCCGCTTTGCCTTTGCAGAATTCTTCAATTGGTTAAACGAAGTGGTTTAACGTGCTCTAGCCAATCACAAAAGAAGAAAAAAGAAACATGTATTCTTTCAGCCAATCAGGAACAAAAAACACTTTTGTGTATGTTTTCCCGCGCTTACACTGGTTGAAGGATTTCTCTCGTTAGGTACCGGTTGCATTAATGGCGTGTTCTGATTGGTTGGTTACCCTTTAGCGCTTGCTGTGATTGGTCAAGTACGAGATGACCGTCACTAAAGTCACGTGGCATGTCTCTCTGAAACGCTGGAGAACGCGTCGTACTTATTTTATCAAAGACATCCTTACGATCACGAGTTACATCAGTTTCCTCGATGCACAAACAAAAAATAACACTTACTGTATTCGCCTCAGACACGATCCTTAGAGTCCAGTTTGGTTTGCTGGCGTCGAATTGTTGCTGCTTAAAACAAATTATTAAACAAATAAAGAAAAAAGAGTTAGTCGTATGTGATGTAAGTGAACAAAATCCTTTTTAATTTCATCAGAGCGGCACATAAACCGAGTTTTTTCCTCCGTCAAGTTCGATTCCAGGCTCGATTACCAGACGGAAATTGGTAAAATGAGTTCTTTCTCCTCTCCTCGAGAGACTGGTGGTAATCGCACCTAATTCGACTCACGACGATCAATACAAAGACAAGACCTTGCTTGCCGTGTGGAATTTAAAAAAAAAAACAACAACAGGGAACACTACATACATGTAATTTGAATTTGTAACGCAGTCGATGGAAAATTAGGGACTGCCATACGACTTATCAGTACAGCCGTATAATTAAACCGGAGAGTCATGATTCAGGTTCACTTCGTTAAAAAAGCAGGATTCGCCGAATCTCTAACACAGCAGTAGAGGCATGTTCATAATATCCTACAATCAGCAATGTTGTTTTAGTACCCACCTGTGAAGATGGTCTTGATCCAGGTTGACCTTTGTTAGCCCGACTTTCCTTTCCCTCCTTATTTTTCTTGCCTTTGGTGACGCTGGCAGAAAGCTTGTCTCCACGAGGAGCACTCTCTACAGGAACTAAACAACAGAGTAACATTGTAAAGCTTTAGAATGGTTTCTCACTGTTTGCTACTTAGCGAATAACGTGGGTGTTTCCTACGCTGATTACTTCGCAATTTTACTTTTTAATGTTTCAAGATTGAAGAAAATTTCCTCAAGTTAAACTTGAAAATAAAACATTATTCATTTGAATGGTCACACACTATGGTTTCAGTTCAATTCACAGACTTAGAAGTTAGGATAATGTTATCCAACGGAACAGGCATCACCGCATTAAGCTCTAACAATCAACATGACAGAACCTGAAGCAATACCATCTACATCCAGTCGATCCAGACTCTTGAGCATAGCTACGAATTCCCAGGCGCTCTTGGACAACGGCCAACTGTCGCGCAATACCTGGGCCTGAATAATGTACTTATGTATCTACAACAACAACAAGAGAGTCAAAAATTAGATTCATGAAATACTCTGGACATGGTTGAACGAAATGCGCGAAGCAAATGCAAGTGCGCAAGTGTAAATTTGTTTCCATTTATCAGCTGAATGATAAGGGTTCCCGTTTGTGATGAATGGGCTGAACCTACAAAGGGAATGAACTCACACGACCCGCCAAAAAAAAAACTAAAAGCTGAGATTTTAACCCTTGACTACTGAGGCAGATTTCCTGTTTCACTACGCACTTATCTGGAGGGCCAAACAGGAGCACGTCGTGGCAAGGGAAATAAAAAATGTTAAATAAAAAAAAATAATAAATAGGAATGCCAGCACATGTAGCTAACATGGACAACAAACCTTGATTTGCGGCTCCGTGTCGGCTTCTGGCTCCTCATCTTCTTTATCTTCGGAATCATCACAGAGAAGAGGACGGGAACCTTTCTGCTGAAAACAATGAACAATGAAAAGAAAACAATGAGATTTACACACCCTAGCCTCTTGACTGGCTAACTATCATAATATCATGTACAAGTGTTATAACATTGGTACCAGTCCACCCACCGATGATTCTGGCCGAGAGGAGTTACTGGATTCCTTTCCACTCTTCTTGCCACTCTTGCCCTGAACAGGCGATGCTGCTGCTTTACGGCCGCCAGACGGAGGCCTCTTGGCCGAGCGGGGGTGGGACGAAGTAGGAGGGCGAGACCCTAGGAACAACAACAACTAAAGTTATAATTCCCATGACCAATCAGTTTATGGGGCAAACTTTACAATTCCACAGGCACTTCTATGAAGTTTAAAACAAGAACCGAAGTATGGTGTTTTTGGCTGTGCACAATAAGAATACGTTAGGGGGCGGGGGGGGGGGGGGGGGGGGGGGGGGGGGGGTTCTGGAAGCTGGAATGAATTCGTTCTAGCGATATATTTTCGCACGGGTCTCACAGGAGATTTGCTAGGCAGCTATACCGTAAGGAACAAACCATAGTGATGTCCTCCTCAGTCTTTTCCACACCCGTTTACTTTTCACAGTTCTCTGGTGAACATCTTAACATGTTAGGCAACCATGGGCCAATCCTGGTGTCAAAGCATGAGTGATGTCCTCTATCTGGTAGCTGGCAAATATTCTGTTTTCTTTACTTCTTGATTGGCCAAAAGCTAGTTGATTGTCTCTCTGACTATAAGGTGTTACCATTTAACTTGTCTCGCGAAACTACAACCGGACACTGACTTCATTAAAAAGTAGCGGGTTATAGTTACCTCGTTTTCCCTGTTTTTCGTCTTCATCGCCTGTACGGTCACGATAGAAAGTAAAAGCTGGAATGACTGCGTGACTTTTTCCAGTCGTGCTGAACACCTCTTGTTCGTGATCCAAAATCTGTGAAATTAGCAGACATACTTATTAAATGGAAGCCAATTTATCAGCTAACCTTTGAAATCCGTCTAATAACAGGTATCTGGAAAGATTTCTTGACAAAACAAGAGGTTTAATTATAGCGTGTCAATGGTAAAGTTTCCTTCTCCCACTCTCATTGTTGTGGCACCGTATCGGTAAGATATGCAGTGATAAGCAATGCCTGCACGCTACGAAGGTGTTGAACGTTCACTTCACCATGTCACCCTCAGCTAGCGGGAAAGTCGGGAAAGAACTTCGGTCTTCTTGACAGTTATCAAAATTTATAAACAATGATTCGAAACGTGGTGTTTAATTTACTAACTATATTTCAGAACTAGCTCACTAACGTCACACGCAGAGACTTTGGAATGATAACCATGATTTAGCAATGGGAGACATTTTTCATCTGGATTTATACTGAACCGATGGTATAGAATTCTTGACTGGGATTCTTAGCAGTCATCTTTCTTTTTTTACCTGAAGTTTGATGTAGACATCTGGTTTAGATGTCCCCAGCTGCAGACTGACCATGTGATCCTCCGGTACCTTTACTGTGTACCTACACACAACATAATAAACATCGACTACATTTTAGCATATCTTAAGGTTAAGTTAAGGTTACCGTATACCTTCAGGGGTGTCTCGCGTGCAAGCGATGTAGCGCGTCCGGTTTAAACTGGAGATACCTA
>OMLO01000621.1_pt1 | contig 24126 bp, 15 predicted proteins | sample 1674811 | NCBI WGS metagenome assembly OMLO01 (sample SAMN06265003, study PRJEB25207) | coral metagenome | isolation source: Coral host | place: Mexico:La Bocana,Puerto Morelos, Mexico | collected 2008-11-13
ACATTGTGTTGTGTTTCCGAAACATTGTTTTGTGTTTCAAGAATTGTTTGTTGCGTTTGCAGATATGGGCCACCGTAATCCAGCTTTCAAACAATTACTACAGGTCTATAGTTTAGTTATAGTACTAAAGTTAAAGAAAAATTATTTTTTATTTGTTTCTTTTTAGGAACTGGTAGGGCAGAACCAATACCATTGGCTGTAAAGGCAGGTCAGATACTTTGTTGATTTACAAAATGAAGAAATCTGGTACATGTAATTAGTTCATATGTAATCAGAATAGTTGCAGCGATGATATCACATCACTGTCACACTATTAAAGGCAACTGCTGCAATTGTGGCAGAGTTGTAGCAAGCATATATGAACATATCAATACATGTATGTACTTGACTGGTTAAGATGACTGGTTTAACATTCTCTAGTTTCTCCTGTTAAACCTAGTATCACTTTTGGCCATATCCCACCCTGCCTTTCCTCAGGGGTGGGTATGAGATTGGCTAGGTTTACACACTCTCCACATGTCTGGAAACTTAAGTTTTCAAGCTTCATAATTTTCTCAAACATTTTTGTCTTGGAGACCCTTAACCACTGGAACCCTAACCAATTGGAATTTCCAGTGACTATCCATGGGGTGGGTAGGGATTTCTTCCAAAACTGTGATTTTTATATCAAGAAATGTTACATATTGTGGCTTTAAAACTGCCCTTGAACATAAATGCTCAATGCTTTCTTTAGATCGTGGAGGCCTTGGTCGTGACATGCTGTTAAAGAGACAAAGAGATATGAAAGAGGTATTGAAACATGAAACTGCAAGGAAAAGAGTAAAGATTGAGCAGAATCAGAGAGACAGCTTCAGAAGACATATGAGTGGCAAGTTTGCTGAGAGACAAACATCAAGTGATTTATATAAGAGCCAGAAGGCCTGTGAACAGTTGGATAAGTCAAAGGTAAACCCATGCTCCTTTACAAGTAATAATTTATTTCTGCCTTAAGTTTTGAGGCCTTCAAACACACAGACACAGCTCTGGTGCCCTGTTTGGCATCCATTAGGCCACTGTGCCATAAAAAGCACACAAATAAATGTATTTAAATTTACTCAGCTGAACTGTAAGTGATAGTGACTGAGTCTGAAGGCAAATATTTTCCTGTTGATATGGCATTAATTTAGTGTTTTGTTATAAGCACATATAAGGTTTGACGGTTGTAATATATTCTTCTTACCTCCCAAACTTTTAAGTTTCTTTTAGAATTTATTCATTTTCAAGGTCAGGACCAGGTCAAGAATAACCTGTCTGCCTGGAGAATATGTTCCCATTTTTCGCACTGGGTGTTTGTGTTTTCATATCAGGTGGCTGTACAAGCTTTGTAGCCTGAGGGGTAGTTCTTTTGTTCAACCCATCCCTTTGTAATAAGTTATGAATTTAATGAATTGGAAATCAAGCTGGCCATCTATATAAAACATTTTTAGAGGGTTAAAACATAGAAGAAAATAATCAACTTCTTTGTTGCTAAGTTGAAGACATATTACTTTGCATTGTTGCCACAGGATTTACCGTGTGTTGAAAAGTGGTTTTGGCCAGAAGAAAAAACTGAGCTGGATGATGAGGAAGAAAAGGAAGAAGACAAGGAGGAGGCAGAGGAAGAAAAAGAAGAGGAGCTGGAGGTTTGTTAATAATCAGGGCCTTGCATTGTCTATTCTGTCCTAAGAGTAAGGATGGGATGCTGGTCCACTGGTACCCATTTACACACCTTGGTGGAGAGAGATGCTGTGAGAGTAAAGTGTCTTGCCCTGCAACACGATGTTCTTGGACAGGGTTCAAGCCCCGAATGGAGGAAAAGGCACTAACAATGAGGCCACTGGACCTCCACCGATCTTTTAATGAGAGTATGGTACAAATCACTGGAGAGTTTTGACTGTTTCATGGCATCATGTATATGAGCACTGACTTGAGTGCTCTTGGCCCGAATGCTGGTCATAACACCCCCAAGATAAAACGTCCCCTATGAGACATAATGCCCCCTTATCCTGAGACATGATGCCCCCTATTGTAAGAAAGCAAATTTTGTTTGTAATTTCCTGATAACGATATCAGAAAGATAATTTATCAGTAAGCAATGGAAGCGATTATGACTAAGTTAACACAGGACCACCTTTTATTATCAGCTTTGTTTGAAAAATCTTCTAAATGTAATATATTTTTTTTCATGTTGTGAAACGGACGCGTCATTACACGCTGTGATGGTACTTAAGATAAGACAATAATCTTACAGAAAAGCAAAACAATAAATATCATTACCAGCGGTCGCAGTTTGGTCAAATCGCACCGTAAGCAGGTAAGTATCTTTACAGTTATTCGTCTTGCTACTCGTTGCTCACATGGATGGAGCGAAACCGATCGAGCAGCAAAAACAGATGAATCACAATTGCCATTAACGGATGAATCGCAACGCAAACAGACCAATAAATGGCATTATTCTATCATTTATTAAGTTTATTACATCCTCGGATCTTTCTCTTCTCTCATCTTTCTCTGAATATATAAATCTTAATATGGGGCGTCATGTCTTATAGGGGGCATTATGTCTTGGGGGCGTTTTATCTTGGGGGCGTTATGACCGGTTACCCTTGGCACAAGCCATCACTCTTGGTTTAAGTGAACTATTGCAAGTTGTCTGATAACAAGAAGGTTTTGATTGCCTGGTAAAACAGTTAAATGTGTGACTGGTTTGTTTTTTTCTCTTGACAGCCATCAGAGAAGCTTGTGCATCTTACCATGTATCTGAGAAGAACCCATCACTACTGTATTTGGTGTGGGACCAAGTTTGACGGTGAGCTGAACTACTAACTGAGTGGGGGATGGGGGTGTCACTTATAGCAATAGACAATTGGGATTCAAGTGCTCTACCCTTGCCACCCCCCCTCTTTGCCACTATCTGAATAGGCAACTTCTGAGTTGTCTGTTACCTCTGTATCAAAACAAGTGTCATATGAAGGGTATTGCACATTTAGATACAATGGCACAAGGTAGCTTGGAAATGTCCTATTTGATTTCTGTAGTTGTGGGGATCAGCTTCTGTCCTGTGAGCAAGGGTGGAATCCCAGACATTGTCTTTACCAGTTAGGGTAACAATATAAAAATGCCAGGATGGGAGTGGTGGTACCATGTGATAGATTATTCTTCCATGCAGGGTGGATGTAGTAATACTGTGCTTGCTTACATCTCATGCCATTAGGTGACCAAAATCTAACAGTAAATCTATCGTTCTCAGATGATCAAGATATGGCAGATAACTGCCCAGGAGATACGGCACAGGACCACGAATAAAAAGAAGAGAAGTGAATTAGTAGAGAGACCGTACGACAAGTGAAGACTTGGCATCTAGTGCGAGAGGCTTCGGTTCAAAAGCGAAGACCAACGAATGTTACGAGAAGACCCGAGGAACAACCGATAAGTGCGATCTATTGTCGATGTCATCTCATGATTAAAGTCGAGGTATATTATAATCCAACGAAGGCCATTAGTACTCGGCGGCATATCGATTGAAAAGTGAGCCGGAGTGGGTTCGGGTGCTAAACTTACACAGAGCAGTCAGGACTTATAAATAGTGAAGGAAATAATGAAAACTATATCCATGTAGAAACATTGTCTTATTAATGAAAAATTACTTCATTATATATTTACAGCATCTTGAAATCTTTTAGTTCAAGTAAATGACGTGAAAAACGGTGTAATCATGGTTTCCTGGAATCATAATTTAATCATGTATTTAGAAAAGTTGAATGCTGTTTTGCTTTTAAAGAAAATCAAATTAAATAAATTTTCGGTAACCAGCCTTTTGGGAAATGTACTCGACTATATTTTGCGTTTCTTAAGATGGATGTTATTGCACTATACGTTATTACTAAAACATCAGCTAATAAAAGAAATTAAAGTAAATTGTAGTTGTGTCTTAAAGTAGAGTGGCAAATTTTCAGAGATGAAAAGACGTTGGCTGTTGTAATGCTCTTTTTGGAAAAAAATGTTTTGAAAACAACACTTTTTGAAAGCAGTTACAAAATGTGAATCGGCTTTTTGTTATAATAACTGATTTTAATTTACTGGGTAGTAAATGAATGTTTTCCTTCTGAAAAGTCAAGATTCACAGTTATTCTACCTTGCCGAGTGAAACTGAAGTGGTCACGTCTCTTCGCGGATAGGGTTTGCCTATGAAAAGTGAACGTTCAATATTTCTATGAACAAAACCCTGTGAGGTTCTTGAGCGGATCTCATTCCGCATGGAATAGCCTGTGCACTTACCGGGCTTTCGAAAACATTACATTGTCTTGGAAGTTAGGACGCAAAAAGAAAAAAACACCTCAGGAAGTCTCTCCGCTCTTATAAAAGTCCCCGAATTGTTAAAGCAACCTGATACTTGCTCGCGCGAAGCACACACCTTATAGACGAGCAGTACTACCCAGAGAGAGCAGAACTAGTCCTGAGCGCTTTACACCACAGTAGCACGTTTACGTCAACAGCTTTTTACTGACCCTGTCACTGCAGATCTTATACGTTGTCGTTTAGATGGATAGTTAAACTGCACGCATTACTTGGATTCTACTCCGTCTGTTGACTGCTTTTTCTCAATGTAATTGTCAACGTGAAAAGCTTGTGTGTGGTACATATTGAGAAGCATAATGAGAAGAGCCCTTCAAATAAACTTTCGCCCGAAAATATCGCACCGTCCCGACTAGCAGCCCCTGGGTCTCCGAGGATATCTTACACCCAGCCTGAGGTCATTCCCAGGGCTTTTCTTCAGAGGTTTCCCGTGCCTTCCAAACTTTAAGGGGAAAGCCCTGGCAACGAGGTTGCCCTCTCCTTCTTCTCTGAGTTTTTTATTTTTTGGACGTCTATCCGTATATTTTGTGATACTGCTTTAAATGAACTAATCTTATAACTTTAAATAGTTCTCTATCATTCTTTTTTTCACATTGTCATGACTCAGTGGAACTCGGAATCAGGGGCCGTTCTGATGCAGTCTCTCAAGATACCAGTTTTGACACGTCCATCCAAACTGAGCTCATTCTCAATAAGACCCTGGTGACACCAGAGAGACCCTTGCACCGCCTTCCTCCCATCGTCAACATATTTAAAGATTTAAAAATTCAGTATTTTGTTGAGGACTAAATAATCTTACAATCACATACAGTCCGGGCTGGCAAGCTCCATTTTCTTAAGTCTTCGTTCTACTTTCGTAAATTCTCCGATTTTATTATCCAATCACCGAATAGCGCTGATACTCTGAAGTAGTCCGAAACTTGACACGCCATTATATCGCCGTCAGTTGTTCGACAGAAACGGCGGGTTCAGCCTAGGACTCCGGTCAGTTGCTTCCTTGGTCGAATGCAACTGGTACCCATCAGCTCTTTTTGTTTTGGAGAAAGGAGATTGAATAACCACCTGGAACACTCTCGTTTGCAATCTTCTAACACCATAAATAGGTCCGCAACACCAACCCAATAACGAGATCATTCTTGTCTCCCTCTTCCCCGGCGGGGCATTGGCACGCGGAAATGGTGGCTCTGGAGACATGATTAGTCTTGGACTCAGATATTCACTTCTTTCACGCTGATTTCCCTCCCGAAAATATACACTCGTTACAGTATACCTACAGACATTGTAGACTCATTCTAGAAGTTAAAAACTGGCCTATGAAGACAGAACACACCTGGATAGAATTTGAACCTAAAAATCTGATGGTGTTCCATCACCCCTTCGCGTCTGATAATTTTTTTCCAAAAAAGGACGAATTGGACGAGTCAGACAGTCTCAACCCCTCTTTTTTCTTTTACTTGATTTCCCGAGCCTTGAAGCAAAGTCAAAAAGAAGCCAAAAGAAGTCAAAAAGAGGAGAAAGTTGGAAGACCGCATTAAATCATTTAACATAGAGTTTTGTTTCAATACTTAATCGTATCTATAACAAAATTCTCAGTCGTGATTGGTTCTCCGCTCGTCTATTTGTAACGTAATCGGCGCGCGATCACGTGGGCGGTTTCCAATTACAGGTATCTAAGGTGAACTTTTTGGATACCTGTAATTGGATACCCACGTGATTCGCGCGTCAATTACGTGCGCTTTCATGGCTTCCTTCGCGCTGTTTCCTTCAGTTTCGAAAAACTTACTAGTATAGACGTTTTCGCTCCAATTCCGACATTTGTTTTATGATTAGCAATTAGACCTCGTGTCGTATAATTCAGGGAGTAATGGTGCTCGAAATTTCAAATCTGCCTGGCGCTTTGCGCTCGTCCAATTTTAAAATTACGGTACTCGCGCGATTACTCCCTGAATTATACTCCACTCTGTCCAATCACTATTACTTATCGCACGACATTCACGTAAAACAGTATTTTTGTTCTTCGGCATTGATGTTCCTTCCTAGCAAAATAATGCTGTTGTTGTTGTTGTAAAGATTAGTCTCTAATTTGCACGGAATGAATTTTACTTTTACCTTTTTTCTGTCGTAAAACGTAAACTTCTGTTTACAATGGCACCTTTACGACGAAAAACAAAACACCTTTTCTTATTGACAGTCTCCATGGAAAAGAAACGGCTGTTCGGAACGGAACTACATTCGTTGCTAATAACAAAATCTTGAACGACCACAGTCAAATACAACTGGATGTGTCAATTTAATAACTTAAGTTTAAAGACTTTAAGCTATAAAAGATCTGAACAATGCGATTTCCAAACAATGATTGCTCACAGTAAAGACTTAGGAACCAAGATGGAGAAAGATCTCACATCGCTTTTAATATCTGTTAGAAACATCCACTCGCGACTAATTAAAACTCAATTCTTTCGCCCAAACAACATTCGGATACCGGATCACAGCGGCGTGGCCTGGGCCTTAGTCATGCTCGTTTACTTTTTCTGTCGATTTCTAGTAACTCTTTTAGTGACTGTTGTAGTTGATTCCACCGGGGCGATTTTCCTAGATGCCCTTTTCTGAGGTATTACAGAATCTTCTTCCTCATTATCTCCTTCCGCAATCAGACTGTCCACCTCCTGTGGTAACTGAGTACTTTCTATAGTTACAGGGGTGGACTTGTTCCTTCGAGTTCGCCTTGAAGAAACATTGCTTTCAGGGGTGTCGGGTTCAGCTACCGACAACTGAACGTCTCCTGTTGTTGTGTCTTCGTTTGAAGTTGAAGATCTTCGCCGAGATTTCCGTGTTTGTGGTATCTTTTCAGCCTCAACTACTGTGGGTGTATCAGACTGGGTTGTTTCAAGTTTGCGTAAGGCTGGTGATTTTCGAGACCTCGTTTGACGGTTGCTAGCAAGTTCCTCTGTTGTCGCCGACGCATCGGACTCCTGGGATGCATGAACGTCAACTCGATTACTAACCGATGTATCTTCGCTTGAAAGCGAAGATTTCCGAGATTTCCTCGTCCGACGGTTGGTCTTCGCTTCATCTCCCAAGGTATTGTTTGGTTCTCTTTCTTTCTGCTCTACGAACACAGATGGCTGGCCATCGCTGAGTTTGTTATCGCTTGGCGTGTCACGTTCTAGCGTTTGATCTTGTTCGCTATCGACTTTCTGCTCAGTGTCTGATTCTTGTGAGTGCAGCTGCGTGGATTTTCGAGTTTGGCGATGGTTGGCAGCTTTAACACTTTCCTGTGAAACATTTCTCGGTGTTGATCTACGAGTTCGGCTATTGCTCGCGGTCTTTTCATCTTCCTGTGCTTCCTCCTTCTCCTCTTCCTGAACAGTGACTGTGGACTCTTCTGTTTGAGAATCCGTTCTAGTTTCTATCACTGTTAATTCTTCTGATTCTAGTAATAGCTGCGCAGATTTCCTTGTTTGGCGTCTGCTAGTGCGTATCTCTGTGCTGGGCTTACTTGATCCTTGTGTCACTGTTGTAGACCCTGTTTCACTTTGGTTAAGGTTACTGGCATCAGCTGTTGATTCTTTATCATCACGATCTGACTGGTTGACTCCTCTTTTGGGTCGTGCTACCCTGGGACTTTTGGTTGTCATTTCTGTGTCTTCCTCTTGGTTTAACACAACTGGATTGTCAACTAACATTTTTTCATCTTCGACCTCCTCATTTTCTTCACTGTGGAGTTCCTCTGTCGTGAAACCCCCTGCTACCACTCGCCTGGACTTCCTTACTGATGGTCCAGGAACGTCTACTTCCTTTACAACGCTTTCCTGCTTTCGTTTTCTACCCCGTGTCGCCCTACCACGCTGCGGGCGCGCTGTGGCATCGGAAGCTAGAGGAGCAGCCTCTGCATCCGAGGAGGAGGGCAAGCTTTCACTGGGTACCTCCTGCGAATCGCTCTCAGTCTGAGGAACAGCACTACTCTGACTCAACACATCTGATGATTCACCCATCTCAACGTCACTCGCTACAACACCTCCATGTACCTTTTTGTCTTGGACAGCACCAATCTCCAGCCTCTTCACCCCTCTGCTGGGTGGACATGTCTTTTGGGACTGTCTTGACCTACCAGGTACTGCTGCAGTTTCCTCCTCGCCTGCTGTGGAGTCTGTATCGTCTGTAGATGTAGTAGGTTCAGATCTCCGAGCTCGTCTCGTCTGCCGAGTGGAGGCTACAGCTGTATGAGGCGGCAACTTGTTTTGCTGTTTAGATCGTCCGGCACGACCACCTCGAGTAGAAACTGTTTTCTTAGAAACTGTTTCCATCGTCTGTGGTAAATCATTTTCAACATCCTTATCGTCTTGGTCTATATTGGAGTCGTGGTCAGTTTCAACGACAGTATTGCCTATCGCATTTCTTGTTTCAGCGTTATTTTCGTGGACTGGATCCTCTGGCTTTTCATTGACATTACCTGATATTGGCTGCGATGGCGAAACAGCTTGTGCTGAAAAGGAGGTGTTCACTGGCGAATCGACAATTGTAGTTTCCTCTAAAGACTGCATGATAATGACATTAGAGCCAAAATCTGGAAAAAAAAGAACAAAAACTGAAACTACAGCGAATACAAGCAATCATAGTTCAATACTTACATCTAGAGCCAGACTGAATAATGCTTGTGCCTGAAAATTTCAAAACCTGGCTGCGACCAGAGACACCACAAGCTAAATGCAATTTAGACTAAGTTAACCTTGAGACAATGCTGCTAAGCGTTGTTCCCAGTCACAAACCCTGGACCTGGAGCTTTATCTGGAGCTCCCCGTGACTGCTTACTTGTTTACTCTTTTGCTTACTTGCAGTGCTTGGCTGCATCAACATATTGCTTTGGTTTGCCAGCGGATCTTTGCGCGTCCTTGCTCCTTGCTAACCACAAGATTTTCAGAGATCTCTTAAGTGGTAGAATTTTTGGGCATGCAAATAGAGATGTTCCTTTAACAGGCTGTGTGTGTACAATGCTGTAAACACAAAAGGCTGAATTATTATTATTGTAGAATACCTGTGTCGTCATCACCAGGGGGTTTCTCGTCATATTCTGGCATGCTTTGTCCCTCATCTGTCAGTGCATTGGGCTCCTCAGTGCTCTGCTGATGAATCATCTCAGTGTCTATTGCAGTGGTCCTAAGAACTTCCTTTTGGAACTCTTTCATCTGCTCTTTCTCGTGACGGACACGAGCCTTTGCTAGGTCGATCTGATTCAGCACCATCTCAAATCGAGCAGCTGCTACTTGACTGATTTCACCTTCGACAGTCTGTTCAGAGCTCGGCTCCTGCTGGGATGGAGTGGCTGCTGGTGGTGCTAACATCCCACTGTGTACTGGAGGCTGGTACAAAGGGTGTTGAGCATGAACCCTCTGAGGAGTCACAATCTGTTGTGGTGGCTGATAGGGTCTTCCGGTGGGAGGTTGGAGGTACCCTGTAGAAGCGGGAGGGTAGTGTGGATGGGTGGGGTATGTGGGCCGTGTGTGGCTTCCCCAAGCAGATGCAGGTGGAGGGATGCTGGGAACAGCTGGTGGGAGATAGCCTGGAGGAGGTATCCTAGGGGGTGGTACAACAGGAGGAGGAATCCCAGGGGTTGGTATACCAGTAGGAGGAATTCCAGGGGGTGGAATACCTGGAGGAGGAATCCCAGGAGGAATTCCAGGGGGTGGTATACCAGGAAGAGGTATCCCAGGGGGTGGTATACTAGGAGGAGATATCCCTGGGGGTGGTATGCCAGGTGGGGGCATTCCAGGTGGAATTGTCCCAGAGAGAGGTATTCTAGGGGGTGCTACAGCTGGTGAGTAGGGAGAATATGATCCTGCAGGTTGGGGGATTGCAGGACGCTGATAAAATGAACCAAAATAACTGGGGTATGTAGGTGGATAGCTGATGAAGAAAAAGGAAAAGAATAATATTAAACAAAAATTCATGGTAAATTAGATTACTAGATATTGATTGACCCGAACAGGGATCACTTACCCATGGTAGGGTACAGGTGGAGGCACCCCTACAGGGGGCGGGTATCCTGGTGGTAACACACTTGGTTGGGGGTAGTGTGGGTAAGCAGTAGAGGTCATGTAAGATGCAGGAGGTGCCTGATAGGGCATTGAAGCTGTTGATGTGTAAGGAGCAGCAGCAGTGGCAGCTGGTGCAGATGTTGTAGATTGTAGTCCAAAGATTTTTTCAAGGTTAGTTTTTGACCAGTTAAGGTTGAAGCCATATTGACACTTCTGGCACTGGAATGAGGGAGGCTCACTGTCGCCTAAAGTTCATTACAACAAAAGGACATCATAACAACAAGTTACTATGGTTTAACAACTTTACCATGACAAAAAGCATAATTATTCAAAATCAAAACTGTACATCCAAACAAAACGGAAAAAAGAAATAACCAAATAGCCAACAACAACATGGTTAAGTAAAGATAAAGGCGTAAAAGAAAATACAATTTAGTACACATTCAACAATTTATCTTTATTTTACATACATACTTGAGACTCACAACTATTACATAATACTGGTAATTAGGAAAATAGAACTTATTTATAACAATTTCAACACATTTTTTATTTTTAATACTACAGCTTTTTTTTTGAGTCTATTCAACTGGCTGCAAAAAACTCCTCAGAAGTGCTCCAAGCCATCAGGTCAAATGATCAGGTCATCAGGTCAAATTGATGTTTTGGCCAATATAATTAAAAACCAGACCTAGTATTAATTTGCTAAACAACGGCATTCCTGCATGTGACAATGATCACTTTCATGCTTAAACAACCAAGAAAAACAAACATTGTTTCACAGTTAGTAAATCAGGGTACTGTATAATTCAACTTCATGCGTGAGTGAAAAAAACAAGGGAATTTATGTTTGGTCTGAGTTATAGGGAGCTCCAGTTGGGTTTGGCCTTACAAAAGTGCTCTACTCAATAATGACTGCTAAAGCAGAGGCCATAGCCTGAATCAGTAGTCAACAGGGCGAGTATGTTTGTAAATAATCTGGCCACCATTAACCTAACAAACTTATACTGAATTTTACAAATTTTGTAAAATAATATTTACAGGAACAGTTAATGATTGAATAGCTTAAACTGGCTACAGGAATGTAAAACATGCATGTATGTTCTGTCAGTACAAGAATTTTCAAAGAATTAGCCAAGGGAAGTTGTTCCTTTTCCTTTGATGCATGTTGGCTGTCAAAGTCAACTTTTATAATTTCTTTTTTACCCCAGGTGCATACAATAAACAAGAATGCATCAGAACAGATAGATTCAGCACAAGACTAAAAAAAACACAATTTGAGGCTTATCCAAAAGCCTATTTTTAACTTTCTCTATAACCACAAAGCTTGTCACACAAATGCTAACTTGTTAAGTGTTAATTTTGGGAATTTATTGACATTACCCAAATTCAAGCCAAAAGTAACATTCCTCAGCAATCAAGTACTGTGGACCAACTGAGATACATGAATATTTTTTTCAGTTCTTTACCTTTAAACCATTTGGCAACACAATGTTGCATGACAAGGTCCTTTTCTCCAAACATTTAAAGAACTCTCCCAGAAGCAAAACACAGTGAATTAAATGTCAGGGTCTAAAATGTAGAACATGCTAGGACATACCGTAAGCTGCTGCTATTAAGCCCTGGGTTTTATACAACTTAGTAAGGAGTTTTGGATGGTGTTATATAAGGGTGGGGGCAGCGGTGGCAGGCGGGGGGGGGCTTATAACCAAAATAAAAATCCTTTTGGCATGAGCTTGAGCAGTATTGGTTCTAGTGTGTTGTCACATACATTTTTTTTTAAAAATAAGACTAACTTGTTTCATTTAAAACTAGAGGGGGCTTACATGTCGGGTTGGGTTGGGGAAGAGTTATGATTGAAAGTAATATTTTGTTTACAGGTAGTTGGGCCTATAACCAGGGAAGTTTAAAAGTGGGAAGGCTTATGAGAAGTAATTTACAGTATGATGTAGATTATAACCAGAAAATTTTGTTAGCCCATTGTGCCAATTCACCTCTGGTTTTTCATAAACAGTGGTTTTACATGCAGATGCATATTTCTTATTGCAACCTTGACAGAGTCAAATGATAAAAATAGCATTTGCAAGACAGAAGCTCTAATCATTCCTTTCCATTATGTGCCTAGAATTTCAATATGTCTTTCAAGTATGTATGCATTTGAGAAAAACTTTGACAATTCTCCCTTCATTCTGTTTCTCCCAGTTTATTATTCTGGCCTTTTTCATGTGCCTTTCTTTATCTCAAGAGGTTTCACCAAAATATCAAGGGGAAGCAAATTGTTCTACAAAACAAACAAGGTGTTTATGGCAGCAGGGCCAAGTGTTTCTTCCCTTCTGTGACCAAAGGCAGCTGTATCAGTAATTATTGTCTGATTGTCAAAAGCATTTTTCCATGGAAAGTGATGTGGGTCCCCCCTCACAGCTGGTGTAGGAACCAACAGGTAAAAATAATTTGCATTGACAAAAATCAAATCTATTCCAGACAGCACATTCATCATGCAGAAATGCATGGTGTAAAAAATAGACTTACAAGGTATGGAGTTGCTGAGGGCATATTTTGTGGTCAGCCTACAGGACTCTTAGAGAGTTTTTAACAAAGAGATATAAAATGTACTCTGTTTTGAACAAACAAAATTTGGGAAATCATGAAAAAAAAGTTAATAGGTGATGAGAAATATCAAACTGATGCATTACACGGTGTATATGGAATTGCATGCATCAGTTGTTGGATAAAATTCTCCAAACTAGCATTGTTAAACAAGACTACAAAAGGACAAGAGAGGTGAATTTGGGTATCATTAAGAAGTTAAAAGAATTCTTTATTGACTCCTCTGTTTTTGACCTCCCATAAGGTGAGGCCCTAGGAACCAGAAGAGATTCCCTCTTAAATGAGAGGCAGGCATTGCATTACCGGAGGCCATGAATGAGAAAGCGTTTGCATGTACCTCAGATCAAGACTCAGGTAACAGTTGTAAATAAATATTGCAATAAGGAAAGACTTTGATGTATTTAAGGCTTAATTTTTTTTCCCTACTAGTTGCCCTGGCATTATGCACCTCACCTTTTGCCATTTTAAAAGCATGATTTCTCTTAAGTAACTCCTGAAGACTCTGTGGTAGCTCAGTATCTTTGGTGTTTTCAGAAACTATAATGATGTATTTGACATCAGATGCACTGCAGTATGGGCAACGACCAGTAGATGACACAGGGTAAGTACTTGCTGTTGATGACACTTTGTTGCTAGAGTTCGAATGAGATACAGTCTCAGTTGCTGATGTTGTTACAGTGGTGGTCAAGCTGATCACATCACTAGACGAAGTAGTTTGTTCCGAAAAATGCTCAATATCGGAAGGAGCTGACGCAGCATCAGTCTCTTCATTTTCATTGTCATCTGTATCATCATGGTTGTTTTCCTGGGAAAGCTTTTGCTGCTCTTTAGCAAGCATTTGTTTGATGAGTTCTTCTTCATCAAGTTCATCATCATCCTCCTCCTCATCATCATCATCTTCCTCAGTTTCTTCCTCTTTATCTGACGAGCCTGAAGAAAGATCTATTATCAACAATATTGCTCACAAAACTATTGCATTATAATACTCCATGTACATGAGTAAAGCATAGTAAGCTTTGTTCCAACATGAAGGAAATAGTTGACTTAGTTACAAAACATGGTGAAGACATACAGGATCAGAAGAAAAGAAACACATCATTAAATTAACTAACTAAAGGCAATGTTATTACAAAAGAACATACATACTTTGCATGACTGAAGTTTGAGTCAGATTTCTTTCATCATCACTTTTTTCTGCTCGAAATTCATCCAAAACTTGCATTGAATTATCAGAAGATTCATCTTGACTTGATCTTTCAACTTTTGTTTGAAAGCGAATGAAAAAGAAGTGACAAATAAAATGTCAGTACCTGGAAGTTGGATATGTAATTTGCTTATTTATGAATGGGACAAAAGGAACAATAGTGTGCTACTTTACTACCATCACACCATAAATCATAGTAAACAAGGGATTAAACAAGGGAACTATTATAAACATGTACAGAGCAATCTCTATAGACATGCAGGTAATTACAGTTATGGAATGTGCAGAGGAAACAAGACAAACAAACAAATGACCAACCTTGAACGCTGCTTTGCTCTGAGCTTGAAACAGGATTTATTGCCTTCTTTGAGTAAAATGAATGGAAGAAAGATATCATGTTTGATCATCTATTCCACAACAGCCATGGATACTCACACTAAGAAATGATGGACTTGTACAGCTTTGACTTTAATCCAGCGAAAAGCCACAATTTTTTGGATGATTGAAATACAATGTATCGACTGCCTGCACTAAAAATGTTACTCCTTTAAAGTTAAACTGCTAAAAAGGTTTGGGAGTGGACAAGCAGGAGAATAATGACCACAATATTGTAATATTGTGAAAGATCAATAAAAAATAACCAACAGATTGACAATTAAAAGTACAAACCTGTACTGGCCTGTCCAGTGATTCTAAAATCTGATGAAGTGAGACCTTGTCCCAGTTGACATTAAATCCAGCTCCCAGAGGATCAGATGGACAAAATCCTCGGCACAGTAATGTAGGTGGGTCCTGCACATAATATAAAATAGGAAATGACCATGTACTTGTAATTAAATGAAACAGTCTATAGAATGGTGGACATTAGTCCAAGTGTTGGTAGAATATTCACAATTCTACATCCCACACTGTACAAAGATGAAAAAGGGGAGTTCCACAAGTGTAGATAGATGCTTCTGATAGCCACTACAAGTTCATTTATGACATCATGCCACCATCCCTGTCTATGTCAATCAACACTCCATACCCACTCCAAGAAGCGTTATGGGAAATTCCAAGGGGGAGGGGGATCTTGAAAGACAAAATTTTTAACGTAAAGTATGAACAAAAAGTAGAATTTCCATGGGGATGGTGGTAGAGGGAACTGGGTGGAGGGGCAGGACTAAAAAAAATTGAATTCCAGCTTACCCTTGGGACAAGTATATGTAGCTCTAACATTTTGGCTTGCCCTGAGCAAGTCTTAGTTTGCTCTTTTTATGATTTAGTTGGCAGACAACTTGCCCGATCCTTTACCCCATCTGGCAAGTGAGAGTGAAAAGTTAATTGCCCAGAGGGAGAATCTGCTTTTCCTGGATGGCACTTTCTTGAGCCCTGAGGGGGGGGCGGGGGAAACAAACCAATATACCCTTTGCAGGAGGGGTATGGATTTTTCCTGGAACAATTTAATGTGAAATATGTCAATGATAACAGTCTCGGACAAGTGATTGCCTCTTTGCCCAATTTTAAGACTTTTATCACCATTTTACATGATCTGTCACACCACAGAAAGGTTTGCTGACCTCCTGAAGAAGTACCTCCTCTCTAGGGTATTTTCAGACTGCAGCACAGTCTGAATAGTCACTGGATCTCTACGTCTGTTTTATTCATGGCACTCACCTGGTATCCTTCCTTTTCTTGACTTGACCACAGAATAGCTCTTCCTTTAGCAATCAGCGTGTGAAGAATTTCAGGCATATCACCCATTGGAAACAATCTTAAAAAAGGAATGTGTAATATATGAGATTAAATATCACTAATAGGGTTAAACTTGTACCTGAATAAATAAATAAATAAATAAATAAATTAATTTACTATACCACACTAATACATAATACACATTCATAATACATCTCTGAACTGCATGTATCTGGCTTAAAAGTTTGCATTAATTTTTATAACAGTGAAAAGATGACATGAAAATGTCAGGTGCTAGCATTCATATTTTCGTTTGAGAGTGGATTAACATACCAATGTCTAAATTTACCAACAGAAACATACTTATCCAAGATGACATAAAGCCTGTTTGAATTTCCACAGCGAGGACACAGACCATCTTGAGAGACTGTATACTTTGTTCCTCTTAAGTGAGCCCCTTTAATCTTATCATCCATGTCCATGTCATAAACTCTGCAAAGTCAATTAAAGTAAAACAAATCATAAGGAGTTCCAGAAACTAAACCTCTGAGCCTCTGTAGCATTACCTCTACATGTAAGTTTTGTTCTGCTTTCTTCATCAAAATGATGGCTGATTTTTTAATATATCACTGCTGTATTGTGTAACAGCAGCACTGAATGGTGGTGTTTGAAAAACACTCCCACTGTAGATGTAAACTGTTTTTTTGTGTGTGTCTAGAGGCAGTTCATCAGCCTACAAGAGTTTTTACATAACTAGATAAATCAACATCTCTTGTGGTGCTTAAATGATTTGAAAAACGAGGGTTGTGGTGTGCTGCTTGTGGGAGAAAGAGGAGGCGCGGTGGAAGGGGGGGGGGGGTGTTAAATGTGACTGTCATAACCTCTCCTAGCTCGAGGTCGTACCTCCAAGTTTAACACCCCAAAGTAAGCTTAATCCAAAATGCAACTTTATGCTATATTGCGGTGCATAATGTGGACTTATGGTGAAAATGAACAATATGGAATTAAGCTAAAATAAGAAAATGCTTCTGATTTAAAGCTCATGTACATGTTTTGCAGTCTCGCCAGATTGCAGAAGCTTAAGTGCTTAGTCGTATTGGATAAATGAGAAAAACAACTTACTGCGTCCCTCCAATGAATGCTTCATGTGTTGATTGGTCTACAGCCTGCATAAAGTCGAAGGATGTTATTGGTTAGGGAAGGTAAAAAGATATGACATATAGTTTTGAAGTTCAACTTACCGCCATGTTGATTCCTATCCCATGGTGCAATGGGACAAAGAAAAAAACAGCTGCTCATGCGCAGTCAAAAAAAGCGCGAAGAAACAAAAATGGCGGATGAGGGAAGGGTTTCCGTAAATAACAAACAAACGGTGCTGGCAATTCATGAAAAACTGAAAAAGGAGGTGCATCAGATAGCTGAAAAGAAGTCCTGGACTGTTAAGCAGAAGGATGAATTCGAGAAGAAGCTCCTTGAGGTACGGCGATCATTAGATTTTCCTTGCAGACGTCAGAGTTGATCAATTTTAAGAGTTTAGCGGAGCAATACAATCCCTTACATTGTACTTTACTTAATCTTAACTCTGATCGGATTTTCTTGATCATGTTTGGTAAAGCTTTACAAAGATTCTGTCGAGGACAAGATCAAGGAAAATATAGCTATTGGAGGACAAGAATGGGATAGCCCAATCCGAGCAGAAGTTTCAAGCAGTTCTGCTGTTCAGGAAGGTACATGTGATACAAACTCTTTAATCTTACTAGGAAAAAAAAAACATATATGTTATTTGCCGGCTGGGAGGTCCGTATAGTGAAAAACTGTTACTGAGGTCTTGAAAATGTCCGAAGTCCGAGGTCACAGTTTTTCACTATACGGACCGACCCTAAGCCGATAAATAACTTATTTATTTTTTTCCAAGCTCTCAAATGAAAAAACCTCAGAAAAAAACTCACGCAAGCGTTACAGTGTCACCGTGGTCAGAGATAGGAAAATCCAGACCGTGCTAAGAACCAATCAGATTGCAGGATTGGTTACTGTGCCCGCTTGGAAAAAAATAAAAACAGTTATTCAATGCTCTGGGGGTTACTCTGCGCAGGAGGGTGCAGAAGAAGCCTCATTTTGAAACAGGAGAAACGTAATCATCAACTAAACTTTTACCAAATGTCGTGATTTTAATAGTCCAGCAATTCTTTACGCTTCTAGCTGTTGACTGTTTTTCTCAGTATCCATGGTTCCACTAGAAGTGTGAAGAGTGCTTAAACGTTGTTCTTACTCATTAGTGAATTTTTTCAATACCTAATTTGTAAGAATAACAATTACATATTCAGGAGGTGTAGTAAACTATGTAGAAGTGCCCTGTAGTCCAGGCATACATGTATTTTAGCAGAAGCTCAGTATTTTGTAGTGAAATGTTTGGTAGCCTTCTTGCATTTTTATGGCACAGAAAATAATGTTGGGGAGAGAAAGAGTTTCCACTAAGGGGGTGGGTGATAGGCAAGATGAATTAAGTAGGGGTGGTGCAGTTAATGAATGTAAGCTCACAACAGTAACTTGCTTGCACTCAATAATTAGATATTAGCACATTGGATTCCGGATTTGGGAAATTAAATGCTCTAATGTTGAGAACAAACTTTATCTTGTTTTAAGGACAGTCGCCTTCGATGAAAACTTTAGGATTAGTCTTGCCTGTTTCAGTTTATCAGTAGGCCTTTCTTTCTCAGTTGTCCATTGTATTTTCCCTCTGGTTTGGCTCTTTTTCTGCTTGTTCTAACCAACTGAGCACTTGGAACAGTAGGATGAGTCAGTCCTTGAGGACAGGATGCAAAATCTAAATAATTTGTGCATGATAGTTTGCTTATATTTGAATCAACAATTTTCAGAGATGGAACCACTCAACAGAGACAGACTTACACAAGTTCTAGCCATATGTTCTGATTTGGAAGATTTGATCAGAGATACTGCAGGGAAACGTAAAAAGTATCCTCAGCAAATTGAAGAAGTGGTAAATAGAATTCTTCAGCGGCGTAGGGAGATATTGGTAAGTCAATTGTTTATTGGCTTTCAGTGTAACTTAAAATTATTTTCTGTGAGACGTGTATTTATTTTCTATCACTTTTTTTTCTAGTTCCTGCATGGTTTGTATCAACAGAAACTTTTATCTTGATACTAATTTACTTTCTCACAAAGAATTGTACTAATCAATCCAAGAACAAGACTTTGCAAGAAATTTTTTGCAGTTGCAGGGGTTACGTTAACATTTCAGCAACTTGTTTTCACAGGCAGGCAAAGCATTTTGAACTGAAAAACCTTCCTCTGGATGTTTAAACTACAGTCATGGACAAACATCTTGGGACAAATTTGCCCTTTTTGCGCTTTTGTGTACATAGCCAACGCATATGCACTTCACCTACCTAACCTCGCCTTCCACCCCACATACAATGTTGAAAGCTAGTACCTGCAATTTCACCTGATTTTCAAGATTGTATTGGGTGAGGAGTGGAGGACGGCAATGCATTTTCAAAAGGATAGCAGCGCTTTTCTAAAACTTCAGTTGTAAATCTTAAGTGTCCCAAAGACTTTTGTCCACAATTGTAGGTGCGCAAAATTGTCCTCACAGCTGGACAATTTGCCTGGTTCCTGGCCCTTTATGAAACCCCTGCAGTTGGCATACAATTTTCCATTCAGGTTTTCTGTGCTTGTTCTTCAGGTCACTTTGTCAAAGATTTGAGCAGAGCATTGCATTCTAATTTGTATGTCCTTTTTGTACAGGAAAATTATCAACCAACAGTAAAAAGTGATTCATCTTTGAGTGGTTGTGATGTTGTCACTCCAGGTGAGGTGGTATATATTTTCTGAGCAAACTGAAGTCATGAGATTTTTATCTGAGTTTATTTCTTCTATTTATTATTTTACACTTTGTAGAACAAGAAGAGAGGCAAGATACAAACCTAGATTGTTATTAAATATAATTATGTTCCAAGGCTGACTCTCACTCAGATATAATCATACACTGTAGTTGTTCATGTTTTTTGATGTACTATTGTTTGATCTGAATTTGTTGTAGATTTTGAGGAGTGCATTCAAAGATTACAAACAGCATCTTCTGACCTTACTCAGCTATCCAAGGTATGTATTACAAGTAGTATTCCTTAAGATTAAAAAGCTATTAATATTAAAGGATTGTCCAATACTCTGACAAATTTATGCATGGGCATTGTATTGTATTATATCCACACTAACAACAGATTAACAATACAATACAATAGAGAATGAAGAAACAGAATAGAATGTAATACAATGCCATGTATAAATTTGTTGGAATATTGGACAATATTAAATATTTAGTAATAAATTGTGACGTATTATTTTAAATTGTATTTCATACCATTTTACAGTAGACTAGAGACTGTATGAGTTTGTGTTTTAAACATTGTCATAGTTTTTAGAGGAAATTAAAGAAAATATGTCTGTAATGTGTTGATTTCCTTTTGCTTTGATTTTGTAGACAAAAATTGTCAATCACAACCACCAGAATATATTGCCAGTTTATGTACATGAATGGTGTTTAAATATACCACCTCGGTCTGTTATTATGATTGCTATGAAAGTCAAACAGTTCATCTAAGTTAGTCCATTCTTGACCCATTAAATATTTCTTCTGTTCCATTTCAGTCTTTTCCAGAAATTCACAGTAAAGCCGATCGTCTACGGCAAGCTGTTCAATCCCATGAGGCCATGCAAGAGTGTGAGACTGACGGCATTTTATTTGAAACAGACGATAACAACAAGAGTTTGAACTTGTCATCTTCTGAACCTCTAGTATCACATGATGACGAAAGATCTGAAAGTTTACAATTAGTGGATTTTATGTGGTGGGGAAGCCAAAAACGGAAATCGCGCCCTCCTGTGAAATTTGATGCTGTACAAAATACTTAACTCATTCCTCTGACAGCTGGATTTTTATTTATTCAGTTATGTTATTAAAGCAGTTATCAGTTGAGTGTTGAGAAAGCAAAACCAAAGTAGGTGATCACTCTCAGTCTGGTCAATCACAAAGGATGCAGACAATCCAATGAACCAATCACAACTCGAAAAAAAAAAATACTTGTAGCTCACAAGAAGCATGGGAAGTATGTGTAAGTGAGTCACAATTGGTTCTCTTTTCCCCCTGATTGTATGAAAAAGTGGAAAAGTGGCGTAAGTTTTGTAACCCAATCAAGCGGCTTTGTAAAGCAAAACAAATCAATTGTCAACACTCATGTGAAAACTGCTCTGTCAAATTGGTTATTTTTTCACAATGAGTAGGAAAAATTTTCTTATGATCTCTGGGTGGTTTTAGAAGCTAAATGCACTTAGAATTAAAGCCCTACCCCAAGGATAAAGGAAACAAAGAAATAAGCAGAAGGAAGTTCAGGAGAGAACTTTTAAATTTTGATAAAAGCTATCTTTTGTCAAGTGTACAATACCAGTCAAATGATGCATTAGCATTCCACATTTTTTAATTTGTTTTGTACTTAACTAAGCAAAGAATTTTTAACATCAGTAGATAAAACAGGTAAATAGTTGTCAATATTAACTTGGATTGCCGTCACCATCAGATGTTGGGAAAAGATTAAAGATAACAGATCACTTACATGTAGACAATTTGAAGGTTAGCCAGAAATGGCATTTTCCAGACTGCAATATTAATAAGTGTGTTTGAAGGATGAAAGCAAGTCAGACCTTTATGCAAATGTTCCAGGGCCAATCAAAATTGAAATTTCTCAGCAGACCTGTGGATTAATTTTTGTATTACTCCTCTAGTCACATGTACTACTTGAGCTTTCAAAAAGGAATTTAAGTCAGTTCAAGAATTGTCAACTTATTTAATGTAAGTATGCCCATGTACGCTCTGCGGACCTATATGTTCCTTCCCTTATGGAATTCTTCAACGTTCCAAATATCTGTACTTCAAATCCTCCAATTCCTCTTGTTTTTGACTACCTATATGACTAGAATGAAAGAAAATACAACGTTCTAGATGTGAAAATATGACTAACTTTGGGCCAGTATTTTGACTGATTGTAGATATGGAAAAATATATGCAAATTAGCCTCCAGGGATACCTTAACCTTCTGTAAGCTTTGTCTCAGCTCTTCTGCTGATCGTCTTTGGTAACATACTTTAGCTCAGGGTTTGTATGTGTCCTGGAAAACCTGGAAAGTCCTAGAATTTTATTTTTGGCATTTTCCAGGTCTGGAAAGTCCGGGAAAAAGGCTACTAGTTCTGGAAAGTTCTGGAAACCTGTTAAACTCAAGTGAAAGATATGACAGAGTAAGGAGAATTAACGTTGAAATCTTGGGAGGGAAACAGTTAATGAGAATTTTACAGTCCTTGAAAAATCAACCTGAGTCCTGGAATTTTTTTAAAAAAAGGGTACGAATCCTGTAAGCTACCTCATCAATAGTCATTGTTACTCTCACTCATTGTGGTTGGAGAATTCATCCCCTTTCTCCTTACTTCCTGTACGGCTTTCTAGGCAGGTCCCCCTTGATTGCCCTGGTTGCTTTTGAGGAAAACAATGACTATAAGTTTAATTTCAACTCCCAAGCTCCCTGTTTCCCAATCTGTAATGGCTTTTCTTCTGCCTTAAGACCAGGATTCATTTTTCACGGGCTCTCGACAGTCTGAGACAGGGGTGCCGAACAAAGTTTTAAACAGGGAGGCTCCTCGTTCCCTTACGCATCTTACGCAGTGCTTTTTTCGACGATAGAAGACTGGTTACTAGTTATTTGCTTACGGTTATATTGCATGCATCTTACACAACATGTTTTTATAATATTCAAAATGGCGGACTTTACTGAAAACGACATAGTTGGAAATGAAAATTGTGATATGCCCCCACCTTGTCTCCCATCATCATCTGCTGAAAAAACTAAGGTAACGAGTGAAGGATCTAAAGAAAAATCTCTGTTGAACGAGAAAAAGGATACGATGGCAGAAGCTGAGAATGACCACACGGCAGAAAACATTTGCAACGTTGAGGCCGAAAGTAGTAATATGCCCCCACCTTGTTTACCATCAAAACCCCCTGAGAAGACAGAAATTACGAATGAAGGATCAAAAGAAAAGGCTCCACTTAAAGAAAAGAAAGAATCGGTGCCAGAATTGCCATACAAAGTCCCTTCGTGGAGTGGTATTCCAGAGGATCTGTTCAGCTTAGAGGTGTTGAAGAACGGATGTATTGTATCTACTGTCGATCTTACTAGTAAACCGTTTCACGTGTTCGGAAGGCTTCCAAACTGCGACGTTACTTTAGAGCATCCCTCTGTCTCCAGATACCATGCAGTTATTCAGTACAAGACGAGCGACACTTCAAACAGCGAAAAGGGATTCTATATCTACGACCTTGGAAGCACTCATGGAACAATTGTAAACAAGTCCCCACTTGAACCCAGGCGTTACTACCGACTGCGTGTTGGCTATGTCTTCAAGTTTGGGGGGAGTTCAAGGCTATTTATACTTCAGGTAAGAAGATTTCAATAATTTTTCCGGGGCTGCAAGAAATGAAACTTACACAATTGTTTTACATCGGTATATGTAGCAAACAAGGGGATCCCAGGCTAGGGTGGACACAGAGGAGGATCCAGGATTCTTCAGGGGGTGGGATGTGGTACCTTGCAGTTAAATGGGGCATGTCCTCAACAGGGGCAGATTTAGTGGGAATAGATTGGGTGGCTAGCCACCCTTGTCTGAGAAGCAGACCATATTAAATACCAATTCTCAAATTGCAACATTTTGGGAGCACACCCCATTGATTCTGCAGACCCAAGCCACCCCCTCCCCCCCCCTGAAACAAAAAAGTATTGGATCTGCCCCTGCCCCTGAAAAATCTTGGATCTGCCCCTACCCAAAGTGTTTCAATTTGGGAAATGGAACCTAATTGAAAACTGTTACACCAGAAATAATGGCCACAATGATGAGGAACCTGTCCAGAGTGCTTCCCTTCATTTGTACTACAATATTCACAATTTATATTGTTGTTGTTTTATTTTTTTGCTTGTCTAAAGGAGGCCCACTAAATTTGCCCCTGGAATCTTGCATACTTGTAACTGGATACATCTTGTTTACATGTAGTTATTGATTTCTAGCCCCTTTACTCCCTATAATGGCCTATACAGGGAGGCTCCGCCCGAAAGGGGTACCTTTTTCAGGCTTCAGGTATATAAAAGGGTAGGGATTTCACAAGTTTAGGTA
>OMLO01000622.1_pt1 | contig 24102 bp, 18 predicted proteins | sample 1674811 | NCBI WGS metagenome assembly OMLO01 (sample SAMN06265003, study PRJEB25207) | coral metagenome | isolation source: Coral host | place: Mexico:La Bocana,Puerto Morelos, Mexico | collected 2008-11-13
AGAACTTTTTGAGTGCCCTGCTGCACCTCTTGTAATGGCAAAGGCCACTGTCTTTTAACTTATTGTGCACTAATTGTCTAAAACATTAATTACTCTCAGGTGTTCTTTCAGGTGATCTTTCAGCTTGCCTCTCTTCTAGTGTAGTTTCTTCTGGGGGACCACCTTCAGGTTCTAGCAAGACTTGGCTGTCCTGTGAATTGTCCAGCTCCCAGCCTTGGTATTGTTCTTTGTCAGCCTCAGCAAGCTCCATGCCTTTCAAGTATCTTCTCTTCTTGGTCGGTGGCTCCATAGGCATGGCAGGGACAAAGCAGTAATGGCTTAGTGAGCCAAACTTTCCAGTCCATGTAACATTTAACATCATTGGCACTGTCAGACACCATGGGCAGTCCAACCCAAAACAAAGCAATGTTGAAAGTGTTGCAGGGCTTTCCAACCCAATGCCTGAAAAGAAGGGCTTTCTAACCCATAGTTGGGAATGCAAATGCTCAAGGGCTGTCCAACCCTGATGCAGCAACCAACACAGCTTGCAAACTAAACAGCAAAGCTTTTCTCTGGTACTTATAGGCCTCTTAGCCTGCCAGTGGGTTGACCTGGAGGGGCTAGCCAACATGGCTATCCAACCAGCACTTCAAAAAAACACAGCCAATCTGCCAGCAGTGGGCTGTTCACCTTTGAGCTGGGCTTCTCAGTCCTCCTCTTCTTCAGTGGCCTTGTAAGCTTTCAGCTGCTTCTTGGCACCAGCCTTGCTGTTCTTGCAAGCAGTCAAGGTCGCCAGGCTTTCTTTCAGCACATGGGAAACCTGCTCAGCTTTCAGCTTCTTCTGTCCTTTTTTGTTCAAGGCTTTCTGCAGGTCCTGCCCAGCCATGGAAGCCTGGTTGCTGAGGCCCTTGAGCTCCTTCAAGAGAGTGGCCTTCTTCTTTTGCTCCATGCTGCATTCCTTGACTTCCAGCTGCAAGTTTTCCAATTCCAGCTGCTCCTTCTGCACTTCTCCTTTGAACTTCAGCAGCTGCTTCTCCATGGTTCCCTGTGAGGCATCTTCAGAGATTCTGCTTTCCTTCTCCCACTTGCTGGTTTTCTTGTCCTTCTCATCTTTCTCTTTCTCTTCTTTTTGTGTCTTCAAGCCAACAAAGCTGGCCAAACCACTGTCTACACCTGCAGCTTGTCCAGCTGAGGAGGAGGAGGCTTCCAAGTTGAAATCCTCTTCCACCAGGGCTTCTCCAGACCCTGCCAGCTTGTTCCAGGCCAACAAGTCCTTCTCTGCTGCTTGGGTACTACTGTCTATTCTGGAGCCTGTGGTCTGCCTTGTCTTCACCTTCTCCTGCTCCTGCAGCAGCTTGAACTCCCAGAACCTGCTATCTTCCTTCTTGCGTCTGGCCTGGATGGTGCCTGCCTGCACCCTTGCCTTCAACTCCACTTCTCCAATGGCATCCACTGTTTGCTTGTAGGACAGCCAGGTGCCAGACACAGAGCTTTCCTTCATCAGCTTGAACTCCTGGCAGGTGCTCTTGAAGTGCTTCAAGGTTTTGCCCCCATCCAGGGCCCAACTCCTCAACAGCTCTCTCTTCCTTGACACCTGTCCAACACCTTGGGTCAGGTCCTTGAAGGCTTCCTCCTGGCCTGTTGCCTTTCTTGAGGCTTCGAACTTCTTCCACAGAAGCTGGGTTTGCTTTGTGTTCAAGTTGCCCAAGGCCTTCTCAAAGTCCTTCTCACTGGGCTTCTTCTTTTGTACTTCTGCCACAAACAAGTCCCAGTCTTTCAAAGCTTTCTCTGACAGCTCGACCTTTGGTTTACTCTCCTCTGGCTCTGCCTCAGCTTCCTTCTCTGACTCTTCCCGAGACCCTTCCTCAGGGTCTTCAGTGGCGACCTCTTCTTCTTGTGCCTCTCCTGTTTCTTCTTCTTCTTCCTTCTTTTTCTTGCTCTTCACAGGCAAACCAAGTGCTGCAGGCCTTTTCATGTCCTTGGTGGCAGGCTTTTTCAGCTTCCTGCTTCCTCCAGCAGAAGGCTTCTTAAGCACTGCAGAGGTCTTGGCCATTGCTCGGTTTCCAGTTTTTTTTTGGAGTTTTGAGCTCACAAAAGCCACTCAAAAAAAAATATTGGTTTTTCACATTTTTTTTTGCTTTTCATGGATTTTCATGTGTCTTCATGTGTCTTCATGGGTCTTCATGGGGCTTCATGGGGCTTCATGGGGCTTCATGGGGCTTCATGGGTATTCATGGGTCTTCATGGGTCTTCATGGGTCTTCATGTGTCTTCATGTGTTTTTTTGTTTTTTTGGTATTTTTTTTTGCAGGGCTGTCCAGCCCCCAAATTTTGAGTGAGAGGCCCATTCTCTTAAGAATCTTGGGCCTGTCCAGCCCCCAAATTTTGAGTGAGAGACCCATTCCCTTGGGGCTGCCCAGCCCCCAAATTTTGAATGAGAGACCCATTCCCTTAAAAATCTTGGGGCTGTCCAACCCCAAGATTTGAAGTGAAGGTATATATTTCCCTTAAAATAATGTGGGGCTGTCCAACCCCAAGATTTGAAGTGAAGGGGTGCCTTCCCTTAAAAAAATGTGGGCCTGCCCAGTCCCAAGATTTCAAATGAAGGGGTGCCTTCCCTTAAAAAAATTTGTGGGGCTGTCCAACCCCAAGATTTGAAGTGAAGGGGTGCCTTCTCTTAAAAAAAAAATGTGGGGCTCTCCAACCCCAAGATTTGAAGTGAAGGGGTGTCTTCCCTTAAAAAAATGTGGCCCAAGACTTTAAGTGAGGGGGTGCCTTCCCTAAAAAAAATGTGGGGCTGTCCAGTCCCAAGATTTGAAGTGAAGGGGCGCCTTCCCTTAAAAACATGTGGGCCTGCCCAGTCCCAAGATTTCAAATGAAGGGGTGCCTTCCCTTAAAAAAAATTGTGGGGCTGTCCAACCCCAAGACTTTAAGTGAAGGGGTGCCTTCTCTTAAAAAAATTGTGGGGCTGTCCAGCCCCAAGATTTGAAGTGAAGAGGTGTCTTCCCTTAAAAAAATGTGGCCCAAGACTTTAAGTGAGGGGGTGCCTTCCCAAAAAAAAATATGGGGCTGTCCAACCCCAATACTTTAAGTGAAGGGGTGCCTTCCCAAAAAAACAGTGGGGCTGTCCAACCCCAAGACTTCCAACCCCAAGCTGCCAGCTGCAATGGGCTATCCAACCCAACTTCCTTTTTTCAGGGGCCATCCGAACCCAAACTGCAGTCAGCAGTTTTTGGTGCCATCCTTGCTGCAGTAAGCAGTCTCCTGTACTAGATCTATCATACATGAGTATACCAGGCTTGCCAACCTTTTTTGTCTACAGCTATTGTACCTGTCAGCCTCCAAAGTTTTTTGTTTACACAGCTCTCCTACTTGACAACTTAGCTTTTCACCATGTTGGCAGGCCCAGCTCTCCCAGCTTCTCTTTGAACCCTTCGGAACTCCACTTCCCTCTGTACGCCTTGCAACCCGGTCGCTGGCATCCCTTCACATGGCCCACCCTCAGCTGGCTGTGCTGCTGGACATAGGACCGCTTCCAGCAGTACTTTCAGCAGCTTCCTTCTTCTCCTTAGCTTCCTTTTCAGCAGCTTCCTTCTTCTCCTTAGCTTCCTTGTCTGCAGCTTTTTTCTTCTCCTCAGCTTCCTTCTCTGCTGCCTTCTTCTTTTCCTCAGCTGCTTCCTTCTCTGCTGCCTTCTTCTTTTCCTCAGCTTCCTTCTCTGCTGCCTTTTTCTTTTCCTCTTCCGCTTGGGTCGCTTTCCAGGCATGCAGACGGGCCAAGGCTGCCTTCTTTTCCTCAGCTTCCTTTTCTGCTTCTTTCTTCTTCTCCTCAGCTTCCTTTTCAGCAGCTTCCTTCTTGTCCTTAGCTTGCTTGTCTGCAAGCTCTTGCAGGGCCACCAGCTTCTTTTTCTCCTCAACTTCTTTCTCTGCTGCCCTTCTCTTTTCCTCCTCCGCTTCTTTCTCTGCAGCCTGCCTCGCTTCTTGCTCTTTCTCCATGGCTTTTTGTTGCAAGGTCACATTTCCCGGTTGGGTACTACTTGCTGGGGCTGCTGGTTGGGAACCACTTGCTTGGGCTGGGGCTGGTGGCAGAGGCTGACCATGCCAAGGCCGGCCCACGCTCTTCTTCTCCAGCTCGTCCACCTTCTTCTCCAGCTTCTCCACCATGTCCTTGTTGAACGAGGCCTCCGCCAAGCTCTGCGCCAGGGCACCAGTGTAGTACTGGGCTGCCAACCCTTCTACGAACTCTTCGTAGCGGTTGTGGCTCGACTTGTTGTAGCAACGGTCCAGGTGAGACCTGAAACTCTCGTTCGGCGCCGGTGGCTCCTGGTAGGTGGTCGCAGCTACGTGTTGCAACTGGGCCAACCAAAGCCCGTAGGCAAGGCCGTCCGGCCCTGCCTCGTAGTTGCTCCAAAGGGCACGCATATTTTCCCTCCACGTGTTATGCCCTTTGCCTCCGGAGTCCTTCCCATGCCTTCCTGCGGCTTTACCCGCAAACGACATGGCTCTCCAACCACTTGGTTGGACTTGGCTCTCCAACCACTTGGCTGGACGTGGCTCTCCAACCACTTGGTTGGTCTCTTAAGCCGGGTGCTGCTCACACATGTTTTTTTTCTCCAAATTCTACCATTTTGGGGCTGTCCAACCCCATGCTACCAATTCTTTGGGCTTTCCAACCCACACATTATCAAAAAACCCTGACTACTCAAACAGTGGGCTTTCCAACCCTGACTACTCAAACCGTGGGCTTTCCAACCCTGACAGCTGAAACAGTGGGCTATTTCCAACCCTGACTACTCAAGCAGTGGGCTTTCCAACCCTGACAGCTGAAACAGTGGGCTTTCCAACCCTGACTACTCAAACAGTGGGCTTTCCAACCCTGACAGCTGAAACAGTGGGCTATTTCCAACCCTGACAACTCAAGCAATGGGCTTTCCAACCCAAACAAACCAATTTTCCACACACACATAGCTCTCTCACTTCAGCAACTTCTCTTTCAGGGCCAAGCAATCCTTCAAGCTGCTTCCTTTCTTTAAATTCTCCAGCAGCTTCTCAGCCAAATTCTTGGACTGGGCCAAGGTGGAGGCTTTCACTTGTAAAACTTGCCTTCCTTGTCGAACTCTCACAGCAACTGCTCCAGTACCTTTGTAGGTCATGAGGTGTAAATTCTTCTTCTCCTCTGCAGTGAGCTCCTTTTTCTCTGCAGTTGCTTTTTTCTTCTGTGCCTTCACAGGCATTGCAGCTGGTTTCTTCTGCTTACCAGCAGGCCTTTTTGCCAACATGCCCAAACTGGCCTTGATCTTTTGTTTGCTGGCAGGCACAGGGCTGCAACCTTCTGCAGCTTCTGTCAACCCTCCCGGGCTACCAGCAGGAGTGTCAGGAAGCTCAAGACTATTGATCTCTTCCAAAGCCCATTTCTTCTTGTACTTCTCTGGTGTGTTCTCTTCAGGCCCTTCAGCTTCTGCCTCCTCCAAAACCAAAGCCCTTAACTCTTGTAGTTGTTCACATTGCCACTCAGTGGCCTTCGACAAGCACTCCTTCCACCTCTGTTCACTTCTCAGCCTCCTCACATGGGCCAGAAGGACCATGACCATGTCAGCTTTGTCTGTGGACCAGGTCAGTTGCTTTTCGAGGGGTGTGTCCTTCTTCAAGTCTGGCCACTTCTTGCATGCTTCCTCCAAGATTTCTTTCACCACACTGTACTTCATCTCCATTTCTGGGTTGGCCTTGTTCAAAACCTTGAGGAATTCTTTGGCTTTCACCAATCCTTTGGCACTGCAAGCACACTGCTTGCCCAGGCTTTCACCATAAGGCGAAAACTCAAAGGCATTGCTGGTACCCATCTTCCTCACATAGGCATCCACCACATCCCTCAAGTGCTCCCTGTCCACATCAGGTTTCTTTCTGTTTCTCTGCCCACCTCTCTTGTCAGACATGCTGTGGGCTGTCCAACCTGATTCTGCTGCTTGAGCTTAAGTGCTGCAAGTCAGACAATGAAAGGCCTTCCAGGTGCTTTTGGGGCTCTCCAACCCAAGGATGAGGATGCAGCAGGGCTTCTGTGGCCCATTCATGCAAATTAACCTAAAGATTCATCAAATGCTTCAAACTTCTAGCTTTCAAAAGCCTTAAAAATAAATAGATTTTCTATTTTGAAAGCCTTAAAAATCAATAGAAATTTCTCTTTTGAAGGCCTTCAAAATCAATAGAAATTTCTATTTTTGAAGCCTTAAAAATCAATAGAAATCTAGCTCAAAAATCAATAGAAATGTGATTCAAAAATCAATCGAAAATGGTATTGTCAAAAATGAACTTCTATTGAATTTAAAGCGCAAATATACAAAATCAATCGAAGATTGAGTTTGCCTAAAAATCAATAGAAAGATTGATTTTTTTCAATCGCGGATGCTTTGGTCAGGCTCAATTCGTCCAAGACTTGTTAAGCCTGTACTGATACAAATGCCCCCCCATACTCGGAGGCATCTGAGCGCGTCACTTTGGACACAACCTTTGCACGCAGATTTGTAAAGCATAGGGGAAGCACCATACATAGTCTGAACATCTCATCTACCTCATGAGGCTCCAACGGCCCAGCATCGGAGAAGGAATGAATCCTTTTCCAGCCATGCCTCACAAAGGTGAAAAGCGGCCTCCTGAAAGTGAACGAACTTTTCAAGGACTATTTGGATCCACTTGGTCGGTATCCTGTCTTGTCCAAACATGAAGAATCCAAGTGAGAGGAAGTCAAGGGACCTGGTGCTTGTCACTCCAAGCACCCCTCTTGTGCCATCCATTAAGGCACCAAGCTTTTCACACCTCTCTTCCCTTGTCGTACTCTTCTCACTAGAGAAAGGGACTCCTAACCGCTGATAGACCTTCTGCATACTCTCCTGCAGTCCTCTCCTCCCTCTAAATCCTCAGTGTCCTTGACCATCTTGTCATTGAGGATCTCCATGATGGTGAGGTCGTCCACGTACAAGTTCCAGTAGGCACTTGCTAGCTTAGTTTGCCGTTCTGGCATTGGCCTTTCACGATGAATCTCCCGCCCCCACAGAAGTGCATCAGGCCTCAGTGCCACGTTGCGATGCATGATGTGCTGCATCACCGTCACCGCAGCTGCCCATCCCATGCACAAGACTTGCGATGCAATGTACAGCAAATCCCCTCCATTGCCAGGCAGCCCCAAAAACTTACGCTTCACAGGTGTCCTAAACGCGAAATATCTGCACCAACTAAAGGGGAGCTTAAAGAGGTAAAAGCAAGATACCAGATCATCAACTGATGACACCAGTACCTCACCCTTGTCCAGGCAGAATCTCTGCCATTTACTCCCCCAGGTAACATTCTGCGCACTGCATTTGCTGCCCTAAAGTCCATAATAAATCTAAGGACAGGAACATTGTCAGAGGGGCTTCCTACCCACTTTTAGCTCGGCATCATTAAGGTGGGTGGCAACCCACTCATCACAAAAATCAACTGCATTAAGTCCCTTTCAACAACTTCACCACCATAAGAAATCGACAAGTCACACCACCTACGACTCCACGGAACCTCAGGCCTACGCCAAACCTCGTTACTTAGTCCGTCACCTTCAACAAACGACACAGCGTCACGACTCAAACGCGCAAGCACTTCTTTTTCCAAGGGGCTCCGGGCCAATCCAACTTCTGTACAAAGATCAAGGCTCGTAGGCCTCACCCAACTGTGCTGCCATGACCTGAGCAAGGGAAAGAGATCCTTACCAGACCTGTGAGCGCAACTCTGAATGAGGCCCACAAAGGTACGAGAGCCCACCAGCCCTCGCACCAACCTCCCAGCGTGACCTAGAAGGTGGAAGGGGTGCCCTTCCCAGCCCTCAGGCTTTTCCTCCATGTTTTCCAGGGCCCGCCGACCCTTGTTTCTCCTTTCCTTTTCCTTTTCCTTTTCTGTTGTGGGATCCTTTCTTGCCTTTTCCTGTCTGCTTCTCCTTGTCCGGCGTCCTTTGTTTGTTGCTGTTGTCCTCCGCCTCCTCTTTTTGCTTCTCCTTGGACTCCTCGTCTCCTCTGGGGCTTCCTGTTCCCCCATACTTGGCTGCGAGCTTTTTCCTTGGCTTTGCCCCAATCCTCCCCTTCCTTCTCAGTGGCGTTCTTGATCGGGAAGGCTCCTTCTCCTCTAGGGGCTCCTTCTGAAGCTCTGGCCCTGCTTTGCTCTGTCTTGGCTTTTCTCCCCTCCGCAGGGGATGCTGGACTCACGGTAGCGGGCTCTGTTGCAAAACTCACACGTAGAACTGACTGACGTGGGGGTGTTGCTTGGGCGGTGTCACTTGGCTGGCTGCACCCCGGCTTCCAGCCAAGCCACCACCCTAGCCCGACTTCTTCTTTTTGACTCACCACTTCTATCTCCTTTTCTGAACGGCTTGGCGGGTTGCAAAAGACCGCTCTTGGTCCGTGGTGAAGGACGCCTTTGGTCCAGGAATAAGCTCCTGGTGGTTGGCCACACTCCAACCTTCTGTCAATGACACTTCGATTTCATTCTTTGCATGAGCAAATCGCCAAGAGCAAATCCAGGGCCATGGAGAGCGTCACCAGCTCCCTGGCATTTCGCATCCCGATGGATGCTGGTGGATGCTGTGCGAAAAGGACCTGACCCAGGTATGCGTCTACCCGTTGGTCCCTCCAGCTTTCTGCAACTGCATGCTCACCCACCCTTTGAGCCAGGAAGCGGGACATTTCTCTTGTCCTTTCTACTCCCCCGGCCACCACCATTGCATCTCTTTTTCTCTTCTTCTCTTTCGACCTGTCCGTAGGAATGACCAACTCAGCCTGACTGCTTTGCGACCACGATGAGAGGAAGAAGACCTTCCCCTCTTCCTTCTGTCCTTCTTGTCATCTCCACCGCTTCCTCCACGATCTCCATGCCTATCCCCATCCTTGGGGCGATCCCTCTCCCTAGAGGTCTCCTTCTGTCACCCCTGTCCTGGGGGCGTTCCCTCTCACCAGAAGTTCTCATTTTGTCACCCCGGTCTCCTTTCTCACTTCTCCCATAGGCCGAGATGTCGTCAAGGAAGTCACGTCCTCGCTCCTTCAGCTCAATTCGGGGCCTAACCGCATCCTTCTTTTTAAGGGGATTTACCATCTGCGGCTGGGCTCTCGCCAGGGCCCTCCCTGGCATCCTTAGCCTCATCTCTTGCATCCTTGTGGGGATTCGCCTCACGTTTATCCTCAGGCTTATTTGCCTTTCTGACCTCTCTCTGCCGTTGGGGTGACTTCCCAAACTTTGGGGGTCGCTCCTGTTACTGGCTGCTCAGCAACCCTTGGCCTATCCCGATCACTCCCAGGATCTGGGGGCTCATCCTCTCTTTCAACCTCTGGCGCCTTGACCATGGTCTCATTCATGAAGTCCTGCAAGTAGTCCGAAAACACTGAGACCACCTCGTTCCTCGCATATGTAAGCCGAAGACTGGGAGCAACCTGAACTTTCCCACATGAAAGTATCCACAGCTTTTAGCAGGCGGCTTGATGGCGCAACCAACCTTCTTGCAGAAGTGCACCTCAAAGTCCTGCAAGTCATCAAAGTGCAAGGTTGCCCAGTCAGCAAAGGTCGACTCCTCACTGGCTACGAAATGCACTTTTGCTGCCCATTGCGACTTCGGATTTTTCATCTCCTTTATCTGGAGGATAGCCGTCCCTCGCACTTGCTGTTCCTCAGCATCCTTAACCTCGACTTCCACCAGAGTACGAGGCTTCATGTAGTACCTGGCCATCTCGGTCAGCCTTTCGGAGTATTCATCTGGAGCTCATTCCACTGTATGCTCCATTCGGGCAGGTTTGGCCGACTAACCAAGTCTCTCCAGTCTTCATCTGTACCACCACCGGTCAAAAAGCTCTCACGCAACTCGTCCATAAGTTGAGCGCTGATGTCCACGGCGGCCATCTTTGGTGGGGTGTTTATTGAGGTTATCCCCGACCTCACTCAATCCTGCCCGCCTGGATGGGCTCCACTAGGCCCACCAGGTGGCTTGAACCAACAGCTAGAGCGGTGCTTAGTGAACACATGTTCCAGCTGCATGCTCATGCTGACTCATGGTACATATCTGTACAAGTACATGTAGGTAGGCATACTTGGTGGGTGTAGACGTATGTATTCTAACATATTCTAACAACGTGGAGAGAGAGAGAGAGAGAGAGATGTACGGAACAGATATGCAATTGCCGGCTTTGTTATGCAATTGATGAGGCTTGCGCAATGTTGCACCAACGTGAGAAAACAAAGGTCAACCTCACATCTTCTCCTGCACAGTCCATGATGTCGAGTGTCACCACGTGCTGCTGTGGCGCAACACTGACACCTGGGTCCTCACTACAATCACTGTCCATCGCATCAACAACTGAATAAACTAAAACAGGAGGACTGTCTTAGCTTAGAAACGGAGCGCCATCTCCTCCATCTTTCGTCGCCGCTTGCCTTGGCCGCCTTGGCCGTCGCCCTCTTCTTGTGCACTTTGAAATTGCCTCGGGATGTGCGGCTTGTACGTGAATTCGTTGTGGGAAGACCTGATAACATTGATAACGATATACGTCCAACACACATGTTGATTAGACCTCAAATCAAGGGCCCTGCATGGCCCTGCCAAATATATTATGCAAATCATTTTCAGCGGCTTTTGGCAGGTCTCTAATTTTGAAACATCTTCTTTTGCAATGTACTGAAACACCTTGAAACATGGGCGACAATAGCAAGACCATGCCTTGACGGATTCACAAGGTCTTGGTGCAAACTGAGACACCGCTTCAGCAACTTGTAGGCATCTACGATGATGACAAATTCCTCACAAAATTGCGTATTTGATGGATTTGGATTAGCTGCATTGTCTAAGTTGCCAAAGGTATTGCGTTGCTTTCAGATTCTCCCAAAGTCCTCGGGGAATTGCTCCGGAGGAAATTGCCTCAAGCGTCCTACAAAGGCCTGTCGCACCTGGCTGACATTCAAATTTCCATTGGGTGATTGGATCCTCTGGATCCTGAGCATTGAAAGGAATGAGAAACTACATGGAAGTCCATTTCGATCAAAGCATCTGGACTTTCCGCTCTGCACTCCAACGATTTGAGTCTCGATTTTGCGAGGTCTGAGAGTACAAGGCTTGAATGTTGCGGAGTCATAAACTATTCAAATTTCAAACTTGGCATTTCGAACTTACCTGCTGCCAGCAACTGGCATCTGCAAGCCCAAGAACCTGGAGAACTGAGATCGAACGTGTCGTGGTTCAAGGAGGTCTCTATGCTAACTTACTCGATTTTTTGAGACCGATTGAGGTCAAATTACAACCTAAGCTGAAACCGAAGGTTGTTTTTGCAGCCTTTCACATTGACCTGCTGAATTCACAATCAATCCAAGTAATCGGCAACAAGAGGACTTAGTCCCCCTTGACTCGGCAAAGCGCCGGCAGAGGCCTAGCAATGGTGGCGGTGTACCGCAAGAAAAATGCAATGCAAGCAGATATAATTAGATACCATTTTTTGGGGGCAAAGTATCTTGTATGACTCCTTACGCCCCACAAAAACCACACATGGACCATGCAATTTCCTACGATCAAGGAAGGTGTGCGTTGCAATCTGAACACGCCAAAATGGCACTATCATTCTACGATACCTCTTTGAATCGGGCACCACTAAAAGCGGATGGGAAATGACATTCATGTTCGCTTTCTAACTGAAAGCGTAATAACTTTTTGATAGTTTTTGTTTTTTTTTCTCGATTGTTCGATGTGTTTTTTTGCTTGTAAAACTCCCATGCAACATGTTTTGATGTTTTGATGTTTTGATGTTTTGCTTGGTGAGTTTCCGAACTCCAAGCCGCGAACTGGAGTGAAACCCAAATCGCGAAGCCGATGCACTGCTGCTTCTGCCTCACAAGTGTACGCTGACTCCGGTTACCGGTCGACGAACAAAGTTGCTGGAGGGTGCTCTAAATGCAAAGAAGAGATAAATAACTGATAAATAACTGATAAATGATGATATGATATGATATGATGATAAGTCAAACAAGGAGTCAAACAACTTGACACAAAACAACGTCTGCCTCGTGTGAAATAGTGCGCTTCATCCATCAAATGCACAAGAGCCTGAAGTGGTTGGCAAATAGAATCCTTGATGGCTTTGTATCTCCGTCACTCAAGTTAACCGGGACCACGTGCTTTGATAAAGCGGCAGAAAAAAATTGCAAAGAAGTGGGATCAAGATATTCCCACCCCGTTAAACGGGGGAGGCACCGTGCCATGGACGGTTCGCATCTACTTTGCGGATAGCTTACAAGATCTTACAAGTACTGTACGCATTACATGCTGCGCTCGGTGAGATTACAATCACCTGGAGTGCCAATGCAAAACTGAAGGACTGAGATTACAATCACACGATACTTGGGCTTTGGAGGTTGCATTTTGTTGCAACTTGGTGACTTTGGTCGCTTTTTGTGTCGGGCGCAGTCACTTTTCCTAGCAGGTGCTACAGTACACCTTGTGACGTTTCAGTGAGGCATTACAATGGTGACCGGGTGCGCTTTTCACTGTAAGCGCCGTACTTTTTTTGCGACCCTGCAGCGTAACATTTCGAGGCAGGCGCCACTTTGTTGAATTATGTTGAATTACACATCAGATGTGCTGCGCCCATGTTTCAAAGACTGCTCACAGAATTGATAAAAAGTAAAGATTGTAACTCAGAAGTTTGCCACGGGGCGGACGTTTCTGGAAAAAACTTCTTATATTAGCCAAAGTAAAATTGCCGATAGACTGTGCGCAGGGCCACCAGTGCGCTACCTGAACCGAATGTTTTGTGCATCAGCCATCATCAGCCTTCAGCCGTTCCTCTGGTGGTGTTTTATTGGTGGCTGCTGGTTGTGTTTGCGTTTGGGTGTGAGGTGACGTGATGTGAGATGATGTGTGATGTGATAGGATGTGATGTGATGGGATGTGATGTCACTTGATCTGATGTGAAGTGATGTGATGCGACGCAAACGGATGGAACTGGATGTGATGGGATGTGATGCAATGTGGTTGCGTGAGATGGTGAATTGGGAGATGATGTGCTGTGTGAACTACGGGGAGCCAATGTCACGGCAAAACCATTGAGACGTCCAATCCAATGCACTACAATGTGCTGCAAAGTACCAGAGTGTATTGTAGTACAAAAGAGTACATAGTACATCACCACCCCCTTATCATGAAACATCCAGGGGGGCCGAGGAATATTTCATCCAGGACACGAAAATTGAACCCCCCGTAAGTCTTTAGGCAGGTCTCCTAAGCACGTTGGGGTGGTTTAATGAAATATTTCAAAACCTCTTGGCGCGCAAAGCAATGTCCCACCTACTGTGCATTTGCGCAAAAGATGGACGCAAAAAAGCCGATTGTTTAATCGAATCAACGCATCGTGAAGACTCAGGGACGGCATGGACAGCAGGACCCCGCTACGTGAAATTTCTATACACCTATACCCACCAAAAGTTAAATATTTTATGTAGGCCCCCACCGCTACCCCCTTTACCCCCCTACCCCGTCCCCCCCAAAGAAATAATGATCATAGTACATCATTCTACTACAATGTACTACACAGTACTGGTACACCGAACTACAACGGAGTCACAACGTACTATTCCTCGTACTAAATTTTTGATTACAAAATATTACAGCATAATGCTCCGTACTCCAAGGTATTACTGACTACTACGTAAATTAAAAAATACTCTAGCTGCTCTATTGTGAATTTACCAAAGTTTTGTTGTTCCATGATTTTTGTAAACGCGTTGTCGAACACGTGCAACAATCTACGTCATGACGCGCTCGCAAGCGCGTCAACTTGATTCAAATGTGTTTTTTTAATGTTTTTTTATTCCTTCATGTTTTAAATGGACGTATGGCGACCCTTCCGCAGGACCTTCCGCGAAGCTTCCGCGACCTGCATGACTGCTTCCATCTGCTTCCGCAAGAGCAAGTTCAAAACAACAGTTTCCACGAGTTTCCGCGGAATAATTTTTTTCGATTTCTCTAGAAATGTTTCCGCGTTCACACCGGGAGTTTCCGCATTTTTTTTCTAGGGGTTGCGTGGAGGTGTGTTATTTGTATTTGTTGGTGGGCAGGGCATTCTGACAATGTTTTTGGTTGTACAGGCTGGAAAGTCAAAAACACATACTATATCAAAGTAATACATCCAGATTTCGAATTTCACAGATGGCAAATACATGTGACATTTTAGAATGGGCGAACAATTTTTCATGATCTTATCTTCCATACAAATGAACTCCGGGTCTTTCAATGCCTCTGCGTGAAAAGTTTGTTTCCGAGAAACTTCCGCAAAGAACGTGAACACTTTTACCAAAACATACCAAGATCATTACCACCTTGTGTTTACCACAGTTCATGTAAAACATATTGCAAATACATTACATCGTATAAAGCGTATTGCAAATACATTACATCGTATAAAGCGCAGTATGTCTATATAAATACGATATCTCTTTATGATGCGCATATGAAATGTAAAAAACAAAATCACAAAATCCTGTAAAACGCACTTCGGCGAAACTTCAACATTAAAAAACGTGAAAATTGTTTCCGCCAGCTTCCGCGACTGCAGTCCGGTGCAAGTTCTTGATTCATATGTCCAAATCCGTCCAAATCCTGCATAGCGAAAATGACAGCATTAAAAACCAAAACTCAAATGTACGCGCTCGGGAACGCGTCAATATTCAGAATTGTCTGTGATTTCATTCTTTCCAAAATACAGAGACACTCCATATACTACAAAGAATTACTACTATCTACGTCCTTCGACGTCCTTGTCAATTCGCAACTGTGTGCTACAAAGTATTTCAACGTACTTGACTCTGTACTACAAAAAACAACAACGTACTACTCCGTGAGACCGTGGTGCCAAGTTCAAAAAAAAACAATTACAAAGTACTACTCCGCACGAGAAAGTATATACATGAAAGTACTAGGTACGTAAAGTACTACCCCGTACTACGAAAGTACTACATACTACTCAGTGTCACAAAGTAGCTAATCAGAATTTATACTGTCCAAACACACTGTCGGCGCACGCACTTTTCCCTTAAGCCAAAATGCGTATGTATACATGGGTGATACAACTATGAGATGTCCATATTCTGAACACCCCTGCTTCGTGCATAGTCCACTTTTGTTGGACTTGCTACGATTCTAAACTCTTCGCACCAGACGCTTTGCCTTTTGCAAATATCTGGCCTATAAAGCTTTCATAGGTCTGCTACGTTCTGCTTCGTTCCCACTGCGATGATCTTTAATTCAAGCATTCTGGCCCAACACCTACCAGCGGTGTGTCGTTTCTACTGAGTTGGGTGGTAGGTTCACGTAGTTTTGACGGTTGTGCCATGGAGGATGATCTTTTACAATTTGACTATGCCCCCGTTCTATCTGAGCTTCCAATTGGCAAGATAGTTTGTGTGGTAGCGAGACCCATTTGCTTTGACAGTTTGCAGGATACACACTTCCTGATGAGCATCCCATTTAGTGTTCCATTTCGATTTCAAGGGAAACTTGAACAAGACATGGTTTCTTTCAGCCTCATGAGGGTGCGAATTGCTGTTTCTGGTACGACACCAGTATTGGTACAACAAGAAGATTCATTGATTTTTGGGCACCCACAGTGTACATGGGACGATGTTTTACAGGTGACGGAACTCTGTGCCGGAATGGGGGGTATGAGTCAGGGAGCGAAGGCCTCCAATTTTGTGCCAGTGGTTGCATGTGAACTCAGACCCAAAATGGCCGAGTTGTATCAAATGCATTGTGATGCCGAGATGGTAATGGGGGATATCACGAAACTTAGTGCGCTTAAGAAAATTTATGATGCCCATCCCCGTTCAACAACGCTTGCAGCAGGTGTTAGTTGTCAACCATACTCTGCCTTAGGTGATGGCAAGTCAGGCGCAGATCCTCGTGCTAGAACACTGCCAGCGACGCTGGCAGCAGCACATTTCCTCCGGTCAATGGCAATCATCATAGAGTGTGTGGAGCCTGCAGGATCAGATGCTTTCGTTCGCTGGCATATTGACCAATTCTGTTCACGCACTGGTTTCCATAAATCAGAAACTATCCTGCATCTCAATGAGGTTTGGCCATGCAAGAGGTCACGATGGTGGTGCATTCTTACGGCACCATTGGTTGGAAAGGTTGATCTCAAACCCTTCCCGGTTTGCAATGATTTGAAGTCGGTTCGGGACGTCATGCCGCAGATTCGCAGTTGGTGTGCACATGAAGAGAGGTCTTTGATGCTCACAGCCGTTGAGACAGAAGCTTTCATTGATTCGTCCGGAAATTGCACATCTTATCTGTTGAACTTTGCAGGTACCATGCCTTGTGCCCTGCATGCCTGGGGAAGTCAAATGATAGCCTGCCCATGCGGCTGTCGCCAACAAGGGCTGTCCCCTGATCGTATCAAAACCAGGGGTCTCTACGGCGTTTTGGTTAGAAGTGTCCCACCTGATGATGACAAGTTGAGTCAGTATCAACATGTAAGACATCTTCATCCCCAGGAGGCTGCAATCATGTGTGCTATGGATCCCTGTTTGCACTGGGGAAAAGATCCTAGATTAGCCCTCAGTGGAGTAGGACAGATTGCAAGTCCGGTCCAAGCAATGTGGGTGTTTCAACACCTACTTCGTCAAGTGCATTTTGTCAAATTGGGTGAATGGTCTGTAAAACCCCAAGCAGCATTGTTGACGTATCGGTCATGGCTACTTGCACGAGCCAGGCATCTATGGCAGTTTGACCTGGGGCGTTTTGTGCAGTCGGAAGCTCTTCATATGTCGACAGTTTGGCATTCCAGGATCTCTGACACTTTGGATGAATTGCTCTCCGGCCCAATTGCCTTGGTAGATCGTTTTGCCGATTTGCATCAGCAATCCAAGCGTGATCACATCGAGGAAGCTTCTCGTCAAGCTGGTGCCTCTGATTTGAGCAGTGAGCTGACGGTTTCACAGATCGTCATTCCATCACAAGAAGAACATGACTTGACAGAGAGCAGCATTTGTCGCATTCGGCTTGACTATCATCCGTCAAGCCTTTTTTGTTTGGAAGGCACGGCCCAGTTCTCTCTCGCAGCAGGAACCACTGTTCAGCAACTGCTTCAGGCTGAGTTGAAATTTCAGGGCATTGAAGCATCTGCAAAGATCCTTCACCCAGATGGATCGATCGTAGATGTGTCCACTGCGATTCACGAGGACCATCATTTCGTTTTGCAAATAAGTGAAAGCAGTCCTGAAGTTCCTCCATCACTTGGAAAAAATGTGTGTCGCACCGATGTTGCCCCGCTGTTACAGGTCAAATCCCATGGTTTCTTATCGTTGCAAGGACCGTGTGTCACTGAGGTAGATCAGGCCATATCCCTTCGTGCACAGACCATGCTAGGGACAGATCGTGCCATTGCCCTCACTAATCAAGGGTTTGTTTGGGGTGATGATGAGATTGTGTGGCATTTAGTTCAAATCCAGCAGCAATGGACATCAGGTAAAAGTTTAGGTGACGTGATGCCTCAAATCATCGATCCTTTACTTGCACATGGATGGTCAAGAGTTGACGCAACAGCCAGTATTCATGCCTGGTTTCAAAGTCATAATACCCCGTCCCTTGTTTGCACTGCAGTTCTTCATCAAAAGTATTGGATTCCGTTGGTGCTCCAATTGAGACAGGGTAAACTAGAGGTTGGGTTTGTGAAATCTGGCCCGGCTGATGAAAGTTGCATCCTTCACCTCGTCAGCATGATCAAAGCTGCACTGCAACAAACTGATTTTGAGATCGTCCCTGTTGACCTTCAGGTGGCATCACCAAGTTGTGGAGCATATGCAATCGCCTTCATCCGGAACATGATCTTAGGTGACACACTGCCCACATCATCAAGTGAAATCGTTGCCTTGCATGATCAATTTCGGGCGGAGTTTGTAAGTGCAGTAGGTCAGACTTGGGTGGCATATCACCCCTGGATGTGGGGGGCAGGTCCAGATTTGCAAGAGAAGGCGATCAATTTGTTGAAACCCATCCTGAAAGAACAAGGGGTCAATCCAGACCATCTCCAAACACGATGTGTCCAAGCCATCAAGGCATGCGGGGCCGATGATGTGATTGGGGCTTGCAACAGCAAAACTCCTTGGAGAAGTTTGAAAGCCATTGGGAACAACGTGAGATTTCAATTCCTCCTCCCATCAGAACTTCAAGATAAGATTTCTAAGAAAGCAGGGCATGAGGTGACCAAAAAGAATGGTAGTTCGAAGAAAGCAGCAAGACCATCCAAACAAGAAGATCCGATTCAACTTGATCCAGCCAAACTTTCGTTACCAGAAGGCACTTTTCACTGTGATAATCGTCCTCTGCAGCAGATTCCTATTTCACAGGTGGGGCCAATTGCAGAAGGCGTTGTAATTACATCCCCATTACTTGAGCCCTGGGGCCCTAGTGGAGTCATTATATAGAGGAAACCTTTCTATAAAATGAAAAACATCCAATGACTCTCTATAAAATGAAAAACCAGGTGGCTCTATAAAATGACTTGATTTAAAAAGTCAGTCCAGCCAGGAATCCATGTGGAAACCTATTGGTGTATAAAAGGAAATTCACCTGCGCAATCCTAATCAACGGTGAAAAACAGCATGGAAACATCACTGTCTATAAAATGAAATTGATCCATGTCATCTTGACCATACTAAACCTTTATAAAATGAAAACCATCCAGCTGTCAAAAGAGAAGATTAATTCCATCGAAAAACATCCAAAAACCATCCAAAAAACCTCAAAAGCAACCTCGTCCACTCCATTTTCATCCCAAGATTCTAAAAGAATATATATCCCCCTGAGAATTCACTGCCAAAATCAAAGAAATCCAAAACCAAGATGAATACAATTGGATTAGAAAACATTTCTTCTATAAAATGAAAATCATCCACATAACACTCCACAAATTGGAGGAACCACCCTCCTCTATAAAATGAAACTCATCCACACAACATGCCATTGTCTTCGAATGTCTCGTGGGAAACCCCTCATCTATAAAATGAAAAGCCTACAATAGAACTTATTCCTCTATAAAATGATAGATTACTATAAAATGAAAAACCTACTTACATGGAAATCATGGTTTTACTGAACAGCACTAATTCCTCTATAGAATGGGTCCCCAACCCAGCATTTTATAGAGGAACAGGGGTTTCATTTCATAGACCCATCAAGTAAGGAGGATGTAATTACCACAGCAATGGATGCTGAGCCGTATCTCAAGGCTAACAAGTTTGTATCCAATGGGCCATTGGCGTTGTTGATCCTGCACGGACCGTCCCAGTCTTGGCACACCTCTCTCCCACATGAAGCCCTCACGGTTCCAGCCAGATGTGTTCTCAACAGTGAACCATTGTTACTTCAAACGACGCTTGTCCAAATTGGAAACGGAACGGTTGAGAAATCAGTCGTGAAAACATCCCATCAAGTCGACTCAGTTCAAGTATCTACTGTCAAGGCAACGGTCTACAGAGATGAGGTTGGAATCACTTGGGACCAATTTCATGGTAGCCCGGTCAGATATGTCCTTCAGCAGTTTCCGTGTTTGAAAATTTGCCATGAGCCGAGTTGTACCTGCGAGTGTTGGCACAATCATGAAAAAGAACCTATCCAGACGGCAGTTGTGGATGTGTGGCGTCGACAGTTCATGAGGGTTGGTTTCAAGCCTGAACAGCCCAAAGAGGCCACAATCTTTTCAGTTTGCATCAGAGTCCCTAGCTGCTTGTTGGATCGTCTCCTCTCACTTAGTGGCACTGGTGGGGCTTACCTTGAGCCCAGGTCGTTGGATAGTCGTGAAGTTGATCGTTCGTTTGACATTGTCTGGGTGCCTAAGGCTGATCGCGCCGTGGTTCAACACTTGAAGCAGACAAATCCAGCTACAGTCGGATTGGCACGGGTTGGCGACCGTTATGGACTGAGAGTCAAAAGTGATCAAGCGGCGAAGGTGCATCAAACAGTGCGCCCTGACGTTGTCTACCTTCCTCAAGGGCCGAAGCTGCAATTCACTGCTACTCCAATACCATACGGAACGGGTCGTCAGGCTCTTTCAAAGGTCTTCAAATCTTTTGGTTGGGAAGCGAAGCCTGTTCAACCAATTGGATCAATCGCAGGAAAAGGCAACACCTGGTCCATTTTTGCAACCAGTCCTCCACCGTCGAACATCTTGAACATGAGTCATGGTGAAGTTGTCATTTCTACCATCAAAGCACCGGAAACAGCAAAGCAGCATGATTGTAAGCCAGTTGCTGCAAATGCAACTTTGAACTTGTGTGGACAAAAGGCGCAGCAACATGCCAAGAAAGATCCTTGGACCTACACTGATCCGTGGCAGGCCTATCAAGGCCCCAAGATTGATGCTCCTACTGCAGGAGTCCCTGAAGCACAAGAGAGCCTCCGTCAGCTCGAAACCAAGATAGAGCAGGCGGTCCTTGCCCGGATCCCAGTTCAACCAGCCGCAATGGATCAAGATGATGTGGCTGACAGGGTTGGTGACTTGGAAAAGCAGTTTCAAGTTTTGATGAATCGTCAACAAACCTTGGAGACATCAGTTCAAGAACATAGCATCCAACAATCGGCGCAACTCACCCAGCTGCAGGGGCAAATCAATGCCCAAGGTCAGCAGTTTGCTGGCCAACTCGCAAGTCAACAGCAAAACATGCAGCATTTGTTTGAATCTCAGATGGCACAGATCCGCTCCCTTTTGACCAAAAGGCCCAGAGATGCTGATGGTGAATGACTAGGTGCCACAACAATTCTGGAGGGGGATGACGCATGTCCGGGTGACCGCTGCTGTTCGGAACCTGAAGGATGCGTTGTGAGCACTTGGCTAATTCACCTACACAAACCTAAGTTGGGTACCATGAAGTGGGGGTTATCACTTCGTGACCTGTTCCTTTTTCTTTGCCTTTGCTATCTCACGTGTGTTGGGCCTCGGTTTCAGACTTTGACGGGTGAGGTTGACATTTCCAGTTCCTTCGTCAATCTATGGGGATTCATTGGTTTGATTTCTTGGTTGGCCTTTCATACATCTGATACACGTTTTTGGGATAGCTCTTTGAAGTTCATGGCTCATACTATGCCACGAATCAACTACTTTTCGATGGTGTTTTTGCCAATGAAACCTTCACAGTTTCGTTGCATTCGGCGATGGCATTTTGTTATCGTCCTTTTGAGTTTCCTCCACAGCGGGGAAGCATCCAATCCTGGTCCGCATGAAGAGTTTCATTGGTGCCTTGGTACTTTCAATCCGAGTGGTCTCAATGGGAAACAGCAGATCATTGCTGAACATTTGAGCTACGGCGACATTTGGGCCATTACTGAAACGCATCTTTCCAGTCGTTCAATGTTTGCATTTCGCAAAGGTCTCAAATGTTCCGAAAATCCATTTTCTTACATCGTGGGGGGTCATCCGGTACCACCTAGACCCAAGTCTGCACACTCTGGAGTTTGGAATGGGGTTGCTTGTCTCAGCAAGCACCCTACTCGTGCTGTGCCAATTTCATGGCCATGTGATGTCTTTGAGTCTTCTCGTATCCAAATGACAACCACCTTAATAGGAGACATTTGGGTAACCGGCATGATAGCATATGGTGAACCACCGGGACAGTCACATCCATTTGCAAGAGAAAATACGGAGAGACTTCTACAAGTTGCGGTGGAGAACATCTCAAACATGCCCGGTTTAAGGTACATCGCTGGAGATTTCAATTTTGAATTGAATACTCTAGACGCCTACAATCTCTTTCATCACTATGGCTTCAGGGATCTACAATGCATAGCAGCTGAGCGTTGGGGGATTGTCCCGCAAAGAACGTGTAAGTCCACTACCCGAAAGGACTTTTGTTTCATATCACAGGAACTGCAAGAGCTCCTTTGCCAAGTCATTGTTGAACATGACGTGTGGGCCGATCATAGTGTTCTTGTTGGCAAGTTCCAGGGTAACTCCAAAGCAGTTGTCCAACATTGGTGGAGGACTCCTCAGGATTTTTCGTGGCCTGAAGATTTCTCGACTAGTGACTTCACAGTTTCTGCTGACTTCCGTCAAGATGATCCCACTCTTGTGTACTCTGACATGTGGAAACAGATCGAGACCGCAGCATCCTCTCACGCGACAACGGCCTCCAGCAGACCTAAACCATCCCAACTTGGTCGAGGTCAGACTATGCAGACTGTTAAGAGACAAGGCATCGTTGCACCCGTCCTCATCAAGCCAAGTCGAAATGGGGATATCAAGCCTTTGTTCCATGGTCAGAGTAGGCAGCATGCACAATGGTTTCGTCAGCTCCGTAGGATCCAATCATACTGTAGATTTGTCAAAGCACATCCCATGGATACACTTGATGCACATGGCACATCCTTGTGGAGAAGCATCCTGGTAGGTAGTGGATTTCACCCTTCCTTTACTGTTTGGTGGTCCGAAAGTTGTCAAACTAAACTCGATGGTGCACCAGTTTCTTTTCCACTGGCCCCACCATCTCATGTTGTGGCAGAATCAATCTATCTTTCTTTTGCAGTTGAAGTGAGAAGTTTGGAAAATTCACTACTCCAAGCTCGTCGTAAAGTTGCACAGCAAAAGAGACAGGACCTTGCACACCTTGTTTTCCAAGATATCAAAAAGGCTCCTCCAGATCGTTTGGACTTACTCCTCGGCCATCGTCAGGGTACTATTTGTGACATTGTACCAGATGATCTCATGGTTAGGGTTGAGTCTCCCATCAATTTGGATGTTAGCCGGCCATGTTACATTTCAGGTCAAAGCCGTGACATTGTCCATGTAGAATCTGATGAAGTCTATCTTTTGGACCTAACTGGCATTGAAGTGGGCCAACAAATCGCACAACCCCACTTCCAGGGGAAAACTGAGGAATTGTTTGATTTGTTCTCAGCAGAATGGAAGAAGCGGTGGAGTCGCCACCTCGATGTCCCTCCAACACAATGGCAGCAGATTCTTCGTTTTAGTGAACAGCACCTGCCTTCGTTTTCATTCCCTTGTCAACCTCTTGAGGTCTCTCAGCTTCTCAAAGAAATCAAGGGGAAAAAACAACGTAGTTCAGCTGGTCCAGACGGTGTGACACTTCGTGACCTTAAGGCGATGCCTAATTCAGTCATACAGTCCCATTGTCATATGTTCCAACGTGCTGAATCGGACGGACAGTGGCCTGAGCAAACGTTGGTAGGTCGAGTAGCCTCACTTTGTAAGGTTGATTGTCCTCAGAGTGTCAATGATTTCCGCCCCATTACGGTGATCTCACATGCCTACCGGCTATGGAGTGGCATTCGGTCTAAACAGTTGCTTAGAGCCATCGATACAGTTTGTCCCACCTTCCTTTTCGGTAACAGACCTGGTTGCACTGCCAATGGTCTGTGGGCACACGTGCAATGGATGATCGAGTCAGCGTACTTTCATAGCTCTCAGCTAGCGGGTGTTACCGCCGACATTCAAAAAGCTTTCAACTTCCTCCCGAGGGAAGTGATAATGCATGCTTGTTTGTTGATGGGATGCCCAGCTGAAATCTTGAATGCCTGGTCAGGGGCCTTGGCTGGATTGCAGCGACGTTTTCAGATTCGCCAGAGTTTGGGGCCTGCCGAATGGAGCGTGACAGGGCGCCCAGAAGGATGCGCCATGTCGTGCTTTGGCATGGTTATCATCGACGTTTTGTTTCATAATTGGCTTCAACATCAATTTCCATTGCGCCGACCGATGTCATACGTTGACGATTGGCAAGCCCTCACCTTTGACCCTTCGCAAATAGCTGACATTCTTTCGTCCATACGGAACTTCACAGGTGCAGTTGATCTCCTTTTGGATGATAAGAAAACTTATGCATGGTGTCTAGATAGCAGCTCACGTAAATCCCTGAGATCTCAAGGCATCCAAGTTCGTCAAAGTGCAAAGGTTTTAGGGGCCCAAATGCATTTCTCTCGGAAACACTTTGCACATGTTATCCACGAGCGAATCAAAGAGCTGCAACCCATGTGGCAAAAGTTGCGAGACAGTTTGAGCCCTTATAAGACCAAAATCAATGCCATCAGAATGGCAGCATGGCCTCGCGGCCTCCACGGCATAGCCTCCACTCA
>OMLO01000623.1_pt1 | contig 24094 bp, 12 predicted proteins | sample 1674811 | NCBI WGS metagenome assembly OMLO01 (sample SAMN06265003, study PRJEB25207) | coral metagenome | isolation source: Coral host | place: Mexico:La Bocana,Puerto Morelos, Mexico | collected 2008-11-13
ACAGTGTATATGAGCATTTGATTTACAATGCTAGAGTTACAAAATTAATGGCCAGTTTTCAAGTAGGACTTGTGTGGATTTGTTCAGGAGTAAGTTCTCCTAAAGAGAATCTGGCACAATTATTCTAATTGCAGTTAATTAAAATGAATAAACAACAGGGAGCACAAGTTTCAGAGGCCAGCCTTGTGTAGATATATGCACATGCGCCAGTCTTCCATGTGTCTTTGGATCATGAAGGGGTTGTGTGGGGGACTTGGTCTTGAACTCTTTCCATGCCCTGCTCCTCCCTCTTTTTCCACTGTTTTATTAACCTGATGGGTGCCTGTTTTTCTCCCTTCTGGGTTGCCAGGATTTACCAGCCATGAGAGCTGTCTCCATGTAGAAGATGGCTGCTACTGGTGGCAGCTTCCAGATATTTATCTCGGGAACCCAACCTCTGCTTTTCATGGTGGGGGTCTGCATGTATATATGTGACAGGATTGTTCACTATCTCCATTTCCCTATCTGAGTGCATATGTAATCAACAGGCATTGTTACAACAAAGGCCAAATGAAGTTCAGGGTTGTAACTTGAGACGCTCACAGTCAGAAACATTTGAGCATGACCTGGGAAACCTGCTTGATGCTTCAGGTATGAAGTTAGAACCTTCTGGGGTCAAGAGAAATTCCGTGATTTCAGACAGGTTCTTGTATGAGACTTGAACTTGTATGTGCTTTTATATCAGCCTTTTATGGATATAATGTAGGTCCAGAGACCATCTTGTTACATGTACTTGCAAATTAATCACTTGCTTTGTTACATACACTTGTAACATCTGCTGTATCTTTGTTACTTGCTCATGACGTACAGGTTATAACATACAGTAATGTGCAATGCCGTTCAGCATTGACAGTTGAATTGTTGCAAGTCTTGTGACTTTTAGATCATAACTAAATAATAATGGCCAATTCCCTCTATGAGGGCAGGCATGTGTGCAGGGAATCATTGTTGTATTTACCAAAACAAATATCCAGACCAAGATGATGAATACATGTACCGTGAAATCCCCACAGGTGCATCTCATTGACTTCATTGGCTATTGAACTCTTCATTGGCGTTTAGAGACTGTACATTACAATGTTGAATTAGATCAATTAGGATAATACCACCATAAGTAATGTGTACATGATTGGGCATATATTTGTATAAAAGCAAATTAGTATTGAAAATGACGACAGCTTTTGTAGAAGAATTTGTTTTTAAGTAGCACATGTAGAGTGTTGTCAGCTGAAATAAAAACTGGGTTTACAGTGCAACAACTTGGAGCAACATGTAGTTAAGCTATGCACTATTTATTTTACTCAATTAACTGCAAGGTGTATGCCATTTACTTTGCTCAGTTTGCTCGTTTGGTTTTCTTTCCAGGCCACAAAAATGTTGTTGGAGATTTTAGTGGGGTAGGTCAAATGCCATTTGTTTGTATCTTTACTGGTTCACAGGCCATGTAATAAATGGCCTTGATACAAAGTTTGAACACCTTTAGTCCAACTTTTGGTACAAATTGCTGTTACCTATTTGTGCCTCTTAACATGGAGTACTCTGTCTGAAACAAGGCGGCCCAACAGCAATGATTATGTAGACTTAAAGGACTCTGGGGTTGAGTCCTGGCTCTGTTTTGTTTTCACGTGGCTTGCTTCAGGAGTGGGCAAAATTAGAATTGTATTGTGCTATACAATGTAAAATTCTGGTAAGATGGACCAATCTTGAACTGTGATTGGCTACATGAGTGGACCAGATCAATCCCAAAGCGCCCTATAGGGCTAATAAAGGATCCGGGCATTTGTCCCTCTTGTGACATCATCACCTTTCACCCAGAAAGGCGACTTCTATTCTCAAATTGTGAAGCAGAACAAAACCTTTCCAACGATACCTAACCCAGCATGATTAGATTGATGGAGCTTGAAATATGCACCAAAACGCTCCAAAATTTGAGTGAAAAACTCGGAGCAAAATTTTCCTTTCCACCCTTTGCTTGTCCATGGCAAGTAGTTGTTGCCTCTTTGACGCTTTCTCTGAAATTCTTCTACCCGAAAGAAGCCTGGTAGAAGGCGAAAATCTGCAGAAAAAAAGGAACGAGGGAAGAAAAGGGTAAAGGAAGAAAATAAATAGATAAAAGCCGTAAAGCCTGAAGTGGTAGGACGGTTTATCGTCCAAAATTCTGATTTGTGCGTATGCACCTGCAAAAAAAGTTGTTAAACATGATTTAATAGACTTTAGAACGTTAAAAACTTCTGAAAAATGCCTTTTTCTTGAAAAAATTCCGGGAAGGAAAGGGTTAAACAGGTTTTATTGCGATTCTATTTTGTAATTATTTTATGGTATTTCTTTCACTGTAGCCCTACACCTTACCATCAATACCAGGACAACACGATGACCTGAAATGCCTAACGCCGGAAACGGTAACTGCTTTATGTTTTCTGTGCAGTGGTTACTCACAAAAACATGTGTTAGTCATTTGTTATCTTGTAAACGCTGTAAAATGAATTGCCAACATCCTTTATGCATGTTTCAGGTTGCACGAGTGCTCAACAATGAATTCCCTGACGTGGAGGCCTACATCATAGACTGTCGCTATCCTTATGAGTACGAAGCAGGTCATATCAAGGTGAATAACTCTTAATGTGCAGTTGCTGCTTCCTTAAGGATCGACAAACCCGACCAAAACTTCTTGGGATACCTATTTTAATGTTGCTACGAAACAGAGATTTCCCTTTTCTCTTTCTTTAAATGTCGACACCAAAAGGATACGGTGATTTTTCACGCAACAAAGCGTTGTAATAGAGGTTTACGAAATATTTCCCTGTTAAGAGTGAAGAACAAAGCAATATGACCAGGGCTGAGTGGTTGAGTGGGGGGCGGGCAGGAGGTTGGAAGACGGGGGGGGGAGGGGAGGGGAGGGATTTCGTTTCTCTGTCACGCTTTGATCGTTTGTATCACGAATAATCTCGCTACTTTCACATCGAAATGGCACGTGACGCGAACCTCTCATTACCAAGGCGAGGCGAGTAGACGTTGAAAGCATGGTGCGGTTACCGTTAAAACGACAACGTTATGGTTGATACTTGTTTGCCTGCCATTTGAACTCCCCTTGTAGATACACCTGTACGTTGCATTAAAAGGCCTAGGCCGTTCCTTGTTACTGGAATTTCAAAGTGTACAGAGAAGCATTGGCCTAGAGATTCCTTTCTAGCCGTATCGTTTATTTAAGCAGTGTTGATATGATTGTTCTACACAGGGCGCACGCAACATTTACGTAAAGGAAGAAATTTTCAGCGAATTCATTGAAAAGCCGAAGACAAGTCTGACCGGAAAGAAAACAATTCTAATATTCCACTGCGAGTTCTCATCCAAGAGAGGACCTGACATGTGAGTAGGAGAGTTGCATGGAATAGCGATTATTTCTGCTTTACAGATATTTCCCAATCTATACACAATCTGACCATACTTGTCCAGTTATTCACAGTTTCTATAGAAAAAAGTCTCGACTTTTCTTTACCTTTACACAAGCTTGCCGTAGACGCACGTAGGACAGGTCGAACCTGTAGCTTGGTGGTTCTCGCGTAGCTGGTGAAGTTAGGTGGATTTTGTCTTTTCACTCCAAAACAATACGCGACATGAACCAACAGGTACATACATGTATCTATGTACATTCCAACCTTTCTCATTCTCGCGCAGTTAAAAAAAGAAACAGCACTGTAAAAGCCTCGCTATTAATTGTGTCAGTGCTCGACAAGGATCTGCCATCTATGGGTAGTGGAGATGACCCGTTCACCCGTCAAGCTGGAGGGAAATATCTAATGTTTGGCTATGAGGGATGTTAGGGTCGTGATATTGAAGTTCTGTACTGTTGTCCTCTAGGTCACGCTTCTTAAGGAATCGAGACCGCGATGTTCATTATCACATGTATCCGAAACTGTTCTATCCAGAACTATACCTCATAGAAGGAGGATACAAAGCATTCTTTGGTAAATGCAAGGTAAGGGACATTGTTGATGTAATGTTCGAGTTGAACAAACTTTGCGGTTCTGCCGGAATATGGCTGCCTGTTGGATTTCGCTCTGAGCTGCAGAACGTTTCGTTCGTTACCCGTACTGGAACTAGCTTGCAAGTGAGGCTAATGCCGGGAGTCGATATTCTCCTACATTAGCCTCCATTTCAAGCTAGTTCCAGTCCAATACCGAGAGTCCCAATATGGTCTTCTTGTCAGCAGATACTCTGTTCATTCAGTAGGCCTTATCGGAGATGGTGCATTTTATCTTGAACTTTCGTTTTCTTTTTCCCAGGAATACTGTGAACCCCAGTGCTATCTGCCGATGTTGGATGAAAATCACTCGCAAGACCTGAAGCGGTTTTCTAAGCGATCAAAATCCGAAGGAAACATACTCACGAAAGGCTTCCGCCCTGGATTAGGATATCGCTGTTAATGCACACCATTCCACGCCTCGCTCGTCAACAATCTTCACCTCTACCTACGCTGATTTTACATGATACGCGCTCTTACAAAACACCAGTTTTTTCATCAATTTTTTCGTGCTGAAAATTACTCCTGACTTAATATATTTCTGGAAGCAATCTAAGAATTAAAATCTTGCTCATCTTGGATTCTAGTTATCTAGTTTCTGAATTGTGCTCCTCAAACTATGAATACCTCTCGATATCCTTCTGTAACTATTTGTATTTGCAAATGGCCCCACTACCCAACGTGAAAGTGTTTCAAACAAGAGTGTTATCGTTTTATTTAATTATAAGGAAACGATAATTGTAAATACTGTAGGCTTAAATAATCCAAAGCTATAATTTTAATGAAAGCAAAGATTTATAACTGAATTCGGCTTGTTTTTCATGCAATTTTTGGGGAAATCTGAATTTTGGCGGTGGTGTTTTCATAATGTGGACATTTTTATCTGGTCTATTAAGCTATATGCCTGTCCTTCTGCTGAATGTGAAACGCACTTCAAAAAATGCAGCGCAAAGCTCGAATAATTTACAGCCGGCAGTCTGCAGGCAGATAGATCTTTCTGTAATACCTTTTTTGTTCGTATTTGTATCATTATTTTTTTTTTGCTTTCCGACCGTACGGCTATATTTGAAAGGACTCTAAAGCTAATGTAATATTTGTGTATAGTATAAAAAATACTTTGTAAATAACTTTTCTTGCTAGAATCTGTAATAAAGTATTTTAAAAGGAAAAAAAACTACCAGAAAATCACTAATTGTTGCCAAATCCGTTTGCCCATATTTTGTGACCTAAACCTTTAAGCCAATGGGAGTTGTGCCACAGATGCTTGGAGTAAAGTGCTGTCGAATCGAGAAGAACCCCTATTAAAATGCTTTAAGAAGGTAAGAAAAAAAAACAGATCTTAGAAGAGGACAATTTAAGATTGAAAGGTGTAACAAAAACAAAAATCTGGAGAACACAAAGTCGAAAGCAGATGCCAAAGTTGTTACGATATAAGGGCTTGCTCCTAGCACGGACCTAGTGTTAACTTTGAAATCAAAATATTGAAAATATAGCGTTTAGACCCAACTGTAAGCTCGCACGACTACACTGCAGAGGTCAGCTATTTCGGCAAATCAAATTTTTCACATGTTTTTGGTTTTCAACTGAGTTACCTGTTAAAACAAAGTTTAAGTGGAGGATAAAAAAAAACATTTACAAGAGACTCCATTGGTGGTACCCGTTTCTGGGTTAAGTTAATCGTAAGTTTGCATTTTTAAGCCATTCTCTGGAGAGATCTTGATAAACATATCGTGAATTATTGATTAAGGAACTTGAGATCAAGAGAGTAAGGGAAGTCTTTTCAATAATAATCCGTTATGAATTAACTGTGATTTTTCGATCAAACATCAGGAATGGGACGAATTTGGCCTTGTTTGCTGTGGAAATTGTGGTAAGTTTTCAACCATCCTATTGGCTTGCAGATAGACGCAGACTGGCCAAGTTATATAGGGTTTATTAGGTTATATTTTGCTAACCTCGCGTAATATAGTTTAACATAAGTCCGGTCACTTCCAGCAAACCACACTATTCGCTTTTGAAACCTGACATATGATGCTTGTTAGTGCAGAATTATTTCCTAGGCCTGCTCAAGAACATCAGCCGGTATCACCCTGAGATCTTGAAGCGCATTTGTGTAAATCCCGTATCGGGTGCCTCAGTAAATACTATGTTTTATTAATTGCGTACAAATTATTTCTGTAAATTACTAGCTAGCGAACTATTGTCTCGGAGTTTTTGCCATGGCACAAAGTTTTGGGTCAGCCACTCGCACCTGGTTTGTAAAAAAATGACGCGCTAATTGTTATGTCAAAGAACAGCATGAAACACGAAAGACTTTTCTAATTTTAAAAAATCTACCACCTGTCCTAACGTGACAGCTTTTGTCCAGCTTAAATCTCCGAGGATGTGAAAATCACTTAAACGACCTCCTCGTACTTAACCGCCCTTGCTTTCTTTTCTGAATTAGATTGCCCTTTTCTTCATCATTTTATTGACACCTTTATTATTAGCACTCAAGTTTATGAGATGAAACTGAATTACCAAAGGGCAAGTATCATCTGACACTGTAAAGCACCCGCGGGATATTTAATAACGACATGATTAGAGGGCCAGCATAGGTGGCTGGATGTGGGATGTAGAGTAGAACTGGAGCCGGCGGGATACGGCAAGACAGGGCTTTTAATGCGGGATTCGGGATAATTATTTGGGCGGAGACGGGATTTGTTCATTTTGGCAAAGGGAATGCGAGCTAGTTCTGGTGGGATGTGGAATGAAAAAGAGAAAATTACACCGTGACGTTATGTTACGCGGAGAAGTGCGATGATTGAGATAACTGATGTTCTGGCTGGGACGGGATGGCTGTACTGAGGCTAAACTAGTGTCGGAATGCGGGATGTTGCACCCTCAAGATTAAGACAGGTTCACATGTGTATGCTAACTGTCTGTCTAAAATGAAGTATTTTCAGTGACTGAAGTTTTCTGTTAATATTGCTTGTCCTTCATTTTTGACTGAGTTTGGATATATAATTTCAAATTAATTTAAGTACGTTTGACATAAGCAGTGAAAAAAAAAAAAACTTTTTACAATAAAAAAAGATAAAACTTGGTTAGCTTTAATCCTCGGTTAGCGTTAACTGGCTTTCAATTTACCCGGCCCTGGGTGCTACGCAGAATGATACTGAGTATGCGTCATTTGCTTGCAGTAACCACTTAGCCAGTCTATACTATTATACTCTCCACACGAGCGCGCGTAATTGGAGTTCCCCCTCTCCCCCGGAGTCTGCAACAATGCTTTCGGCTCAAAAAGTCGTTCATTCTTATTTTGTCCTTGTCTCTGGTGTTTTGAACTCGGATCGAGGAGTCGTGATCCAAACTATTGTCCGTTTATCAGTTGTTCACGGTTTGCGCGTCTTGAAAAGTTAAGTCTTCATTTTTCAAGTTCTTCGTTTGTAATCCGTGTTAATCTTCTCCATCCTTAACCATCCTTGTTCCTTTATGGTTTATTATTATCTCGTTGGTATTTTTCTATCTTAGTAAAGTATTATTTTCAGGTTTCCTTTGTTGTAAACTAAGGTAAATTTTGTACGAGGCCAAAATAACGTGGCCAAGCGCCTTTAAGTTCTTATGCGGTTGAGGCAAAACAGACGTTTTTAAACAGACTCCGCTGTACTTGATTGTAGAAAGTCAAAATAAAAGTTCCTGATTTAGCCCAATCAGTTATGGGCGACAGACCACAAACTGCATCATAGTTTGTGTAAAGAAACATATCTAAAATTCTGTAGAATTAGTCAGTCTGATTTGTTTTTGCTATTTGTTGTTTCAGCCTTGTTTTGGCCACTCTCAACGCATCTTATGGGCTCAAAAAGAACAAAAAGAAGGCATCAACCTGGATAGCGCCCAGGCCTCACATCATCATGATTGTTGCTGATGACCTGGTACAAAGTTGGGAGTTAACTCCGTTACGCACAAACTAGCCTTAAAATCAATCAAGCCCCTTTTTGTTTTGTATGTGTCAAAAAACAACACGAGCAGATTTTTTTTGGTTTGATTTTTGTTTTGCGCATTTCTTGTTTTAGGGCTGGGATGACGTCAGTTTTCATGGCTCGCCCCAGATCCCTACTCCGCACATTGACAAGTTGGCCAACTCTGGAGTTATTCTTAACAGCTACTATGTGTCTCCCATTTGTACTCCAACACGGGCCTCTCTTATGACGGGGAAACACCCGATCAATCTAGGTTAGTGTCAAGAAACATTTTGAATTGTTGTCCTTGTTTTCGCTATTCATGTACCCTAGACTGAAGTAAGTGCGTTATCGAACTTCAATTAGCCCAGCGGGAAACTACCACTAGCTATCTTTGTGAAGAAAAAAAGAATCATCGCAGTTGCACACAAAACTTAAGCAGTTATGAAATTAAAGCCTGAGAAAAATTTAGGCCTGAAGTTTTTTCGGGCTTTAATTTTACAACTGCTTAAGTTGTTTGTATAACTGCGATGATCTATCATGTCTTCAAAACTCTCAATCTAAGGTCATCTAATGTCGAATGAAAGTTCTTTAATGGTCTCTGTATTGTTGCAGGTGTTCAACATGCAACTATCTTTGGCACTCAGGCATACGGTCTACCCCTCGGTGAAGCAACAACACCACAGTACCTCAAGTCACTTGGATACAGAACGCACGGTGTGGGAAAGGTAAAACAAAACTTACTTGAAGTAGAAAAAGTACCTGTAGATAAGTAAGCAGTCTGTGGATCCACCACTGCTAGAACGGTCCCGTGGATCAACAATAACTTTGACAATGTTATGACGAAATTCATGATCAATAATAGGACAGACCATTGAAAACTGACGTCAATTTGTTAAGTTCATGTTACAACTTGAGCGATAATTACTAGACTTAACATAACTTAGAAAATTAGCTGGCGCACCGTAGAACTGCTGTTACAGTATCTCTTTCGTTACAATATATTGGAACAATCTATAGACCCCACATTGATTCTCTCCAATTTTGAAGGCAAAAAAAATACAATGAAAAAAAGTTGTTCAGTTTAATAAATTGAACGACTTACCTTGTACTCGATTATTTTTCCTTGTAGTGGCATTTGGGATTTTTTGAGAAGGAGTACACGCCAACTTACCGCGGGTTTGAGACTTTCTACGGGTTTTGGAATGGAAAAGAAGATTACTGGGACCACTCGTCACTGGAAGATGTCTGGGGAATGGATCTCAGAGATAACATGAAGGTGAAAATAGTGCGATTGAAAAGCGTGTAATTTCTTGTTATTGTAATATCAAGACAGCCCCTTGCATTGATGCACTACAGGTTCTCAAAACCAGCATTTGGAGAAATGTCTTGTAAATCAGAAGGAGAATCTAAACTTTGAGCTCTTGGGTGTTTCCCTGCCTCAATAAAACAGTAATTTATAAGGAAAGCTTCCTTAAGCATCGTTATGTATGTGTTTTTGGTGAATAAAAATATAATAAATAATAAATGCGCTATATACAAAATGAAATATAAGTTACAAAATGGAGTTACAATATTATTTATCGTAGTGCCGAATTGCAACGCAACCCCTTTAACGGATCAACAATTCTTTCCCACAGAGAAGAGTAGCGACTCCTCCAGCACTAGTTTTTCGACATTCGAGTAATGTATTTTGTTGCTCCTCCAGGCTGTAAGGAATGAAACTGGTCACTACGGAACTGAATTGTTCTCAGAGGTGGCTGAACGAATCATCAACACTCACAACAAGTCTGAGCCGCTATATTTGTACCTTGCACAGCAAGGCGTTCATTCAGCTAATGGGCGCGAGCCTTTACAAGCGCCGCAAAGACTTCTTGACGTAAGTGATAACAGTTTTTTTCTTAATGATTACGGTTGTTTTGCTGGCAATGTGCCTTGGAATTAGCGACAAGATGCTAAGATGTGTACAAAACCCAGTCTGTCTGTGTGAGTATGCTTTTTTCCTGATCTCGTATGTGTCTATGGTAGTTCCGCGCCGATTTCTGTCAGTCAGTCAGTCAGTCAGTCAGTCAGTCAGTCAATGATTGAGTGAGTCAGTTTGCCGGCCAGAAGCTAAAGAAAGATACGCTAAAGTTTGTTATGTTACTTTAACAAGACTAATTTATGTTCTTAGGTTAATTATCCCTTGCCTTGATCATGAGTAATGATCTATATTTTTACCACAACTTCCTTTCTCTCCTCAGAAATTTCCTCACTTTTCATCTGAAGAAAGACGAATCTACGCTGCAATGGTGGCTTCGTTAGATGAATCTGTTGGAAACATTACAAAGGCTCTTAAGAAAAGTGGGTTGTATAACAACTCTGTTATCGTTTTCACGACTGATAACGGAGGCGCGCCGCGAGGATTTAACTGGTAAGGAAACGTTATCACTGACCATGAACGTGCAAAATAAACTTTCGAAGATCGGAACAGGATGAAATACAGATAAATTTTCTCATCACTCTCTTTTCTTTTTTTAGGAATCAAGGTTGCAATTATCCATTCAAAGGGGGCAAAGACACATTCTGGGAGGGAGGAGTCCGTGGGGTTGGATTTGTACACAGTAATCTAATAAGAAAAAAAGGTCGCGTCAGTTATGATTTGATCGACGTCACAGACTGGTTACCAACCTTCTATCATCTAGCTGGAGGTGACGTCACCAAGATCAAAGAAAGGATTGATGGCATGAATGTATGGGATACCATAGCCTATGGAAAGAAATCTCCAAGGACTGAGGTACGATATTGGCTTACAACCGTAACCTTCAATAACCAGCATTTATGGGGTTTATTTTAATTAAGCTAAGGAATCTTCATGATAATTATAATATACGTAATAGTTATCCTAAAAGATAGCTTAATATTTATGCAATCAATTTCTATAGGTGAGACTAATGATAATTCGTGCTTTTTTGGTAGGTTCTCCACAACATTGATCCCATTCGTAAATTTGCAGCCATTCGTGTGGGGAACTACAAATTAATTATTAACCAGGACGCTGTTTACAAAACAACCTGGCATCCGCGGTATGACGTCGAGGGGGAACTGGATACTCTTCCCCAGCCCTCCACTTTACCCGGCGCAGTTATCAATTGCGGAAAGTGGTCAAAAAGCAAAAAAGCTGTTTGTAACACCGACGAGTTTCCGTGTTTGTTTAACATAAAGAAAGGTCAGTAGATTATACTTAATGCCCTGCTGGTGACAAAGTTGCATTTATACCATGCTGGAGTGCCACTCCCGAGTTACATTTCCATAACATGTTTAACATGTTTCTTGTTTTTGGATTTTTCTTTTAGATCCTTGCGAGTACAAAAACCTTGCGCACAAGCATCTTGAAATTGTGGAACGACTTCTCCACAAGCTCATTGGTTACCAAAAAAAGGCCCGTCCCGTGTGGTTCCCTGAGAGGGACCCGACTGCTAACCCATCAGAAAACGGGACTATTGGATTCTGGGGCCCATGGAGGTCCTCAACAGCTAACGAAATAATATTAAATAACGTCCTAGATTCCATACCATCAGTGAGTGGGAAGAAACTCCCCTGTCACACAAACAGCAAAAGCAATGGGACGAAAGTAGGAAAAGTGTTTAGCACCCACAAAGATAGTGACAAAGAGGTTTATCTGATGCTGGAGAAGATTCTCCGAATGACAAAAGAAGGCAAGAAAGGTCAAATACCTCGAAACAGCAGACTAATGAAAGAATCGTTAGCTATGTTGTACGCCAAGATGAAACAAAAAACGAAAGTGGATGATTTGATGCACAAACTACAGATGATAAAAAAAGGTCGAGTAGAAAAGAAAAAAGATCATAAGCCTTTGAAACATGTCAAGGAACTAAGTCTCTCTAGGGCCTTGACCCAGATTAACTCTTCTTTGGAATCAAGCAAATCCAAAAAGTTGCCGAATAAAAAACTTCAAAAGGCAGACAAAACAGGGACAAGGCGGACTGTGATTGAGAACGTTCCTGTTAACGATGACAACTCTATAAACAATGACGTTGACAACACTTTGGAAATGAGAAGCAATTCAAGGGATGAGGACCAAGATATGGAAGGGGTGCCTTCTTTGGACACAAGCTCAGGCTTTGAGGAAGTTAAACAGAATGATGATATCGACGGTGGCGATCTTATAGCTGATAACAATGAAGATGACGCAAACACAGACACACAAATAGAGAATGAATATGATTCTGAGAAGGAGTCTTCGGGTCAGTCCCCGGAGACAAACTATGAAACATCTGGGGAAAATTCTGAGATGGAATTTAGCGATGGCATTAGAGATGACATTGATAATGATAATAATAATGATGATGATGATGGTTTTGTCGAGGAATATAACAGAAACTCTAACATGTATCTTTAGAATAATTTCGGGAAGCTCTCAGGACTTACCTAGATCATGACGAACCTGATTATTTTGTAGAATCTGCAGAGTAAACTAAATATCTGACAGGGGCTATTTATAAGTGAAGAAGACTACAGATTGCCAGAGCTAATGTGGTGTTCCGTAAGAAGAAATTAAAAACTTATTTTAGCTTCTGAACGGCTTTTTCACTGGTAATAAACTCAACGGTTTTAAACGGCCGTATACTACTGAAAAAGGAACAACAAAATCTCGGTCGTCATGTGCTGTCTCGAAATTTTTACTGGTCATATTGCTAACATTGTGCTGAGTTTGTTGGGTTTCAAACTTTTAGTGGTTCAAAAGGTATATTGTACTAAAATAAACGATTATTCAAAGACATCGATGATATGCTCAACTTTGTTTCCAGCCAACGACATAACCAGCAACATAACCCATAATAAGGCTTTCACTGGTTTCGGGTTACTTTTTGACGTTTAACTCCGGTACGATTTTTCCTTCCCTCTCATTTCCAGTTCCCCGGCCCCTACCTCCTCCACACACTGAATTCGTGAGACTAGACCCCAGGCTATACCCCAGAGTGGAGAATCGAACCCAGACCGATTAAGAAACGCGCTCATCGTTAGGTCGCGTTCGCAATAATCGTGCGAAATGATAAAACTGAGAAATCAAAACTCGGCTGCCACTTGTCTTTATTTTTATTTACTTAGCAGTTTTAGCATAGTCGAATTTTGACATTCCGATTGCGATGAAAAACTAGCGTTCCCTCCAAAAAGGGGGAAAATGTAGTTGCACTTTATAGAAGCTACATAAGTACGCGAGACCCTATGGGTGTGATTATTGAAACATTTCATTTCAAATTCAATTACCACTTTATACTTTGCAAGCAACTGAAGCAAGTTTAGTTTTTGAAAACTCTTGATACAAAAATGTCCCTATCTACCAAAGCATTGCGTTGGACGCTTTCGTTACTTTACTGCTTGCCTGAGGAATGTGGCCCTTTTTGCCTTCCTCGTTAACCATTCGGAGAATTCCTTTCAGAGTGTGATAAAATTCTTTTTCCTCTGCTTCATATGTATTAAAAGAAACGTCTTCTGTTTTTTCTGTTTTCTTAGTCTCACGGGCTGTGCATTTTCCTTTACAATTATGTTTTCTCTCGACTCCTGAAGGTAAGTTATCGATAACTTTCTGCAAAATTGCTTTGTTTTTCTTTGAGGACCGCCAAGGACTCCAAAACCCACAATGCTTTGCTGGGTCAGCTTTAGTGTCCGTCTCAGGGAACCACACGGGGAGGGCCCTTTTCTGGTAATAAATCAGTCTCAAGACCAGACGCCTTACTATGTCGATATGTGTTTTAGCAATGTTATTATACTCGCAAGGGTCTGAAAGAGAAATCAGGAACTACATTTAACATTATTTTAAAGTTGGATGATAAAGAATGTGGGATTCTAAGGTTTTAACAGCAGTTTAAATCGAAATAACTCAGCAAACGACAGTTCAAACTCGTATTTTTAAAGTTCGGCACTTATTCACCACTTAGTCAGTAAGTCAGTGGGTCAGTCAGTCAGTTAATCAATTATCCCGTCAGTCAGAGCCTTTGGTCGACGGAATTAGTGACTGACTTGCATTCAGCCTGTCAATCAATCAATCAATCAATCAATCAATCAATCAAACAAACAAACAGTCAGTCTATCATTCATTCATTCATTCATTCATTCATCAAGTCGTTCAGTCAGTCAGTATGTCAGTCAGTCATTGAGTCAGTCAGTCAGTGAGTCAAACAGTCACTCAGTCAGTCAGTCACTCAGTCAGTCAGTCAGTCAGTCAGTGGGCTAGTCAGTCCGTTATTCAGTCAGTCAGTGGGTCAGTCATTCAGTTGGTAAGTTGGTCTCTTAGTCAGTCATTAATCAGTACCTTCTTCAATATCAAACAAACAAGGGAACACATCACTGTTGCATGTAGCTTCTATGCTACTTTCCCACTTGCCACACTGAATAACCGCACCAGGCAATGTGCAGGACTGGGGCATAGTCTCCAGTTCTCCCGGTACTTCATAACGCGGGTACCAAGTTGATTTGTAAAAACCGTCCTGATTCACGACTAACTTGTATCGTTCTACTCTGATCGCTGCAAATCTGTTGATGGGGTCAATGTTGTGAAGAACCTTAGAAAGAGAAAAAATATTTTAACAGATCATCTTTACAGTTAAGCTACTGACTGTGCCTCGGTTGATTTGCACTGTACTGCACGTCCGTGCTTCGTTAGTCTGCAAGTAAAGACCTCGTTCATAGCGTTTCATGATGTTCCTCTTTACAACTACTCACCTTAGAGCTTTGAGAAACCCGCTGTTTCAAGGTGTAGCGTGGGGCCTGAGCCCTAATGACTCGCGCTCTTGCGCCGTGTGTGTGTGTGAACGAAGCGTGTGTGCTTCGGTGTTGCGTTGTGAATGCAAACAGTTTTCCTTTTCGTTCACGTTACAAAGGGTAAAAATTTCTTACAAGAGACCATTTGCGTTTTAGTCAAAAATCGAGACAGAAACTAAACAAATTAACTTGATAGACCGCAAAAAGCATAGAACTGATTTGACTAATTAAGAGTTGCTGTACTCAGAGTTTTTAAGTTTTAAAGTAAAATACTTTATTAAAATCGTTTTTTTTCTTATTAACTGAAAAATGTACTAACGTCCTATCACAAACGGCGTTCTTTGATTGGCTGCGCTACTCAATATGCAAATGAAAGACTCCCTATGCAAATATGACAGATTATATATTTGAACTGCGGAGAAAGATATGAAGACATGATTGATTATCACAGTTATACACACAACGTAAGCAGTCGTGGAATTAAAGCCTGGAAAAATTCAGGCCTGAACGGGATTCACACCCATGACTTCTGCGATACCGGTGCAGTTCTCCACCAACCGAGCTATCAATCCATCTGAGAGCTGGTCAAATTGTAGTTCGTAATATACCCGTAGAAGGTATAGAATGCAAATGAATATATGAACGTTCATATATTTGAACTACGGAGAAAGATATGAAGACATGATTGATCATCGCATGCAGTTATACACACAACTTAAGCAGTTGTTAAGTTAAAGCCTTGCTTGATAGCTCAGTTGGTAGAGCACTGCACCGGTGTCGCAGAGGTCACTGGTTCGAATCCCGTCCAGGCCTGAATTAGATAGTAAGTTGCGTAGCAGTGTAGGCTTGTTAATAAAATGGCAGCCTAGCTTCTTTGCATTTTCCAAGTGTCTGTGAAAAGGATTTAGATAAATTTTTGAACTACCAGTTAAGCTATACTAAAACAATTAGATTATTTGCTCCCGATTTCTACACGTGATAAAAATCTCCAGTTCATAATCTAATTGTTAAATATATCCAAAACAATGAAACTAGCTGAAAGTGGCATAGAAAAGGCGTTTATATTCCTAATGTTGTTCAGCCGTACCTCTGTCCTTGGAGATTTCTTTCCATGCGATAAGGTGTCCCACACATTCATGCCATCAATCTTATCTTCTATCAAGGAGACGTTACCTCCGGCCAGATGATAGAAAGTTGGTAACCAGTCTGTGGCGTCAATCAAGTCATAACTGACGCGACCTTTGTTTTTAATCAGATGACTGTGTACAAATCCAACCCCACGGATTCCTCCCTCCCATAACGTCATTTTTCCTCCTCTCAGTGGATAGTTAGAGCCTTGATTCCTAAATACGTACACAGGATAACATGAACTGTTCAAATAACGGTATTTATGAAAGTTGCCAAAAAGCGCGATGAGAAGAAATAGTACGGAGATAGTAATAGAGCAAACTTTGGCAGATTTAAGTTCAGCTCATCGCCGTTCGCAAGCAAACACTGACCAGTTCAATTAAAGCTCTCTTGATTACCGTATAATCATATTACCATACATCTTATTAACCGAGCTCAACAGGTCTGTACAGGAAAATCCTGAGATCGGTCGTGTATACAGACTTTACTGCATTTGATTTATAATCGCGACCTCGTTTAAACTTCTCCATACGACCTTCTGTTCGGTTATAACAGCTAAAAAATATTGCCCTTTAAAAATGTCGTCCATTGAGTTGATGACGTATATAAGGGTTGTGACGTTTCCTTACCAGTTAAATCCCCAGGGACCACCACCGTTATCTGTCGTAAAAACGATAACAGAGTTGTTATACAACCCACTTCTTTTAAGAGCTTTTGTAATGTTTCCAACAGATTCGTCTAACGACGCCACCATAGCAGCGTAGATTCGTCTCTCTTCAGTTGAAAAGTGTGGAAATTTCTAAGGAAGATTGAAAGTGCGTTAAAATGTCCACTCAAAAATAGTTTAGTTAATTTAAACAACGACTTGTAATGGAAAATTGACAAAATTGAAAGATTTTCATCCAATTCTGCGATAGACTAGCATTCCACCCAAGGCGACTAGAAAAAATCCTAGTTGTTTTGTATAATCTCTTGATTTTAGGCCATCGTGGCTTTATTAAGAAAACAACGCAGACAGCGGTGAAAAACATTGTATTCCAACGCATTTTAATACAGAGCTGGACCTTTCGTACGCTAGTCAGTATACATCTTCAGAAGTGACCGTTGCAAATTTTTCAACACTATATATTCGTAAATATTAGAGGTCTGAAACCTATACTAAAGATCCTTTTTCTCATACAAATTTCTGTACATTGGAATATAATGTTTATCGCCGCTCTTTGTATTACATTTTTAGTTGCTTTGTGATATTATAACCGGAAAAGCCCCGGTCTGATTGGCTACTAGCTCTGAATGAAGACTTTGACCACTAACCTTCTCAACAACAACAACAACAACAACAACAACATCAACAACAACAATTATTACAGTTATAAATTCAAAATTTCGATGTCAAGAGGATTATCTTACATACGTCAAGTAGTCTTTGCGGTGCTTGTAGTGGGTCCTGCATATTAGCTGAATGAACAGCTTGCTGTGCAAGATACAGATACAGCGGCTCTGACTTGTTGTGAGTGTCGATTATTCGTTCAGCCACTTCTGTGAATAATTCAGTTCCGTAATGACCAGTTTCATTCTTCACTACCTGGAGAAACAACAAATCATTTGTTGCATCACAGCGTGAGGAGAGAAGTACCCCCCCCCCCCCCCCCCCAAAAAAAAAACCCCCCCCCACCTCCAATAAGAAAAACTCCAGAGTGCTGGTCAAAAAATTCGAAGTAAACCTCTAAAGAAGACCAATCTGGGTGTGGCTGGAGATTTATTAGACCCCTAAAACATATACCACTTATTCGTTACCACCTGCCGTTCGGGAAAGAAGCTCTTTGCTAGCAGACCAGATTTGAGAGAGCGACGGAAATCGAGTCTAAAAACGAAAACAATAACGTGTTTTTTATTGTTATTTCTTCAAGTTCACCTTTAAAGATACTTGGAAAGCTAAAACTATTGGCGTTTCGTCAAGATCATACTAAATGAGACCACAAACCTTGTGGGAGTGCCCCCCCCCCTGTAAGTAATACATACCTCATGACATAATTCTCATTGGTTAACGTGATTTCTGTTTCGTTCCCTGCATCTTAACAAATCTAATATTTTCATTGGAGCATACCTAAATTATCATTCTTTTTTTCGTTATGTTCTTTACCCCACACTAGTCTATCTAATAATGTCTTTACTTTGTAATTAAGAGAAGCTTTTAATTTCAATGTCTTAGAGCTCAGTGAAGTCGAGCTGTGTTTACCGTCATATTATTTCTAAGATCTCTCCCCCAAACATCCTCCAGTGACGAGTGGTCCCAGTAATCTTCTTTTCCATTCCAGAACCCGTAGAAACTCTCAAACCCGCGGTAGGTTGGTGTGTATTCCTTCTCAAAAAATCCTAAATGCCACTGCAAGAAGACGTTCCAGCGTGAAATTTATTCAATTGTGCGTTTAACGTTGCTAAGTTGTAAAGCTGCTTCGATGTTTTAAAAGGCCTTATATTGAAACGAACAGACGCACGTTATTGCTATATCATTTCATTAATCAGATGGCACCACCCCAATAGTCTCCTGGTAGTACATGACAATGTCGAGAAGACGTCTGTTTTGTCGATTCATTCAATAATACGGCCAGTTATGGAAGGGGTACTTTTTCCAATTAAAGGTTCACGAAAAGGGCAAGGGTAAGGGGTTGGACCTCGGGGTGGAACTTCCCCGTATGGATTTTTGCGGTGTACCTATCCCCGGGTGAAAACAAAAATGTAAAAAAACCCCTGGGAGACCCTCATAAATTGTTTCTAGGATTACTTATAGTAAAAATGCTTGATTAAGATTCAGGAATTAGATTTGGTACATTACAACTGTTTACTACTGTCAGTTTATCCCTCTTTACCTTCCCCACACCGTGTGTTCTGTATCCAAGTGACTTGAGGTATTGCGGTGTTGTAGTTTCATTCAAGGGTAGACCGTACGGCTGTGTAGCAAATATGGTGTCGTGTTGTAGACCTGCAAGGTACGTCAGTATTGCAGTGTCGTTATTGTGCTTTAACAAATGCATTGTAGCCTACTCCACGTTTAAACACTTTGTCCAACGCATTTCAGTTAACACTGCATCGAATCCATGTTGCCGTGCGTCAGTTCAGTGATAGATCACAGATTACAAAATGTGTTAACGAGTGGCACACGAGCCTTTAGTGTGTTACTAACGAGTCAGAACATCGCAATCAGAACGCGAGAATAACTCGACATATCATATAAATGAACCTAAAGTTCTCGCGTTTTTTCAGTTTTCTTTTTTTGCTGCCGTCGCCGTTAGGTCGCTCATGCTGAAAAAAGTCGTCTTTTGGCAAGTCTTATTTAAGCCTAGTCTTATTTATCTCAACAAACTAGCCTCGTCTTAATTTAAAGGATCAGTACTGATCCGTGTTCGTACACCGGAACGTCTCTTACCAAACTGTCTGTTAATTATAGGAAAAATATACTACTGGGAATGTAGAAGAAACAACGAACTTCCAAATATATGAATTTTTAAATTCAAAGTCAAAACAAAGCACGAGACAGAGTGAAAAAACACAGCAACTATGAAAAGTGGTCACATTATGGATCAACTCTCCTTGCTTACATCAGGAGCTTTTCTCACTAACCTAAGTTGACCGGGTGTTTCCCAGTCATAAGAGAGGCCCGGGTAGGAGAACAGAGTGGTGACACATAGTAACTGTTAAGAATAACTCCAGAGTTGGCCAACTTGTCAATGTGCGGAGTTGGGATCTGGGGCGAGCCATGAAAACTGACGTCATCCCAGCCCTGAAAAATACAAAAAAGTTAATGTCCCCGCATGCGCGATAACTCAGTGGATACAGACCAGTGGTAATGACAACATGTTCAGGAGTGACCCCTTAACGGTTCAATTTCATGACGACAGCAACCTCACTGACAAATCACTAGATAAAATGCAATATTAATTCTGTACCAGGTCGTCAGCGACTATGATAATGATGTGGGGTCTGGGCGCTTTCCAAGCAGACTTCTTCTTTCCTTTCTTCCCAAGCACGTGACATGAGTTTAAAATGATAAGAACGAGGCTGAAACGAAAAAAATAATAAGGGAAATAGTTTTTTCTTCAGCCCATAACTGTGAAATTATTCCCTAACTGTTAATGAAGACTAAAAGTGCAATATCAAAAAAAATCCAAGTTTTAATATTTGGCACTCCGAGGTCGTGAGACAGACCAATCGCAGTGAGGTCTGCACACACGGCCGAGGTCAAGATTCTCCCATACAGACCTGCTGCTCGGTTAATAAGATGTTTATTATATGGCAAAGAAGAAAACTTGAATTCGTTTGATGTAACTGGTTTGCTGACGTTTTGCTTGCAATCTTAAACCTGCCGAAATGTGCTCGTCCTCTTTACTTTTTTTTGTCATCAGGCTTTTTGGCACTTCCATATGAGTGATTTAGAAGAAAATGAAAGAAAACGGTGAACATTTTTGTATTTTAGTTTACTACTTTTTCAACGCAGACCGAAACCGGTCTAAATACCGGTCCAGATGGACACATATCGGTTTCAGCCAATCAAATTCGTGAATTCGGTAGTTTCCAGTCCTTGTGAGACACAGTCATATAATAACGAGCATCACACAGCACTAAAAGAGCAACTGTTTGTTAGCAATTGAGCAACACTTAATACTTGGTGATACCTGATGATGCCGTAGAGCGGCGAAAGCTTGGATTTTAAAGGATTTAGAATTTTTAACAGTAGTTTTAGGCCTCATTCGAACTTCTGTCAGTTTTCTAAAAGGCCACTGAAGGACAACATCCAAAGACTTGGCTACGCGTTGAAACGCATATCATTTAAAGATAACTTATTCTTCTCTTAATTTTGCTCAGTGGCATTGAACATTTAACTAGTTTTCCAGTAATTGTATCAATAATTTTTTGCTGAGCAAATTTCATTAGTGTATAACTGGTAAACAGGTCCTTTAATGTATTACGACAAGCCCGCCTGTCACATCGAAACAGGTTCTGTTTATTTTTAAATGTGAAGGAAACTCAAGTGCACTCAAACAGCTTCTTGTAAACCGGTTCTCTTCCGGACCCAACAATGACATAAAGTCCAAACCAACATTTCAAAGGTCGACTTCTTTTTCTGTAAGTTTTCCCGCTTAATTTGTCATTAGGTGAGTGCATTCATTTTCGATTTATCAGAGCTTGCCTTGTGTGGAATTTTGTTCGTCGCCAAAATACAGTTAATCATCCCATATTTACCTTGAGTCCGAAATTATTGTCTCCCTTTGTGAAACGCTCAGTTTCACAGATATCTTAGTTATGCCCACATATCAATAGAAAGGTAGGCTTTATTCACACTCGGGTGTTTTCAAACAAAAACGCATTAAACTGATTGGCGTGAGTGGAGCAACAGCAATGGTACACTGTCATATATCGTATCATGAGTTGCTGAAAAGAGGTAAACACCTGGTAAAACCAAAAATGAGATGGCGACACCTTTTACGGGCCACAATTCAGGGTCGAAACGATTAACTCGAATTGAATAATATGTATCCGAACGTAGCTAACAAACTGATTGTCTGACTTCACAAGTTGTAGCTAGATGTTTATAAAGAAGCCAAAATAAACCTGAACTGTTTATAAAATTAAAGCAACCAGCAGCGCGCATTCATAAACCTGTTCTCGTTTGCATCTTTTTCTAGTCAAATAATATCCCAAATTACCTGAGTTTCCAGAGCGACATTATATTCCACACTCCCTGAAACACCATCCTAGATAAACTGAGGCACAATTGCCTGACACATATTTTAAATCTTGTAAAACAAATATTCTACCAAAATCTCCTGCCTGATATCAATTATTCAAGTTACCCTGAAAAGATGAAGAGGAAAAAAATATTTTGTGCCTGTTTTATTTACTTTTACTCTTAGACCTAATTAACGTCAATTCAACATGACACGCCCGGACGGGGGGGGGGGGGGGGGGGGGGTGGAACTTACTTTTTTCAAACAATCAATATCTTTCTCCGCAGTTCAAATACATAATCTTTCATATATTCATTTGCATTCTTCACCTTCTACGGGTGTATTACATGACCAGCTCCCAGATGGCTTTATAGCTCAGTTGGTACAGCACCGCATCCCGTTCAAGCCTTAATTTAATTCAACAGTTCCGTATATAGTTGCGATGATCAATCATGTCTTCATATCTTTCTCCGCAAGCTAAATTTAAAGAGCGGGGAACTTAACAAAGAGTAGGGGTATACGTTAGATAATTTAGCAAAACGCCAGAAGGGTGACTTTTTGTAGCCCAGGTACTGGTGATCATCCCGAAGCATAAGAACACTCTACAACTCGTCCCCCTGGAACGATGTTGACAACTGTTTAGACTAGTTAGCCAGGTTTCTCCGTAGAGAAAAAGATGGCGGCTGTTCCTGCAATCACAATGCTTTTCGAATGTAGTACAATGTGGCATATGGAAAGTCGTCTGTTACCTGTTGTCTGTTTTTTTTCTTTGTCCTGGCACTAGAAAAAGGAACTCCTGTGTCACAAGAACCTCTTTTTTCTTCTACGTAGGTTCCGTCCGCAAACAGATACAGGAGGCTCTGAAGAAGAGAAAGGTCTCGCATTTTCCAAAAAGAGGGAGAGTAGATTAAGCTATTTAACCTACAATATGTAAACTTAAGACTTCTCTAGTATGCTGAAGAAAAACTGTTACACATTTTCAATGCAATGTCACCTTTTTTATACAGCCGGAGTGAAATTATAACATATTTCAAATTTAAATATCAATAAAGACATCACAAGTTTTGTTACTTGACTTGAAAAGTCCTTAGTCATATCAATTCTTTGGGAAAATCAAAACCCATATGAGGATAAATATAATTTTTCCAAATGCTACCAATTAGTTTAGCTTTGAAGGGTTTTGAAAGTTTCAGAGGCAGAAGAAAATAATTTACTTTTTTTCAAAACAGTCTTGCAGATTGTCTTATAACGTGCGTCAACAGCTTTGGCCGGAGTTCAGAAGCTCAGTTTGAAATTATTAATTAAATGTCAGAGCAGCAAGTGTTTAAAAATGTTTGCTTAACAGTTTCGCGAAATTCGTGGCGACGCCACCAATAAATGAGAGGATTTAAAGAAGAGTTAAATAAAATGAGCGAGGTGGAGTATAAATTAAGTAACATAACCGATTTGCTTTGTGTGTTACAGTCAATAATAATGATTATTGTCAAACAACAGTGGGGTAGAAAACAAACCAGAAACACGAAGACCACATAAAACGTGTTAATGACAGAATTTCTCAACTGTTTCATCTTCGACGTTGTCTCGGAAGTGACTTGATTCTGAATTTGTGCCTGATGGCGTCTCAAGACTGTGAATATTCTACTGTAGGCAAGACACGTCAAGAAGAGACAAATAATCACCAGTACCGTACTGACTACGAGGTAGATACGAAAACTTGCCATTCGCGCCAATGTCAGAAGTGCACTTGCTGTCCACAAGGTTATCTGGAGGTAAATAACCTTTTTTAACGTTACAAACTGCGGGTACCTCAAGTGCAAATGAATGGCAAGGAACCTATCAATGCTTATGGCCGTGATGATGAACATGGAGGTAACAACGAGAAATGAACATGATATGTTGTAAATAACCACGAGCGTGCAATTAATTGAAAGGCGTTGGTAACGGGTGATCAGGACTGTAATGTACAGTGGTTCTACCAGAAGGCCAACTCCAAAGTCTGACAGGGCCAGCCCGAGAAGAAGAAAATTTGCCGTCGAATGTAAGGTTGAAGAACGCAGAATACAAAAGATAATTAACAGATTTCCTGCTGTGGCTGAAACTGAAATGATGCCGTTAAAGATGGCATTGACGAGCAACGCTGTATCTTCCTCAAGCAACAAAAGCAACGGTGTCTCCATAATGCATGAAGCGTTATTTGACATGTTCAACGCAGCCATCAAAACCTCAAAGCCAATTTCAGTTGCGTTTGGCGTTGAAGGCGATGACAGTAAAATCGCACCATCCGTTGAGAAAGGCAGCAATTAAACTTACTGTCAATCAAATGTAAATTAAAACAGAGGTTTTTTTTAAATATTAATTGATAACTAGTTGGAACTTTGCCTTCAAGAAAATATATAATTCCGGCATGACAAGATTACCTTTTTCCATACTCTAAAACCGTATTACTCGACTAATTTATGAAAGCTTTATAATTT
>OMLO01000624.1_pt1 | contig 24090 bp, 11 predicted proteins | sample 1674811 | NCBI WGS metagenome assembly OMLO01 (sample SAMN06265003, study PRJEB25207) | coral metagenome | isolation source: Coral host | place: Mexico:La Bocana,Puerto Morelos, Mexico | collected 2008-11-13
ATCATTCAGGGGATAGGCAGGGATGTACCCCGATCCTAACGTGGGCCCCCTATGGGAAATCCCCGTGCCCTATATATATATATATTATATATATATATATATAGTGGGTATTTATGGGTGAAACAATCCCCAAGAATCCCTAGAGAACACAATAAATACCATGGGTACACGGTTAGGGGTACACCCAATTGTCCCTTGAATCATCTATGAACATCATAACCAGGTCATCTTGTCATCACACGTAATCTTACCGTAGGTTGCACCCTAAAAATTGGACGCCTATATCTAGATCTATTCTTATAGCCAGCTTTTCGAGCTTGAGATCATTGCATGTCTCTTGGGTACGGATAGTCCAGAGCTTAATTTCAAGTTGTAGATACCATGGGCCCCAAAAACCATGAAGGTTTGAAAGGTTTTGGCCACCTAAAAACCATGTTATTTACCATTAAAAACCTCTAAACATGTAGCTTTTGGGGGCCCATGGTATATTACTATTGACGTATTCCCTTCGATGGTTGTACCAGGTTCATTAACCAAATTGGGGGCTCTATCTAAAATGTAACACGAAGATGTAACATGTAGAAGATGTGTCTATATGTTTTCTTCAGTCTATACATGTAAACACCTCAAACAAAACAGGTAGTCCTACTAATATGTGTACTTTTCATACATACCAGTACCCCTCAAGTGATCATAGGGATGTCCAAAACCTGATTTTCTTTTCAATCAGAAAAACAAACACATCCAACTTGGTTTCGTCCAGAACAGGCAAGCAGGAAATGAGTGCTGTGCTCTGGCACGCTCAAATGACCTGTCAAGAAATAGTCAGGGGAAGTTGGAATAAATAATACTCAGGTGGTTGGAACAACAAAACATGCAAAATATGGACAGTGATTTGGAGTCAAAACACAGCGTTTTTTTCAAACTATTTTGAGCAACATTTTGACATTGGGGATGGAATCATGTGGTGCCAAGATCCATTTATGTGTTACTAAACGCATAACTTACTCATGATTCTTTACCCAAATACTCAATGTATGGTCTACTTACCTACTTTGGGGTAATTTTTGGGGGCGAATGTAGGTAAGTACGCCAGCCCCATTGAGCATCTGGGATATGAATCCAGCAAATTTCGATGTCGTTTGAGATGAACTTCATCCATTACTTGGATGATGCTTGATGGACAAATGTTTCCAGCCCCAAACACAGATGTTTGACGCCTTAATGTTTCCAAACAGGAGATTCACCAGCTGGTTTTCCGGATTTTGTAGATCAAAATCCTAGCAAAATTCCCTAAAATTCAGGTACTATCCATCCACCCTAGATTTGGGGATCACTTCTATTTCATCCATCACTCATTTTTTTCATTTCAGGCATATCGAGTCGTTACGACACAGCCACAAAGCTAATTGAATGCATTAGAACGATGATGGTCCGCTCCGCGTTGAGCCATCAAGTTGAATTGGGCATGGAGACCACTCGTGTACGCAAGGAACTTGTGCATTGGTACAAAGGTAATGGAATCCACGTGCTTTACATATCTATGCGCCCAACATTTTGCTAGGTTCGCTAAGGCATAACAAAGGGGCCCTGGGTAGCTCTTTAGAGCAGCTGTGGCGTACTCCTTCGTTTGTTTGTTGAAGCCCATCTTGAGTCCTGGTGGAAGCTGTTCACGAGTTCTGTGGCTGTCCAAGATCCTTTTGGCGTCCAGATCGCCACATAGTATGAGCAGCATTGTTGGTTTCGGTGAAAAGCCGTCGTACAGGCCTTGCTGAATGAGGATCTGCTTCACCGACTCCATTCCTCCCAGTGCACGTAAGATGTAAAGCCTCCAAATTGAAGGAAGCCAGGCTGCATCGTCTCCTTCTGGGCATCCCGGGTGTTCTAAGACCATAAATCTCTTTGCCAGCGCAAGGGTGATGAAAAGTTGAATGGCGAACATGAGCAGGCGATTCGCCAATATCACTTGCTGCAACTCATCAACCTTCATAGAGTCAAGACCTTCTGGCGTCGAACTGGTCCTCAACAACCTGGGTCCCCCATCGCCATGCGACACACCTGGGACCCCCCCGAGAGACCTGGCACGAGACCAGGTCTCGCAGGGGGGTCCCGCAAACGCACCTGCTATGCAGCCCCTTCGAGCGAAGTTCAGCCATGTCTCCTGGTTGGTGGGTCTGCAAGGTCTCCAGCTCTGTGATCGTATATCACATCCACCGAAAGCACCACTACCACCGTTCCCGGAGGTGCAGGTTCTCTCTCAAGGTGATATTGAATGTCTCCTTGTCTTCGATGTCCTGAGAACACGTGTAAGAAGGCCAGTGTAGGCGAGCCAAACCGTGGTATGTAGGAAGTGTTTGTCCATCTTGCCACCTCCTTCTGTTCCCGGCAGTAATTGAGCGCCGCATCCCTGATCTCTATATCCTCTGGTAGTTGCACGAAGTCTTCCGAGTCGAAAAACCATGTTGCGTAGCATCTGCCAGCTGATGAGCGAATTGATTCCAGGACTGTCGCTCTACCAACTCGCCATCCTAGATCGAACTCCTCTTCCTGTTCCATGCAACCAGCGCACGCCCAAAGCATCTCACGCAGCGATTTGAGAGAATGCGTCGAGGTATGCAATGCTGTCTTGATGATATCAATGCAATCATCAACTGTAGCCGTCGATGGGAGCTGTAGAAGTTCGTCCAAGATGTCGTTCATGAGGTCGACCTCCAACCTGTCTTGAAGTCCGTCATCCGCCTCCAAAAGCCGCTGTTCCTTCGGACCCTCACTGGGCAGGGGGGGTATTCCAAACTGCGGTTTTGGCGCTTCTCGTGTGCTGTTTTTCCCCGGCTGGAGAATATCATAGATCTTCCCCGCAAAGATCAATCTGCGATAGCATCGTTCACTATTGTTCAGGTGATTTTGGAGACTTGCTGGGTGATGATATTCTTTTTGACATGCATCACACCTTGTGCCTCCCACCAGTCTTCGAGCTTTGTTGGTGATTCCATGTGCGCGAAACCCATGGACTGATCTCGCGGCCATAGAACTGAAAAGTCTGCGACACCTTAGACAAGCTTCTGCTCCATCCCGGTCCTGCATAGGTGACATGGCCCAAGGGTAGGTCACGTTGTAGCCTCCTGAGATGAATTGTTGTAACATTTCATGATGCCACTCTCGCCATTCAGTGTGCTTGACTTTCTGTAGTATATCATGTTGCTCTGCTCTTCTGAGCCATTTCCTCAGGCTGGCCGCTCCTGAGATACTCCATTCGTGGATGTCTGCTTCCCACTTGTGTCCGTGTCTGTCCGGTCCATATCCAACCAGCTGTTGATTGAACCACTCATAGGCTTCTCTTAGTAGGGAATGCCACTGTCTTTCCGCCCAGATGAGGTCCCACAGGGTCCTAGGTCCACTGCTGTATACCGACAAAGAATATCTCAGTCGCGCCCCGTGCAGCAATGTTGTGATGTCTGGGAGTTGGACATAGGCAAGAACTCGATCTGTATTCCACGTCCGCAGCGTGTCTTCACCAATTGTCGCCCTTGCAAGTCCACGATAGTAGCCATACAGACGCTTTCTCATGTAGTTGACCTCTCCCTTCGTCAGGCAACCCCAAGTTCCGATGTTATATTCCAGAACCGACATTACCAGACTCTTGAAAAGTTGAACTCGTCTCTGAAGGGAGAGGAGCTTGTTCTGGAAGATCTGACGTCTGTACTTCCGGTATGTTGTAGAGGCTTGCCCAAATCTGGCCCGGATTTCGGCCATGTGTCGTAGCCCCACCTGCACCCTGGTTCCTAAGTGCTTGTAGACGCTCACCAATCTGACCTCCGCAAACTCCTCTGGGACGTTGTCGACCTTCAAGGTTGGTTCCTTCGAGTTGAAGACCGCTGCTTTGACCTTTCTGCATCCAGGCCCTTTGATCATCAGAAGGACCTCTGACTTACCAGGTCGAAGGTTGGGAGTAAGGCCGTGATCCAAGCACTCCTGGAAGACGACCTGCGTAAGGGTTTGCATCGCTTCCGGTAACTCCTCCGCGGACTTGCGACGCAAACACAGAGCAAGGTCGTCTGCCCAGACCACATCCATCATTTCGGGAAAGTCTCGTGATCTTGACCCGTCGTCCGGCTCCTTCGTCAAATTGAAAGCTCCCTTGATGTCGTGTGGCTGGATGTCAAGTAGCTCTTGTAGGCGGGATGTGATCTTCTTGGTGATTTTGTGGAAGACCATGCCGAAAACTATATCGGCAAGTCCATCGCCGGGTCTGGTCCCTGCAAGGGACTCCACCAGATCTTTTCTTCTCTTCGAAGTAAACCATGTTGACGACAACATTTCTTCAAGAAGAATCTCCCTCTGACGATCCAGCTCCTCCTCCTGCTCGTTGACCCGCTCGGCGATCTTCTGTAGCAAGGCTTGGGGGTCCGTGGAGCCAATGTCGAAATAGTGCATCATGCGGGTGATGCTCTCCATGTCACTGCTCCTGCTCGTGACCAATTGCCTTACGACCCGATAGTAGGCCGATTTGATGTCTAAGAACAACACCCCTGCTGAGCATCGTTGGGCCGCAGAAGTGGACAGGAAAAGACGCAGGGCGTGGCTCGCCTGGCTGACGTTCCCCCCCACCTTGATAGAGAAGTGGGTTTCAGAGGCTGTGCTCTGATACCATGGAATCAGCTGCTGTCGGAAAGTTCTTCGGATGGATTTTCCGATGTGGCTGCTAAGCAGCAGGCTGCGAAAACTTCCTGGGTCTGATCTGTCTCCGCCCTTGTGTGCAGCGATTAATGTTCCACCTTTCATCTGAATTGGCTCGGCTGCCATGGTGTGCATTTTCACAAGCAAAGAATGATACTTCTTTGCCAGAGGTCCTGCTGCAAGGCGACAGATGTCTGACTTTAGGTCGTCGTTTCCTCCCGCCTTCGATCTTTTCACTCTTCTGAAGGATCCTTCAAGTTGGCTGAGGGTCGGGATGTCGGTGATGTTCCATGACCCAATCTCTGAAGCCCTCTGTTGGGAGTCACGGCGTGCACGTTGTAGAAGGCGTCCTGTCGTAGTGAAAACTCCTGCCTCCATCTTTGCACAATGCCGCAGCCAGACATCATCTGTTGTCTTCTCATCACCAAGTTCCTGATTACCATCTTGCATTCCTGGGAGTGGTGCCATTCCCTTTTTTCGGAAGGCTCCTCCAATTCTCAGTGGTTTGAGGGCTTGGTAGATGTCTGATCCTCTTGTGGAGTTAGCTGTTCCAATCACCTCGTCGATGTAGTTGGCCTTGTCCTGCTTAATCGACTGTCGGAGTTGGGCAGCTGTTGTTCTGAATACTTTGAGGCACCATGCTTTTGCCAAGGCCAAGGTCGCATTTGGCCACCATTGAAGCGTGGCAGTGAGAGCCAATCCGACATCATCTCTCCATGCTCTGAATGAGGCCTCTGTCGCAAGATGATGGTGATGATCATCACAGAGGTCCAAAATCTTCTTTGCTGCCTTGCGCTTGTCCAGAAGTGATCTTGTAGATGAAGAGAACATGTCGATTCGCCGCATAGGCCTTGGTGCTGGGAAGTAGGTTTGCAGGCCATCATGTATAGCATCTTCCAGGATCTGCCAGTGCTGATGTACGTCGACACTCCATTCAGGTTCTGGTAGTCCATCAATGATTTCACGTAGCCTGCATCTACCCTCTTCAGTGCGCATGGAATTCCAGTCATAGTTCCGTCGTCTTGATGGGCATGTCATGGTTGATGCAAAAGCTCCAAGATCTGCTACCGCCAGCTCGTGATCCCTTACCGTCAGAGATGTCTGTAGTTCGGTGTCAACGTAGCTGCGGAGCGCCCACAGGTCCTCTTGCTGCGCCAAGATGATGTAGTCCAGTCTAGCTTTGCATCCTCTCGGGTGAGTCCATGTCCAGTCATGCCCTTGATGTACTTCACTGTACGTAGTTGGCGCCCATAGTTTGGACACCTCCATCCATTGTACAAGTCTTTCCCCATTGTCTGTTGTGTCTTCGCTTGTTCTGTCACCGACACAATCTGGGACTGTTCTCCCCAACCTCGCGTTGAAGTCGCCCAGGCAGATTAGTCGTCCCATCTTGCTGTATTTTTGTGTCCTTCTCGTCAATGCATCCCACCATTCCTGTTTTACATTGTCCTCTGTGCCGTCATGGGGGGCATGCGCAACACAGAAAATCAGTGACACACCCAACGGCCTGGCGTGCACAAACATCATCCTGGTGTCACTGTAAAGTACTGTGAGCTTGTTGTTGTCAAAGTACACCTGGCTGTCCTTTGCTCTACCAAGACATCTAGTTCTGGAGAACCAAATCTCACAACCATGGTGCCCTTGTGAGCCAGCACTCACACACCTCACGTAGTCACTCGTAATAATGATACCGCTTTGTCCACCCCGAGTCTCTTGTATTCCGATCACGTGGATCTGTTTGCTATTGAATTGTTCTCGGAGAAGTGCTGCTGTCCAGTCCACTCCTTTTTGCCCTGACTCTGTTGGGCAATCTCTGAGAGTCATGGCATTGTAAGTACCTACTGTGAAGTACAGTTCCACATAGCCTTTTGCGTCATTAGATGCTTCTTCTATGTGGCTGACACCTTCCATGCCTCTCACAACTTGATTTGCGCTCCATATGCATTCTTGTCCTCTCAGAGTTGGATGTCCAGGATGATTGGCCATACTGCTGTAGATCCACCATGCCCACTCCAATGTGTCGCTGTCGCTCCTGAAGAGGGGCTGCCATTCCGGGGCCTCCTCTCGGCATCTTCCTTGAGAGATCCGCCATTTGGCCATGCTGTCTGCCAGCTCATTTCCTGGGCTGCCGCTATGTGCTTTCACATGCTCGTAGTCTGTTGGTCCTGTTCTGATCACCTGGATGAGATGGACCACTTGTCGGAGCTTTTTCAACTGTAAGTTATTGCTCCCGATGTGGAAGATACCTGCTGCTCCGTGACCCGAAGTTTGGGAGTCATAGTGGAACACCACTGGTAGCTGGCACCCGCTCTGAAGAAGCCAAATGTGACTCCACATCAGTGCCGAGGTTCCTCCTTCCATCGATGATTGATGTTGAGCCCCTGTGAAGTTCGGATCCATTTGATCTGTAGTGACCACATCTGAGTACCAACCGACAAATGACGACTTCTGTTCCTCAGCAGCTTCATCGTTCCACCCAAATATTACGAATGAAAAACTGGCGATTTCCATACCCGGATGGTATGAACCGTCTGTATATATATGCAGCTGTCTGATGTCATCGTCCCAACCTGCAAAGCTTTGTGCAAGGAATTGAAGAGCAACCGGCCTTGCATCGATGTTGTCAGGTATCTTGAGTCTCAGAGGGTTATTGTTCCAACGTTGCATGAGCTTCACAAAGTTCATTCTGTCTGGTTTCAGCATGATACTCTGCTGAAAGGCTCCTTTCGACCCTTCCTCCTTCTCGACCTCCTCATCACTAACGAAAACCTCTTGCGTTGCCTGCTTGTGAGTGCTACTCGAAGAGTTTCCTTCCGGACTCCGTCCTGGAAGTGGAATGGAGGGAGATCCAAAGACCTCTTTTGAGGGATTCCCTGGTGGTGGAAGCCGTTCGAAATTGTCCCAGCTCATGATTCTAAAGGTTCTGATTTGCAGGAGGCTGAGTCCCCTTGTAGGGTCGTGGGCTGAATCAGTGGTTTCCGGGTCCAGAGGTGCCTCCTCCCTGTGCCCTTCCACCACTGGAAGCCCCCCTGCTTCTCGACCTTGATCTCAAAGTACCTGTAGTGTCTGCCTCACCTCTTCCGCTGTCGCAGCCACTTATTGGTACAGCGTCCTCAGCCACTGTGAAGAGACGTCTGCTGCATTCATGTCTCTCAAAGCGTTCTAGGCACGCTCTTGCCTCCTGGATGGAAATGTCTTCCGTGAAAGCCTCAATCAGAACATAGTCACCATCCGACATCACATGTTCTGATCTGTCTTGCGGTGCCCATATTCTATTGTTGTGCGATAAAGCACACTCCTTGGTCTCCCTCCTCTTGCAAAAGTCCTGCATGCGGAGCAGGTGGAGGGCTAGTTGTCTCCCCATCAGACGTCTCGACCACAAAGCATACTTGTTGCTCCATCTTCGACTGGAGTGTTTGCTGTTGAGCCTCACCTCTGCCAAGATGAGTCGATCATCATCCATGAGCTTGAGACTGCTATCTCCCCTCATTTCCATCACAAAAGTCTGTTCTCCAGGTTGCTGATAGAGAAAGGGCGGCTCTAGCACCTCATAGATGTCAACAATGCTCTGGAGGTCGATGAACCATGTTTCTGAGATGTGCTCGATGAGTGTGGTGATTTCTCCTTCGATTGGGACTTCCAGGTAGTCACTACCATATGCAAAGATGTGTAGTGTATGGGTTTGGACCGTCGAAGGCGTATTTTCCTCCTGTGGTGCAGCTACTCTTTGCATCATGGAGATGTCTTCTGGGTCATCTTCACCTTCTCCTGAGAGTACTTGTAGAAGGTCACTCGCTGTTGTTCTGGACACTTCACATTCTGTGGCCTCAGGAGGTGGTAGCACGCACTGTATGTAGTCCCCACTGGCGAAGTTCTTGTGTGCAACATGCTGTTGTGGCCAAATGTTGTGATTGACCATCACCAAGCACTTGTCTTCCAAGATATTACAGTACTCCTGGACTCCAATCCATTGAAGTAGCTGAGTTCTTGTCATCTCAAAGGGAAAGTGAGTTGAATATCTCTTTGTTGGCACAACGCTCCTTCTTTGGGTTTCATGCATCTCAACATCTACCAACATATAGACGATTGCTGCATTGTGCCTCACCTCATGTGCTTGTATTGGCAGAACTGCTTGTGCGTCCATCTCCTCCAGGTCCCTTGGTGGATGGTGCACATGGAATATCGCCACCAAATGATCACGATGGCATCCAATCAATCCTGCAATTTCATGATGCATCTTCCAGTAGTCTGACCAGTTGAGTCTCCCCGTCACGACCTCGCCGTTCTGCTGGAAGAGAAAGGCCATCTGGTAGTAGTAGCCACTGCGATCTTCTTCATCGCTGTCTGCATGACTGCCTTGACTGCCTTGAGGATCTCCTCCAGCACTTCCATCTGAGTGTGCATCACTTCGTTCATTTGGGGATGGCATCTGATTCAAGTGTTCCAATCTTGACCTTGCCATCAATTGAAGCTCATCTCCAAAATGGCCATGAGCTGAATCATCCATGTCCTTCAGTAGTTCTGCTCCCACTCCCGAGATCAGATTATTGCTGAGGATCAAATATTGTATGAAGGCAAGTCTCAGCCTGTGCGGTTTGCTGTTGCACTTGGCCTTCTTATAGTAACGGTGTCCTTGTATTAGAACAGCCGTCTTCCTCTTCAATCTGTGCGTCACAATCATGTAAATCAGAAATCCGCCAAAGATGATCATATCCCCAACGATCATCATGAGAAAAGCGAAGAACCGATTGTCAAGAAAGCTCCAAAACTTGCCCTTGTGCTCTGTCGTGAAATAGCCCCCATAGCCACCATAGTCGTAGTACCAACGCCGTAGAGGAAGGTTATGACTTACTACACCGCCTTCGCTCCACCGCTCCGGACTGTAGACATGGTATGCTATTCTTCCGGATTCTGGTCCATCTGCACTTCCTGGACTTCGGTCTGGGGATTTTGAGTCATGTTGGTCTCCATCTTCTGACGTCCATATGGTGATGAGATCTGGGAGGTCTTCGTTGTTCTCTCAACCCCAAATAACGCCAATGCATTCCGTTTGCGCTCTGCCTTTTCCTTGGTGCCCTGCTCGTCTAGGCTTTCCTCCAGACTGATGACTGGTGTTCCACCAGCTTGTTGCAGTTGTTCCAGCATCTCTCTTCTCATGGCTGCACGGTCCTGCTCCAACTGGATTTGATATCGGGTTTCCATATCCTTCTGCATCTTCATCAGGGCCTCGTTGACCTTCTGCTCGTTGATCTTGCCCTTGTTGTCGGCACCAGGCTTCCCCGTCGCCGTTCCCAAGAGCTCTTCCAAGGCTTCTTCTGGTTCTTTTTCTTCTTCTTCTGAAGCCTCCATCTCTTGGTCCACCTGTTCCCTGATCTTCTGCTCCTCGACAGTCAGCTCCTCGATGTCCTGCCGAAGTTTCTTTTGTGTCTCTTCGTGCTTTTCCTTCTGCTGTTGGATCTCCTGCCGCATAGTGTCGACCCATGTAAGCCATTGCTCGTTGTCCTTCTCCAGGGCCTTCTTTTTGTTCTCCAGCTTGTGTAGAACGTTCCTGCGACGATTGAGCTTCCGCTGTTGCTCTTTGATAGAGGTGCGAGTCTCCTGGTTTGTATCTGGGAGGCATTTTTGAAGTCTCTCCGGGATATCCATCTTCTGTTCTTTTGCCATACTTAGAAGGGCACGGGGTTTAGGTAGAGTTTAACTTGTTTGCCAAAGAGATGTAAGTCCTAGCTAAGTCACATATATGTCACATGTATGTCACATATATGTCACATGTATCTCACATGTATCATTTATAAATGAGCTATTTGTTTAACTAAGATAGCCCATTTAGCTAACCAGTTATCCTAAGTGACCCAACCTGTCTAGAGGATAGCCCACTTAGGTTAGAACTTAGCTAAGTGGTTAGCCTGCTCATAAGCTAAAAAGGCTAAGTGGTTAGCTAAGTGGTTAGTCTGCCACTTAGCTAAGTGGTTAGCTAAGTGGTTAGCTAAAGGGTTAGCTAAGTGGTTAGCTAAGTGGTTAACTTTTTAAAATGTTGATGATTTGGGTAAGTAGAACAAGGCTTTTCATCTTGCAATCCTTGAAAAAATCAAAAGTGCATCAAGAAATTTCCAAAGGGAGAAGCCTGTAAGGCTAGAGTTTTTAGCCTGTGAGGCTACAGTTCCAAAAAGAAACAAACAATATTTTTGGAAAGGAAGAAGCCACAAGGCTACAATCACAGAGCCTTTTCTGGCACAGTTGCATATGTAAAAAATTGGTTCTTGCAGCCACTTGGCTGAACTGGCTTAAGCCATCCATATCCCTTTACCTTTTTTCTTTTATTTCCATAATTGCAGATGGCACACTCTGTGGCTATCAAGACCACCTACACCCTTGAGTTTGAAACCACTGGACAGAAATGGAGTGTTCCTGGTGAATGTGTGAAAGAATTGGAGAATCAGACATGGATCAAGCTGGGGGCCACCAGATATGGATTTATCAAATTGGTGGCTGGTGACCAAGTTACTGGTGTCAAGAACCCATCTTTGGCAAATTGTGACCCTTGGAAAGCATTGCTGGAGAAGAGAAACCAGAAGTCACACCTGATTCCTTGCAGTTCTGGTTTATTTGAAGGAGAAGAAGATGGTGAAGAAGCAGGTGGCACCAGGAAAAGAAAGAGATCAGCAGCACCAGACATGGCAGCTACTGTGCAATTAGATTTGGGTGAAGGCTTTGGTGCAATTACAGCAAGGACAGCAAGCAAGACCAATGAGGATCTGGTGGTGCTCCTGGAAGTAGCTGACATGCACAATTTGTGCAATTATTTGCATTCCTCAGGTTTGGATTTCAGGAAGGGCCCCACCAGATCCTATAACAAGACTGGAAAGTATGAAGGTGTTGCCAAAAAGAAAGTGAAAAGAGGATTGTGTACAGAAGTAGAAGCTCCTGAAGAGGATTGACTGTGTGCAGAGATCACATGCTCCAGTGGTGTCAAAAAAGGGTTCACAAGACAGTAAGCCTGCTGGCTGCATTTGAATAGCCAAAAGGCTAGACAATCTGCAGCTTGTTGTTGCAAATGTGTTTGAAGCCTCAAGGCTGCAAGCATGGCCATAGTGCAAAGGGTGGCATTTAAAACAACTTGCATGTTGCTTACATTGATTTGGCCCAAAGAAAGACTGTAGAAGGGTTCAGCAAGGAGCTTTTGGTTCCATGATGGATCCTGCAGTCAAAAGTGAAATAGAAGCCATCATAGCATCCAGTGCAGGGTTGCTTGCTAGATGGCAAAAGGTGCAGCAAAAACTTGTAGAAGTTGGCCTGGCTTGGCATGCCATCCTGACCTGTGATCAGTTGGCAGTGCATCCCTCCAACAGAGGAGGGTCTGGAGTACAGCCCTATGAGGTTCACAGAAAGGGCGAAGCCATTGTGGCCATGGGGGCAGATATGAGTATGTTGGGCAGTGCAGTATGCACAGAGTTGTGTCCCAACATTAGCCAAAGAGATGCCCAAATCTCTTTCAACAAGAAGCTGGTGACTGCATCAGAAGGCTTGCTTGCCTGGACAGGCAAAGAAAGATATGCCACTCTTTCTAAGAGTCACACAAGTCAATTCATGAAGGCAATCATGGCTGGGTGTAGAAGTACAAGCTCATGTGCTATCAATGGTTTTCTAAACCAGCAGTCCTTGACCCAAGGAGATGAGCAGTTAAGGAAAATGATAGAACAAGGGTGGGAGTGGCTTGTGATTAGCTGGTCTGTGGAACAGGAGTTGCCACAGTTGCCAAGCTTTGCATCCTTGGCTATGAATTCCACAAATTCTTCCTTCGAAGCTGTATCAGAGCTTGAATTAGCTTCACACCTCACAGTCGAAGCCAGCAAAGAGACAGAAGTCAACTGGGACCAGATTTCGACTACAATCTGCAGCAGTGGCACAGTGGCTGACTATGCCAAAACAATTGGCCAGTATGTGAAGTTGTACTCTGGTGGAAATGGGTTTCCCTTGATCCACTTCCTGGTGACCTTTGCCCAAACCCATGCTGCCTCTGTTGCCCTTGGAAAAGAGTATTGGCAGGCTGTGACCCACACCCAGCTCCACCAGCATAGCCTCATGCCTTTTGCCAGGCTGAGTTTGCTTTGTGCCAATTTGGCAGCACCTGCAGAAAAGGTGGTGGATGGTTTTGCTCGATTACTGTTCAAAGGAGATGTTGAAAGATTGAAGAGCAAGAAGTGTGCAGGGCAGCTGCAGGAGCTGGAGGATCTCTTGGAGAAGTGTTGGCAAGATTCTATGGATATGGAAGGCTATGTGAAAGCCAGAATCTTTGGTAAGCTGTGTGTGAGGTCTTGTTTAGCCATTCTGGGCAGAGGAAAACAAGGGCCTGAGCACAAAGAGCTAACTTTGCAGCAGTGCAAAGACTTGTTCTATGACAACAAGAGGAAGAATGATGCTCAGAGGTTGCAAGCAGAGCCAAAAGCTGAACCTCAGAGTGCACCAAAGGACAACAAGCCTGTCACCTTGCAACAGTCCAAGGACCCAATGTTCCTTGCAGAGTTCAAGGTAGCTTTGCAAGTGGGAACTTTCTATGTTCACAAAGACTATGAAGGCAAGGTGTGGAAATTGGTGAGCAAAGGTGCCAATTCTTGTGAGCTGAGCTACCAGGACTTGGTCACAGGTAAAGAAAGCAAGTTGGAGATTCCAGCAGGTGACATTGCTTCCAAATTGAAGCAAACAAAGGCCAAGGCGCCCAAGCTAGTCAGCCCACCTGTTTTGGCAAATGCCTTTTTGAATGTCACTGCAGATCAGGAAAACCAGAAAGCTTCCATTTACATGCAATTATTGGATGCATACGAATCTTTGGACACAGATGAAAACTTCATCAAGGTGATCCAGCAGCCTGGGAAGGGCTACACTATGTATGCTGCTTGCAATATCCAGAAGCATGACTTGGTCTTGATCCCTTGCACAGACCAAGTTTCAAAGATTTTGATGGAAAAACCCAAGGCCAAAGAGTTTGGATGCATTCAAGTCAAAGGTGGTGAGGTTTATGTGTTGCCTCCCAAGGTTTTGAAGGAAGGAGAGCATGGGTGGGAAGGGACATTTTGTCGTTTCTTTGTTTGCAAGAATACTTCAAGTTCTCAAGGGAACATGCAAGAAGCAACCATCAAGCACAAGGAGTTGCAGATCAAAGCATTGCAAAATTTGAAAGCAATTGCAAAAGATGAAGAAATTTGCATCTATGTTGCTCCAGAGCAGGATCCTAACAAGTCTCACCAGTCCAATCCTTCCAAAAGAAGGAAGCAAGCATAAGACAACTCAAGCTTTGCTAAAGGAAAAAAAGCTGGTGCTTGTTTTTTTTGGTTATAGCCTTGTATGGCCAGTTCCTTTTATTGCCACTGTTGGCTGCAATAGTCTTTTTTTTGGTATGCTATACTTCTGAAGCCTTTTACTTTAGCCATTGTTGGCTGCATTTTGCTTTAGCCATTGTTGGCTGCAATTCAAGTTGAGCCATTGTTGGCTAGTGTTAGGTCTTAGCCACTGTTGGCTACATTTCATGTTTAGCAATTGTTGGCTGGTTTTGGGTTTTTATCCACTTTTGGCTGCAATTCTGGTTTAGCCACTGTTGGCTAGTGTTGCCTTTTTAGCCTTTTTTGGCTGCAGCCTAATTTTAGCCAATGTTGGCTACTGGTGACTTGTTGCCACTGTTGGCCACTGTTCACTTTTTGCCACTGTTGGCTGCTGCTCTCTTGGTTTTGTTACAGCTGTTGGTTAGCTTGAGCCATGTGATGAAAATCATTCCCTAAGCCACTTTTGTAGGCCCAAGAAGAGGTGGACATAGCACCAATGTCCAAGCACTTCAGTGAAGAAGAACTGAAGAGGCTTGAGGTAAGAAATCTCCTTTCCAAAGAGGAGTTGGAGAATTTCAACGCGAAGCCATGGACACAGCTGTTTGACAGCTTGGTTGTGCAACAGGAGCCTGGTGAGTACACTATGACCGATGAAGAGTATCTTGGTGAATCATTTTTTTTTGGAAAATTTCTTATTTGCCTGTCCCTGTTGTTTTGGCTTGCTTGTCTCTGATCCACTCAGGCAAGCCTTTGCAACCTTCAGTGGAAAGTACCTGAAGCTGCCCTATCTTTGGTATGGCAAAAGTGTCTGGAAGAGAGATGGTGGCAGTGAGTTGCTCTTCTGGCACCCCAGTGGCAGTCCTCAAGGCACCTACTACTTTGGAACCAAGCTTGTGGATTGCTGGAATCCAGAGTGGGATACCACTGTGGCTTGGGTCATTGCCATGGATGAGAGGTTCAGCAATGTCTATGTTCCTTGGTCCTCCCATGAAGCTTCAAGGTGGAGACTTTGTAGCCTCACAGTGTCTTTGGGTGAAGGACTCAAAGATGAATGGGAACTTCGAATCCAGAAGGAGGAGGAGCTTGCACTTGTCAAGGAGGCCTACACCAAGCAGAACATGGAGATGGCAGAGCTGAAGGTGGCCAATCAAAGCAAGACTGATGAGATCGATGTGCTTGTGAAGGAGCTGGAGGTTGCCAAGCAGCAGCTGGAGGCTGCCAAGCAGCAGCTGGATCTAGCCACAGGTATGTTGCAGCAAGAATGGCAGCCTGAAGAAACACCTGCCTCTACCACCAGTGCTTGGATGGCTCCTACGCCCAAGATGCCTGCAGGTGGTACCCCAACTTCCATGTCTTCAGTAGCTTGGCCATTGTGTTTTTGTCTCCAGTTCAAGGCGCTATTGTTTTTGTCAGCCATTATTGGCTACAATTAAAGCCATTGTTGGCTACAGTTAAAGCCACTTTTGGCTACATTTCAAGTTTAGCCATTGTTGGCTACAGTTTTAGCCACTTTTGGCTACATTTCAAGTTTAGCCATTGTTGGCTAGTGTTGGGTTTTAGCCACTTTTGGCTGCATTTCAAGTTTGGCCACTGTTGGCTAGTGTTGCCTTTTTAGACTTTTTTAGCTGCAGTTTTTCTTGGCCAATGTTGGCTACTATTAAAGCCATTGTTGGCTACAGTAAAAAAATGTCACACTTGGAAATAACACTGACTTTTCCACCAAGGTGGTCAAGACAGGATGGAAAAACAAGTGTGCAGCAATCATTGGAGCATGGATGCGATGGGACCAAGGCGAAATGGAAAGGCTGATTGGAAAGTTCCTCAATGTCATAAAAGATAAAAAGTTTTTTTGCTGAATATTTTAGCACAGCAAATGATTTTTCTTTTAAAACATGTTTGCATCAACCATCCAAGGTTCCTGGAGAACAAAGAGATGGGTACTATGGTGGAGGAGCACAACCAGAAGATTGCGTCCACTGGTAGGGATGAAACTATGGAGTATTGACTTGTTTTCTCAAGCTGAAAGCTTCAATGAAAAGGTAAAAGAATAGAAAATATAAGAAATGATAATGTTACGGAAAAAACCTCCAAATTCAGAATTTGAATTTGGAACTTACAAAAAGACACCCAAATTCAGAATCTGAATTTGTATGCTTTATTTTCAGAATACAAATTCAAATTCTGATTTTGTATCACCAAATTTAGGACACAAATTCAGAATCTGAATTTGTCTCTTTTTGGCTGTTCAACCGTATATGGTTTTTTATTCAAAAAATTGAAGCTTGCAATCTCAGAGATTAGCTCAGTTTGTGGGAAAATATGAAACAAAAAAAGAAATATATCCTAACAACATGCAAAGCATGTATTTATCTTATACAAAATACATCACACTATTTTGTAATTTTGTTTTTTTTCAAAAACCACAACTGACACTTACAGTAGTACAGTCCACACATCCACTTTCATTGGGTGGAAGTGATTGGAACAACTCTATCACTACTCAGCTGGCTGGTGGTCCAGAAAAAAAGTGAACCTCCCAGTGTTGGTTAGCCATGTTGGCTGCACATCAAGCCTTTGGGCTACATATTCATATCAGGATGGTTGCCTTTGAAGGCTACATTTCATTAGCCATGTTGGCTACACATTTGAAAATGGTCAGTCTTGTAGGTTGCCTTTGAAGGCTACATTTGAATAGCCATGTCGGCTACACATTTGAAAAGGGTCAGCCTGGTAGGTTGCCTTTGAAGGCTACATTTGATGAGCTATGTTGGCTACACATTTGAAAAGGGTCAGCCTTGTAGGCTTCAATTGTTTAGCCAAATGTTGGCTAGTGTACTAAGGACAAAAAAACAGTAAGTTTCTTCCAGGCAGTGTATGTTGCATTAATAATTTATTTCTTTGCTCTGCATTTTTTTTGGCTTTGCAGACTTACTAGATATGTTCTTTTCTGAAGGCACACTTCCATGAACAACCATGAAAAAGGTAAAGAACACATATTTACAATGTACTTCCCAAACCTTTCTCTTGACCAAAGGTTAATGGCAAAACAATTTTGACACCTGTTTCACCTCTGCCATTTTGGCAACCATCCAGCAATGTGGACAGCTTCTGATGTGAGAGCAGAAATGCTCAATATCGGCAAAGTCTTAGAAGCCAGAAGGCAATCTATGGGAGACTGCAGTGATGAGGAAACACTGAAGCATGAAAAGAATATGGTCAACAACTGTGCTCAGAGAATCAAAGTGATTGCTAGCATCACTTTCATTGAGGCCAAGATGCTGTATGATACCATTCAAGAATGTCAGCTGCAGGATGAATACAAAAAGATTTTGAGGGAGGCTCTAGATGCCAAGCTGTCTCTGCCCACAACAGAGGATGACAGCAATGTGGTCTTAAAGCCTCAGGTCCTTACAGCCATCAACAATTACATGACCAAGACTGAATGGCTGGTTTTGACAGATCCCAATAGTAGCTTGGGCAAAAAGGCCTCAACAATAGCCAGAAGGCTGAGACTGGTGGGGGTCAAAAGCCTACATGAGCAAACTGCTAAGTATGCAGTGGCTTTGATGTTGACAACATTGACCCAGCTACCCAGCTACAGTGTGATTCACCAAATGCTGCAGGAGTTCAAGCAAGTTTTCCACAGAGACCTCACTAAGATGCAAGTTCCTTTTGTGAGGACCTACCCCAACACAGTGGAAGAGCTCCCTGAGGCAATCAGCCAAGCAGCTTACAGCCCAGAGGATCCAGCAGCACCAAGAGTACTAGAGAATTTGGTGATGATTGCAGAAAACCACATACCCTTGAGAGGCACCAGCAAGTTGTTGAAGAAAGAGACACCAAAGCCTGAGGAGATTGCAAAAGACAAGAAGCAACCTGCAGAGAAGAATGCAGAAAGCAACCAGCAAACCATGGTGCCTGGTATGGCACCTCCTTTTGGCGATATGGGTGCAATGGGGCAATTTGCTCTGATGATGGTGCAAATGTGCAAGCAGCAAATGGGCATGGGGCCAGGCAATGAGACCAAAGTAACATTGTCTCCCAAAAAAGAAAAAGAACTTGAGGAACAGAAAAAAGCACAGGCTGCACTGAACTCAGCAGCTGCTACTTTCAAACCTCAGGAAAGGCAGCTGGCTTTGTTGGACTCTGAAACCAATCAAGAGTCAAAAGGGGTAGTGGCCACAGCAGCCACAGCTGCAGATACAGCTCTTGAAAAGAAAAAAACACCTGAAGAGTTTGAGAGAGCTACTTTTGAAGCCTTGAAGGCTAAGAAAGATACCAAGAAAGCCACTGCCAAGCAGAAGAGCAAGGCCAGCAACCCAAAGGGCAAAGCAAAGGGAAAAGCAAAGAGCAAGGTGCTGATGAAGAGGCCTTCAGCCAAGACTTTACAATATGAGATACCACCTTGGTCTTTGAAGGACATGCATGTGGACAAGAACACCTACACTTCCAGACACTGGCATGCTGCCAGGTCCTTTGCCAAGAGGAATTTTGCTATGGATGATGATGAATCCAAAATTTATGCCAAGAGCATTAGAGATGCTGCTGGTCAGATTTATGATGAGCATGTGCCTCCCAAGAAGTCCAAGAAAGGATGAAAGCATCTTTGGCCAAAAGAGGCATGGCACAAGAAAGTAGAAAATGGTGAAAACAGAGTGTGGCTATGGCAATCAAAATAGCCATTGTTGGCTAGGGTCAGTTTCTTGCTAGGGTGGCAAATAAAGAAGAATAACACACAGCCTATGTGGCTTCAAACACAAAAGCCTTGAGTGGCTACACACACACACGCAAACACACACACAGAGCCAGCATTGGCTACATACACAGCCACAAGGGCTTCTTACATAGCCAAAAAGGCTTTCTTTCACAAACAGCCAAAAAAGGCTTCTCACACTCACATAGATGGTAGAGCTGATAGAATTCTTTGGGTGTGCAGCAGTGTTTCAACAAAACCAAAGAAGCATGGGCACTTAAACTATAGAATTTCCAAAAAGATGTAACCAAGAACATACATGTTGAATGTTCCACATGTTGACAAAAAGCACTGAAGCAAAACTCTGAAGGATGCATGCAACTTTCACTGTGATAGGAAAAAATTTGCAAAGCTTTGAGCCCACCAAGTTTGAGGAAACAAAAACATTTGCTAGAGCAATGGAAAAGGAGCCAAGGGCAGCAAAGCTTGCAAAGCTTGATGGCTTCAGGAGGTCTCTACCTTTTATGACAGCATCAGCATTGGCAGCAGTGCTAGAAAAAGCAAAAACCAACAGCCTTCCCTCTGCCTGCAGCAAGAAATACATCAGAGATGCTACAAAGCAATGCTTGTTTGACAGAGGCTATGGTGAAATGATTCTTACAGTGCCTGTGACTTGCAAGAATGGCACTACAAGGGACTTGGTCATGGCAAACCCATTGGCTCTTCTTCAGGCAGCTTACCAGCAGGGAGGTTCATATTATGAGTTGGTGCAATCAACACTTCAAAGCAAACCTTCTGATTTGGATTCATGTTGGAATGCTATTTTCTACATGGATGAGGTTCAGCCAGGGAACCAGCTGGGCATCCATCAAGGTAGAAAATGTTGGGTGCTATATTTCTCTATGGAAGAATATGGCCCAGTGCACCTGCAAAAGGAAGCATGTTGGCTAACCCTTCTTGTGGAAAGGACAGCCAAAGTCCAAGAATTACATGCTGGAGTTAGCCAGGTGTTTGCAGCTGTGATGAGATATTTCTTTGCCAACCCAACATGGGATGTAAAGTCTGGGCTGCTTTTGAAAGGTCCACCAGGTGGAGTGGATGCTAAGCTGCACATCCAGCTTGGATCTGTACTTCAGGATGGTGGGGCTCACAAGGCAGTATTCCATGTCAAAGGAGATGCAGCAACTCGCCTATGCTTCATCTGCTACAACCTGGTTGCAGAAAGGTCACAGTTGGTGGATGGAGACAACCAATTGACTTGCAAATTAGTGAACAGGAAAGACTTGTGCATGGCCACAGACCATGACATCAAGCAAACTATCAACAGAATCAAGGAGAACAAGGACAAGATGTGTGCTGAAGATTTCAAAGTGTTCCAGCAGGCAACAGGGTTCAACTATGAACCCTTTGGCCTTCTTTTCTCAGAAGATTTGCAGCATCACATTCGACCAGTCCAGCAATTTGTACATGACTGGATGCACTGCCTGGTCAGTCAAGGTGTGTTCCAAACCATCTGCACTGCATGGCTTGACAGTGCCCAGCAGCACCTGGACATCTACAAGGAACTACATGAATATCTTGCATTGTGGATCCACCCCAAGACCAAGAAGCTGAGCAATTTGTTTAGCCCCAAGAGGAAGATGAGCAACAAGGAGGCTGGCATCTTCAAGTGTGATGCTTCTGAAGCATTATCACTGGGACCCATTCTATGTTTTTATTTGCAGAAGACTTTCATTCCAGCAGGATTGCTTCTGGCAGAATCGAATGTCTCTTGATCAAATGTGCTTATAATTTTTGCTTTGTTTCCAAATTGAAGTTCTTGCTAGTTTTTGCTTTTGCCTTGATTCAGCTTGGGCATGCATGCACCAGTCTTTTGCTGGTGTTTGTTGATTGCATTGCCCCAGGTTTTGCTCTCTGTGGTTCACATTGTGGAGCTGGTGCAAGCAACTTCTATGGTGTCCATCCCACATGGCCATGTGCAACAAGCAGTGGATCAATTTTTCAGGTGTGTGGTGTCTGCAGGATGGCAAGACCTGGCCCACAGCAAGTTTCACTGGCTTTGCCATTTCCAGGACCATCACAAGAGACTGTCCTTTCTACCATCCTGTTTCTGCCATGAGAGAAAGCATAAACAGGTGAAGAAGTACTCCTCCAACACATTCAACACTGTGGGATATGAATTTTCTATCCTCAAAGAGCTCTGTGCACAAGATCTGCATGATCTACAGCAAGAAAATATTTTTGCAACACATGCAAGGTTGAAAGACAGGTGCAGGCCAAGCAAGAAGGTGATCAGCCAGCTGCAAGAGCACCTAGCTTTCAACCATGTGTACACTTGCAGTGTGGCTAGCTTGAATCCAGCTGGCACAGCAAGCAAGGGTGATGTTGTGCTGTATGGAAACATGGAGGCTGGAGAGGTTTACTTTCACATAGAGATTGACAATGAGGTCCTGACATTGGTTGAAAAATTTTCCCACCAAAATTATGACAGCAGCAGCTGCTCAGCAACTTGGCAGAGGTTGCAACAATGTGTTTTTGTAGATACTGCAAGCATCAAGTGCTGCATGGCATACCATAATTTGCCAAATGGCAAAGTTGTGGGATTGGTACCTTTGGCCTTCAGGTCTTCTTGAAAAAGAAAGTGGGTTGCTGTTAAGCATGTGAAAGCCTTGTGGCTGCTTTTGGAAGCTTTTTGGCTGCTTTTTCAAAGCCTGTTGGCTGCCTTTCAAAGCCATGTGGCTGGTTTTTCAAAGCCTGTGGGCTGGCTATCTAAGCCATGTGGCTGGTTTTTTCAAGCCTTCTGGCTGGTTTCTCACCTTTTTCAATGTTTCCAACTACCTGACTGTTTTATCCAGATGTCTTTGTTGCTACATGTACAGAAGGTAACTTTGCGCAATAGCAATCACAGAAACTTCGAAAAAAAATCATAAAATGTCAAATTTTGAATTTAGCTAACCACTTAGCTAACCACTTAGCTAACCACTTAGCTTCTTTGGCTTTAAGCAGGCTAACCACTTAGCTAACCCCTTAGCTAACCCCTTAGCTAACCACTTATGTTAAGCCTTCAGCTAACCACTTAGCTAAACACTTAGCCCATTTATGTAAGTGGGCTATGTGTTTACCCTATCTTCCCTACTCTCTGGTATCTTGTACCTAACCACGCTGCCCTTCTAAGTATCCAAGAATTCCTTCATGAAGGCCGCCTCTGGTGTAAGAGCTCCAGCCGAAGGTTGCGCTTGCGATGATGACGACTGAGCAGAGTCGTATGGCTTGGCCAGGCCACCATCTTTTGCTTCTCTTTGCCCACCTTCTTTCGGTTTGGCAGGCTTTCGTTTGGGCCCACTCCTGGGTAGCTGTGGAGACCAACCTCCCCAGTTCGACTGCCCTTTCCATTTCTGATGGTACATTTCCTTGTAGATCGGCTTCGTGTGATGATTGCAGAGGAACCTGAGCGCACGTTGCAGACGTGGAGTCAGCCGTGCTACCTTGGACCCTGCCCTTCTCGACCAGATAAGCCGTCGCTCCTTTGCACGTTTCGCCCTAAGGCGTCTGTGCCAGCTTGGGGATTTGCTGCGAGCCAAAGTACCACCAAAGCTGTGGATCCAGCTTCCACGGCACACAAGCAAAAATTGCAAAAGCTGCAATGGCGAGCGGGGAACGAAACAGAAGTCACGAACCGAGCTCTGGGGTCACAAGCGATTCGCAGCTGGTTGCGATGTTCTTGAACCCTTCATCCATCACTATCTGAATATATATCAATGAACAATAGTTTTCCATGTGAACTTAAGTCTGTTACGACCATAACTTTTTCCGCCCAACAGAGTGACCAGTTGACCGATTGGTGGTTGCTCCAATTTTTGTCAGGATGGTTTTGTTCGGATAGGTTCAACATTTCACTACTGTAACATTGACCACCAACTATATAGCATGGTTGTCATCATGGAACCTCCAAAAGATTGATGGGTCGTAGATGTATGTCAATTTCTCATAGAAAATCATAAAATCACATGTTCAGATTTTCTTGCCATTCGATTTTCCGGGTGTGTCACCATTGGTTTGTCGCATACGTCATTTTTCCCAAACATAAACCAGCTTAACATGTCATCTTCTCAACTCAAAATATTTCACCAACCTAGATTTCCCACAAACAAAGGGGTTGAGGTCTTTTCATGAGGTCGCTATATATTTTGACCAGAAAACGTCATGTGTTGAATCACCGATTTTTGACAACAACTTTTTGTTGATAAACCAAGTCACGTGCCACGTTTGGAATTCGTATTCGTTAACGTCGCGACTCATTCACCTGTTGAGGGCGAGGTTTTCTGCTCCAAAAAACCTTCCCACCAAAACTAGAGGTTTCTCCGCTTCAGGTTTTCCACAACCTTAGTGGGTCTTGCACCCAAACCAGCAAATGAGTGGTCTAGTTGCTAAATAGATTTAGATACCCATATGTATATATATAGGATGCATGTATATTTACCTTACTGATTTCCCATCAAGAATCAACCATACATGTAGGTAAATGCACGAAACATGAATCCTAGGGGATAAAATAAAACATCTTGTCCGACATCAGCCCCACCATGTTTCAATAATTTCGAGTGTTACACGTGTTTCGATGAGATTCAACATCCACATATTTCGGGTGGAACATTCATAATAACATCTTACCAACCCCCAAAAAATATCCAAAAATTCTAAGCTACCTTTTTGGGTCAGCTTGAGTGACATCACCTATGATTCACCTGTAGACATGTGATGTGAAGGTTACTTTTTGATTCAATTCCAGGTGTCCAGATCACATACCCTACAGGGGAACGAGGAAACCTATCCCACCAAACGGGACAAAGGAGAAAATCATCATCGACTCAACAAAAGTGCCGGCTGGGATGGGTTTTTTGTTAACGTTCCCAGGAGGGTAACTTTGTGAAGGTTACCTTTTGGAAGAAAACTATATAATTACTCCAGTTTCAGGACCAAGAGTTCAATTTTCTTGGGTAAAAATCCCGATAGCGATCTTTAGACATTGAATCTGGGATGCATCCCAACAAAAAAAAACATCATAAGATTACCCTCCCTGAAACTGACATACAGTAGCCCCTGAAAATTGGCCTTCCGATTAGGAAACTAGTTTTCCAACCATCCATTTTCAGGGGAGATTTGTTAGTTTTAGGGTTTTAGGGAGGGTACCCACTTGAAAAAATCATGCCACAACATATGTTTGAAACCAAGATGCATCCACACTTGGCGTTGGACTCCATTCCTGCAGGGCCTCTTGGCAAGGCCTTGTCAAGATACATCGCTGGATGCTGAACATCTGTTTACACTTGCAAGACTTGGATGATCGTAAACGAGATCACTGCAGTCAGTGTTTTAGTGGAGTATACTTAGTGTAGCGCTAGT
>OMLO01000625.1_pt1 | contig 24076 bp, 9 predicted proteins | sample 1674811 | NCBI WGS metagenome assembly OMLO01 (sample SAMN06265003, study PRJEB25207) | coral metagenome | isolation source: Coral host | place: Mexico:La Bocana,Puerto Morelos, Mexico | collected 2008-11-13
TCTTTTTATTCCTAGCAAAGTTTTGGGGGATTTCAAGGCAAATAAAGTAAAGTAAACATCGCCAATGACTGAAAAAGGTACGAAAAGCCCGGTTACCGCGGCGTTTATAGCAACAGCGATAGCTCCAGCGCTGACACATCTTTCACTAATGTATTGGTCTTTTCCTATGTAAGAGGCATCTCACGCAACAACGTCAAGGTTACCGTATATCAAAAAAGCTTACAGAGCTGGCTATCAAACTGGAGACAGTAACACGCCAGTCAGTTTGGCCATGACATAGACTTCAGTCACGCCACTATTGTGGAGAAGTTTCGTGATTACTACAAGAGACTTTTTCTCGAGGTTTATTCTCAGAGAACACGAAATATAGGCAACGAACATATCGACATTCCAAATATTTACGAGTCACTCGCGTGATTTTTTAGGTCGCGCAGCATTTGTTTGTTGTATGTTTTGCTGGCGTAGCGCAAGCACAGAACTGTGAACCGGTAGATAGCCAGTAATTTCGGATGGCTTTTTAAACCGAAGAATACCGAAGTTGTTCGGTCGAAACGTCTTTGTGTAAGTAGCCAGAAACGTTGTTTTAACATTTTAGTAGAGTCAATGTCAAACACGACTTCTTCTGACTGCAATACTAACCTAGCTTTCTCGAGCCTTACTGCGGAATATTAACCCACCAGACAATATTCCTCAGTACTGTCCTCACGCTCGTTTAGTAAGAGGTTATTACAATGTAGTATTTGGAAAGATAAACGTGCCATGTTTGAGCAGTGATTTTCACACTTAGAGACATTTTACTACTTTTGGTATGTTTTATATGAAGTGCTATGAACTGCTGTGAAATTGCAAGAGGTCGGTGTGTTACCTGTCTAAGTGCTTACCTATGACTGGCTAAGCTTTAAGCTAACTTCTGAATGTGTGTTTGTTAGTACAAGCGAGTGCATCATGCAGTGGAGTCAAGTGGTGGTCACACTTTACTAAGAGATGATCCTGGGAGTGAGGCAGATGATTGTTTAGTAACTCCAGGTGTATGTGTGATGATGGTGGACATTAAAGAACAAAACACATTACCTCCTGCTTCCAAACAGTGGATCTGGCACATAATGGAAACTCTGAAAAGGTTGGTCATGGGCCAGGTTGTGTCCAGGGTTCTTGAAACTTGTGTATGCAGAAAGAGTTCATGACGAGACGAAGCCGTCAAAGCCATGTGGCTCAAGAGAGAATTGCATTTATTCGTTGATTTCGTCTGGGATATGTAGCTATCAATTAAAGAGTGTTTGAGTTTCACTGGCTCATTTAAGTCTGGATTATGAACGTGTTTTTTTTTGGGGGGGGGCGGGGTTGAGTAGAGGTATTAAATTAGGAGGATCGATTTGACAGATACACATTCTTTCTCAAATAATGTTATGGCACAAAGTATTTTTCTTCTTTCTTTTTTTTTTTTTTTGTTTGATAGCCACAGATGCCGTCCTATCCCTGAGTCTGAGCTTGGTTTGGCCTTGCTCTTTATGTCTTTGGACAAGTATTGTAATCCAAGTATTACTGCTGGTTTGTACAGAAAATAATGCGTTAACACCGTTCCAAATGTCCTGCTTACTCCCAAGTCTTTTTCTCGTTCTTGCAACATTGTATTTTTCGTTTGTTTGGATAATTTCTAGACTATCCAGTGTCACTGCCAGAGCTGTTTGTTGGTTTTAGTACCAGTTGTGAGAAATAATGGGTGAACGGACGGACAAATGGAGAGAGGGACAGATAAACGAATGGATGGGTGGAAGAATGGATAGATGGACGAATAGACTTAAATGTTAAATAAATACATGGTTTTTAATTGGCACTTCGGTAGTTCTGATGACAGTTATCAGCAGTTTTACATACAAACGAGGCGAAAGAGCCAATTCTGCTTTGTAGTGATGCATCCGCCTTGTTTGTATGCCTTTAAACGAACGCATATTTGACCGCAGACTCCACTGTAATAACAGCTATTCTCCCGCAAGGCGTTTCTTATTCTCTTGGCATGCACATGACTAGATCACCAGCAGCCAAACTCTTCATCATCATGCTATGCCTTCCTTACAGGAATTTAAGTTGCAAAAATGCCTTCAGATGCATGAGGTTTAGGTGCAGTGTGTGATCTTATCTGACATTTCTTTTACCTTATTAGTGCCACCTTTAACGCAAAATCTCGTTAGCCAGTCCTTTCAAGCTGCAGATATAATGTCGCAAAGGGGTTGTTCACAAGAGCTGACAGTTCAGGTAATTGATATGTCACGTTCTTCTAGTGATTATTTGTGCTTTCATGTTATTGGCCACGAGTGTAGGCTAATGATGAGGAAGTAACACGTCTGATGTCACAGTGACACCCACTCAGCTAGACCTAGTTACTCGCTTACTAATGTCATTTGAGCAGATAATACTCTGTTTGTTTTGTGTTGTAATTTCCAGTAAGACTTGAGTGACATGTTTCAGCAGTGTAAGCATATGGTTCGTCATGCGACCATTTGTTAAGTGTTTATGTCAAGTCACAGGATGACAGAGGTGAAGATATCTGAAACCTTCATTCACATAATTATTGTAGCTGCCATTGTAAATGCTAAACAAATACTCCTACATTTACAAAGAATTTAATGGCCAGGGATGAAAAATAGACCTTCAGCGTGTTTACGTGTGGAGATTCTGTGTAGTTGCAGATTAAAACATCGTTTGTTCCTTAGTTCAAAAACCCGCCCATCCCTGTGAGGCATTGTAAAGATGACCGAATGCAAGGTACATGTGAACAAGACTTGGCTAGCTCAAACATTTACAAATCCAGGAGCACAGTTGGAAAAAGGTATACAGGACTTAACATTGTTTTCGCCAAATTCACTTGTAAAAATTAATTTTGTCAATAAATTTGGGGAGATAAAGTCAAATCTGCCATTTTCGCCAAATTCGTCACTTTCGCCATCCATATTCGTCAATCTTCTGGGGGCCATGTCACGTCTATTTTATTGTGCGATATTGGGATTTTTCCAAATTTCGGCATTTTCGTCGGTTTCGCGTAAAACCGTGAATTTGTCATTTTCGTTACTCGCTGTATTTCTGGACATATCTCAGACTGTCACATTAACATTACTCACTGTATTAAATACTTAACATAATGTACATTGGTTGAACCAGAAACTATACTGACAGATCATGATATTAGTTCAATAGTTGTTTGATCATTTAATTCGCTGAGTTTATTAAACAATAATTGTATTGTTTCTTCAGCGTCACTTTGTCAACACAGCGCAGGGTGCTGACATATTTAAAATTGTATCCCATTATAGATGCAGCAGCACTGACAGTGTTGCTTATGAGTCAATTCTTGATAATCAGAGTGTGTCTTCAACGAAGAAAAGGAAAGTGATGGACATAGAAACTGCAGAACCAACTTTGGTAACTAAGTCAACGGATGAAAGCAATCCTGAAAACACGATACGTGGAAACATTAACATAAACCTGGCTGCCAGTGACTGCATTATTACAGACAGTTTGGAGACGAAGCATGACTCTTCAAGTGACTGTTATTTAGAGCCAATGGAATGTAAAAAAGCGCTGATGAGTACAGTGGAAACTGTTGCTGAAAGTCTGGACGTCAATGAAAACAGCGAAATGGTCAGGGAAGAAACCCGTGGTTGTCAGGGAAAAGAAGAGAAAGAAGATGAACAAAGTAGGTTATCCTCGCTCCTTGTTAGACATGCCTGTGGATCATCACAAAGGGACACTCCACTAACAGATCAAGATAACCGTTATGAGCGGCATGTATCACTGTCTCTTCCCTTAGGTTCACCAAGTAGTGATCACCAAGATGCAGCTGAGCTGTCAAAACACTTGCATGTTCCACACGGGTTTCTGTGTTCTAAAGTCCCCAGAAAGGTTTGGATAATTTGTTAATTCTATGACGTATTTAATTACCAGTTGGTCTATATCATTCACCTGGTGCATCAGCCGGTTTCTACATTTCTTCACGATCATGTCATTGGTGAGGTGTTCTCGGCCCGATAACACTTCCAATACAGCCTTTGATGTTCATTCTTGCACTGTTTATTAGTTTGTATTCTTGATCGACTGTATTTGAGGTTTTTGCTTCTATCTGAGCTATACATGTACGAGTAATTATTACAATGTATGTGATTATCTGATTAAGTTTTCATAATTTTGTATCGCTTCTGAAAGTCGAATCTTTCAGTCTTGTGTATGGTCACTTTATTAAAATGGAAATCTCAATCTTCTGATAAGTCCGTTTTGATATTGAAGACAGGCAACAATCAAACTAAAAGGAAAGGATAGTTGTTCATGCTAGTTTTTAGATCATGAGCAGCTGCTGCTTTTGGCTTCTCCCTATGACTTGTTGGTAACTAGTGCATTGTTCTTGTGTCTATCATTTGGGAACAAAGCACAGTCAATGCGAGCAATGTAGGCAACGGAGGATTTGAAAAATGGGGTTCCAAAATGTGCAATAGGGCCTGTTCAAATGAACGATTTACAACACATGAAAAATAAAACGATTTTCTTTGATAAGTGGCTGTCAACAGGACGCCAGGACGCCTATCTAGCTGAAAGCCTGAACCGGACTTAAATAGCTTACCAAAACCGGTACTTGAATAACTGATTGGTGTTTGTTTTCTTTACTAGCTGAGTAGAAAGTGTCTCTATGAGGATCAAGACGCACATTTACCAAGTAACTTGGTGGTAGTTGACCACATGTCACTTGTAGTTCGCACAGTTCCTACCACTCCCACGTTAGAAAAAACACCACAAAGCACCACATCCAAGAACTTTAAGAATTTTAAGAAGGTTTGTACCAACGGTGCCTTGTTATCGTCTGCTTCATCTGTCTGTACGACTATTGCTTCTAGATAGAACGATGTTTGTATAACATAGCGTTAGGTCAGTCTTATAAAAAATGACGCCGCAGGTATTTTTACAGCCCTTTACGAACACTCATCTGGTCAGAGAATAAATGTATAACGTCATGTATATCAGTTGATAAGTGTACCACAGTCATTCCTGAACGAACCGAGAGATCCTGTCAATATTTATCCTAGACTTACCAGCACAGAGAAGTATCACAAAAACACGCATGTTTCAAGGTACTTTTGAATCTAAATGTGTAAACTAAAGAAATTAAAATTCATACTTAAGTTGTATTTGCTGTGTTATTTCTTCGTTCTTCAACTATGTCACCAGGGAGCACTATCTGGTCGTTTTACGTTGTTGTAAAGGCGGCTTCAGTCTAAGATATGTACTCTGAGTTAAAAAATAAAGACACACGTGCACAATTTTACGCGACGTTTTTGTTGCTGTCGTCATTGTTTTTCTAAGCTCCCTATCAGGAGATGGTAGTAAATGTAGTCAACAAAGTAGTAAAACAGATATATTTTGTTTTCCTTCGAAGCAAACCTACCCAGGTTCCTGTATTGGCCTGCCGCGCATTATTGGTGGCAGTGACTTGGCTATATACCAGAGTGCCGGGCGGCTAGATAAGGACGAGTGGTTCTTGGAGGCGAGGGAGGTAAGACCCCAAACTGTAAAGTCGTTTTCCACATAGTCGTATTGATTGATATTGACTAATTTTTTTCTAGGCTGATGTTGAACGTCAAAGGGAAGAACGACTTGCTGAGGAACTGTTCAGGTAAGGAACTTTATGCTTGCATATGGGCCTGCTTAGAGATACAGGCTGGGATGTCCTTGGGGTTTCCTTTTAGGGCCCATGTGGCTGCGAGTTTTGCCAATACCGCACCCTTAGCTGCCCCCCACAGTTTTATTATTCACTCATTTACGCATCATGTTAATGCATTCCTGTTCTTCCTATTCTACTGATATATAGATTTAGTCCAGCAAATCTAAAAGCGGAGGTCACGTAAAATACTTGTCGTTCACATCAAACAACAACCGCTTTATTCAACCGAATAAATGCCTATGATAATCATAGGCATTCAAGATAAAGCCAAGAAATGCATTTGGAAGCAGAAAAACTTCCAAAATCTCAAATACCAAACCAGTGGTTATTGCTTTTCACGCGTGCTCGCAGCTCGGGTGAATCATGAGCAAAATGGCTGCGAAGCAGCTGTCCCTACTAATACTAAGAAAACCGCAAAATTCAGCTTTGCAGTGTTAACATACAAGTACGGTTTTATTGAGCGCTTTCCATTCGACCAAAAATTCCAGTTTACATTTCCGCAAATTTCCTTTGGCGAATGGAACAGCATTTGGCGGAATTATCGGATAAGAAACAACCGGCTTTGCGGAACATTTTCAGACATTTTCAGAAATTTCCTTACCATTTGTCCCCGTTTCGAAATTGTTGGTTTAATGAAAAGCGCCCATAATATTGAGTCGTGAGATTGTCGGCTAAAACCGTCACTACTATAAATTTATAACAATTACAAAGCAACTCAAGTGGAGTTCAGAGCTCAGTTTTTAGTGGAATAGTAACAAGGTAACGTACTGGTCGTAACTCGCCGGCACGATGATTACCTTTATATTTTGTTCAGTTACAATAGGAAATCCAATCCATGTTCTCCAATTCCTTTGCAGATGGGAAGAAAGGCCCACTAAAACGAGGAGGTTAAAGAGATGAGCGCGTCGCAAGTTTATTAACCTCAAAAACATCAATTTTATTCAGTTTTCAACTGGATTAATGTCACTGATCGTCACACACTAGTATTTTTTCTTTTGTTACTGATTAAGCGGTAAATTAGTTACAAATCTCAGTGTAGCATAATTATCGCAACTCACTGAGTTTAGTTATTGTTATATGAAGTAAATTGAATCGCTGTGTGCTAAGTCAGGTTTGAGATATATTTTCTTATCCAATAGAGATAACGGTTACTTTAAGGTAAAGCGTGATGAGGGTTTGACGTCCAAACTTTGAAGTAACTATAGCAAAGTAAAGTGTTAAGATGTTTTGAAGAAAAATTGTCAAGAAGAATAGTCATACCATCTGTGGCAGTCAAGCTACAGGCATTCATGTACCGTAATGATATGATTTAACGCCCTCGGCACTAATTTACTGTCGCTAGCTCAAATAAGGGAGCTTATTGGAAAGGGGGTGCTTATTTAGGGACGATCTGATTTCTTTTTGATAGTACGAATCTGAATATGATAGTTACTTCATAGAAAAACAAATTGATTCAATCATAAACACTCATATTTTTATGCCACCATAATCTCAGAAGCGACGCATGGGAAACGACACCATCCCTGACACCCCTACCGCAGACCTCAAAGGGTTTGGCTTGGTCTGCGCAGAGGCTGAAAAGATCACTGGGGTCCGTGCGAAGTCAAGAAGTAATGTCGTGTTGTGTCAGCCGAGACGATCATAATGAGTTAGCAATAACGTCAGTCTTTCCTCAGTTGTACATGTACTTCAAACTATCTTCGCAAATCAGTTCAAAGTCCCGGACTCTCTTAGTTTTGCCGACTAGACCAAGACATACATCCACAACAACGGGTTTATGTGTTCTTTTGATTTTAGTCAAGAGACGAGATCGCCTCTTGTGTTAGTTCTTTGTTCTTTGTTGCACTTGATGAGAAAATAAAAATGTGTTCCAACAAAAATTTACTGCTGTTTGCCATTAAGAAGAGCCATTTTGTGTTTGAAGGTCAGTACTACGGCTGGTCTCTCCGTTAGATGCGGTTTTAAGCAACATTTTCCTGTGCCATTCTAGGGAAAATGGGTGAAGACTGAATAACAATAATCGTCCAACTGTTTGGTTCAGATACAATGATGACATCTTTAGTTAGTTTGATAATGATGACACTTCCGTTGAATTATCACCATTGAATATGGAGTGACTGGATGATTCCGTTTCTCGATATCACACGAAATCGAAGCAATAGAGCGTTTTCGATACATAAATTCGGCTTGGCAGTGAGGCTTAGAGAACATGAACAAAGGAAATTGAATGACCATGTTTATTCATTTATTGTGTTTGTGTCCTCTAGGCCTTACTATAAAGCTGAATTTTAATATATCGAAAGTGGCTTATTCCGTCTTCACTTTCATTTACTGCAAAAATACTTTCACTGACCTTGACACTAGATGGGAGTCCACTGCCGCTGTCGCTGCCACTACCACTACTGAACTATCTTTCTCCGCAGTTCAAATACCGAGAACGATTTTAAGACAGTTGATCATCGCAGTTATGTACACTACTGAAGCAGCTGTGAAATTAAAGCCTGCAAAAATTCAGGCCTCAACGTACGGGATTCGAACCCATGATCTCTGCGATACCGGTACAGTACTCTATCAACTGAGCTATCAAGCCAACTATGAGCTGGTGACTTTGTGAGCTCGTAGATGTCGGTGTCAGACTATGTGGCAAGGGTCAAATGCCAGGATATCTGAAAAAAGTTGAAGTGCTTTTGTAGTCTTACATAATATTCTTATCGTGGTAATGCAAGACTTGTATTGTACGCAAATTTTCGCGGCGACATCAGGAGAACTTTACAGACGTCATAAAACATTGTTATGGCTTGACAGGCAGTTTGGCTTGACAGTCGTGATTTTAAATGGTTACCTCCTTTGACGGCGTGTGTCCGAATGAAAGACCGTGTCAGGCTCTTAATTTCACCTTTTCTTTTCACCTACCCTAATTACTTGAGGTTAATTGACTCGTCTCAGGCTTTTCTCACAGTTTCTGGATTTATGATGAACATTTTAACAAAGGAGCGTGACCGACATTGTAAATTATTATTACAAGAAAATACATAATACAGTTGTGAATAAATACTGTATATTCAAGTACTAAAACCAAGTTTATTTGTCTTTGTGGTAATCAACAGCTATATCTCCTTTGTAGAAATCAAGAACCTATCCAAAATACTATGAGGGGTGATCACCGCCAAAATTTTATGCAGTTCTAACATTGTGTTTTAGACTTCTAAAGAGCTGTTATGTTATTCTCATTTGGCATTGTAAAGTTCAATTATGTCTTTCTGAACCGGATTGTGTTCTACGTTACCTTCTACATTGCATTATGCAAAATCAAATTATGTTTACTGTTGCAATCGCGCAATTCTGTTCCAGAGTCTTGTATTAGGGTATTTCGTATTGTATTATGCTTTTCTGTGTTGAATTATCGTAAAGTGATTTATGCTAACGTCATATCCTATGTGGCACTCGGTGTGCAAAATTTGGACGACTGGGCACGAGTGGGGAATGGGTCTAGTGTGCCAAAATGTCGCACGAGGAGGGTAATTGTGTGGCTGCCAGAAATCATATTCGCAATGGAGACAGCTGCAGTCAGGAAAAAATCCCTCTGACACCTTGGATCACGTGCAATACCGAATAGATTGCCTGCATGAAATTCTACTCAGGTGTTTTGATATTGGATTTGTTGAGAAAAGTGTTGTTACCGTTGTGAGAGAAACCCTTGTCTGTTTCAAGTTGAACGACAATGATGTGATGTATAAAGCAGGGAAAGTGTTTACTGGTAGTTCTGGCAAACCCAGATATAATATTTCTAGAGAACAACTGGAATTCTTTGTTCAAAAGAGTTTCAGCACAGCTGAAATAGCTCTTCCTATCGGGGTAGGTAAACGAACCGTTGAGAGGCGATCGGAGGAATTCCATTTGTCCATTAGGGCAACATATTCTGATATACCCAATGAAGAATTACCAGTATTTTAAGAACTTAATCAAAGGCCTCTTTGAGGCTACGACTATTTTGCAAGATGAAATACATGCATCAGTATAAGCAGAAAAAGAAAGAAAAAGATGAAAATATTTTGGCTTTGTTGCAAAAATAAATTTCTTTCTTCTGTCCCTCATTTAAACCTCTTAAAATCACGCTTTAATCACTGCCCTAACTCCGCATAATGCATAACGCTCTAGACACATACACGCTTTGCGGACCTATGTGTTAAGTTAGCTCAATGCGTTGATATACTGTATTGGAAAGCTGGGAAAGCGTGAAGGGCGAGAGTTTGAGTCTCGGGGGTTGCAAACACACGAATTAAACGATCTATTAGCCCTCGGCAGTACAAACTTGGGAGGGGGGGTAGGGGCGCGGTTGTAATCCTCCCGGAAAATTTGGTTTATCAATGGTGTGTCCATGATGTGTGTTCACGGCAACCGCAAATTTGATGTAAGGCTATCTACTCAGTGTACAGTGGGGTTATATGCGCCTACCCCCCTCCCCACGCCTAGTACTACGGTGGGGGTATACGAGTTAGCTTGTACGTCCGAGGGTAAACAATGGAAAGATGAACATAATTGGCAAGTTGGCTGTATTAGTTAATAGGTAATCGTCTAAATGCGAGTACAATTAAGGATTTACACTACGAGTTATATTTGAAAATGCTACGCAACATACATTTTCAAAAGTGGACTGAAAGACCGTTACAATTTTTGAAAACAGTATATATGAAATGTAAATATATATGAAATGTAAATAAGGGGTCTGGAAACGAGATTAGGAAACATCTGTTTCTTAACTGTAAAACAATAAAAGCCTAAGCTAATTAGTTAAGTATCAGCTTCTCACTGCTGACGTTTACATTAAGAGCCGGCTTAAGTTCTTGGATGAGCAAAGTTTCTTTAATTTTGCAATAATAATCTGTTTTACCAGAAGCTAGAATATCAAAATGATCCCACTTTATATGGTCCTACCCTATTTATGACCAAAATGGCGGCAAAATGGCTAAAATCGATACCCAATTTATGACCAAAACGGCTGAAAAACCATACCCTTTGGAGCCGCACATACCTATATAGCTCATATAAGGGAGTACACTCCCCCCCCCGGGGGTCATTCTTAGTGACAGCCCTGAAATGTTCCGTTTTCCAAGCCGTCGTTTTGTTTTGCCTGTGTAAAAGTCAAGCACCGCATTACAAATTAAAAATTTTCTCAGGCCGGTGGCCGTATAAAAAGGGGATTTTCCTATAAGAAACGTGTGTCGCCGTTTGGCCGGGAGAAAAAAAAAACGGCCGAAATCCTGAGGTTACTGAAGGCGTGGTGCACGACAAGGGAGGCAGAGGAGACCCTGCATAGAAGCGAGGCGATATTTTATCGCAGGCACAAAAGTTTGGTCAGCCACACGCGTGAGTATGCGCGTACAACAGTGGTGTATAGTGGGGCAATGGCGACGGAGTCAAACGCTAATGATATCGCCGATTTTGATATAGATGAAGTTATAGATTGGGACAAGCACGATATTCCTTCAAAGGTCTGTTAGGTGTACTCTTAGGTAGCCTTTTCGCCACGGAAATGAATGATTCCCCAAGAAATAAATCGGTAACACTCGATCGAAGTTGAGAGCACCCGAGACCTTGTGGAAATATGTAGTAAGCGTACATCCAAGCCCTTGAGGAATCCTGTAAAGTGGCTGTCGTATTGCCAGAAAGTCCCGTGGAAAATCTTAACGATGTGATAGTTATCATGGGATTTTTTGTAATTGGCGTTCTGTGTTTTTTCTTTTGAATATTCAAGCTGATGGGCTTATGGGTTCCTTGCTCTTGAGCGTGTGGTTGTGTATGACATTTAAAAGATTAAGCTTACAAGCTTAAGCACAATGGTTCGAAATAAGGAAGAAGACATAAGACCGGTTGAAATCGCCTCGTTATTAGCAAAATCTTGATCTGAATCGAGAACATCCAAATGAACTTTTGAAATTTTGTTAACGTGCCCAGTTCAAGATGGAGGCTGACCTAGCGAATGTTCCACAGGCAACGGCACGGACAGCTGGTGTAGTTGATGAAGTTGTAAAGGCTTCAATACAACGACTACTTGAACAGTGAACTTGCAGGTACTTTCATCGAAGGAGAGCCGAAATTATGCCATTAAAAACACGTGAACGAAGGCATTGATGGGGTGATCACATTGCTCAGAGCTCGAAAATATGCATGGAGTTTTTCAAATTAAGAACGTGCGATGAATTATTCAGAGCCACATCTACGGTTTAAGCGTTATAATAACTCGCTGAATTTATCAAATTATTAAATTGAATTTTCTGATGATTTTCGATTCGTAGTTGGTTATACTTGTATTTTTGCTCACTAATCACATATCATAGGCTATTATGTTTTAAAATGAAAATGAAATTTAGGGAGTTTCTTTGTGTCATCAGATGAATAAAGCTTAGTGCATAGCTTATTTTTGGGTTTCATGGCCAATTAATCTTTCTTTTAAGCAATCTTCTTGGTGTTTAGTTTTGTTACTTGATACAAATATTACCTTGGCAATCTCTTTGTTGACCTTGTGGAATGTAAATAACGTTGAAAAGTCAATGTAAACTCATGCAACGGGAGAGTTTGTGTAATTTTTTCAAAATGTACATAAGTTTCAAGACAGCTAGTTCTTTTTTCGTCATAAAGTATAGAGCCAACAAAGTGACAGATCTTATTGTAGAATGGGGCAAGGAAGGTTTGAGATCCTGTTGCATAAATGATATATCAACTCAAACTGTACAAACTCGTACATGAAACCACTAAATTGGTTAATATTTGTTACAGTTATCAATAGTTCAACTGCCAATACCTCAATTTCCTCATGGAAACCAGAGGAGTTTTGTGCACTTTCATTTTTAGACGCTACAAGAAACCAGGATAAGCTGTGACCTGGTGGGCCACTTGGCTCATGCAGATTTTACCTTTTAATGGGAAAAAATGCATTGTATGTTTTAACCTCTCACATTAACCCTTTGTCATTAGGATATTGAGTTTGAGCAACTTCAGAGTCTGAATGTAGCAGCTTCCAATGTGGCATCAACAGCCACTACACAATCAGTAACAAATCCTCAGAACAGTGGGGGAAGAGATGGACTGGTGCTAGAAAGGGGTCTGCATCACAGGGATGCTGGCGCAGCTATAGTTAGCTTACCACAAGTAAGTCCCACTCCAGTTCAGTATACAGAGACACATGAAAGTTCAATTTAGTTTTTAAGTAATTGTTTTGGTAGGGAAAAATACTTCTTTGAATGGATGAGTGTGTGAGTGAGTGAGTGAGTCAGTGAAAGATGTGTCACATTGATCAGACCTTATTACAAAAAGTGTGCCAATTGATAAAATCCACATTTTAATGTGCTTTTCCTCATAGTACATTTCTGAAATAAACAACTTTCTCTGAGTTTCTACCAAATTAAAGAAACACTGATGAAAGCTTGGAAGAACTTGAAAATGATGTGGAAACACTCACCTGTAGCCTTTCCATAATTAGATTATGAGCTCAAGATTTCTATTGCGTGAGAGTTGAAACACAAGTTCAAGTCAAATGTCACGCATTGAAATCAAATGTGAATAATCTAATTGTTTTATAGATTAGTCTTATAAAACGTTATCTAAATCCTCTTCACAAACACTTCCGAAACATAGAGAAGTGGCCATTTTGTTAACAAGGGCACACTGCTAGGCTACTCACTATCTATCCACAATAGATAGTAGCATAGCCAATCAGAATGGTATTTATGATAGAATGCAGTAGATTTATACTAAAACTCTATAGATTGATAAACTGTATTGTTCCATACATAATGGTAATGTAGATACCAGTTAATAGATTGATTGTTATTAAAAAATTTTCCATAATTTTACCATAATTGATCATTACCAACTGCCATATACAGGTAGATGATTATTGATTTTCGTTGATTGTCATCCATTTTGATCAATTGTTTCCCTCTTATGCTGATTATTATTGCACCAAGTTAACTGTGCAGTCGAACATCTCTGAGACGGAGACTGAAGGGACAGAGCAAAGCGTCCGTATTAGAGAGGTGCCTCTTTTATAGAGGTCCTGAATATTATGTCACTTTAAAGGCTCCATTGATAGTATTAAGTGTTCTTTAAGTCAAAACTGGCCCTTGAACAAGTCTTTGAGGTGAATTGAAATTGTTTAATGGACATTAAAAAATCATTACTGCAATACAAGCTGTACAATTCCAAAAACATATGGCAAACTATAATACAGTTTCCGAATAGTAACATGCTAGAACAGTAACAAGTGTAGTGAACACTAATTAATCGGGGCAAAGGATTAGGCATGGAGATCCCATGTGAATGTATTTTCACTGGACTGTACAAACTCATTGAGCGTTAGGAGAAGTGCTTGGATCTTACAGAAAACCCAGCTATCTGTAAAGATAGAGTGAAAATGTCGAGAAGAAAAGAGGGAGAAAAAGGAAAGCAACAACTGAAGAGTCTTCAAAGAATATGAAATCTTGATGACAAATGGCAATGGCTATATTCACTGATTGAAAGCAAATGATACTGTTATCGTATGAACAATGAGACAATTGTTTACACTTTGATATGTAATGACAAACAGGAAATTGTGTTGAATAAGAACCATCATCATTGGAGTGGCGTAATAAAGAGGTTAAGTTTGTATTAATTTTCTATCTGGGGCTGAGATTTCGTGTCCATTGTCCATATTGTAGAGAGTCCGTATTATAGAGGTTATATTTACAAAGAATGTATGGGTGTTTTCCTGGGACCAAGTGAACTGTCTTTATTAGAGAGGTGTCCGTAAGGAGAGGTTTGACTTGTATGTATATTCTCCAGTTGTAATTATATTATGTCTGATGTGATGCAGTTGATGAAACAAAGTTATTTAAAAGTGGCACCAGCTTTATCCTAGCACAGGGAACATTCAATCACATTCAAATTTACAATATTATGAGTATTAATTTTGTTGTTTTCATGTTTAAAGAATCCTCGATCATCTGCCATAAACCCTGTATTTCCTGGAGACACAAGCTCCTTGTTGACTGATATACGGCAGGAGTATCTTCATGCACAGAACCTTTCTGCACGTTCTAGGACGCCACCAACCCCTACTTTTCCTTCAGAGAACTTTGATTTGCCTCCAATCACCCCACCTGGATCACTACAGACACATTCAACCTTTCCTGTGGGACAACAGCCACTAAGAATGGCTTTACTCTCAACCCTCAATAGGCCTGCAACTGTCCAACCACAGCTACCCACTTTTGTGCAACCAAACCTTCCTCCACCAATAAACAATGTCAGTATGAATCAACAACTGGTGGGTGAGTCAATAGGGGAAGGCTCTAACATTGAACAACTCATTGATGAAATTGTTGAACGGGATATGCCACAAGGGGTCAGTGAACCAATTGTTTTTGCCCCTCAAGGTTCTCAACAGCAAAATCCATCTTCAGATCATTTACAAATTGCATCAAACACTTTACAGAAAGGGATTTCCCCAGTGTCTGTTTGCACAACAAGCCCAGAACTGTTACCTGTTGTACAGACATCAAGTACCTCCGGAAAATCAACATTGCCTCTAAGAGTGGTGCCAGGAGGAAGTCCTCTGAATGCTGCTAGTAGTCCTGGGAGTCCATTGGCATCATCAAGAAGTCCAAGTCCCAAAGTAAAGCAAGCAAACCATGCTGGAAAAGTATCTGCACCAGTTAGATCAGTGAGCCAAGCTGTAAGACTTGCACCTCCTGCTATCCAGCCTAGCTCTCCATTGCAGACTGTAGGAGGATTATCTGCTTCCCAATCAGCTGTGATAGCTGCTAGGCCTTATTCATCTCACAGCAATCAGGTTCTGACTACTTCACAAATGTTGCAAATGGCAGTTCCATCTGCAGTGGCATCTTCAAAGAGTCAAACTGGATCATCCCTTTCGCACATAGGGATAAACTCTCCAAACTTAACTTCAAGTAATGTACCAGCTAAAAATAATGTGGATGGGGGAAATGTAAATCTGCAGGGTTCTAGGGTAATACTGTCTTCTTCTGCAGTTCAGTCAAGTGCCTCACAGGTGCAAGGACATAATATTGCCACACACAAGGTTGGAGTTTCTGTCACAAATTCCAATAAAACGCCTCCTCAGAAATCTCTTCAAGGGACAAGTTTAGGTGCAGCTACTACTGTCCAGTCCAGTGGTACACAAAATCAAACTAATCCATTACAAGCTTTGGCCTCCAACCCTGAACTCTTAGGTCAACTTGTAAAAGCCATTGGACAGCCAAAGCAGCAGGTATCTTCTGGGCAAGCTGTAACCACAAAGGCTGGTATACAGACTGGACAACCACTTATTTGTTATGTAGTTCCGCAGAATTCTGCATCTGGACCACAGGGTTCACAAGTAAAATCTTCCATTTCCTTGACAGCATCAAATCAGCCAGTGAAGATGATTCTTGTAAATGCTAATTCATCTCTTAAATCACCTATGTCGCTCAAATCACAACCAACCAAAATGACATTAATGAAGCCTACTACCATTGGGTTAAATTCAAAGTCTACATTATCTTCCCTTCAGTCAGCAGAGTCTAAAGATGAACTGGAAGAAGCCTTAAATCCAAGCTTTAAAAATATGTCTTCATTTGTGGAATCAGGCAAAATGGCTGTTAGTGGAGTTAAAAGTGAATTTATCATGGCACAAAGCAATGTTGCACCCTGTGTACAAATGGGTATGGGTCAGGCAGTAACGTCAATGCAACGGACACCATCACCTGGACTACTCGTGAACAATCCAAATAATAAACAGAACTCAGTAACTTTGGGATCTGCCCAGTCAAACACTGTACCTTTATTGCAGACCCCTTTGTCATCCAGTAGCAATGTTGTTCAAATAACATTTGTCAATGAGGCAACAGCAATCAGTCAAGTGGTTGCTGCCTCACCTTCATCAACTTTGTCATCTTTGTCTGGTGGAGGCCACATATCTGCAGCCAGCACACAGTCATCTTTGACAAGCTCAGCAGAAAACCTGCTGCTATCACCACACCCAATGTCAGGTCCTACCGCTGAGGAGGCGACTTCTGCTAGTCAGCCCGACAGTGATGATGAGGATGATGAGGATGATAGTACTCCTTTATCCCAGGTGGCTGAAAACTTAAAGAAGGAGGCAGGCACAGATGATGTCAAGAAGAAGAAGAAGAAAAAGAAAGATAAAGGAACTAAAAGAAAGAAGAGAGAAAAGGAGAAACAAGAACTAAATAAGTAAGTGTGTAACCTATTATCCTATGTGCATACCAGAGGGGGAGGCAGTGTGGCCAAGTGGTTGGGGCGCAAGACTTGAAATCTGGAGGTGGCGGGTTTGAGTTCTTCTCTGATCATTAAGCTGGAATTGTTCCTCGTTAGACCCTGGTTCAAGTCCTTGGTTATGCTTGTAAATAGCCAACTGATCTGCCTCCTGTCAGTTGGGATTTTTAAGCCTATTATGTTTAGCTGATATATTTGTCTCTTTCTTTTCTTTCAAGTGGCATGCCTGTGAACTAGCTAGGTGTAGCTAAGCACATTGACTACTATAAATAACAACATTTGAACATATTTGAATGTGTGCACCAGTGATTCACTGTGTACATTTTTTCTTCAAGACACGACATTTGGAAGATGCTTGATCTTGTCTTCTATCATGATCCTAATTCAGTATTAACTTAGTCAACATTAAATTGAATTGATCAGTAAGTAAAACTTTGTAGCAAAATTTCACAGAGAACTGATGGTTGCATACTCCTTTAGATGGAAAGGAATGCAATTAGGAATCTATTATGTGGGAACAAGTAAGGTTACAATGAAACTTACACATATTATATTGTAGTGTTACCTACATGGAATTAAAATTAAAAGTTAGTGTGGCATGTGATAGGTAGGGCTTTTATTAACATTTTTTACAGGCAGCAAGACTTCTTTATAAGAGAATCAAATCAGGCAGGCAAAATAAGCTTAAAGCTGGTTTTCACTGGCAATGGAATCGTAGTCGGGGTTGTAGTTGGAGGTATAAGAGCGCTTATTACCCAGTGAAAATTGAAAATTGGAGTCGTAAGCGGAGTCATAAGCTTGATGGAATTGGAGTCGAAAGAATTAGGACGTTTTCATTTCATCTGATTCCTTTTATGACTCCATTGCTAATAATCCAGGGAAAACTAGATTGTCAGAGCCAGAAGCAGAAGCAGAAGAACCAGCAAATCACAAGGCCCAGAATCGAACATTGTGATTGGTTTATTCTTCCACTTCTGTCGTAAGCAGAATCGGTGTTTTGCTTCCGACTCCGTTGGTTTGATTTTCACTAGATCTTTGACTCTGACTCTGACTCCATTGCTAGTTTAAACCATCCTTTAATGAAAGCCCTGCATAGATGCACAAGTTTGAACTTCTCAGCACACATGCTGTTCTTCATACATATACGTTATTTATTTATGTAGGTATTTGATAGATTCCCATCTATAATAACTGGTTCTTTATTTTAGGCCTCTTACAGCTTATGAGCTCTTCTTCAGGGAAACACAAGGAACCATACGGTCAAAGAACCCTGCAGTAAGTAGTCTTCGTCGCAGCTGTTATTAGGGTTGTCATGCCATGCTTGAAGCGTTGCATGATGAACCTAATAACGGCTGCAAAAGAGACCAGCACTAAGTACACCAAGTATACGTCTCACAATCCTTATGACTAACAAACAAATGTCAATGTCAAATGAATTAAGAAATATTGTAATAATTTTTCTAGTTAAAACTGAAATCATCGTTACAGTGGTAACTGTGTCATTTGGTTTTTTCGGTGAACAGCACAATAATGAAGATTATGTTTTAGTGCTGCCCATACTCCCAATTTCTACTTGCTCTAATTCACTTACAGTTTGTCTAGTCCAGTTTTATATAATGGTACATGTATGTGACCAGATCATGAATACGCAGTTACTGCAAATAGTTGTCGTGGACTACATTATGTTGCGTACAGCATTTAGCTCTTAATCAGTGTTGTGTAGGTTTATAATGTCTAATTTGTTGATGATATTTCCCAGGCACAGTTTGAAGACATCAAAAAAATTGTTGACCAGCTTTGGGAAAATTTGAATGAAAATCAAAAAAAGGTATTATGGCATCTCATATCTATATACATGTAGATAATATTACAAGCTGCTATGAAATGCAGATTTCAGATGACATGTTCTTGTAACACTTGTCAGCTAAAGACTGAGTTTATTGGTTGATAGAACAAAGAATTTTCTTTACATTCTCCTGAATAGAATTCACGCCAAGTGCTTACAATCCTTACCCACCCCCCCTTCCCCTCCCAATCATGTCACTTAATGTGCTATTCTTTTGCAGCCAGCTCAGGGCGATGAATTCCCACATAGACTCTGTGATTCCCTACCTCCTGTGATATTATTTTACCAGTAAGCCTGCAGCCAACCTGTGGTAATATAAAACAGCAGTCACGTGGTAGGGGGTCACAGAGTCTATGTGGGAATTCATCACCCGCACTGATAGGCCACTTGGCTTGTATGCAGACTTTTTTCCTTTTTCTGCCTGCTTGAGAAAAAGCTGTTTCTTGTTTCAAAATGTCAAATGTCAAAATCTCTGTATTTTTGGTATTGAGTTACTGATGCAAGTTTCACAAAGCCACGCTGATCTGTAGAGTGTGTTGTGTTCTGTTGTGATCATTCATGTCTGCTGTGTGTGAAGAGGCCTAGGTATGAGTTCAGCATTGTAGTGTTTGCAGGATGTGTAGGTAGTGGTTTTCCCTGTAAGTCGGTGTAAGAGATGACAACAGGAGACAAATGTTAACTACCAGTATTCACTCTTTTCACTCCTATATTGTCTCTCGTCCTGCCCAACAATATTGTATTCCTATGGTTGAAGTGTGAATTAGATGCAGCCTTTGTTTTCATTGTATTTACAATTTATACTATATTTTTAGAGTTTGCAAGAGAAAGCTTTTCTGGATTACCAAAAATTTCAGGAAGAACACAGAGCTAAAAAGGTTTTACAAGAGGTATAAAGTATTCATGTATGAAACACAATGACTATCCAACTTGGACATCTGTTTTGCAGACCTTAAAATCCTGAATGTTTCTTAAGTTTAGAATCCTGAACATTTATGTTTTTCTAATCTAGAGATGTCTTAAAAGTTAAAATGTAAGCAGATGAAGATGTTTACATATGGCACAGTACACTACCAAATTCCCAAAACAAAGAACAAACAAAGGAACAACCATCATAACTGGAAAACACATTACAGGGGATCTAGTAACAAGTTGGTTCTATTGTATATTGGCTCACGCTCATCGTTTATGTCTTACCACCACATTACTTCAGCATATGTTCATGTGTGTGTTTCCCCTTTAGGATGAACCTGGAGCAAAACTGAGGAAAGTCGATAAAACTGATGTTACTATCGTAACCAGTACTGCCACACTGGAAGTTAACGAGGATTCTACTGTACCTGTAGCTTCTGGCAGTAAGCCCCTAGGGCATGCTCAAAATCAAGCTCCTATGGCTGGGAAACCAGTGGCCACTGTACCTCCAATGGCAGCTAGCAAGACAACCACGAGTACAGTTTCTCAACCAGCAGTTCCAACCAAGCCTAAGGTCAGTATGGAGGTGTGTCTCCAATCTAAAAAGCCCATCCAGATTACAAACAATTATTGGATGAGGCAAGGGTTATCAGCCATTGGCTTCAGCTGATAACCCCTATCTTGACCTTGATTATTCTGGATATCACAAGAACCGAATCTAATAATTGTTTTATTTGGTAAGTTTTTGCTTCTTAACTGATGGCAAGCAACAGAAAGCAAGCAAACTGGAAATGATTACCCTTAGAAATCATGCACCATGGTGATACATGACACGATTACCCGTGACCTTGAGTGTGCTTGACATGATTATGGTATAATCTGAAGTTATGACGTCACAGGCGCTTATTTCAAAAATTCACTGTACACTTTCGGCCAATCAGAAAAGAGATAGTGAGTTCAATGTATAATAAAATCAAATATGCCATACATTTGCATCAAATCAAAGGTTCTATCAGAGTATAAACCTTTCTGACCAATAATTATGTTATGATGAAAAACTACCCAAATAATAGTTAATTAATTCAAGGTTGCACTGTACATGTAAGTAGTTTAAGTAGTTTAAAAAAGGGTATTTTAATTTGTTATGGTTTTGTTGCTGTTTTTTTTCCATTTTTTTTTCTTGTTTAACTGTATACAGAAGAGCAAAGTGACGGTCAACCCAATAAGCCAGCGTATTTGTCTGTGTGATGGCTGTAACAATCCAGCACGGACAACAAAGGAGCGTGGCACTCAGTACTGCAGCAATGAGTGTATTGTCAAACACTGCAGGTATAATCATTATCACAGTTACATTTTAACTGATACAACTGTTTTCAGAACATTTGACTCCTAGAAAAGCAAAAAAGAATGGGTGACAATACAGGTGTAATTTATTGATATTGTTCGTTAACCATTGACTGATTGTAATCACTGCATTTTAGTATGACAGAAGGAAACAGGTCAAAATTATAATTGTGTATGCATTCATCCTTGCTGTAATGCTGTGATCCTGAACCAAGCAATGATGAAATATCAGTATCCCTATAATACCAATTGCCAATGTTATGTATACTGTTTGTGCTTTTGTGGGACAAAGTATGTTGAGACAACTGTACATGTAATATGTTGTTGAACCATACAGTGTATACAACGTTTCTTTCTTGAGGTACTTACTTATGTCAAGTGTGTACTTTGAAGTTACTTAGACTAGTATAATTTGGTTCAATTCAGGTGACTTAGCAGCTGCTTATTCTTTATTAAGTGTTTAATTAACTCCAGTCCACATACAAGATCTGGATTTCTTGTAGTCAGACCTTAATAGCTCTTTCCCCAAATACTGAACAAATGAATTCACTAAATGAAAATTTGATTATCATTATCTTTTTTACTTCCAGTCTTCAAAGAAAGAGCTCAAATATACACAAACAAGGCCCAATCCAGATCTACAATCGTGGACAAAAGTAGTCAAGACACTGCATGAAAAAAAATACCTTCCTCTGATTGAGGATAATTTGTCCTCTCCACACTACTCATATTTTACCTGCCCCCCCCTGTGCAATGTTGTTACCATATTAAAACATATACAAAGCCTGTTTCAACATTGATTAGGGGGTGGGACACCTATTGACAAAAAAGCTGTTTTTCTTTTCTGGCGAAATTCATGTACCAATTTCTGTTAAAAGGTGTTCCATTGTCAAAAATGTCTCAACCCTTTTGTCCCTGATGGTTAATTAAATAAGATTAGTAGAGGATGGACTACGACAAGCACCCCAATTCAATCACTTTTTATTTTGCATCCTCTGATGAGTTCTGTTCTTCTTTTTAGAATGGCTTTTACAATGTGGGTGGAACAGAGAAATGTCAAATCAGAAGCCAGTTGATGCAATGGCTAAAGTTTGAAGGAGTGATGCACTGTTCTTCTTAAGACATCTGTACAATTTAGCATTCAATTTAATCAACTGCATTATTTATTAAACATAACTACCTTTGGTAAACATGACAACAATGTTCATCACTCAACAATCCATGCAGCTGTTTTTGAGCTTTCAGTACTGTCACTCTACTCACTGTTTGGTAAAGCATTGCAACACTCAGCTTACTGGTATTCAAAATAAGTGTTTGCATTGCTTTGTGAGACTGGTAATGATGATGATGGTGAGAAGAATGTTAAACATAATATAGCAAGATGATCGTGGCAACTTCATTCAAGTTGTGTATATGTGGAAGTTTGTGTTATCGGCAGTTAAATTATTTGAACGAGTGGTGTTATATGATTCTTTATTACTGGTATCTTACACATTGTCAGTTTTGACATGTAATTACCTTTGGGTACATTTAACTTATACCTGCCTACTCTTATGCCAAAGGTTTGAATCTCATGTCTGTAGGTTCAGAACTTCAAGATGGTGCCTCTGGACATTGTCTATTTTTGTGTGGATAGCTAAAAAAGGGTGAACAGCCTTACTGACACACCCCTCTTATTAGTACTATAGATAGTATAGAATAAAATTGGTTGTCATAGAGGAGTGTCTGAACTTTATGGTAACACTCTGAATTTCAGCCATCTCTTCTCCCTTTATACCCACGAGAGAAGAGAATGCTGAAATTCAGACTACACTTGATGTTTTTAACAAGAGTTTGCAGTCCATATAAAAATATTATGGGGAATAATTATATTTGTCTTAATAGGATGCAAAGAAAATTAAGTTTTGTCCTTTTCTTTCTTGTAAGCTGTAAATAACAAGGATCTGTTAGCCTGAACTTGAGTCCTTCTCTAAATTTATAAAGGTGAATAATGGTAAATGCATGTAAATGTAGTATTATTTGTTATCTCAAGAGGTAATGGTTTGAATAAGACGTTGAGAATTTGGGAAAACTTCTGACTGTCAGGCATTTAGTCAATTTAAGACCAATCCAACTGCCAGGTGCATAATCATTGTTTATCAGTTGCTAACAATAGATTCCTAAACAAACTTCACTATTAAGAAACCTTTGAACAGACTGTATTCTTGTTTCAACTTTGAAGGGATCAGACTCCTTCAAAGAGTTTCTCTGCAAGTAATGTCTGAGCAACTTTGTCTTTGACCTGTGTGCATTACTTTTCAAAATGTTTGAATCAATTTCAATACACTTTATGCATTACCATACAAAAAGTTTATGAATAACAGTCAAAATCAAATTTAGCAAGCTATTTACCAAGTAGATGGTTTCACGTTATACTATAAAATATAATTTTGACAATCTCTTGGCCTCACCATGGGGCTTTGCATGCACCAGCTGTCCCACACTGGGGCATTTGCCACCACATCAAAACAAAATGTCTAATGCTAACGTGGGGGCAGGGGACATGGGTGGGTTTGGAATTGATAGAGCCAAAGAACCCAAAATTACCACATTTCATTCTTACAAGCCTCCCTTCACAGTTAAGCAATGAAATGTTTCAAGACATACCATCGTTGTAAGATATTTCAATGAATGATGTGAACTATACTTTGTGACTTTTTTAACTTTGCAGTGAGGTTTTTTGTTTATATTGATGGCCTTCTCTTTTGAGTTTAAGGACGTTTGCGTGAAAATTTTCTACTTGATATATTTTTTTTAAACTTCTACTGTGGAGAGATAATGACTTACTTGTTTCAGAAATGAAAGAAAAATTGGGGGTCACCAGCTTCATTTCAGAGATATGGCACGTGGAAAACTAGTCTGATTTTGATAAATTGGTGTGCGTAATTCAGCATGGTCTCCAGGATCTTTAGGTTAAAATATCAAAGATAAGTCAACAGAGGCAAACTATCCTAATA
>OMLO01000626.1_pt1 | contig 24076 bp, 9 predicted proteins | sample 1674811 | NCBI WGS metagenome assembly OMLO01 (sample SAMN06265003, study PRJEB25207) | coral metagenome | isolation source: Coral host | place: Mexico:La Bocana,Puerto Morelos, Mexico | collected 2008-11-13
CTCGATGCATGACGTGGCGTGTGAATTTCGTGCGCAGTAAGGATGCGCAGAAACAATTAGCGCGAACGTCCTTAAATACCTTTAATTAAGATTCAAATTCCGTTAAAAATGAAACTTTGAATTTTTACAGAATTTTATTTTAGGTTAAGTCCCGCCTTAAACTTGCCGAGCCGCACTATTACCCGTTTTCTCAGTTTTTTTTTACTGGAAAAAGACAAATCACTTAAAAATCGGACAAGTCATTCGACGAATAAAACAAAAGTTAGTATGTAACCTATACGCCGGGTAAGATCGGATAAGTTGGTGGTTATAAATTAAGTAAAGACCGGACAAACAGGCCATCTTGAGCGCAAGGGGCCTGGCACTAAAACAGACATCGTTATCGTACCTCAAGCTTTATGTGTTGCAGTCCCAGTTACGGAATTAACTTTCCAAAAGGTGGACCTCGACTTGATCTTGTCTTCCTAGGTGGCCAAATCTGTGGACACAAAAAGGCAAACTTCCTTACTCTTGTAATTTGTGGTTAGTGGATAGTGTTGAACACTTGCGCCTGGCTAGACTTGCCAAAGTCCGGAGACCTTTGCTTAATTTTCTTCTAATTTACCTCTCTTGAGCGAAGTGAGAGGACAATCTTCGAGCGAAAAAGTCGCCAGAATGGCCACAGCTAGACAGGAATTACTCAAGAACTTTTAAAAAGTGTAGCGCCTGACGAGATGATTCAATTACGGCGAGAAACGCGTCCAGACAAACACGAACAAGCTACGATGAGTAATCAGTGAGAGAAAAAAAACAGTTCATCCTTCCGTTAGTTTAAGTAGACAATCCCTAAACATATCTTAAATACTTAAAATGTTTAAGCTGGGTAAGTCTTACTATCTCAAAATATTTTTTTTCGTTCCAGCGTTCCAAACAAAACAAATCTTGGTGGTGCCTGGTGCCTGGTGCGGTTAAATTTGAGGTTTTCATTTTATTTCTGCCTTTCTTTCTTCTTTTTTTGCGTGTGTTTCTCCTATCTACTCAGCTTGTTTAGGTTCCTTAAAAATCTGAGAGGTTTTTTCCGGTCTAATTAAGTTAAACGTTTTTATGCTGTTTTTGATCGCATTCTTTTTGATCGGCTTGGTGTTTATAGTACTTCACTTAAAACACTTATCTCAACCCGTTCGACTTTTCGCTCAAGTGCGTCGCGATTTGGTTACAAGCGACTAATCTGTTGCGTTTTATCCTGTACCATGACGCCCGTTTTCACTCTCCCAGCTTGCCTGCTTGTGAAGTACTACTTCACGACGCATTTGCACAAGTTTTTAACATCGAGTGTGACCATCAATTCAGTGCGCCATTTCTCTGAATGTGAATATTAGCAAAGTTGAATTTCTCCTATCTTGGATTTTCTAAGATTTCAAAAATTCAGGTCCTCAAAAATTTATTTCCAAATGATTATATGGTCGTTTGCTTTCTGTAGAAATCAGTACTACGACTAACTAAAAATCATAAGTCTAAAAAATACATCAAATGTCCAAAATACAGAATAAATAAAAGCTAAAAACTAAGACTTGAAAACTGTTTAAAACTTGAACTAGGATTAGAAATACTACGACTAACTAAAAATCATAAGTCTAAAAAATACATCAAATGTCCAAAATACAGAAGAAATAAAAGCTAAAAACTAAGACTTAAAAACTGAAGATTTAAAACTTGAACTGATTAGAAATACTACGACTAACTAAGGTTGAAAATGTTTAAATAAAAACTGTTTCAGTTTGTGTATAAAAAATCTTTTTGGTATGAGTCTCTTAAGTCAGGCCTACAATCGGTTATTGCTTTAAATTTTGTTTTGTTCCTGCCCCATTCCGTTCTTGGCTTACTAATTTTTGGTCAGTGTGACCACTTCGGGTATTTGAACCGTGTTGTTTGCTCATGATAGATCTGAAGACATTGAAATGTTCTGGGATAAACTTAAATTTTGCATTATTTGGTTTTTGCTCTATAAATACATTGAAGTCAAGTGTAGAAGTGAAAATAATCTGACTCTTTTTTCGCTTCATGAGCACTTCGAAGGCCTGTTGAGTGTTGGCATACGCAAGAGAAATATTGATAGTCAGTGTTATGCTGTATGGTGATCATGATCGTGCTTGTCAGCAGACCTCTGGATTTTGAGCTCTAGATATACAAAAAAATAAGCTTATTGATGAAAAAAATTAGCCCCCGTTGGGCTGAAATTTTTTTCAGAATTCAAAGAAATTCATGTTACCGGAAGAAGAGAATGAAATGTTAAACAAAATAAAGCAAAACAAAACGACATATTTCCCACCAAACGTCAGCAGCGTCCAGCCGCGCAGATGTCGCGGCAAGTTTCAATCCCATCGGCCTTTTCGCAACTAAATACAGGTGAAATGGCTTAATGAGCGTCTTTCAAGAAATAAAACAGAAATTCTAGTGGAAAGTTCAAAGAAAAATCCAGTAGGTGGCAGAAAGAGAAGGCAAAAGATAAAAGGTAAGATAAAAATGTTTAAAACGACCGCAATCTTCGTACGGGGTCTCGCTGAACACAAAGAACGTAACTCGCTCTATCAGTTGTTAGCGGAAGAGAAGGTTTGTTTGCTTGCCAAACTTTGCATAAATCGGAAAAGCAAACCAGATTTGAAGGAAAAGATGAAAATGGCTTATTTAGTTACCTCAAGAAACAATTGCATTGATGTGATGATGCTTTTTCCTCCATTCTGTGTTCGACAATTAATATCCCGGCTTGTTTCTAAACCTTTCATTCCGGCAAATCTCTCGGCAAATTGATGCCGGCTCAGATACGACTTGTTTTCTTATGATCGATGAACACAGTTTGTCCTGGATTAATTTCGATGCCAAATACACCAAGTGTTTCATTTTCATTCTTCTTCAGCGGATTAGTTTAAAGTCAGAACACACAGTAGTTAGTGCCAAGATTCAAATTTCTGTTTTACGACCATTCTGGCATTAAAAATTCGTAAAATGTGGCTCAAGGCCATAAGATGTCCAAATATTATTCGAGTTGTAAACATCTGCTTGCCTACGGGAATTGCTCTTTGAGTAATGGCTGAAAAATCACCCATAAAAGAAGTACAATTACAGTGTTGCTTGAATAATTGTCACTAGATCTGGCAGTCTTAAAACAAAAAGAAAGAAATTAGAACCTTAAAAGGTGCGTTTGTGGTCAGAGATGAAATAGCTTTCAGACGTTTTTTGATGAACGATTTATGCTCAAGTACGGGCAATGTGTTTCTTGTTTTAGCTATTCGATTAATATTTACGCCTCATGGTTTTCCTTTCGTTGTCCAGAATGTTTATAAATTGTGGGTTAGCGTCTCCAGACATGAAATTGGCATAGAACTTTTAATAAGCATGTGAAGGGATGTTGATCGTAGCGACGTTCAGTTTAAAACTTTTTTCAGTCAGTTCCTATGATCTGGGTGTTCTTCAGTAGAAATTAAAAGATGAGTTGTTAAATAAAAAAATGTACATATATGTGCCAAAAACTATAATTTCACCTTTTCCCATCCCGCTGAATTTATCCCTGACCGAGTTCAAGTTGGTTTGAAAGAATAAGCATCTCGGCAACAACGACTCACACTAGGGGGTGGGGCTGGGAGGGGTGGAAGACTTCCGTCCCAGTCTCCCTCTAAATAGCGGTCCTCTTTATGCACGAGACTACCGTTTGGTGAGGCTAGCAGACAGGCTTCCTTTCATGGGAAGAAAAACGTACACTGAAGATAAAACTGTATATCCCTCTTAATCTCTCTAAATCATTGTTCCTTTATCATCTATTTAACAAATAGAGATACCTTAGCCGTGAATTACACTGTGATACGAACAGGACGGGCATTTGAGAACACGAGAGAAATATGGAAAACAAGAGCCGCAGGCGAGTGTTTTATAATTTTCGTGTGTTCTCAAATGTCCAGAGTGTTTCATCACAGTGTAGTGTTTTATCACAGGCTTAGGCTTCTTGATTTTCTTTATGATATAGAACTAATGTGGCGTAAAACAATAAAACGCGCTTTTACTATGTTTTATACTCTGATAAAACATAGGTTTTCCACCTATCAGAACGCGCGCAGGGACCTATCTATATTATAATATTCCTTGGCATAAATAGTATCGACCAATATTTTGTAATAACTTACCCTTTTTACGGTTTCCTTGAAACATAAATAATTTTACACGCTGCCGAAAAGGATGACTAATATTTAGTGAAATAATTTAGGTCCTTCGTAATGATTCCAAAAAAAACTTTCGACGGTTTGTTATTGGACCTGGCTTAGCAGATTTTTCCGCAACAAGAAATAAATTGTATTGCTATTCTAAGAAAACAATTTTGTCAAGCATTTTCTTCCTTTTTTAGTATTGAACTTCCAATTTTCTTGCGCATTTGTATTTGCCAAGGGAATTTGTTTTCGTTAATTCCGTTCATAGTTTCTTCAGTTCAACTCTAGTGGCTATGGAATCACATGATGTCAACGGCAGTGATACACATCGTCATCGCAATCTGTTAAGTTCTGAGGTTGATTTAAGCCGAGAGCTGACAAAATATTCCTAGTATTCCTAATTCCGTTGAAGCAATGCACGATAAAGCCACCAAATTTTTCAGAGTCTAAGGTCCCGACACACCACATGTACAGCGTTTTGGATTGAAAACGCACACTTTTTGACGCGTTTTCAGCTATAGTCCACACTTAAACGATCGAAATCGCTGATGAGCACGGAGGCTTTCGTAAACGATTTTAACATTGGAGTTCTCTTAAAACGCGTTTGAAAACGGTCTGTTTGTAAAGTAGATATGTGAAAAATGAGGCTTTTGAAAGCGGTGACGAAAAAAGCGACATATCCTTTCTTTCCGGGCTTTCTTTCCGGGCTTTCTTTCCATTAACGTTTCCGGGCGATTTTTAGTGTGGCCGCCCGGTAGTCGAAAACGCATCAAAAAGTATGTGTTTTCGAATGATAACGCATTACTGTGGGCTGGTGACAACAAAAAGAAAACGCTTGTGCGGTCGAAAATATTTTGCTTCGTTTTGGTTAAGACGGAAACTGATACTCTTAAAAACGCATTAGTGTGGTCTGTGCCTTCAGACTGCGTAATCCCCCATGCCCTAAACCATGTTCGAGACAACAGTCACAACCTGTTTCTAAGACTGCAGTTATTTCAGTGTTAGCAATGTAAATCAAATCATATTTAAAAAAGCCCGGTAGCTTTCTCATCTTTAAGTTTGTAAATGATCCTTATATTAATCGTCGTCTTGGTAGAACAGTTGTGTTTATGTGTTTAGTCTCAGGTCTTTTCGATGAAAAGAATGCAACATGAAATTTATAGCTGTTGATTTAATTCTTGATTCATTGCATAAACAACAACATCCTGTAATATGACTAAATACGTGATTCATTTTCAGCGATTCGACCATGAACGCGAACGTCAGAAAAGTTAAGTCTTTATTTCCTAAACAACCATATTGAAAAGTCTTTTTTACCTGATTTAAAAACGCCTTTTGTAGAGTTAGTGTAAGACCTGAAACAATGGTCGTTCCGCAAAATGATAATGACGTCATGTTTTTGGTTACCATGACAACGGTTTTATTTTTTCCGTCTAAGCAAACTGTCACCGATATTGGAGCATAAGGTTGGGGAGAGATTTCAGTAACAAGTCTAAAACCTATAATGTCGGTTACACAATTATATTTAGTAGCCCTGCGTGTTCCGGTAAGGGCGTTGCGGAGAATAAGAATTAATATGACGAACAAGAGAGACAGTGTTTCCTCGGGATATCCAGACACCGAGAAGAGAGTTGAAAATACGAGGGGCAGCGAAGTGTTTTTTGACAAAATTCGAGGTGTTTGAATAGCCGATGAAACATCGTCTCGAGTGTTTGATACATCTTCTCAATCAAAACAAAAACTAAGAAGTAACTCGTCACAATCTATGCTAATTGAGACCGGATATCCAAACCTCCGTTCACGGTTGTGATTTTCTTTGTTTTAAGATGAATTAAATGAGTTGAAGAGGCAAAAAATTGAATAACGTTTGCTAAATGGAGACTTAATATATACATTCTACTTCGCATTATGATATGTTCTTCTCCTTTGGTGTTTTTACCATTACATGTATTCCGCAAGTTACTCAAACAATTGTCCAAAATGTGGCAAAGTAATAAATGATGTGAGTCACTAAACTGGAATCGCTTTGGCTCTTTTCTCTTGTAATTTGTTTTGTGTAGTTCTTATGACCTTACACAATAGAGAGATCAAATAGATGAACTGGATAAGAATGAGGTACACTTTCTATTGTGCCAGGTCAGGTATGATAATTGTAAGCTTTTGAATGAAAACTTTTATTACTTGGCAAAACTACGTGCTCTCAAATGCAAAATCATGTCCGTTTGAACATAGGCATTTCCAAAGCTTGTGGCTGGGCGACTTCTTTCTCTTATATTGTGATTACATATTGCTACTTTATAGATTTTGCAAAAACGAGTATGTAACATATCTCTATTAGAAGTTATGACACTGGGGCAAACTTATTTGAACTCAAATTGCTATGAATCTTGTGACGTCAAAGGTCATACTTTCCGTCAAGTATCCTGTGCGTAGGCAGGAAAAACAGTAGCTATTTAATTTCATGTTGCCCAGAATAAAAAATATTATTCTTGGCATGGTATCCCATTTTAAAATAGAATCGTTTCCTTTTCTTCGGTCAAGCTTTCTTTGCGCATTTGCGGGTGGTGAGCTTAACGCAATAATTTAATTAAAACGCGAAAAATGTTCACGTTGATTGTAGCCGTCAGGAAAAGGGTCAAAGCGCTAATCGGAGGTTAATTCAACTGCCGTGAAATGAATGCAACACACACACTAGGCTTACATAAATATTTTGGCCATTCTGAAGAGGTTCTGGAGCATCTGGAGATAAGTAAATTGTATGATAAGAGAAGTACTGCCTCACGTTAAACAGAATTGTGTAGATATTAAGTTTCAAGAAAAAAAATTGTCCAAGCTCAGGAGGTCGCGTGGACGTTGCAATGTACCTTTCTGAAAGTTTTTAGAATTAAAGCTACCGACCTGCGCAGTGGTTTTTAAAAAGACCGAGTTCCTCAGTTTTGATTTAAACCATGATTTGTAGCCTCAAATCTTTTAAATAAAAGGAATGCAATCCGATTACATCAAACAAAAAATTCCGCAAAGAAAGACTTCAATACGTAATTCCTGTTGTTTGTTTTTGTACCGATTCACCGCGCTGATATAAACAAAACCCTACCTTATATGGACCCCTAAAGTTTACAGGGAAGTCGACTAGGTTTACATTTATATAATTGCCACTAATGAGCTTCTCTGAGTAGTTTATCACACGCTATGATAAAACTTTTTTTGTAAAAAATTCACGGAATCGTCTTAGATAATTCAGCAGAAACTGTCACGTTAGGCGACAGTGACGTCGTATTTTTCAGTGTGGTGTGACAATTACTTTGTTTTTACGAAAGCGGACGTCATTGATGACCAATCATTTTGGACAAAACACAATGTGAGCCCTCAAGAATGTCGCCCATTCTCTTTAGGGTTAATTAATGGCACAGGTAACACCCTCTGCTGTAAATCACTTGACACTCATCAGCAAAGTAAGTCAGCTGTGGTCTGTCTGATCGCATATTGAACTGTATGAATATTACTCCCTGGATTTGTGAACAAGGTAAATTTTCGGAGAGATTTTGAAGCGGACGTCATCTTTGATCACTTCGGAGCGGCTGGCGCGATTTTTCAATGTTGGTGTTGTTATAAATCAGCCAACCCTAACAGCCGACAGCCGTTGTCGTCGAAAAAAGTTTGCAGCCATGGTTGAACTATCTACGGAGGTACTTGTAGGTAAGTGATCTTAGTTGTGAAATGCGCGAACCATTGGATTTGGCAAGGATTCGAGAATGTGTTGACACGACCTATAACGTTCCCTAGTCATCGCGATTTTAGGGTTTTTAAAATTAATGAGAAGTGTGAACGAACATGGTACGTGTGCTCGATTGAGCATTACAAATTAAATTCAATCATTGGGTTTACATGTAAGTTGGTTTTTTTCTTGACTTGTGCATCGCTGTCGAATATTTGTAGGATTTCCAGCAGGGTTTTTATTCAAGCACCAAACTTCGAAATAGTAGGATGCCTAAACTTATTAATATTGTTCTCGATCCACAACGGTTGTTTATATATCATTGAACCGAAGCGAAGGACTTTTACGTAAACTTTCAACAGCGTGAACCACGCAGTTTTAACATCGCAAGTTGCGTGTTTTAAAAGTTGTCCTCTTTCAGCTCTTTCGACTTTTTGATGTGTGGTCCGCGCGTCTCAGCTTTCTCGATTTTCCCACATGTGGATATTGGAAACTGAATGTTTTGACTTAACAGTTGATATTAAACTGACATGATCGAGTTGTCAAAACCAACGAGGAAATGTTTTAGTTTGATTCTAAAGCAACCTTTTACTAACGTGCATACAAAGAATAGGGAGGCTTCCCTTTGCGAAGATAACCCACGGACTGGTCGGTGACCCCCGTAGATCTACAGACAAACTGAGTGATTTATTCTCCTAGCAATAGTTTACATGCTGCTGTTTTATCCACAAAGACATAATACTATTCGTTTCCTTTGCTTCTTTTGAATATGGCCCCCATTTATTTGCATATCACGGGCATATTTAAATAGTAAGTAACTCTGGACTCATTTAAACATTCCTTATAATTTCTGGAAACCTTCTCCTTATTTCGTCTAAACAACATTTTAATCTGACTCTATCATACATGCGGTGTAGTATTTTTGTAATCTTGTCATGGACGCTGAACAGGATCTTTCATGACATTAGCGTCGTTGTCATAATTTTTTACGCCACTTCGCCAGACAAGCGTCTTTCATTTGTTTTTCGCTGAAAACGCCAGCTGAAACTAATATTAAATTGATTCCCCGAAAAGTTTTGCTTTATTAGTCGATAGACTACCTAAGGCCCAAAATATTATTTTGTGAGTACGGCAGCACTGTGAATCAATACTTGAAGAAGATATTTAATCAGATTTAGTTTTCTTTTGTTCCTTTAAAATTCAAGTCCGCAATATGAAATGCGTATCTCTTTACTGTGAAAAGGAAATTATTTGAAGAAGCATAATTTTCTGTATTGTCAAAGTAGTGTTGTTGGAGGTATATAGCGATATTAAAATGCAGAATGCAATTCTGAGGTTTTTATTTGTTAAGTTCATTAATTCAAAGGCTGATGTGTGGAAATACAAAATGAGACGACTCACACCAAACGAAAATCTAAGTGGTACTCAAATTTCTGAATTTAAAATTTTGTGAAGTACTTTAGTTCTTTTTGAAATAACTTGTGACATTTTTTAGTTTTTTTCTACAAACTTGAGGGACCTAAACTGGTCAGCACAGAAATTGTTTAAATCTTAAATTTAGATTACATGTAGTTATTTTCTGGAGCATACTGATGCTTTTCAGCAAATTTATCTTTCTTGATACCCTCAAATATATATATTGAATATATATTATAAAACGCTGTTGAGCTCTGCGCAGTGTGTTGACAAAGGGGCAATATTGGTTAATGCATTAAAAGATATATTGCTTACCGGTATTTTGATAAATGTTGGTTTTGAAACAGCAAATAGTTTTCAAGCTCATTAGAATATCAATTGTGCAGTATGAGAAATGCGCAGATGTGTAGAAGTTTGTTGTGCTCTGTCTCTTAGCAACCTGTTAAGCAGTAAATAGTAAAGGTTATAAGTTTTTTTGTCCAAACACACGCATGCCTTGTTGTTTGTTTATTCAAAATATTACATCAAAGTTTCTGTAAGTCAATTATAATGTCCCAGATCAAAAATTTGCCTTGTAGCTTATCAACTGAAAATATGCAAATTACCCTTTTGTTATTTGAAATGATGAGTTTGGCATCAAGAGAGAATCTAAATCAAATGGCATAAAATTTCATTATTACAGTCACATGCTAGTTCTGAATATTTTGAATCAGTTTTGTGGGAATCATATTCAGATTTTGTCTTTCTAGTGTTAGAACATAATATCCCATTGTAATCAGTATTTTTGGAAATATTTGCGGACCATAATAATTCCTTCATGTAACACCTTATATGAAATCAATTCATTTCAATTGGTTTGAAAACTTTGAATGTTTATTGTATTTATTATGGTTTAGGGTATTTAGCATCTGTTTACAATAAATTCACAGGAACCTGTCTATTTTCTTCTTTATCTTCTTATTTTGACTAGCAACAGTACTTCTCATTAATCTGTGAATATTTCTGTTGAAACAATGATCAACCGATACTTTACTATCGTAATATTTATTTAACAAACGTATTTCAGAATCTTTTTCATTCTAATTATTTGAAAACATACTTATTTTGTGAAATTTTCAAGTTAACAATTGATTCCAATCGTACAGCTCTTTAATCATTCAAAGCTATCAACATTTAAAGCACTCTTCTTAAGGTGTAGAAATGGATATGATAAATAATAGATGTGTTTGCAAGCATTATTCTTCTCTCATTATTTGAGATACAAGATGGCAACATGGCTACCAGCTTACATGTAAGGTATCCTTTCCTGCGGGACATGTAGATTTCAGGGTTTTTACAAATTAATTTTGCTGCATGGTTCTATAAATCTCTCACAATAAGTGTGCTATAATATTTCTAACTTAAAAGGAAAATTCATGTATGTATGATAATTCCTCAAAATATTATTGCCCTGTAATGGTCTCCAAAATAATATTGTTACAGCACACAGATTTGTCAGTGCATTCATTTCTTTTGCATGTGGAATTTTAAAAGTGTTTGTTTATGTCTAAAACAGTTTTTTTGTACTTTCTAGTGATAATGAATTTTATGTCTACTGAAAAGCCAATAATGTTTAACCAAAAAACAAAGAACTGTATATTTTTTTATATATATTATCTTTTGCTAGGTGCAAAAAATCAACAATACTTAATACTGGATGTAATAACTCATAGAAAATCACATAAGACCCCTTTTAAAATTAATACTAATTGTAACACTCCTGCATTTTTTAAGAGTAAGAAGTATAGTCCGTTTTTCAGGATGTTGTAATATACCAGTATGATTTGACACATGAGACCAGAGTGGCATATTTTCCATATCTCACTAGTGGGAATATTGGTGCTGTTATTTTACTCACTCGCTGCACCCATTTGTAAAATATTGTTCTTAATTACCACTGGAAAATAAAACTTATGTCTTTGCACCATTATTTAAGATCCCCTCCATCCATTGCTGGCAGACAGCGGTGAATGTTGGTTTTGATCAAGAGTACAATCAGCGGAAGCCAAATAATGGAAAAATGATTATGTGTTGTGATGAGTAGTGCGTGTTTGATTGGCAATCCACAAAGTATTGTACAGATGGTTCTTTTCTCCTGTCATAGTATAAGAGATATAAGGACAAGCAAGGCAAAAATACTTGCACAAGTAGGAAATTATGTTACTGATTTCCCCCAAGACATCACAAGTGTAGTTTTATGGACATTTTATAAGTGGCCTATGTTTTAGGAAAATGTTGGTATATAAAATTGAAATAAGGCAGGGCTTGAAAAATTGCTATCCGGTCATCCCGGACAGCTACAAATTTTCCTGCAGGGCAAAAATTTCATTCTCATTTGCCCAATGGGTAACTGCAGGCAAGTTGTCTTCCAACAAAATTAAAAAAAAAGAGTTCAGGTGTCCAGGGCAAGCAAAATTTGAGGGCTGCTTTTCCAAAGGGCAAGCTAGAATTCAAGTTTTTTTTTCAAGCCTTGTTGAGAGCCATCCTTTATCAAATGGACAATTTTGTATTTATCATTAGATTTATAATTCAAATTTCCAAAATACATGTAGTTGGCTAAGTGCTTCATGTATATTTGTAAGCACCATTTGCTACCGATAAGCTAGCTAATGTACATAATTTGTATGTATCTGCACATACATGTGTAATTACTCTTACTAATATGTAAATAATTTTGCATTTTACCTGATCTGGTGTTATTGCTTTCTACTTCACAGAATTTGAGGCAGGATTTTCTAAATTAGGTATTTTCCTTCAAAACATTTTGCTGAAGGAATCTCTCAGCTGTGAGGCTGACACTCATAGAAAAGAATGCATAACCCTTGTGGAAGGAATGAATAATTCTTTAAACAACATGAAGAACAATAATCTTAAGGATGGAAGCCTTCTCAATGCTGGACTGTCACTTTCAAGTCAGTCACTGAATGAAACTAATGAGTTCAATGGCATCAATGAAGAGGGGATTCCCCGCAGTGAATCTCTTCCAGACATGTCCAGTTGTGAGAATTCAGAAACCTGGCAAGCAAGCAAAACAAAAAAGGTTTGCATTTCTACCTTTTTAACTTTGATCTGTTGGAAATAAAGTAGGCTGGACCAAATTTTTGAGTAAATATTTGGGTGTTCAAATTAACACAGATGCATTGCAAATATTGTTGTAGTTAAAAATCAAATTCAGGTAAAAATTAAATTCCATTTGTCTGTTAATTCTTAGTAGGGTTATAAGACAAAGGAAATTGAGAATCAAACTAGGTTAAAATTATTTTTACCTGAATTTAAGTTTTAACTACAACATGTTTTTTTATATTATTATTGATGTATTTTAGTTGCCACAATGGCAGTCTTTGACTACTGTACCACTCGGGATTAGTACAGCTGTTGCATAATGTACAGTGTGGGGTCAAAACCAGCATTAAGCAACAGACACTTTCCTCAGTCCTTTTTTTAATCTGTTGTTTCTGTATTTTGAAGGGAAAAAGTAAAAAATTTCTTATATCTAGGAAGAGAATTAAACCATCACCATTGCCTTAGTCATATTATTCTTTTCTGGTTACGGTCCTGCCATGATTTGTTAACTTTTAAATGTCATTGAAAAACTATTCATAATTTTATGGTCTACTCTTGCTTTATAGTTCTTAATAATTTACAGAAGTGCCTAATGTGCTAATTAACAATTAGACCCACATGTCGCAAGGGCTACATGTATGGGTCAATAGCCCATGAGGCTTTGCCTCCTTGGCTATTGACCTGTGGCCCTTGAGGGTGAAGGGTCTGATTGTTTTAGTATCACCCAACTAGTCGGACAGAAAAAGCAATAATAAAGTTAGCAAATGCAATTTGAAGAAAGATTTATTTGGGAATAAAACAAAAGAATTTTGCTACCTGATGACTATTGCTAATAGTAGCGTAGCCAATCAAAATGCAGGATTTGCATTAGTCCACTAGTTGGGTGATATTAACGAGGTTTAACCAGTCCATTAAAACATGACTAGAAAATCACTTTAAATCAGGAGAACAGGAAACTGTTCAGATTAAACTGTATAGCAACAGTTAATGTAAAAGAAGAGTGAAACAAAGTAACTTTAATAAACAATTGCCTTAAATTTTTGTTATAATTTGTGAACTAGTTACTGAAAAAAATTATACATTTATTTAACTTAATGATTGAAACGATACATGTATATGCTAACCTTCAATTTTACAAGATACTAAAATAAATCTTGGGCAGTTCTTTAACATTTTTTACATTGGCTAATAAAACTATTGTTTTTAGGAATTATGGAAGTTACCTGATTGGAAACCAGACCTTCATTACCAATTAAAACAAGAAGGAAGGTTAACTGACCTTTTCATTTGCTCAGCAATAAAAATTTGGATGTTAATCAATGGTCAGCAGCCTTTTAAATATGTCATGTTATATTAATAATAATAATAATAATAATAATAATAATAATAATCAATATTTATATTGCGCATTTTCTATAAAATAATCAAATGCGCATAATGCACATTACATGATGTGTCTGTCAGTAGTTTTCAAAAGGTTTGGCTTTCAATAGTTTACTAGTATTGGTAAGTGTTTTATTCATCATTCGTATAGTTGTAGCTGGTTGCTAAACGTGGACGAGAAACAAACAAACAAGAAAGACAAAAACTTAGAACAAACTTAACTCTACTCTGTACTATACTAAGCTGATCTTATAATGATATCAATTTTCCTTCCTAAATTTCAGAACTTAAACTCATTAACACTTGACTCTTCTTTCTTCTAACTTCTAACATAAACAGGGTTGTTATGTGGATCATGAGGAAATAAACCTAAACGATTTACGTGAACTTGTTATTTACCATCCAATTGAAGAAGAGCAAGATGAATCAGACAATAATGATGATGATAGCTGCAATAATCTAGGTGTAAATACACCAACTGAACTAAACTCTTCTAACCATTCTCCTGTCAATAAACGAAAGAGTCGCAAGAGAGACAGTGCAGCTTTGTTTGACATTTCTCTTGAGGACTTGACAGAGCCAGATTTCACAGGACTCCTTAAAGAAAAGCACAGTGAAAAACTCTGGTGGTGTGTTCTAATTGATCAACACCTGTGCATATTTCCTTCACAAGATCCGGATGAAGTGGCATATGATGTTCTCATCATGCCTTGTTGTCAGATCTCACTGGATGACCGGCTTATGCGCACTCCTGTGTTCAGACTCACGCAGTCTGGCATGTCTCCTTGGGTTTTTGTGGCTTCTAATAATGATGAACTTAAAGAGTGGATGAAAGTCCTTACAATAGCAGCATCTGCTGGTAAACACTCTTCCACCCAGGCTACCAATTCAGGTGAAAAACAAATCTCTGTTGCTCCACAAGCATCTATAATGCACTCTATCATGGAAGAAGAAGAAGAGCCTGTTGATGATGAAGAACAATCATCTCTGTCTCCTTTAAAATCAGAAGTTAAACCTGATTCTTCTCAGTTGCACAAGAATTCTTCTGGGTTAAATAAGGTAAAGGGAACTAACTGTATAAATCCTTAAATGATTTCTAATGTAAATGATAATTCAAATTACATTTAAACCGTTTTTGTCTTAACTGTTAACAATTCTTAAAGTAGTCAGACATTTTAACTCCCCAAATTTTGTCATTATGATTTATTTTCAGTTTCTCTCAAGACTGTGAATTATTTTAAAAAGAGAACTCTGGGTCTTGTTTTTAGATCCAAATAAAATAACTATATCATAAATAACATATTAACCTTCAAAGATATTTTAAAAGGGCAATTTTGTGTTTGGACTTTTAAGAAGATTTCAAAGTAAAAATCATAGTCCTCTTTAAAACTGCAAATCCATCTATAATCACCACTAGTGCTCTGCTCAAATCAAATTTAGAAGCACTCCTTTCAGGCAGCCTATATTTTGGTCTTGCAATCAAAAGGTTGATTTTTACATGTTCTCTTAATTTCTGCAAATGCTCTGGTAGAATCTCAATCAATCAACTTACAGGTACTGGTAAGTCTCGTTTAATTAGACAATTAGTCTTGCAGGTTTCATGTGCCACTTACCTCTACACTGAGTATTAAAATAAGATATAGCAATCCCAAAATTTTCATACAAATTATTTTCCTACAACTTTACAAAGGTGGTCATTTCAATTGGCATCTTAGAGAGGATTGTTATTAATTCCATTTAGGATGTTTTCACCTTTCATAAAATCAGCTAAGTAAAAAAGAATATTTATTTGTTTATTTCTGATTAGGTTAATGTATTAGTTATTCTACACCCAACGGAATGAAAATACAATTGTTCTAGAATAAGAATATTTTAATACTTCTTCTGTTACTCTGATCAATAATTCTGGACTGATATAAACAGAACATAAAGCACACTTGGTCTTACTAGAAAATCATACGGTATGACTTACTAAAGTACAAGTTTCTATTTCAAGCTCCTTCTAGTATGTGGCTAAAACTGCACTGCCTTGCAATAACACCAAATTAAAATCTCAATGATCTGTATAATATAGCTATAGGAAAGAATCTCGGATAAAATGAATTATTGGATTAAAATGATTTCACCTACATGTGCATGAAGCTATCCATCTACTGTCACGGTTAAACTTTTTGACTGTCACGAGCAGTTTTGAAATCATTATTTTAACAGTTAAACTTTGATAGGTTGACCAGTACTCCACCTGGTTAGACATGTTTCAGCATGTAAAGATCACTGTTACTGATAAGGTAACAATATCATCAAAATAACTCTATAACAACTTTAACTTCTCTTTATTTGGCACTTACATTTGAAATTGCAATATTAACATAAAAAAAGAAAAAAAAAACATATATACATGTATAAGAATTAAAGGTGACAATGGTATTTAGTTTGTGCATGGAGGCTAATAGAACTGTGAGGTTATTGAGTTAACCTCCATTATAAGATGAATGATCAGATGATAATAGATGAATGGTGGTGAAAATATATGATGGAAGTGATATTGATTAAACCTCTCCTTTGTTTCATGTAGGTAACAATATATAGTAAGCCACAAATACAATATTTCAGTACCTACAGCGCAACATTGTTATTTTGTTGGTTCAAAACTTTTTGTTGATTTAATCGCTGATTTTCATTGTTTGTACAGATCTAACAATAAAGCAAACGTCTATTGGCACAAACCAACAAAATGCTCGTAGTATTTTGGAATAAAGTTGTGAAGGTCTGCCCACAAACTAAAAATTACCGAAGCATATTTACCGGTAGTTCATTAAAATTTGATTCCAAGAATCAGGGTGTTGCCACAGTGTCCAGCCAGGTGTCTGGAGAAGAGCTATTATAATTAGAACAATTCCAATATCATATTTCTATATTAGGGTTAATTACATGTAAACGTGACACTTTGAAAGGTGGAATATGTTGTTGGCTTAAGAAGGAATTGGTTACATGATTGCTTGCTTCTCACAAAACATTTGAAAGATTGATTGCTGTTGTCAGGAATGGCTGGTCTCACAAAATTTGTTGCCTTTTTCCATAGATTGATTATCAGCTTGCGTGTACGTGCATTAATTGAATTCACCTAATAGTCAGAGTTTAAAAGTGATATTTGGAAATATTGCTATGAGATATACTTTGTTGAGACTACAGTCACCATAATGACGTTTATTTATTGTAATGTTATCGCAGTTGTTATAGTTTTTTAGAGAAAAGAAGATGGTGCGTGCTTGGTGGAAAGAAGTCTGTTGTTTTGTAAGGAACCAGCTTTTCCTTGTTGCCTTAATGGATTGAATGGGGCAACTTTCAATGCAGATCTTGTGAGATCATTAAGATGGAATTCAATTTTCCTAACCTAAGTCTCAAACCGGTTTAATTTATAATCACAGATTGATCTTGTTGTGCATAGGCTATTAGAAATTTTATCATTTAATTATGTTACATGTGTGACATTGTGTAAAATGTATTTGTTTGGCTACTTCCTGTTCCCCATTAATTTAAACTTATTTGTGCATTATGTTTGCATGTGGCCTTCCATTTTAATCCCTGCATTCCAGCTTTTTTTTATTTAAACGACTGTATGGCCTGTATAAATATAATAACACAGAATTTACATTATAAGAAATAGAAATGGCCAAGCAAGTAGCATTCATTTGTGTTGCTCTTGTTAGATTTATCTGAGTTTACTTTGCTTGTTTCTCCAGGGTGAAGACAATCATACAGTGAGTTATGTGAATGCAGAGCCTTTGGAAAGTGAACCTGAGAAAAAACTGTTTCCTGAGCTACCAAAGAGGCCCGATGAAGTTGATGGAGAGCAGTTTGGTGATGATGTTTATGAAGCAGTTGCAAACTTAAAGGCTTCAGGTGAAGAGTTTCAAGATGATGGCTTTGCGACAGATGAATTTGATTCAGGCTCTTCAGATGAAGGGGGTGTATCACCAAGCCCTCAGTCACAGCCAGTACAGCGGAAAGCTAAAAAGAAGAAGCAATTCTTTCATTGGCTTAAGAAAAAAGCAAAGAAGGACAAGCTATTTTCCAGTCCTCAGGATGGGGTTGCCTTGGCAGGTTATGCATACAAGGCAAATGAAAGTGCTAAGCGTTGGTTCTTGATCAGAGAAAAGAGGCTGAATTGTTATAAAACAATTAAAGATGAAGACCCTGATATAACAGTTGACTTGGATGGATGCGAAATTAAAGCAGGAGAGGAAGAAAGAAGCAAGCTTGCCATTCATGTACTTAGAGATGGATTGACACAGTTCACTCTCCTTGCTAAGAGTGCAAAAGACTGGGAGCGTTGGAAAAAAGCTTTCCTTATAGAATCTGGTTTCATAAAACTTGCTGTATCACCGACAGATACAAGTTCAGGAGTTTTCGAACAAGAGGATGAAGACGATTACATTACTCCTGTAGTTTCTCCAGGTTTAGAGAAGACATCCACTGGAACAGAGAAGCCTAGTTTACAAACTCACACAGGAATTAACAATCAAAGCATGGATGAAGCAGAAGAGGAAGATTTTTACATGGAGGTTGTACCTTCAACTACTACTACGGTTGAAAATTTTAAACCAGCATCTCCAACATCAAGTCAGCTAGAGCTGGGGCCGCTTCCCCCTGTTCCACCTGAACTGCCACCTCCTAGAATCTCGGAAGGAGCAAAGGGGGAAGCAGATGGCGAGAACAGTGACAATTTAGAAGAGAGTGATGAGATTTATGAGGAGGTATCCAGCTCAGTAGCGCATGCTGACAAAGTAATCAAGTGGGATGGTGTTGGTACTACCAGCAAATTTGACAGCACCTCTGCTGGTGTTCAGAACAAGCCCATAGATAAAGCAAGCAAAGGTCAGTTATTATCTGCAGGTCATCTACACCGTAGGTAATCAGTTTATATACAGTTCTCCCAAACTAATAAAAAAGAAAATTGAAGGGAGATGGCTCCCCTCACCTTACCACTATCTGGATCTGTTCTTGATAGTTCTGAGTTCATCTCCTTGACTGCATTGTGCAAATAGCCAACTGGTCAGCCTCCCGCCAGTTGGGGTTTTTAATAGTTTTTGTTCTATTTACAGCATTTGTTTATTATTTACAGTGACCCAATTAGGACAACAGTGCTCAATACATGTATGTGTACATTTGACACTTATAAATAAAGTTATAATTGTTTTTTTTTTATTACTGCATTAGGCAGAGTGGTCTATACCACCAGAGTGCTAATCCTATACCTCCCACCCTAAATTTATTATCCAGCATTTATCTTGACTTGCACTATACTTACACTGAAACATGAAGACGTAACTAAATGATTATATTATAATTATTTTTCATACTTGTATTGTAAGTATCCTGGTACTCAGCACATACAGAGCCTGTATGATAATCTATCATAGATACTCTAGGCTAAAATATATTATATGAAGTCAATCTAAGATTAACCTGGATGCACCTTTCTCTCTGTAGGTCCCATACCTGCTGGTGTATCAGATGGCACCATAGAAGAGGGTGGTATCACAGCATCGTCATTTCTGGACACTTCTTCAAAGCCTTCTGTCGGAAGACTTAATTCATCAAATGGAGCTTGGTGTGCAAAGGTCAATGACAAACACCAGTATCTCCAGGTTGATTTAGGTAACTGTATAGTAAAATATATGTCATTTCTTTGCCCCATCAGTAAAGATTGGAAAAGTGTATAATAAATAAAACCAGTGAGACTGATAGTAAAAGCTTTTCTAAGCAAGAAGGCTTTGACTGACTGCTACAAATTCAGCAATAATGAGAGCTTTGGAGGGATATTTTACCCTCGCTGTACCTGCATGTATAACAACTGAAGTTGTGATTTTGAGTCTGGCCTGTTGTCCTTTAGGATGGGCTAAATAGTATCTTCATGCAGTATCTCTCATATCTGTGCATGTCATCCTTGCCTGTAACACTGCTCTTCATGTACCCCCTTTGGACCCTTCATGATAGCTTTGGGAGGAAGTCATTGTAGAGTGCTTTTCACCTGAGCATCAAGAGTGATATACATTGCCTTGGTCATGCATTACTCAGTGATTTTCTGCAAAAACTCTCACTACTTTGTCACGCCGTGAGAAGTACTGTAAGACCAAAACCAATCATGACTTGTGTGCACACATTTTCCCACACTTCAAACTGGCTCTACATTTATTTGCTATGTATTTTGGTTGGCTGGTATTTTGATTACTTATGGTTTTGGCACTCAATTAATTTCTGCAGATTTATTGTGGATAATATAATTCCATTTATCTGTCTTGTTTTCAGGTGAGGTAACTAAGGTATGTGGTGTGGCATCACAAGGAAGAACAGAATTTGTAGACCAAGGAGGCTGGTTTGTAAAAACCTACACTCTTGCTTACAGCAAGGATGGTGAGAACTGGGCAAATTATAAAGAATTTGGGATAGCCAAGGTAATGCATGTTTGGGTGTAATTCAGTCTTCAGTCTTTTTGAGCTTGGAAATCATCTTTAGTCTATTAGAGGTAACTGTAACTAGTTCGTGTGTTACATTTTTAACTGATGAACATTTACATACAGTTGAACCTGCATATTGATTTTTTCCTCACACAACTGCTTTATTTGTTACCTCTATTAGACAGCCAGCTCTGTTTAGCAGCCACACCCACGCTGTAGCAGTCCTATCTTTGTCTTTGTTATTTTTACCTGTAGCGGCCACCCTTGAACGGAAAGTGAGCCAAATTCATTTTATGCGGTGTTGTATTGCGTTTAAAATGCATTACATCATCATTGTAAAGAGAGAACATGTACAAAGCTAATGTCAGCTGATTATTGGCCGTATAGTGTCATTAATGCTTTCCAGGTATCGGCAGTGTGCTTAAGTACAGTACCATAGTGAGCATTTTTAGTGATCTTGTATTAAGCGGCCACTTCGTAACGTCCCAAGGGTGGCTGTTACATACAGGTTCCATTGTAGTTCTTTGAGGATCTTTGTAGATGTTGCAGGTAATTTTTCACCTCAATGAATTTTCAGTTGCAACTAGTTGATGTTCTCCTAACTAGTTTTGAGCTAGCTAATTTCTTTCTCAAGCTGTAGTTATTATTTTTAAACTTGTCGTTTTTTAAAAGGAAAAGGAGAAAAGAATTTAAGTTGTTCTGAAAGTCAATATCTTTAAAAGTAGTTCTCGTTAATATTGTGTTTCAGGATAAGCTTTGATATCTGTTTGACCAGGGTTAGGACCAAGACTAAACTTAGGTTTTTTATAAAAAAAGCAAAGTAATGTTTTTGAACATGTCGCATCCTGCATTCAATACAGTACTAGAAAGTGCACTTAAGGTATTATAATGAATTATATTCGCTTAGTTTCTCCACATCACAATAATCTATTTAGCTAAGGAATTCTCCTTAAGTGAGGTCTACATATCGTGTGAGCTAGCTAGTCGAGAGAGCCAACAAGCAAGCCATTCTGGTTTTTCTAATCAACAGTCTGATTGGAATAAATAGTTACACATGTAGGACATAATCAACAGTCTGATTGGAATAAATAGTTACTGGTTGGTCCAAATAGTTCCCTCCCTCAAAAAAAGTTGCCTTTGTAGTAAGCTTGTGGGAACTAGGGATTTCTGATCACATGGCTGACTTTCTGGTTAGCTGGCTAGCTTAAATAACACCCTCTCAGCCTAACTGTAGTACTCCATTTAGTTAGCTTGTGGTTATCCTTTTCATTAGGGTTTGGGATCTTGGTCACATGCCTAGTTGACTTGCATATTTGAAAGGGATCTTGTGCCTTTTAATGGCATTTATTAATACTGAAGATATGTTTTTCTGCTTGTAGGTTTTCCAGGGTAATAATGATCCTGACACGGTAGTAACTAACATGCTAAAGATGGCTGTGAATGCCCGTTATGTGCGAATTAAGCCACAGTCATGGAATAACCATATAGCATTACGTGCTGAGGTCTACAAAGGAGAGGCCAGTAAGTAACTGGTATTTATTTTTAAAAGAGCAAAGAAAATCTGTTTTTCCAAAAGTCAAGCTGTAACTATTACATGTATGAACTAGCCTCAAAGGCATTCTCACTTGGTCCGGGTCCCCCCCCCCCTGAAAGAAAAAAAAACATAGTTGCATAGTTAACTGAAGTAAGAGATTTTCCCTACAAAACTTTACTAGCCCATTGTGAACGCAAAGGGTAGAATTCGCTAGTCGACTACAAAACAGCTACCTGTATGCAAGGTTACATGATTTCGGTAACTTCAGGATGTATTATTTTCATGGTTGAAAAATACCTGTAAACTTACTTTCTTAAATAATATAGTCCTTGTGGCAGCTCAAGGCCATCATGATAGTTTCTGACTCTCTTTAATTTGATGTCCTACAGCTCTCTGATTGACTAATATTGCAATTATGAACGTTAGAGTGTTAATCTGAAAGAATTTATTTGTAGTCTGAAGTAATACATAATATTACACTCAGTCCCTTTATTGAAAGAAAAACTTAACATTGATAACATAATAACAGTTGCAGGAACGTGTATTGGGAAAATCTTTGATTCAAAAATCAAGCTCATAACATTTTTTTTTTCAATAATGTTTTTCGTAGGTTCCAAACTGACTGCTGGAATTCACAAACTTGCTGACACCCTCACTAAAACATCGAAAAAGAAATCATTCGACAGACAAAATACTCCAACCTCTCCAACAGAAAACCAAGGTGACGATGAAGAAGAACAGGTCGGCTATGTTGATCGACAGTCGTCTGCAGAATATCTGTTGAATGGAGATGATGAAAAGAAAACAAAAGAACGGGAAGGTGCTGTTCAAAATGGTGGTACAAATGACGAAGAGGAACCGGAAGATTACCTTCAGCTAATCAGAGAACCCACCGATGAGGAAAAGGAAGTTGAATTGAAAGTTCAACAGAAAATAGAGGCACTTCGTAAAGGAGAGGAAACTTCTCAACTGGTTAGTAAGCATTTATAATTATTCATAAACTATAAGTTCAACAATTATAAGGAACGTGCGATATTTTGAGTGATGAATACACTACAAATGCATATGCACAAGTTGCTTTTGAAATTGACAGCTAGACTTGCTTTACTGTAAAAACAGAATACTGTTGTAGTTGATTAAATTATTGTTTTTGGTGTGAAGCAATGCATTTAGTAAAATACTGAACTTTATCTTCATGAAGTTGTTTATACAACAATGATAATATCTGTATAACTGAAAAGGAGTACAATGTAGCTAAAAGTCAATTTGAAAAATCAAATTACACGTAAAAAATAAAAAAATCAAAGTACATGTAAAGAACTTTTAAAAGTGCACACATGTACAGCTATTCTTTGTATGTGGATAATTTTTATTTATGGCGTAAAGTTGTTTTGTGATGTGTAAATCAACCTTTCAACGCCTTACATTTTGGAGCTGATAACCCTTAAACCACCAAGGGGTCTACCTTTAACGAGTAAAATCGCCTGGCGTTAGACAGAGTAAAATCTATAAGTCACTCTTGTGAAGTAAAGGGTTAATTAGTTTGTATTTTATATTCATAATAAATATAACGTGACTTAGGCTTTAGGCCCTTATTAATTTACAGTCATTTAATGGAAGGGTTTTCGCAAAACATGTTTGTAGAGATTTTGTATTTTTTTGTTTTATTGGCTAGTGAGTGTACTAACAAGTTGAGATATAGGCCACCCCGCTGGTAAAACCTAACCTAGTTACTCGCTGGACCATTACGTTTTTCGGAGCCTTGATCTAACAGGCAACTGGAGACAATTTAGCCGGTTTATTCTCGCTTTGACGATTTGACGTTTCTTAAACTGTTCTACTGTAGACCTCGGAAACTACAAGTAGTATTTTATATCAACACACGTACTGATCTATAAGCACCTGTGCCATATTGACAAGATGCTCGTGTTACCTTCTTTGATACTTAAATATTGCGAGAGATAATATAAGGTTTATCGTTATCTTATGCTTCAATTTGTACATGTTTGTATATTAAGAGCCTCTCTCTACAAAAAAATCTCAAAATATTTATTTTTGTGAATTACTATAGCCGCTTTTTTGCGTGACATCACAATGTGGGTGTCTATATATTATGAATGTTACATAATTGTAGGTAATCAAGTGTTTATTTGGTAAGAATATTTTGTTTTGTAATTTAATCTTCATCGATTTTTTTTTTCTTGCTGTGTTTAAAGGTTGGGAGACACGAGGTATCGCAAAGTATCTTGGCTAAGAAAAGTTTATATGAAAACAATCAACAAAGCGAGTC
>OMLO01000627.1_pt1 | contig 24050 bp, 11 predicted proteins | sample 1674811 | NCBI WGS metagenome assembly OMLO01 (sample SAMN06265003, study PRJEB25207) | coral metagenome | isolation source: Coral host | place: Mexico:La Bocana,Puerto Morelos, Mexico | collected 2008-11-13
ACAAGTCGCAACAATGTTCAACATTAGTTGATCAACAAAAGTTGAACGATGTTGAACCGTGTATCATTGGCTTTAGACGCATCTTGTCTGGGAATTTATAGTTTGTACTAAGTTGTTTTGAGTGCTATTTTTGCTGGTGTAGTATTTAGACATTACTACACAGCTTCAGAAAATACAAAGGAGTATTTTCATTAACATAAACAGTAAATAAAAGCATAGAAAGCATTGCTTGTGTTCATTTATTGAAAGGATTCCTATAACTAGGCAAAAATTTCGAAAAAACATACAACATTTTAAGGACGACCAAGTCCTCATCAGGGCAACCAAAGTCAGGGACTAGGTTGTCCGGTGTTCACCATAAGGACAACCTGAATTTTTTTCTAATTTCGAGCACTGCCTCTTCCTCTGAAGACAGTCGTTAGAATTGTCACTGACGTACTTAAGACCTTCTTCCTGTCTTAGTGATTCTTTGTATATGCTTTGCGTCAGGAGTGAGATGACCCAAGCATTTGTAGAGCTGGCCTGTAAGATGACTCGAGACATTCTACGGCAAACGCTGGGAAGCTATCACCTTCAAAACGTTTCCAAAGAAGGCTCTGTTATTAACACAGAGGGAACAGCAGGAACAAGCGATGGAAAGAGGCGAGACGAAACTTCCAAAGGAAACGAGGAAGCAGAGAACATCACGAGGGACAGAGGCGTCAATAAATTTTCTCTTTCAAAGAACAAGCCAGTGAATTTTGTAGATGTTCGAGTGCAAGCACCAGCGACTGCAAGTGGAAATGCAGTGGAATTTTCTGTAAAAAGCGTGCACGTGGATTCGTTCAACGATTGCCTCAAAATATTGGAAAATTTGAGCCTCGTGGACTGTTTCGATGAATCAGAGTAAGTCAAGAATTTTTACTATCATTTAGTAACGAAAAGACAGCCTACAAACCGATGGAGTGAAAGTTTTGTGAAGTTAAATATTTTGAAAATGATGTTTTGACAAAATTTGTTCTGGCAAGCTAAGGTTAATTCACATATGTGGAACACCTAATTCTTGTACGCCTGTTTTGTTTTACTTATAGAAACGTTTTAGTCTCGAACTTTGTGTTCAGATGTTCACCTGTGTACATGTTTTTGTTGTTCTTTCGATCTTTACATGCATGTACCTCGCCTAGATAGATCCAAGATTAGCTGTGTTTAAAGATTATTCTATTTTTGAAGTATTCAATTAGTTAATCTCTGCTTGACTTATCAAGTCAGCTGTGTTCGTTTGGGATTTACATCCGAGTACTCTGTTTTGTACCAGCTGATTTATCCTTGACTTGAGTCACAGCGTAGCTAGAGTTGGCATAAAAGGAGGGCATTGTAAACTTGTAGTCAGTAGAGAAAAGGGAAGTAGTCGGCATGAAGACGGAAGATTAAACCAAGTTCTAGTCCGTGAGTCTCGTTTCTCAGAGGTTAGTTCTTTACAAAAGCATACAGTTGAATGCTCTGTTTGTTTTAGTTCCAGTGACTCGGATAGTGACGATAATGACTCTGACGAGAAGGATGATGATGAGGCGGAGTCCAGCGGTACCACTGTAAGTGAACAACAAAAAACTGGTCACACAACGGTCGAATGTAAAATATTCCACACCACTTTTGGTTCTCGTTGCCTTTAACTGTACTACCAGTTCAGTTGAAGAGAATGTCGCGGGAATAATAACGGCAAACCAAAATAGGAAGCAAAAACTGTTTTGGCATAGAACTTAAGTAAAGTGTGCTCAATTTCTTCTTTAAATTAACCCTTTTTCTTTGGCAGCGGCTGATGTGGCGGCCATTTCTAACACACTGTGCGTGTTATAGCTGCATGTACACTGGTACGACATTTAGGACAAATCAAACTATAAGAACATGTCGTGAACAATTAGAGAGTAATTCTGCCATGATTAAGACTTTCTGAGAATCTGTCTTCTGTACCGTTTCTTTTACACTAAAAATCAAACTTCCCGTATTCCGTTTTCTGTTTTTTTTTAAGGGCGAGAAAAAGAGGAAGAAAAAGAAGAAAAAGAAAGCTAAACATTGGTGGGATACCTTGTCGGTAAGAAAAGTTTTTAAAAACTATTTTAAACCTGGTAATTCTTGAAGTAAATAATCCCGCGAAATCTTTCTTGCGCGCGCTTCTTTCCAAGGCAACAGTCTACCGTCTATGACATCACAAATTGTCATGGTTACGTGGTCTCTTTGAAAATCTTTGCGCGTAAAGACGTTTGGAAAAGTAACGGCGACGCTTCGTCCGACTGAGTTTTCTCTGAAAGTGGTGCGGTGTGATGGCAAGAAATGTCTTGCCAGATTCTCGAAGCAACGTTTTAGCATCGCTGCGAAACGTTTAGCCAAATTTTTCTTAGTGCAGTGCTTATTGCTGCAGAAAATGTTGCGAGACTATTTGGTGAACTACAAAGTGTTTCATAAAACCTACGTCGCAGTAAACTTTGGAAACGGGTTTTGCGGGGTTATATCTTCCGCGGTGTAACATTATCTAACTTTAGAGAAAAATTGCTTTGTTTGCGTTGATTTGTTTATAGAAACCGGCTGCTGCTCCGGAAACTGGTAACAGTACAACAGCGGAGGATGATGAAGCTAATAAGGAGGTAAGCGTTAAAATGCAAGTACTGTAATAATATTTGAAATTTTACACGGCGCAAATTTCTTTTATCGTAAAAACTAAAAAAACTAAAAAAAAATTTAAAAGCCCTTAACACTAACAAGATCCAAGAAAATTTACCGGAGGATTTTCGCGGTGGAATTATCGAGAATATTTCACATTTTTTCAATCGATTGCGCCGAAAAAAGAAAGGAGACGTAATAATTAGCAAAGTGTAGGAATTCTGGCTTTTTACGTTATTATTCGTTGCTCGTTAGTTTTTTTAAAGTTGTTTATCTCTTATAAACTCAATTGTAGTCATAAAGTTTAATATATTCAGCTAAGCCTTACTTTAACCCTGCAGGCTGGATTGTTCGAAAGCCAGTTAATGCAAACCCAGAATTAAAAGTTAATCGTAGTGTATGTTTCGTGTTTAAAAATGTTTTTCATTACCTACGTTTTGTGTAGTTTGAGATTTCTCAAATTCAAAACTGTGGGACAAAAAATTTAAACAGGAAACCTGACTGAGAAGATTCAAAACTTTGAATGCGCGCGCTCTCATTGGTCATTCATGGTTTATTGTGCAGCTCGTGATTTACGAATTCTTTTTGTGTTCTTCCAACATCCCGCGTGGTTTATCGGCCTATAAAAATTCGTCTATTGCTTAACTTACGTTTTTATCCTAGTTTAACTCACGGCCCTCTTAAACGCTGTGTTAACTCTTTTAACCAGTGGGCGTGAACAAGTGGTGTATTTTCCAGTAAAACACCTTGTCTATAAAATAAAATAACTTCTATGTAGGTGATATTTTTTGCCTTTACTTTTAAAGAAATAGTACATTAAGAGATGACTTAAAAGAAACGCCGAGTTCATTTGTGTTTGACCTTTACTTTGTCATCCCTTTATTTGACAGAAAACTAAGGAACAGCGTGGAAATATCCACACAGTAATGTATTGTTTCTTACTGCTTAAAACGAAAATTACCTAAAGTTAAATTGAAGGAAACCTGAACATAGTAGTTAACTAAGATAGAAAAACACTAAAGAGATAATAATAAACCATAAAGGAACGAAGATGGTTAAGGATGGAGAAGATTAATACGGATTACAAACGACGAATTTGAAAAATTTATGCTAAACTTTACCCTATTGCAAAAAGGTTACGTAGCCCCATTAAGATGTATAATTTACTATAATTTTGACTCTTAAATATTTAAAAAGCACGGAAACGTGAAATAAGCAGAAATTAACTTTTTTGTAACTGAATATTACTTAGAATAATCGAAAAAATGCCTTCTAATCTTTTAACGTGAAATGCGTCCTTTCTAAAAAACGATCTTAGATCTAAAACATTTCAAAGGAATTTGCGTTTTCTTTGAGGAACTCAAAGAAATAAAGGAAATAAAGGAATTTCAACTAATAAAGGAAACTATATTGCTTTAGAAATTACAAAATTAAACCATTGTTTGCTAGACTTTCTTGTTATACTTTTCACTTTTCGAAATCGCAAGGCTGCTGTTGGAAATACTTTATTGTAGATTCCTTGTCCGTATCGCGTTAATAAATTAATCTCCTTTGCATTTATGTAAACAGAAAAAGGTGAAAACAAACTTTGGAAAGTTTGTAAATCCATACGTCAATCGATCCAATGGTGGGATTCCCATTTTCTCTCAGGAAAGAATTCAAGAAAGAAACAAAAAGGTAAAATAATTTAATTTCTCTGTTCGATGGTGTTGGTGTTGAATAGTTCAATGCTGAAATAAACTCAGTTTCATAGGAGAGGTTTCGGGCCTAGCCCTTCCTCAGTGTCAAGTTTAGTTTTGAATGGGACACGTCATTAAATAAGTAAATACAGTGAAACAGTTATACGCGCCACTCCAAAGGATAGTAAAAGCGCGCGCGTCAAGCGCTGTTTTAAAGAATAAAGTACCCTTTTAGTGCATGCGTCCTAAGGGTGCCAAGATGAAAAATTAGGCGCATTTTAGGGGCAAGAGCGGATGGATGGAGAGGGACTACGCAGGCTAAGAAAACTACAACAACATCAAACGGTTTTTTTGTTTTCTTATTTAGAAAGAGGAATTGCAGCAGAGTAGCTCGCAGGAATCGGAGAGAAGAGATTTTCTTGTGAAGGTAAGCCAACGAAAATGGCTAGAAAGTACGAATCAAAATATAAAATAAAATATAATTGTAAACAAAACGTGTGAACAGGATAAAATATTAATTTTTACTCGTTCCATGAGCATTTATTTCGTGTAATAATCAAGATAGAATTCGCCGACATTCCACTCTACTACCCTCCCCCGTTAAGTTAACAATTCGGTGCAAATCCAACCTCATTCCCAAGGACTTTTCTCCTGGCTTGGGGGCGCCCCAAGCCAGGGAAAAGTCCCTGGGAACGAGGTTGGTGCAAGACACCAAAGTGTTAACCACATTTTTTGTTTTGCAGTATGCTGCTGAGGAGCCGCAAGACTCCGCACCAGTCCTCGCTGTGACTGATGACACAGAGCTCAATTTCATCACCGCTCAAAGACGAGTGGCCTATTACATGTTCACCGCGAACAAAAACCATCCAAACTGGGGCAGCCCCCTCTTTCAAGGGCACAGTTCACTCCCGACCAGTCCCCCCAAACACCTTGTAGAACTGGACTCGTTTAAATTTGATTACCGGACGGGGGACGGGCACGGCTTCAGCATCCGTATCCCTGGGAGAAAACCGCAACGAGCCCGTACCCAAGACGTTCTAGAACGCCCCCGACAACACCCGCTTCAAACGTTCGAGGAGGCCAGAAGTAGCAAGCCAGGGAAAAAACAGGTTACTCCAGCTTATGCTATCGACTTGACCAACGAACACGTTGCATTCCCGAATGTGACACCCAGTCCCTACGCTAGTGACCACGGGCGTTATTATGGTAACGATTCCGGGGAAGAGCCCGCTAAAAATGTTCTAAGGAGAGGTAGTCAATTCGATAGGGATGTTCTTGAACGACGGAGCAGGAATTTTCCTAGATCGCGCAGTGAACATGGCATGTTAGTTAGGAGTGAAGATAACGAGGAGATAAAGACACAAAGTGCTGGTCACAGACCGAGAAATGAGAGGCCACTGTTTGAACCGTCGGCGCCAATTCCGTCCTACTCGCGTGTCTCAACACCTCATGTCAACCGCAAAAGATGACGAACAACTTGGACTAATCCCTGAAGCCACAACAACAGTGATCATCTTCTAAGAGCTCAACACCAGCGGTTAAGAAATGAACGCTGCGTACAAGCTTCGAACACGCCGACTGAATAAAAAACCGAGACAGTGCGTACAAGTCTCGAACACGCTGACTAAAAAAAAACGATAGGAGACCATTGTTGAAGGGGCCTATGCACAAGTCCATTCTGTAAATGACTTGGTAATTTACTTGGTAACAGACGCACGTAGAATCAGTATGCTCTATTCACTCTTAAGCGCTGTTTACTTCAACCGTGTAGTTCAACAAGTTATCTTGCCCAAGTTGCCCAAAGAGTGTATTGAAGGAAAGTTTATTGAGTGTAAGTCCGTGTGAATGAGATCTTAGTTTTTCTGCGTTTCTTGTTTCTTAAAAAGAGAAGAAAGACATAGATACCTACGTAAAGTTCTACTGGACTCGCGGACGGAACAATTTTGAAAATAGTAACATCTGTTAAGATTATATTTTTTCAATAACGATAACTTTTTTAAAAAGAATATTGTACAGAGAGTTAAATCATTCTTGTTAAAACCAATATTATATATTTATAACGTACTTAAACGTTGTTACGTGTTTACGTACCCCAGAAAAAAAGAAATATTTACATTGTATGAACCACACAGTAGCTAGCAAATGTGTTTTCTGTAAAAAAAGAGTTGATATCCTTGATATATATTACATGCTTGCAAGCCATCAGGTTAAGTTGAGTGACAGAGAAGACGAAATAAAATACCATAACATTAAGTTCATCGTTTCACGTTTTCGTGAAGGAGTCTCTTGTCTTGCACGGAAAAAGTCTTTGCACCTCGTTTCAGATAGTCACGTGCAAACGTTAAGTGCACGTGATCAATCTTCACTTTCCACCAATGAGAATACAACACGGCTTTGGGTCACGTGAGTAATCGCGAGGTTTCTAATCCAGTTTCATCCTCCAGCAAGCTGTTTACTCGAGACCGCTGAAAATTAACAAGAAAAACCAACAAATATATATCAAGTTTCGTTTACAATCCTTGTTAATTTTCTCCATCTTGTTTCTTTACGTTTTATTATTATCTCTTAAGTATTTTTCTTTCTTAGTAAACTACCATTTTCAAGTTACCTTCAATTTAAAGGTAATTTTATTCATGGTTAAAGGAACTCAAAATACCGTGACAGCTTCTTTCAAAGTTAAATGTGATTAGGAGTGTTTGTCCTCCCTTGAACAAAATTTCACTACATGTAATTGTTAAACCGTTCTGAATGTATAGTGACATCAGACGTGTGTTTATTTTACCACTATGGTAGCTAAAAGTTGGTTAAATGTTTGAAGTTTGAATATGTTATAATTTTTTTGCCATGCACGATTTTAGGGTAACACTGTACTTTTTAACAGGGTGTTGTGCTCTTATACAATGGAAAAGTATCCAAAGGAATATACAAACAGAATAAAAAATGGGTAAGTAGAATCAAAAAGTGATACAAACATCAGGTGAAAAAATCTTAGAAAAACAAGCTTTTGTTTGTAAGACTTTGAAATTCCTTGCTTTTTAAATACAACTGTGAGCAGATTTGAAACTGAATTTACTTCATGTACGAAGTTGCAAAATATTTTTATTTTTGTCTTACATGAAACAAAATAAAAGATGCACACAAACTCTTGAGAGTTCACAGTATGGTCTGGAAATCATCTTAAACACTTTTAAAGCTACATCCCACAGTACAAAATAATATTTCATTCACATTTAATATTAGTCCTAATTCTGCGTCATAATACTCTTCAACATATAAATGAGTGTATGAGTGTCTAACATACATTTGGTAGGATGCATGATTAGAGTAAAATTAAGGCGGGATATGGGATGACAGGACTCTTGAAGATGGAATATGGGAAAGACAGAATGTAGGATACAGTAGTTTTAAGATTGGGGGGGGAGGGTGGGGTGGTATCAGGATAAACATTCTGAGTAGGGTGGGATGGCAGGATTGAGCCAAAAAAGGTGGCAGGTTGCGGGTTTGAAAAAACCTATGTGGACTGGTGTATTCTTACTTCGTTTTTGACCAACAAATCTCTGATGCATATCTTGTCAGGGTTGGGAGGAACTAAACTCTGTAGACGAACAGCTTTTAGCGCTGTTGGCTGGCAGGAAATCAAATGTGTAACTTCTGAACTCTGAAAAATAAAAGAAGATTTCAGTTTTATGAGAACCACACCCAAGCCACAAGTGACTTGGTGTATTCTTGGTCCCTGATTGCACATGTTTTCAATATAATTTACAATGTACATTAGACTTCATAGCATACCTGTACATTCCTGTGTATGGACAAAAAAAGCGATTACTACCCCACTTCAACCCTCTCTGTTAATTTTAGCAGGTGAGAATTTCCTCTCGTATGGTACATGTAACTCTGCTTGCTATTTTACACACACAGGCTTAACTTACCCTGTTGTTTTGATATCTGAGTCTCATGAGCCTTATTCTGTTTCTTGCCTCAGCAGCTCTGTAAATGTAAGAACAAAGAAACATGTACAAACAGGTTTCGGTTATTTCATTGTACACAAAATTAAGATCTTTTATACGTTTTCCAAAGTCCACATCCTGCTGCATTGAAAATTTTTTAGTTTAGCAAGACTTGCCACTCTTGTTGCCCACTTGAGATCAAACACAGACCTGTACAACTAAACAATAGTGTCGGATTCAATGGTGCAAAAATATACTCTGATAGTTGTCCTTGGACATTATCTGTTCTGAGGAGTGAACAGTTTTACGAGAACGATGCCTAGAGGAAAATTGTGGGCTTCAGTCACCTGGCATGTTTAGACCGATCGTGCACAACCGAAAATATTTGATGGATTAAAACAGCTGATAACCAAGATTGACTGAACAAAGGTTGAGAATTAAGTAACCATACTTACTTCAGTTGTCCTATTATCTTTGTGTGCTTTTCATTCTCAATAACTTCTTCAATAGGTGGTGGTTTTTGTTGCCTTTAAATATCAGAAAAGAAAACGCATACATAAAAACATTCAACTTGTTGAAAAGTACCATATACTTGTACATCTCTGGTAAAATCTTAACAAAGGTCAGGATCTTTTAAGAATTCTAATAAGAATCATTGAGGATCTTTGGTAGGATCTAAATATTGATCATTAAGGATCTTAAAGTATAAAAAAATTAGGGCTGCTCTTTGTCTCTCTTTAGTCTTACAAATTAAGGATTCTGGTCTCACTTAAATTAGGTATTTATGATGAAATGGCACTATATATTTCTGCTGTCCAAGTCATTATATTTTAGGATGTACTCAAGACAATAATAAAAATGCTCTTATTTCAATTTTTAGGTTCATTTTCCACTGGTCTCTTGAGTCTGGTCTATTAACAAGCCCAGGGCTCCTTTCCTTAATAGCTGCCACTAATCAAGCCTATTTTGTTATAAGTGGTATCTTTTTAGGGGTCAAATAAAGCTTGAGCCACACCCTGATTGGTCTTCTTTAGGTCTTTAAACACCCAACTCCTAGGATTCCCTACCTCCAAACCATAGGATTATAAAGACGCTTTCTGTTAGTTGTCTGTTTGTTTTGTCAAGTATTGTGATTGTTTCGCCTTACAATAGTTGCACAGTTTATAAAATGAGAAATTTCTTTGCAAATTCAGGCCTGAATTCTCTTTTCAGGCTTAAATTTCACAACTGCTTAAGCTGTGTGTATAACTGCGATGATCAAATATCATAAATTCGACAAATTACTTTCTTCTCGACTTTTCCAATTCTTTTAATCTTTTTCTTGCTGCTGACATAGCTTCGCCACATTCTTTAGAGGCAGGCTCATACTGTACAGAAAAACAATAAATTAACGCATTATGAGAATAATTCTCATATAATCATTATGTACAGTTTATGTTGTAACATAAATTTCTTAGCTGTACTATCGAAATTGGATGTTGATTCCCGACAAGTTTAACTACACTGAACCTTTCTCTCTTTAGTAACCTTTTACCAGTTGACGTCTCTCGCTCTTTTTACACTTTCCTTTCTACCAGACATTCCCTTTCTATCTTCCTCGCTTAGATATTCAAAGTATATAAAGCTAAATTTCAGTGAATCAGCAAGGAAACTATCTTTAATCATTTTTGATCTCCTTTGAGTTAGAAGCTCAGTTCACTAAAATTTACCATTACATCGCCGCCCCCCTTTAGTTTCCTGGACAATTTAACAATTACACCCGTACCCCGCAAGAGCTACGGGTTAATAGCCCAATATAAAGGGAAGCCAAATGGGCTATTGACCTGTGGCCCTTGAGGGCAAAGGGTCTAATTGTTTTAGTATCACCCAACTAGTTAGGCAGAAAAAAGCAATAACTAGCAAATGCAAGTTGAAAAAAGATTTATTTGGGAATAAAGCAAAAGAAATTTGCTACTCGATGACTATTACTAACAGTCCTCTAGTAGTGTAGCCAATCAAAATGCAGGATTTGCATTAGTCCACTAGCTGGGTGATACTAAAGTATCGTTAGTAGTATAAGTATTTCAGATTATAAGTAAGTACTGTTTACTGAATACTGAAGGAATACATGTAGTACTCTGTAGATAAACACTTCCCTGACCATGTCTAGTAAAGGCATCCACGGTCAAGTTTTGATCAATACTCTTGATCAATGCTTTTGATCATCACTTGATCGATACTTGATCAACACATTGGTTTACACTCGGTCGATAGTCAGTTGGATCGACTAATTTTCAGAGATCAATGCATACGAATCGGTTGACACTCTGCAGACTATTGACAGACTGGCAATTGATTGTTGATCTACTGTTGACCAAGAATCGATTGAGATGTCAATTGACTGCCAATCAAGGATATCAATCAAGGGTATCGATCGACACTTAATTGCAAACACTTTTAAGAATGATCCTAAGTCCCTAGGAAATCTCCCACACACTAACTAGTGTTAACTCGTGGATCATCTTAAGTCCCGCGTTCTCCATCAAAACAAGACACTATTCTATTACCATTAACAAGTAAAACGAAAAGATCTGTATCTTACAGCTAGGTATTTACTCCTTTGCTGAGGAGGCAACTTCTGAATCTCCTTTTTGCTCAGAGCTTTCCAGTTTCTGGCGTGAAATCTCTCTCCGTCATCATCTCTTACCGGCGAGCTTTTCTTCTCTATATTGGGTAATTTAACACTAGATGACGACTTGTCCTGTCGGGTTTATTCAGTGAGGAATAAGTATCGTGAGAATGTTTCCGCGATGTCAACAACTTCGAAACTTTAGAATGCGATATATTTCTTTCGCAATAAGCTCAAAGCAAAAATCATACAATATTTTGATAAGTAAGCCTTAAAAATTGTCATTTCAACTTACCATTGCTTCATAATAACAGTATATCACGAAACAAACGATCAACTATATTAGTTTAAAACTAGAGATCACTTCATGTTCAGCCATCTTGTTCTTCTTTGCGCGCGAGAAGTCGTCATGGAAACTGAAAGAATATCTGAACATCAAGACGAGGCTTAGTTTTCCGCTGATCAATAATCAAGCGGGCGACACAAGAAACATGGCGGCTCTGTGCACATGATATGGAAGTCTATTGAGACTTTTGAGCCTTAAAAAAATGAAGGTTAAAGTCCTTTCAAGGAACCCAGCTGAGTACATACGAGAGAGTAGGTCAGATATTCATAAGCTGCATCGTAATCTTGACCCATCGTTGCATCCATTTGAAGCACCAAGAGAGTACACGAGGGCGCTGAACGCCATAAAACTCGAACGTGTTTTCGCAAAACCATTCGTCAGTTCGCTGGACGGGCACACGGATGGCGTACACTGTATTGCTAGACACCCTAGGAGTTTATCGGTGTTACTGTCTGGATCTTGTGATGGAGAGGTAAGCGTTTAACAATTATGGCTGTAGTTATTTAAGTTTCAGCTAAAGCGTCTTTTTTGCACGTGCTCAGGCTAGTCAGAAAAGACCACTTCAAGAAGGTCACTCCAAGAAACGTGCATTTTTGTCAACGTTAATAAAAACCTCGCACTAGGATAGCCACTCACCGAAGTTTTAGTCTCTCTTGTGAAATTCGTCTTCAAATAAGCCCAAATTTCGACACCATTTTTAACAGTACTCAGCAGCCAGGCTGCATTTTCGTGACGTCATTCCTTCCTGGAGATTTTGGTCGAAATAACTTCCGACAAGCTTTTGCATACCACTCTGGATTATGACTGCTCTTGCGTCATATTATTTTGAGCCAAACATGTTCAAACTCTGAAAATGATGGCATTGAAGATAGTAAAGTGGACAATTACTTGGCAAAATACAATTATGATGACCTTGTCAAAGATGACAAGTTAATTTCAGGTTTTTCTCCCTCCCAACAACAAAGAAATGGACACAGGATCTAGTACTATAATCTACATTGTAGTGTTAAAATATTAGACTGAAGAATAAAATGATAGAGATCAGGTGCCTGTTTTAATGAAAGATTTAAGGTGGCCTAAAACAGTTTCAAGCACTTAGATTTTGATGGGCCATTATCACCACTCTTTTCAATTGATGCTACATGTACAGAAATGGCATCAAAAAACTGCGCACTCATTGTCAAACTCATTGTTATCAATTTTGTGACATAATAGGTTACCATAGCAATGGTATGACCTGCTAAAAATGCCCTCAATTAAAAGCCTCAATTGCTTATGATGCAAAAACTGCATGGTGAAATTTTTTTAATGAAAATATCAAATTGTAATAGGCATTTTTGGCAAAGTTTAAAAACTTCTGTACATCAGTTCAAAGCCACCTTAAATTTTCAATAACACTGACCTTCTTTTAGATTCGCTTGTGGAGTTTACCAAGACGGGAATGCTTGAGGACACTAACAGCACACACTGGCTTTGTCCGTGGTTTGTGTGTCAGTCCATCTGGAGATTCTTTCATCTCTGTGAGTAGTTTTTGTTACCTCTGTAAAGGCTGTTTTCATTGAACTGCATTACACAGTTGCTGACTGGCATATGGCAGAGATACAGATTTCTGGCATTTCCAGCTAAATCATGGCATTCTATTATGATATTTATTTACATGTATTTATTATGTATGGGTAATTGACCAAGTGTGAGGTCAAGATGGCTGGATATTGGCCAAGTTGTTTTTTAGTGTGTTATGGACCGAGACGAAGTTGAGGTCCATAAACACATAAAAAAAGAACGAGGCCATTATCCAGCCATCTTGACCGAACAAGCTTGGTCAATAAAGGATTATTATATGGGATAAAACACCAAAACATGATAAATTTTCCTTGCGGGACAAAGCCCGTATCCCGAGCGGGCAAGATAGCTCCATCTTGCCCGCTTGGGTAGCCAATCACAGTGCGAGTTTCGGTTCATCTTGCCTGCTCACGGAGCTAGGCATATAATAATAATATTTATTGTCTCTAACAAGCCACTAAGGACTACATTAATTTATTTTATCTTCAAGTTACATTGTTGTTATTCTAATAATCACAGGTTGGGGATGATAAAGTTATAAAGCAGTGGAACATGGCACAAAGTTTTGATAACAACTTTCACACTTCACAAGCTCCAATCAACACAGTTATTGGCAAGGTATAGTATCTCATAGGGGGTAAAATACTCCAAGGGGTAAAATACTCCAAGTCGCTTCATGCTATAGGATCGGAGATATGCACATTCAGTGCTGGCCTGGTGGGCTACTTGGCTTGAAGGCAGACTTTATTGTTTATAATACATGTCTTATTGAGATGACACTTTTGGCAATGTTTAAATCATTCTAAGAATTGAGTTTTGTTTGTGTTGTTTTGTTTAGTTTCAAAGTTTGCAAAAATTGTGTTAACCATCAGCAATTTTTTTCACTGAGGTATGATTAAAATCTTTAGTTTCACATCACTCCTGTTGACATCACATGGATTTTTTTTGTAGAATCTCTACCATAGCATTGATCATCACTGGAAGAAAGCCATGTTTGCCACATGTGGAGAGCAAGTCGACATCTGGGATGAGAACAGAGCTGAACCTGTACGAAGTTTCACATGGGGCGTGGACACTATACACAGCGTCAAGTTCAATCCTATAGAGGTACAATTGCTTATCCTAATATATGCCCTGCAGATTATAATACATTTAGTAAAATTTGAGAGCATTGCTTGAAAAAATGTTTATAAAAAACATGCTTTACTGTTATAATCTAATTACAATCTTACATGTAAATGGCTGAAATAGTTAAAAGGGCTAGAAATCCTAAAATGTAGTGTGTTAAAATATGATGGAAATAGAATGAAATATGGAATAAAGTCCTGGAAGTGGACTGGAGTAAAAGTCTACATATTATCATGTCCACTCGGCCCAGGACAATGTCTTTGTCCATAGCAAGTCAACATTCAGCTTTTCCTCTCACCGATGTTTCAGCCTCTGAAGTACCTACTATCCTGAAGAAATTCATGTTTTTGTGACTTGATTCTGTCCCACTCAAAATTGGTGGGAAGGAGAAAAACTTGCAACTGACCTCTGCATCAATTGCCAGGTCAGCAAAATGTATTTTTCCAAAAAATTATCTCCTTGGCCATCTTCAATGCTATCATTTTCAGAGTTTGGAGCATGTTTGGCTAATAATAATAGGACTCAGGAGCAGCCATGCTCATAACTCAGAGTTGTAGTCAAAAGGCTGGTCGGAAGCTATTTCTACAAAATCTTGTCACAACAACACAGCCTGGCTGCTGAGTACTGTTCAGAATGACGGCAAGGATGCCAAATTTTGGGCTTCTCTGGAGACGAATTTCATAGGGAAAACCTTCACTTCAGAGGCTGAAATTTTGGTGCATGGCTAAACTTACATGTAATTGTATGCAGATGTTTTTATAGGTGTCGACAAAAATATTTGTTTTTTGGATTGACCTTCTCTTCTAATAAAATCTTTCAATTCTATATTTTTATTGATGCAGTAGATATTATCCCGAATTGCTGTTGTTTGATGTTCCAGCAAAGGTTTTAACCAAGCTTTTGTTCGAAAATGTCATAATTGTCATATACATGTATCTGCTAGGTATGAAGCTGACCCTAACAAAGACGTATAGATTCCTTAGTGCATTTGTAGGTGTTAAATAATATATTTCATTATCAATGGATGAAGAAAAACGTTTCCAAGGGGCAAACAAATCACCTAATACTAAATAGTTTTATACTGTTTTAAGAATTAATCCAGCACTGATTAGTTTGAAAAATAGCCATACCATTGTGACCAAATATTTCATTGGACGTTTTGAATTATAAAGTCGACTTCACTTAAAATGGTGAAGACCATATTGCAGTTGTATGCTCAGTAACCCGGCCTTTGAATCGCAACGAGACCAGAAGAACTTGATTAACACAACAACAGCAGTGAGGTCTGTATCAAAACAAGGTCACTTCCAGCCTCGCTGCCATTCAGAGGCCAGGTCACTGAGCAAACAACTGCTGAATGGTCTATTGACAAAATAAACTAAATGTTTCAATTGCCTGCAGATACAGTGCAATTATTTTTTCATTAAACTAAACCCTTAGTTGATCTAGTAACACACTGCTTCAACGTGGAAACCTCAAAGAGGCCTGACCACGTGATCTGCAGCAAGGTTGGATGTTTGTTTAAATCTAGTGTCATTTCATACCCAGACTCATCTTCTCGCCAGCACTGCGTCCGATCGTAGCATTATCCTGTATGACATGCGCGGTTCCACTCCGCTGCGCAAGGTTGTCATGGCGATGAGAAGCAACACGGTAGCCTGGAACCCACTCGAAGCCTTCGTCTTCACCGCAGCCAGTGAGGATTCAAATCTGTACACGTATGACATACGCCGCTTTAACCAACCAATCAACGTGCACATGGATCACGTGTCGGCCGTACTTGATGTGGATTACTCTCCCACCGGTCAGGAGTTCGTGACCGGGAGTTTTGACAAAACTATCAGGATTTTTGAACGGGATTCGGGCCGAAGTAGGTGAGGATTTCCTTGATTGCGCGTGCTAGGAAGAAACTATTTTTTGTTAGTTGTGATTTTGATGCCAACCGCCTTGATTTACTTCGACAGGGAAGTGTACCACACTCGTCGAATGCAGCGCGTGTTTTGCGTGCGGTTCAGTGCTGATTCAACATACGTTCTCTCTGGAAGCGATGAAACAAATATCAGGTAAATTGAAGAGTCTAAACCGCACGATTATTGTTCTAGTCAACTAACTAATGTTAAAGGAGCGACGTCAGGGTTTCTAAATTTTCAAGTTCGTCATTTGTAATCCGTGTTAATCTTCTCCATCCTTAACCATCCTTGTTCCTTTATGGTTTATTGTAATCTCATTGGAGGAAATGGAAAACGACGGCTTTGCGTTTTAGCGTTGATGGGAAGCATTTTGAAAACGAAGCTTTTCGAAAAAGATTTAATAGCTACGTGGTTAACTGTAACCCTCAAGTGTGTGTGATTGTCGTGTTTTTAAATTTCTTTGGCGTACACTAGTGCGTGAACGGGAAACAAAAATGCGTTTCAGAGAGAAATGCAGATTGAGGGCGTGTTGTGGACGGGGCTTAAAAGTTATCTTAGTATGTAGTTTACTTTAGATGACTTTACGGTAACTTTCATGTTGAAACAATCATTTCTTTCCATTGTAGCCTGTTGCATTTCTTGTACGATCTTATTATTGAAATATTTTAATTGATTCCAGGATTTGGAAAGCGAATTCTTCACAGAAGTTGGGAGCGGTGAGAATTATGGTCGTGATTTTCGAACTTTGTTTTTTTTATTTGGCAAATTTTCTGAATATTAGATCCTTTTATTTCTTTTCAGCTTGCTCCACGAGAAAGAGCAGCGTTCAGCTACAATGCTAAATTAAAGGAACGTTTTCAGCATCACCCAGAGTTAAAGAGAATAAAAAGGTAGAGAACCTCCTAATTTAATATAGAACCTTACCGTTAGGTTTTTTACTTCGTCTAATCTCTGACATATCGCAGTGGAGAATCGCACTGAAATTGCGGTCGGTTTGTCTGATAAGAGGAGAAGTTGAAGCTCAAGTGTAGCCACATGCCGTCAATCTGCTTGACTACGAGCGTTTTCTCGTTGACTTAGTTCTTGGAGCGCGACGCGAGAAATAGAAGATTAAGAGCGAAATTTGGGGGTGGGGTGGGAGCGGATTTCGTGCGGCCATTTTCGCGCTGATTTTTCTCCTTCATTGGCTGAGAAGTGTAAAGAATCGAAAAACGTTTAATGGAGTGGCAACTGTAATTGTTCAGCGAATTGAATGATGCTTTTGGTGATAGAATGGGGATCGGAAGAGATCAAGAATCGATCAATGGTTTTAGCGTTAGAATAGGGATTGGAGTGTTCTTCAAATATCAACAACTTCATCAACGCGCGCACGACTTGAAAGCTTTCTACATAATCAGCGTGTCCAACGAGCTCAAACTCTGGTTTTCTTTCGTAAAAATTTGAGCAGGTTTGGATGCAACTGTAGCGCACGACAATGCTCGAGAGTTTGCCACCAAACATTAAGGAGAGGAGGAGTTTGAACTCTGGTCAGCTATTTTGTTCACCGAAATGTTAACTTGACTCGCGCGTACTCGCGCGTGGGATTTGCGAGACGCGCGTGTTTTAACTTTCCTGAATTAACATGTGTCATTTTTCTCTTTCCTTTACTTTAGACATCGTCACGTTCCCAAATCCGTGTTCAGGGCAGCCAAGGAGAAAAAGATTATGCTGACTTCAATAAAGAGAAAGTATGTATTGATTAAAATCATATTGATGTAAATTATACGACGAATTTTATATTATCATCTTAGCTTGAGGTATTTAAGAGTCAAGAAAAGTGCGCAAATGAGGAAAGTGAAAGCCTAATCGGAATCTGAAGTTCTGTGAGCTCGGAACCCGAAGCTCATCCGAACATTAGATGGTTTTCAAAGACGATGCATGGTTCGGGATTAAAAAATCCACTCGAGCATCGCCGAAGTTGTTCCGAAGATCTTCAGTTGTATCCCAAACTTTCGGGTAATCTTCAGCTCTCGCAAGGCCTCACCACATAAATTGCTAATACCCTTCGATAGAACTGACAACAGAAACAATGCCCCTAGCCTCAAAAACAATAACAAGTGCTTCACTTCCGAAACGTTCCACACTTTTTCTTTGTTATTTTGTTTTCTTGGCGCACCTGTGAACGAGCTGGTGCGTGACTCTGCTTATCAAGTCTATGGGACTCACCGTTACTGTAGCTAAGTCTGTGTGACCTAGTAAAATATACTATGTCTGTGTCCACGAATTCGTTACCTTCGAAACGAGAAAAAACTGGGTCAAGTGTAATCCCGCGGTGGCTTGTTGGACCGTTTATGGGGACAAAGCAAAGGATGGGGGAAGCTATATTGTTTCCAGCAACGACCCCACAAGCGACGAGATGAGACTCGCCCCAAACTTCTTCTATAGTGACGAAAGCTCCGAACAGTTCCAAAAAAAAATTCTAAAAGATCATAAGTTTTAAAGTTCTCCCAAGGTGAATTAGAATTATGAATTGATAGCACCTAATCTACGCAAGATAAGGTTTTTAAAGAAAAGAACAGGTTTACTTTCCGTGAACAGCGCAGATTGGAATTTTCCTCTGAAGAAAAGTGTTGCAGGTTTATATAGATAAGCGTAAATTTGTGATTTCCTTTTCCAGGGAAGAGAACCAGCGGCAACACAGCAAACCTGGAAGTGTACCACATGTGGCGGAGAGAAAGAAGCACGCCATTGCCGTCGTGGAATAAAACAGAACGAACAAAAAACACGCGCTCATCTTAATTCCGGACACGGTCCATATCCAAGAGTTGAATGAGCTGCGCCAGTTTTCGACGAAGAGGTTGCGAAGTAACAGTGGCGTACCTTTATGACGTCATGCTGACGTAAATATTACTTAGGTGCGCGCGCTATTTAAACCTGGATGACGAGTGAGGGAAACTCTTGTGTTGTTTGACAGAATTTGGACAAGAAAGACATTCATTTATTTGTTCGGAGGATACATTGGTTGGTTTACGACTAGCGGTGTTAAAAAAAGGCTAGTCTGTAATACCACTAAGGTTGGATTGAAAGCAAGTAGAGATTTTTAGAAGTGATGTTTAAACGAATAGCGTCATGTTTTCAGCAACTGTCGAAGGTTCCGTGACCACTGCACGGCTAGTAGTTCGGTGAGCTTACACAAAGAAAAAGAGAATGAGACCGTTCTTTTCTACAGAGGCTGCAAACATTTCGGTCAGTACCAAAATGGCGACCTTTGGTCTATGGTCTGTCTGTGCTGGTGCTAAGCTTGGGGTGCCGGTGCTAAGTTAGGAGTGTCTGTGCTAAGTTTAGGGTGCCCTTGGTTAGCTTTTTGTGCCTGTACTAAGTTTGGGGTGCCTGTACTAAGTTCGAGATTCCTGTTCTAAGCTTGGGGTACCTGTGCTAAATCTCTGTTGTCACTTTCATCTGCCCCTTCATCTACCCTTCCTCTGTGATTTTCGGGTATTTCCCTAGGTACGTTTTGTTATTTGTTCCCATCCTGGCATCCCCCTTACAACATTGTTTGTTAGTTGATTTACATAACACAAAAAAGCTTGAGTATCTCTCAGATTTAATAGACAGGATACGCTATCATTCCAGATTTTGAAAGAACTTTTTTTGTCACGTTCACTTAGAATGCTCTCTTCCGCATGTTTTGAAACAATGTCTTTTATTAATGCAAGAGACTGTTTTAGCATAACTTATCCAAGTCATTCGTGCGTTAGACAGACAGGCGCCTTTTCCTTACAGCGAAAATGTAGTTTATAAACATGAGGCACCTTTGGAAAAGTGCCACCAAACGTAGTTATTTTAGAATATGCATGCAATATTTAAATCACATTTTATGTGCCTTCTGTGAGCACCTTAATCGGTTATATTTGTCAAAGATATCGGAAATGAATGAAATAATTTTTTTGGAGCCCATTTAAATCTAGATTTACAAATTATTGCTAACTTTGCCAATCAGTGCAAAATTTGTAAGTAAACACATTAATAAACGAAGCTGTGCGTAGGAGAAAAATTTATGAACAAAAGGTGCTGTCTGTGATAATTTACGAGCAGTTCGATTTATTAAATTTTCAAGTCTGTTTTTTTGTTTTCAGTTTGAACGAAAAAGCCATTAGGTTGCAGTAGGCGCAACCGCAAAAGCAGTGGGTTTATTCTGACTTTTTGATGGGTTTAAATCAATCATAAGTCGAACGTTTGTTTGTCTCCCTAACCTCCACATCTCAAAATTGATGCCGGATGTCAACATAATTTTCTTATACCGAAATAGCAACGATTTCGATTGTGTCATCTTTGTTGTAAAATGATCGGATTTTAACCCTGTTTGAATGCTGTGGTAACTTTGAAATTTAAGTGCAAAGCGTTTTAACTGAAATATAACTCTTTGTATATCGTTTTAGAGTTTATATTTTTAAGTATTTTAACGAAATTTCTGCACTTCTTCGGAAGCTGAGAGTAGCTGGAAATTTCGCCATTTTTGGGGGAAATATGAAGAAAATGCGCTTTACCACCCTGAATTTTAAAAAATCTTGCTGGAAACTTCATTGTGCCGTTTGATTTCGTTTTTAAAGGGTGAGCTGGAAAGGGCTCTTTGTATTTGATTATTTTGAAGAGCTCCCATAAAATTGTTTGGTTAGCTTTGAATGGTTATTTACGCTTTTTTAAAGTTCATTAAGCGGGTGTACCTGCGATTCAGTATGTTTCCAATTTGAAATGAGACCGTTCAAAATATCACATAATTACACAGTTTGCTAAGCATTAATTTATGAGAAAAAAAGAAAACGGCAAAATATTGAAATTATTTTAGAACGCGGCTCGATTCGGAACTCGCGGGGTTGTCTTCTTTTCATCCTGTTTGTTATATATGAAAGAGTTTTAATATCGACAGCCGCCGTTGTGACTAAATTAGTTTGGTCTAACTCGTTTCAATGAAGCAATCAATTTTGGGCCGGCGCTGGGCGCTTGTACAAATTGTCCAAACCAAAACTATCTCCGAAAACCATTTTAAAACCCTTCATTTTTTTCCAGAAAGCTGCTTATTCAAAGTAAGTCACAATTCTCACTCAAGTCAAATTGACGTGGACAGTTCGGGTTATACCGCCACGTCGAAAGTGTTTCATTTCCGCAAAAGGACTGCACCTGTTTTGTTGACTTGTACTTTATGCCACTTGTAAACACGCCCCGCCTATGTGAAGTTATTGATGGCCCCTAATGGGCTCGCCCTAGTGGTTGGTTTGTTGTTAATTTTCCACCAACTTAAAACATTGTCAAGCGATTGGCGTCGGTGACAATAATAAACTTGCTGCATGCTGCAGCAGTTGTTAAAAATTCGTATGTTACAATAAGACCTTTCCGGTTGACGAGCACGTTCTTTGAAGTCTTGGCGTGATCTGCATTTTCCCTTCGGAGTTGTACATGCTCGCCGATCGAATTTCAGACCAAGTTTACTTTTACTCGGCAAACTAGCACCCTGCAAGACAAACTTCTTCCTTTTCACGCGCCGTGGAACTGAAATTCCTGAAGGTCAGGTTCGGTTGAAGTATTGTAGTCTCCGAAACGGCGCAGGAGAAAAAGTCAGACATTCTTAAATTTATGCTTAAAATGCCGAGTACGGGGAGTGACATTTAGCAATTTAAATGCGCATTCATTTAAATAAGCGAAAAAGGAGTTAAGTACATCGCAAGAAAAAAAAAAAACAATTCAGCAACTCGAGCGGCTTTGCTTATCAGCATGAAATTCGCAGTGGTTCTTTTCGTTTTTTCTTTCTTTGTACTCGTTAATTTGTCTATTGGGCGTTGGAGGCGATTCAAAGACGGGAAGTTTATCATTGGCGCTCTTTTCCCAGTAACTCAGGACCCAGAGTGCAAAGTTGTGCGAGGCGAAGGACTGCTACTCGCAGAGGCATTGGTTTATACAATCAACTTTGGTGCCTTATCGAGCGATGTTACAATCGGCTACGATATCAGAGACACTTGTTCCAGTCCTGCATTCGCTTTGAGAGAAGTGCTCGATATACTCGGTGCTACAAAAGATGGCGTGTCAGTGAGGAACTGTTCTGTAACTCACACTGGTGAAAGTTGCGGAGTGATTGCTGTCGTGGGCCCAGACTTTTCGAACAGCACAATGGTTACCAGTGGGCTGTTAAGTGCTTATGCAATACCTCAGGTAAACATTGAGATTTTCAAGTAAATGTTCTTCATTCACTCTTGTACGTTGTTAATTAATATGCAAGTGAGTTTTCTTTACAGAAAACGAAACGGACACAAATCTCGATATGATTAAGTAAGTGCGTTTCAAAACAGAAACATTTCATTTTACAGTCCGCCATAGCAATCTGGTTATCGTTTAGGACTTAAATTCAGTGAAAAAAGAAAAAGCCAAAGAAGATATAAATTTGATTTCAGCGTGTTGCATATGAATTTAGTGAGACGTTTCGGATTTCTTTGTCAAAACTTGTTCTCGACTATGTAAATCCGTTTTAGCCTAAAGCACAAGCTGTCGAGAATTACTCTTAGAGGCTCTGTGATAACTTTCATATAAATGAGTTGTTGCATGAACAAGAAAGAACACTAATGACCACTTCTCCATTTCTAAAAAAAAATGTTTCCAAACTGAATGAAATGATGCGATTTTTCCCCGCCGGTTACAATATACCATCGAACGACGGATTCCCAGTTTTACAATGATTAGATGCTTTACTGAGATAAAAGTGTCCAAAATTATAGTTTTTATATTTGATCTTGTCTATCACACGAAGACAGAATTTCGTAAGATTTTTCGGCTTTAAATCTACACATGCAAAAACTGAGGAAATGCCTTTTCCGGTCTAGGGAAAAAATTAAATTCTAAATCCGTTTTTTAATGACATTTTTTTTTTGACGAACGATTCATTTTTTTTTATTGTTTCTGAGCAGTAAACAGTGCTATTATTTCACGATGTGTCTTCGTTTGATTTAAAGGATATTTTGTAGATTTAATTTAAGTATATAACGCCGATAATTTGTTCATTTGTTCGAATGCGGTTCCTCACCGAATCCTTCTTTAATAGCGAGGTGATTTCCAATTTTTCTTTTTCAAATTTGTTTAACGCTTTTAATGAATTAAGACAATTCTGTGAAAATTCGATCTGTGTTGATCATGTTTGGTCATCCTCACACCTATCTTTTGTTTCGAGATTTGTACGTCAGGTGAACTTATGCGCATTTTTTTGCGGTTGGCCTAATGAAGGCGGATGTTTTTCGTAGCGATTATATGTACTCAAATAATCTTATCGTTTTATTTCTATTAGCATATTTTAGTATCAGAGGAAGACGTCGGCTAATTACTGACAATGTGTTTTTTTTTATCCAATGTGATTTCAAGTGGTACAGATTGCAACAGTTCCTGTATCAAAAGTATATTTTGTGTACAAAATATGCACATCAGGCCACAAAAACTGATGCGGTGTCTTAAAAAAACGACAAATTACCGATTGTATTTTCAAAATAACTGGACGTATTTTTTCGAGATATATTTTTTTACTGTCAGTTTGCAGCAGAGTATTCGCTTGCAGTGTTCTTTCCGTTTTGAATTCATTAACAACTTCCTCAACGATCTACGTTTTTTTAGGATGTAAAACCTTTCCCGTGGAGACTAAGTAATGCCTAAGTAATTCAGTAAAGTAAATTATATTTTTTGCTACAAAAACTCGGTGTTTATCTGTTTTTATTCAGCTTTCTGTTCGGATGTAGCTTAGTATAATAATTGTTTTGAAAATTTGGCTTGTTTCGTTTGCTTAAAATTGTAGCTTGTTTTTGAAATTGTCGTTGTTTATGAGTTCAGATTAATCTAAATAGCACTTCTTTTCTCTAGAGTGGCTTTAAAATCGTTTATCAACACTCACATCGGGTAGCCAGCAAAACCTTTGAATTGCTAAAAGCCATTTCGGCTCCCCCTGCTGTGTTCAAGTTTTCAAGTGATTTCGTATGACGTTCATTGGCGTTGTACAAAGAACTCTTTTGAAGTAATTTGGTCTTTCTCATTTTTTGAGCCAAAAACAACCAACGTTTTTTCCAATTGGTACATTAAAATAAAAAGAAAAGGTGGATTTTTTTCTAAACCAGCATTGTCATAGCAATGTTAAAGATACAGCAAATTCTGAAATAATAGAGAAAACAAAAACTATAATTGGAAACCTCTTAAATGCTTAGCAATCCACCCCCCCCCCCCCCCCCCCCC
>OMLO01000628.1_pt1 | contig 24034 bp, 16 predicted proteins | sample 1674811 | NCBI WGS metagenome assembly OMLO01 (sample SAMN06265003, study PRJEB25207) | coral metagenome | isolation source: Coral host | place: Mexico:La Bocana,Puerto Morelos, Mexico | collected 2008-11-13
CGGGCGTTAGTCGAGTTCGCTAACTCTGGCCGTATTTCATGGAAGCTATATAAAAGTTGTTACGACGTAAAGGTTGTTTTAAACTTCCCTTTGAGAATATTGGTCATCAACAGGTTACCTTACATGAAGTATTCAATGACATACCGCTGTTCAACAGTCATGTGTGTTCGACCCTCGATCTACGCCTGCGATATAGCTTCTCCCCACTTCCTTGATGTTCGACCTTCCCTTCTGGCTCCGGGAGCTCCGTAACCCGGTTGCGTGATAGCGTGACAGCCTCTGGCGTGATACTACCGCTGACCATCATTTTAATTGGAGACAGTTCACGGTGTCGGGAATGAAGTGCACTCATAGTTTTCGTCACAAGAAACCGGCAAGCAAAGATAAAATGGCGGCCAGATTTATACGAAGAGGATTAGATCATCTCAAAAGTAAAGAATTTAGGGAATATTTATGCAGGTAGGTTTTATTTCTCCCTATAAACAAGACGATACAATAAGTTTCCGAGGTACTAATTGGCTTTTTTCTGTGTTGTTTTTTTTTCAGCACGGTAAGTTATGCTTTCTTTCGTGATTGTGTTCGTGAAAGTTTGACTTTGAATCCTTTGAAGTGTTTCCGTAAGTAAACTTACATTATATGTTTATTTCCACGCATATCTTACAGCATTTTTGGGGACCGGGTAAGTGCTCTTATTTTGTTTAACTAAAGCCGAATTTAGGTTGTATGTATTAACTCTTGTTCGTCAATTTTGGTTGTGTAATATTAATTTTGTTCGATCGAATGAAGCATGTTCTGATTTGTTCTGATCTGTTCCGATCTGTTCTGATTTGTTTGTTTTTTATTACGAAAGTCGTGCATTGCGATGGATTCAATCGGGGAAGTTTCTTTACTTTGTTTGTGTTACATTTATAGGTTCTGAATTATTTATTTCCAATCAATGTTGCCACATGTAAGAATTAACAGCAGATCAGACGGAAATACTGCAAACGTTTGCGTTGGTAGTCAAAAAATGTTACCTCAGGTACACTGGGATCGGTCGTGGACAAGAATAAAATCAACTCGGCGCTAAGTGCACGTGAACTTCGGCATCACTCGAATGGGATTCGATCGATCGAATATTAGTTTCACGTGTACATTTATAATGATAGTCGGCTGGAAGTCGATCAGTACAACAGGTTTCACGTGTTCTTTTGTCGGCTGGAATTAGAACGCCTGAATTAGCTGCCTTGAGATTAAGATACATATTTCCGTTCTTTTGAGAACTTTTTACATAACTGTATTCGATTCGGTTCTTGTTTCATTGTATTCGGTACTTTCTTTATTGTATTCCATGTTTTTCTGTTTATATCCGGTGCTTAATTATATGCAGTGCTGTTTTCACCGTCTGTGGTGCTTTCTTGATTTCTTTTATGTGCTTTCTTTGTTCAGTGTGGTTTCCTAAATACTGTTTTGTGGTAGTTTTGCAATCTGCAAGTCTGTTTTTCATTGGCTGAAAGGTCCATACAAGAAAAATTGTGCCTGAGGTTCCATAGCCTTGATTTCCGCTGCACTTTCAAGTCTGGTCTACGTTCCTTCCTTCCCTGGATGCGTGAGCGAAAAGCATGTCTAATTGTATAAATTTTAATTTATGTGTTGCTTCTGGTCGCCGGATATGTCATCTGATGGCAAATACAGTACACAGGTCAATATGATACCTATGGCTCTTAACATTTGTACATGTGTGGTTTTAGCCATCCTTTTCTTTTAATTTTGGTCTTCTAATCTATTTTGTTTCATGCTATTGTTGGAGAAGGGCATTAGCTTTATTCCTCTCTTAGTTGACTTTGTTCATCATCCGATGTTCTGGCACTACACAATTCAAATATAGATTCTCACACATAAGTGTATTGGCTCTTTTCCATGTTGTATATGCTGATATAGTTTAGATCAGACAAGATCTGACTCATCAGTTGATGGTATTTGGTTAAATATCCCAGAAATGAGAAAAATATAACATGATATAACCGACCACAGTGAAACACCAAACAAAGTGTCTAAGAATATAGGTTTTGAAACATGCCGGGCTGTGATCCCTGACATTGATAAGTTATACAAAAAAATAGTCAGACTGTCACTGGCTTAAAAAATTAAAAGATAGTTTTGAAAAAATTGTCTTGTGTCTTGTACCCTTGAAAAATTAAAACATTTATAATGTGGACTTGGTGCAACTAAAAAAAGCTAGGCATGGCGTTCATTCCAGAAAGAGCATTTTAGGGTTTTTTCCTAGTCTGAATTTCAGCCCTGAAATTCAAGTGTTTTTAAATGGGCCTTTCACTTAGAGCTGGTCTACCCCTACATTTAAGTCTTCAGTTAGAAGCACAAGAATCCATTGATTTACTGAAACTGCAGTCAAATTGCAGTTTTTGTTTTGGACTCTTGCACTTTGGATTTTTCCATGCCCTTCCTGAGAGCAGGCTTGATTACCAGCCGCTGTTTGGGAAAGGAGCCTGCCCCCAAGGCATGTTCTCCATGGGGAGGGATGCAGACCAGACACAAGAGAGCGGCAGAAATCAAGCCTATCCTGAGAGAGGTTGAAATGTTGTTTTTTTAGTTGCAAACTGGGGACTACCCCTGGCTGCCATGTCTGACATGAAGAGGGATCCAGAGTATATTAGTGGCAGAATGACAACAGGTAGAGGAATGAATGTCATAATCAAACTATAATAACTTGAATATTGGATCTGGAAGATCTTTTGAAATAATAAGAGTCCATATTATGTCTATAAATAATGATCATAGGGGGTATCTAGGTGTTGCAGAGTCAATGAGGCATGTCCCCAAAATGTTGTAATGTGGGATTCTAATTCAAACTGTTATGCCAGGAATACTTAGCATTGCATACAAACTACATTGTGTAGAAATTACAATGAGGTACCTGTCCATTCTTTCTCCCATAATATTGACAATATTTTATTATTGTTATTACTATTATTATTATTTTCTCCAAAATAGGGGTCAGGCTAGCCATCCAATCAATCCCATCTTAATCTGCCCCTGGGTATATTTCCTGGTTTGATATTTCACCTATTTCAAGACTCAGAACAGACTCTGTCTATCCAGGAAGTTTACATTGGTATCCCAATGAAAGCCCCTATAAAGTATTGCTAAAACTCATTTATTACGCATATGCGCATGACTGAGTTGAAAAGGGATACATTTAGTTTACTATGGTCATCTGCACAGTTTGTTTTAAGGAGAAGGTTTACATATTATTGCCACTTGACAGTTTTTAACAAATTTAAATGACAACAAAAAATTGCAACAATTATTGTGGGATGAAGAGATATCTAAGTATTAATAATCTATTATTTGTAAAAACAGGAATTTGGTCAGGAGCCCTTCAAAAGCCTTCTTAAAATTGTCACAACTAAATAAAAAAAAACTTTGACAAATGGCAGTGATTGTGGCTATCTCTACTATAAAGACTTCTAACTGGAGTAGTGACTTATTGTTAAAAGTATTTTGTGTTTTTTTTTTTTTTTCAGCACTTTGTATTTACTCGATGCTATTCATGAGGTTTGCATGGAAGGTTCAACCTAGGAATATGCTTCTGTTTGCTTGCCACTTTTCAAACGAAGTCTGTCAGCTTGTTCAACTTGGAAGATTTGTCAAATACAGGTACAGTATGCTGTATTTGTGTATATAACTTAACCTAAAGTTAATGTGAACAAGTCATGGCATCTTGTAATAATATATGGGTTATCACTTGGTGCAGAGCAAGTATACGATGTACATGTAATTTAGTGGAACTTCAATACAACAAAGTGTCTTTTAAGTTAGAGCCAAGCAAATGTGTTCATTATAACAGAAGTGTGGTACAATGTTGTTTCCATATTTCCTTCCCTGGAGTTGTGACCCAGCTTAATTATCAAACAATGATTCTGAAGACAACATAAATACCATAAACTGCTGTATAACCTCTGGGTTTAATTAATACAATTTCATATGGGGTTTTGGATGGCCTTTACAAATGTTTCAAAATGAGCTACTCTATTTATATAATCAGAAGTTATATTTTGTCTACATGTAGAAATGGATCCCCAAAGCAGGGGGGCACTTATAAGCATCCGCTTACAGTATTTAAAGGGGCTCTGTCACGGATTTTAACAGATTTTTGAACAGCCAAAATTTATATTTGTGTTAAAGGAAAACAAAAAATAATAGTCCATTTGTATTAACAATTGCTATATTAGAGCACCAAAACTGTTAACAAGCATCTTTAGCTGCAGATGGCTACGGCAGATGGCTTCCTTTAGATGGTCAAAAATAATGTTTTTCATGGGTAATGCTGATTTTAGAACAGTAAAGACCAAAAATCTGTGAAATCCTCGTGACAGAGCTCCTTTCAGTCTCTATGCTATACATGACATAATTCTTTTCAGTTTGATTTCTCTTTTTCATCACCATATATGTTGCATGAAGCAATTCATTTTATTTAGTACATGGATTGGCCTACATACTTATATCAGTTCGGGGCAGTATCATAGCACATGTGTTAGTAACCATTAGAAAATTTGATGGTGTGTTGAGATTGAGTAAAATCCTCTTTATATTTCTTGTTCTTAAGGCTGGAGGGTGGAGCAAGGCGACCAAGTGTTGAAGTCTACCCATCAAGTTGAACTTGTATTTTAGATTCTTGTATCCAGGGAATTGGTGGAATTTGGTGTATGATAATAATATTTAACACAATGTATAAGTAAGTTTAAATGGTGAAACATGAATTGATGTGACATGGATTGGGAAAAGTGTTTTATACTTGTCAATGTTATTCAGAGGACATATTGTTTTTACAGTTTTTAACACCAAATGTAGGGAAAATATATAGTTGGGCTATTTACCCTTGATAAGTAAAAAGTGCCTTGTGTTATATCAGGGCTGCCACACATGGAAAGGGAAGCATGTAACCTAGTTAGACTAGTTAGAAAATACAATTTTAGGGATCAGAGGATTGCATGAAGAATCAGTCTTACAGAATTAAGCCAAATTCTGAACATATCTTAGGGTACGTTCCTTTGGGGTGGTCTGGATAAGAATAAGTGATCCAAGATCGCTCAGATCATGAACATCAAGGTAACCAATGAATCCACAACGGTGGCAGATTTATCATTTCCTTTTATGTATCATGATCTGAATAATCTTGGATTACTGATCCTGATACTGATCCAAATCACCCTGAATAAACATATCCTTAGACTTGACCTGCTGAAGTTTTGCTGTCTGATTATTAAGCACAATTTATTTTTGGAGCAGCACCAATTATTAGTCTTTTTACAGGTACCAATTTCAAACGTTGAACTACTAAACACTTAAATGCAAGTGCTTTTTATTTTGGTGGCAAACCTGTGAGACCAAAATGTCCATTCCAAATGTCACTACTCACCATTCTTCTTGCCCCTTTTCTACTCTTATTAGAGGCTCTACTGCCAAAACAAAAATTCATATAACTCATTGAAAAGCACAACTTAGAGGAAGCTGAACTTTGAGGAAACTGGTACTTTTGCAGCCAACTGTTACCTTGGTTTTGTAAAATTGTTGTGACGTGATCAGTAAACTGAACATAAGGATTTGTTGCTTAAAAATGCGGAAAAAAAAGTGTCGGCAGTAGACTTCTATTAATTTAACTTTTTTAAGTCGTTTGTTATTAGGAATGGTAGTAAGTTACTGTAAGTAAGCTATCTATAAAACAAAATATAGTGTATGACATGTACGGCTTATGACATATTTATCTTGGTTACTGACTGATGAATGAATTTCTAACTGTGCTGTATGACTTATAAGGCCTCTCATTGAATTGACCTTTTTATATGATGGGGCAAGAACGTGACTGCAGTAGTGACGTTTAGGTGAAAAAGGAAGTAAGGATTGTAATGTAATGAAAATAGGTATAAAATGTACTCAAAAACCAGGAAAGGAATTGTAAAATACAGTGTGCGATCATAGTATTTAATTTGGATAATAAAATACTGATTTCTTGGACAATTTTGTAGTTGTCTATCTTTCAAATAAATCATATAAATCTTGGCGTTGGTTTCAAATAAATTTTTGCTGCAGCTAACAGTTCAGAAATTATTGGTCACATGACCAATTGTTGGAAAAGAATTACGAAGCTGCTATCAAAAGACTAGAAAGGTCTTGCACATTCTGTGTTCTGAAGGATCGTATGCACAGACGTTTCCTGCCGTTCATCGAAGGTGTGCCCTTCGTGTCTTCAGTCCAGCCTGGATTGAGTACGTGCGCTTTAGAATCAGCGTGATGTGTATGGCAGGCACGCGGTAGAGGCCTGAAATGGGGAACCCCACCAAAAACTTTGGGGAGTACCCCCGGGAAGTGGATAGGATCGCTATTCATTTTAATCAGTTCTTGTAGGAGTTATCTTTTCTCAAGTAAGCCCTGGCATTCCCCAGCAGGTGGCACATTCAATCAGCCGGTATCACGTTATAATACAGTACTGTGAGAATATACTTTTCGTAATTTTTAGTATTTAAGCTTTCTAAAAATGTAAATTTGCCACGGTTGAGAGTTAAATCTAAACCAAGGAGAAAGTTTGAAAAAATGGTGTGTTTTTACGCAAACCCACGTCTTGAAGTCGCCCAGAAGTCCGCGATGGAAATGTATTTATCATGGGTTGTAAAACCTTTTATGGTATGCTGTTCTATTACTTCGTTAGCGGTAGGCTACATATATTAGAGTCAGATCTCCTTTATTTTCATTCGCGTCTTTCGACCGTTCCTACGCCCGCAAAATGAAGTCGGTGGCCTGGCACGTGAATTTAAGTGAAATTTTTATAAGGAAGGGTTGAATGGAAAAAAGGTTTGGAACACCACCAGACAGTTCAACGCCCCCGAAAGGGCACCCCGGGTTGGTGGGTAACTGTTTGGTGTTTGTCAACCAACTTTAAACTAGTTTTAAAATAACATCAAATCTTCTAAATTTCCTATTTCCATAAATTTCACTTATCCTTTGAGAAAAACTATTTATTCCCAAATACACTTGATTACTTGAAACGTGAACGAGATATTTGTTTAAAAACCATAATACCCAGAAACGGATCATATCCTTCGGGTGCACCTCCGTCTAAATACCGAGTGACCAGGGGTTGTCAGTTTATCTTTGTAGTTTTTTTGCATGCTTCCAGGGGTTCTGGAACCCCCCCCCCCCCCCCCCCCCCCCCCCCCACCTTTTGGGCTATGAAAATGGATATCATTTCAAGAGGAAAAAAATATCGGAATCCGCCTTTCGAAATTCCGCGAGATGACATTTTCGTTTTCGAAGAGGAACAAAAGAAAAGCAATTAAAGAGGCATCATATACGATATCACAGGTTACAATATTATAAGGTGCATAAATTGGACGGATCATATGAGCCTCCTTTGTATAAGAGCCTGCAATGTGGGAATCAGCGGATTTTTTGGCCTCGTTTTCAATTGTGCTTGGGAGGCGCGGTGGCCTCATGGTTAGTGCGCTCGATTGCGGATCGAGCGGTTCGGGTTCGAGACCTGGCCGAGGACATTGCGTTGTGTTCATGGGCAAGATATTTAACTCTCATAGTCCCTCTCTACACCCAGGTGTATAAATGGGTACTGGCGAATTTAATGCTGGGGGCAACCCTGCGATGGACTAGCATCCCATCCAGGGGGGAGTAGAAGTATTCCTAGTCGCTTCATGCTACGGAAACCGGGATAAGCTCCGGCCTGATGGGCCACTTGGCTCGTATGTAGACTTTACCTTAACCTTTCAATTGTGCGCGCGTCGTGATTGGTTTGACGCCATCTTGAAGTCGTCAGGTGAGAGGTGACGGCTGGATAGGCTAGCAAAGGGGTGCACGGAAGCATCCACGGCGATTCCTTCTTTCTGATATTCTAGCTGAGTGAACAGTAAATCACAAGTCTACAGCATTTGATGAAGTATGTAATATATGTTAAACAACTATTATGTTATTCAATTTTTAATCTGTTATGGCCCATCTCTTTAGGAAGCGAGATTTACAATCCCCTCTTACAAATGCTGGCTATGCTTGGCGCTGAAATTATTGGAAATTTGTGCTCAGAATCAAGGAAACGCCATTTCTGAAGACCCGAAATTCAAAAATTTCCCGGGGGATCATGCCCCCGGACCCCCCTAGTAAAGATCGCCTCCGGCGCTCGATTGTCAATCGGGCAAGCCATTTGCACTAGGAACACCTCTATGCAAAAGGGCTGGCTACGCCCCTGGCTTCTATATGTAAGGTTTAGCACGTTTTGTACGCTTACTGAATCATTGTTATACGAACATAGATTTTGCAGGGTTATTTTTCTTTTTTATATCATTTCTATCCATTTTGTTGATGAAGACACAATAAAGAGGGTCGCACACGGTTGACATTTTGATAAATGTTTTATATTCGTTTGAGCGGGGTAACGAATTAAAATATAACTGACAATGAGTGCATTTACTGGGGAGAGCGCCATAGGACCGATATTTTTCGCAACACGTGTAGAAAAATGGGGAAATTTAGCTCGGGTATACAATCACGTGACGGGTTAAGATAGGAGCCCATCACACGTGATGGGCCCCTGGTTTAGATCAATCATACTTTATTGAATTTTTACCGAACTCTCAAACTATCCGAATCTTAGTTTGCCGCTCAAGTAATACAAATTTGATTGACTTTTTTTTTACTTTTCGGTTGAATCCGCGAGACCAAAAGCTACACTCACGCCTCTTGAATTTAAACTTTTACTTGTTTCTTTGAGTGAAAATATGCACTTTAAATTTTACCGCGTAGCAAGTCAAAAAATTAAATTATTAATTAAATTACTGGAAACTGTCTCAAGTAACCTTAGTGTGTAAAATTTATAAATTCTATATGAAGAATAGCAATGCAGTTTTTCTATGAACATACTTTGTTTACTTCTGTACCATCAAGTTATAAAAATCTGTTACGTGGTTCACGAAATACTGAATCTGTACAAAGGCTACAAAAATTGCTATTCTTACATGTGAAGAGTCAACATCATAGGTCAGCATATGTGCCACGCTGACTCTTCATCAAGATGTTTTTACAAGCGTTACCGTTACCCAGGACACCAAAGTTAAAAATAATATTTCGGAACCAGTTTGGACTGATCTTTGAGTTGTATTTGAATAGAACGAGATTTTCTCTTCCCACACTTAGCGATAGCCTTTCTTACTTTTTTCTGGCAAAAGCAGGAGCGATTGATTATATTAAACAGAGTTCATCGGTGTTGAAAGACAACCGGAAAAGGTTTCCGGCTTACCGGAAATAGAACGTAGTATTTGACTCGTACGCATGCCCACACGCTGTCACTTTTCACTGGTGTTCGATGGACATCTTCATGATGTTCATCGATCGGCGGTAACCTTGATTTTCTTGACTCTTCACCCACGATGTGGGTCTTTAAGTGTTTCCTTAGTTGTATATATCTACTATTATACTTAAAATCAGTCATAGCTATTTTATTTCAACAAATTAGAGGTTACTTCTCAACCGGTTTACAAACATGTACGCATGGAAAAATTAGAGAGGACTCAAGAAACCTCACGAAGCTTCCACGACACATCAGCTTTGTGGTTCTGGAGTCTCACATTAGTTTTGTAGATCTTGCTCACCTCATTGTCTGGTCCATGGCTATGGGGATTCCATATATTAGTGTCTACGATAGAGAAGGTAAGACGTTTTTATTTAGCTAAACTCCCTGCTTAAAAATGATGCAATTCATGTGTGTTTTTACAACCTGAAATGAGTGCATTTCTGCAGTGAAGTGTAAACTAAACAAATACGTCTTGTTATTTAGGTGTACTAAAGAAGAATGTTGCAGCTTTCTCAAGCGAAATTATTCAGAAGCAAAAGGAAGTTTTTCAAGAGGAATCCAGCAAATACACATTTGTACTGAGAACAAAGAACGTTAAATTTGATTGTGAGATGTTAGGTGAGGTTAAGTTCGAGTTGTAAAGATGTGTATCAACCTAAAATTATTTTGAATTGTAGCAACATTTTCCTTGATTCTCTGATATTTTTTCTTATTGCGTATTTGAAAGAATTGACTCTTCCTGGGGTTCAAGTCCAAGGGCAATGCTTCTCGAATTACACTGAACTTTGTGAGCTAAGTTGACGCGATGTGGTGCTCAATTTACACAGTAGCCAATTAATGAAGCATTTCCGTTTCTGCATAATGGATTCGATCACTTCAGAGCACATAAAATGCATGTCGTGACATTGGCTTGGCAGATTTATTTTGCAACATACAGGTAAATAATAGGATGAAATTGCTCGTGATCAAAGTTCACGCCAGTTGACTTTGAGCAGCTGATTTGCTCAACTGCTAGTCAAGTGAGTTTTAGATGCACAAGAAAGTTTTATAATGTGAGGCATGTGATACTAAATACTAAAATAATACTCAAGGTTCACGTACGTGACTCATATTAATTTTTGCCACCACTAAGTTTATGTTTGGTTGTACTTTAGTCCATCCAGACTTTATCTTCACTATTTTAGTGTGAGTTTTGTTGATATATTTGAAAACTATTTTACTCCTCTTCCATTTCATTTCATGATGGCTTAATTTGTCTGTATAACTGCGATGATCAATCATGTCTCCCTAATGCTCTTTTCTGTTGATCTCCATGACCTATCTTGGTGTGTCCCTGATTTTCCAGTTCTACAAGATCAGACCACAATTTGGGGATTTCTTAGTAATTTGATCTAGGAGTAGGTTGCCAGATTTTCTTAAGCATGTTAAAAGGTTGTGACACATCCTGGTAATCTTCTAAGTTCTGTGCTAGCTTCAGAGCTTTGATCAATTTTCCTGACCTTGACTTATTGAACAGATTTCTTTTTAGTTATCATTCTCTATCTTTTTTTCTGAACCCTTTAATTTCATGTGAAAAAAGTCTTTATTTTCTTGACCTATTCACCATCATCATTTTTTTTTCTCCTCATGTTCAAGGGGCAAAGTACTTGTTTCCAGTTGCATGTCAGAGTAGAGATTAATCAACTGGATAAAGTTATCCAGCTATCCACAATGACTGGGGGCCAAATAGTGAAGTTACATGCTGAATTAGTCATTTCACCAAATAGACAAGACAGTTTTTAACGGCCCGAAGAAGCCCTTGTTGACATTGAAATAGACAGTTTTTTTTGTCTGTGCATGCTCTGTCACCACCTCTGCACTTGTATGCTCTTTGGTTCTTTGGTGGTCTTAAGATCTTCCCAAATAACAATATTGATAATGCTTTGTAATAGAAATTGTAAAAAAACCCAACCTATAGATACCTGCATAGCCAAATATCTGTTGAACATTCAGATGCTGTGTTAATCTACATCTACTGCTGCAAGGTTTCAAAAGTACTTATTAAACTTTCTAAGTTAAAATGTAGTGTCCCTAAAAGAAATAATTTGACATTTTTTATTAAAATTATCCACAGTTGAAGCTGTCATCATTGTCATCATCATCATTATGCCTGTACGTCCCGTGAGGGAGCATAGGGCATCTAGCAGTACCCTCTGAGGCTATGGAGGTGGTTATGTTATTGTGTTAATATGAATACTTTCTGTCTTATTTTTAGCTCCAACACAAGTGTGCATCAGCTTGCTGTCAGAGCAGGATGGTAAAGGAGACATAGTAGAGGCTGCCAGGGAGTTTTGTCGCGGGATCCAAACAAAGCAGAGAGCACCAAAAGAAATGGAACCAGATTTATTAAACAGCCTTTTGAAAGGTAACTGACCTGAAGTTGCATAATATTTCTTGCTACATTAGAGGTCAAAACTCCTGGGACAACTGACGTGACATTCGCTAAAATCAACTCTTATCTCTCCTACTCTCCCCCAAACAATGTTAAATTTTGTGCACTTTGTAAACATTACCACATGGTGACCATTTGGTTTTACCAACATTGTAGAAGGGGGGAGAGGGAGGGTAGTTATATCTGCTTACATTGGCAAAAAAGTGGTCTTTTGCAAGATATTTTCAAAAAGAATGTGTTTTCCAGAAGTGTCACAAGAACTTTTGGTCTCCATTGTAGTTTAGGCAGCTGCTGCCTGTGATTCAGCCGACCTGGAACTCTCTTGCTTATTATAAGTCAAGTCCTTCTTGTTCTGTATAAGATGTAGTGTTCAGAAAGAGCTTGTTGTGATGAACATTGAAACTGAATTTATGTAGTTCCAAAATGTTTTGGGAATTTTGGAAAGACGTTTTTTTTAGATCAACTATACAATACTGTGTTTCAGTTCAACTGACAGCCTACATATGATTACTATGTGTCAGTAGTTGGTTGAATTATTTAATTGGCCACCTAGTTTGTTAATTGCATTTATTTATTTAATTGTGACCATTATATTTTGTGAAACAACATAGCCACCATGAAACCTTCTTCCAGATCTCAGTGTTTATCATTTAACAACTTTCCCCTTTTAACAACAAGAGCAAGAATCATGTTACTCTTGTTCTATATAATGTACAATTCTTTTGTTGCAGCTACTTGTGGTATACCAGACCCTCAACTTGCCTTCAAGTTTGGAGATTTAAATATGATAATGGGATACCTACCATGGCAAACCAGACTCACAGAATTTCTGTAAGTTATTCTTTAAATTATCTAAAGGAATGTACCAAAAAGTGTGTGCCAAGAGCAACATTGTAACAAGTTCTTGTGAAACTTTGTCCTTACAAAACTTTGCATATTTACTAAATTCAGTATTCAATCTACATGCCAGTATGGAGGTTTATTATCCAATTCTGTTTCGTAGAGTACAAATAACGCGTGAAACGAGTACAAATATCACACGATATTTGTACTCGTCTTATTCGCCCGACCGTGCGAAAGATCAAAAACCTTGGCAAGTCAGAATTGTGGCGAAACGAAAATGTTGGATAATAAATCTCTTATTAGACATTTTAGTGTGTAGTATCGCTGTAAACTTTTACTCCTCATTTGCATTTTGACTTGTAAAGTATACAGCAATACTAGACACTAAAATGTCTAATAAGATATATGTATCCCGTGTTTAAATATGAAAAATACTGGTAGGAAATATTGTTGACATTGTGTAGAATTGTCAAAATGGTCCATTATTATGACCAATAAAGATTACAGCATGAAAATGATGGCGTGAGATTAAATGCATGTAATACATAAGTACCAGTAATACATAGCACCATTTGTGATTTTCTTGCATTTCCTCTGGTGAAATCGAACGGCACAGTACATCGCATCCTATGAGATATGAATTTTAAACACAAAAAAGTATGGTTTGTAATGGCTGTTTTTTCGATTTCTGCAAATTTGTCTTTTACCACTGAAAAAACTGCTCTTATAGATTTCCCTGATAAATGAGCTCCAACTATAGTAAAATCATATTTACTACCAGTTTTCCAAATGTTATGGAATTCCACCAAAGTAAATGCGAGAAAATTCGCTGTCAGTTTTGCTTTGTATGCTCATGTTGACATCACAAAATATTGAAATAAACTTTTTCCTTCAAATGTGCACAGATTACTGAGCTTTTGTCCTCTGAGTGCGTGCAATCTTAAAACTATAGGGAACCACCCTAAATGAACATTATAATGGGGACTATTTCTCAAGAAAATTAAAACTAACTCATTTTGTCCCTCTATCCCTAGGCCTCTTGGAACTCACATCAGCATTGACTACTCAACCTTTCTATCATGCCTTAGAAGATTTGGACAGTGTCAACAGAGATTTGGGAAATAACAGCAATTGTGTCAAGAAATGTTTGTAAAATAGGAGAACGATTAAACTAATTTTAGGAATATTTTTATTGACATTTTGTAAAAAATATTTATATTTCAACTATCTGATCTTCTGCTATCCTTCAATTAAATTTTGTTTTGTTGGTTGAGGTAATCAGCCTGTCTGAATTAAGCAATAAAATAAAAGGTTACTGTTCCGTTTTGTTTTCAAGCTGTCTTACTATATACCCATACACCTTTTGTTCTTGTTGGGCTAAAAGCATGAAGATAAGATTCAGTGCACCTGAAATTAAAAGAACTGTATAACACACCAGTTTATTTAGCAGTAGGAAAAGGCTTCTAAATCAGAAAAGAACAAACCTTGTTACTTTTGGTACTTATAATAGGTAACTCAATCTGGAGTGGTGAGATCGAGTTGCTTTGTCTTGAAAGTCCCACTGTGTAACTTGAGGCCCAGAATGGCTGATCTTGTACCGTGTGTTTGAGTCATTACACTAACGGACTCTTTCAGAATGATTCGATTCTGACCTACAACCACTTTCAAAAGGGGTTATGACACGACCTTTTTTGGGTGATTTTGAGATTTTCAAATATTTAGCAATCTTTCACCCCCCTCCCCCATCTCAATGTTGCTAACCTGCACACATTACATTGAATTGGTTAAGCAACAACTTTGAAAGGGGGGGGGTCGGAAGCTAACTTTTAATTTTTGGAGCAATTTTAAAGGGCAAGGCATTATTTAAGAAGAGTGTCTCAACCATTTTGAAAGTGGATGTAGCGTAAATTTTGAAATAAAGATGTTACATAACCATAGTCAACTGAAACATTAAAAGAATTAAAACATATTTTGATGAAGGCCAAGCTTTGTTTTAGTTGACATAATTATGCCAACAGTTAACACATACCGTAAACACCCCTGTATAAGCCGCACCCCCAACTTTCAGGCATGATTTTGGAAAAAAAACTTCCAAAAGCACTCATAAAAAAAGCTGGTCGTATTTGCAGCGACATTAATAAGTCGATCAACTCCCAAATACCTTGGAAAAGCATTTTTTTAAATCAATTTCCCTATTCCCTCTGACTGACAACAGTTGTCTTCATTGCTAAAGCCCACAGTTGCAATGAAAATGATGGAATTTGAAAAAAAGTCTCATGTAGAAGCCGCACCCGTGATTTTTAGTCCAAAACGTAAGCAAAAAAGTGCGGCTTATACAAGAGTGTTTACGGTAATTTTAAGCTCTAACACAATTCGGTTCCTGAAGATTGCCACTGTGAGGTTTTAGAGTGGTGTCTGTGTTTTACTTCCAAGTATCAGATGTTGGTCATGCACTTCTAACATGTAGAAGCAAGCTTGGAGTAAGGGTGGAAAGTAGTACCTGGTAAATTGTGTTCCCCAAAGAGACAAGGTTGTCCGTTGGCTCATACATGCAAATTGTGGCAAACTGGCAACTATTTAATCAGTTGGGGTGCAATTTACTCAAAAACCTGTTCATGTGGCTTTACCTCTCACCGATACTCCAGCTGGCTAGACTTTGTAACCCTGGCATCAAAGTACAACAAAGTATTGATCGTCTTGGAAAATAGTTCATTTTACAGTTCTGTGCTGGATGATCAGGCCTTTCAATAGAAGCAAGGCTGGAGTTGACTTTGTCATGATAAAAGCCTTGCTACTTTTTAAATCTATTTCTTTTCTGTTATTGTGCTTACTGATCTTTATAATCATGTGATCAACTCTTATCTTGCTTCTATTTAGAGGCTTGATTTATTTCACAGAACTGCAAAGTGGTCTACATGTATTTGTTAGTGAAGTTTTTATGCTGTAGAATGGGTTTTCAACTTAGAAAAAGAAAACAACAACAAAAAACAATAAAGAGACAGGCTTCAGTTTTTTACTGAATAGTTTATTTTGTGTCCAGATGTTATGTAAAATAACTTATCACGTTTCAGTATTGGTTTCTGTATCCGACGTCACATCTGGTGACATTTCTTCAGGTTTTATTGCCCTCAGGGCAAAGTTGACACTTGTGTCTTCGATCCAGCACCATTTGTTAAAAAATGGAAGATAAGACATTCCTCTCACATCAATGACTTCAGCCCCATCTATCAATGGATGATAATAATACATTAACCAAAATGGACAGTCATTGTGCACAACCAAAGTATTGCGGACACTGGACTGTGACAGTCTCTTTTTCTCAAAAATCAACAGAAAAAGGGATTGGGACAAGAGTGAAGCATGCACCTTTTCCATACCACCCTTTCGCGTTCCAAGTTCCCATAAACACTTGTCGGGCGCTAAGAGAAAAGACTGGCTGCAAGCAGTCAAGCATGCAAATACCTAAAATCAATAAACAATAGCAGAAGGCAGCTGATTCATTTATATTGGTTTCAAAACATTCTGGTACAATAATAATGTCAAATGTGGGCAGTAAATTGAAGCATTGCTTAACATTGATAAATTTGGATCTGAAATTTTACTTAACTCTTACTTTTGGCAATTGATCAATCAAACTCAAACATGTAATATACTGCAAAGATCACTTGTACTGGAATTTTGGTTTTCTGTTATCATGATGATATCACTATTTATTTCATGGCATTGATGTCTTATTCACATACTTCGAGATATCAGGCTGCTCAGGTCATCAACTGACACAAACTTGTTCCAGTCATGAGTTCCAGGTGTCACTAGTCTAAGAATGTATTCTGCTCCCACAATAGCTGCAGCATATGACAAAACTGTCTGGTTTATTGTTGTGATTACTAAGGAACCTCCTGGCTGGAACATCAAATTCAAACAGTTCAAAATAGATTTGTTAAAAATACAAAAATGATGCAACAATATGTTGACAAAATGTTTCTTTCCCTGTTCCAAGAGAGATTGCAAATAATCAAAGTCACTTCTTCATCATTTCCCAAAAAAATTTGCTCAGTTTGACCTCCTAAGGAGCTTGAGCAATGGCAACAGCAACACCAGAGACAACGCTTAGTAAGAAATGAATTTACATTTTACCCTTAAATTTTATAACTTTCTGAACCTGTTCAGTGTGCAAATTGGCGAATTTAAACAAATATAATACTAGCAATCAATTCCAAAATGAAATGCAAGACTGTGATGGCCTATGTTCTGGAAAATACTCAGAACTTGGTCATTTTGTATTGTTGTTTTGCAAAAGGTGGTTACAAAATGTACTTAAAGATTTATAAGGCATGTGCATATAGCTTATACTGTTCAGCTCAAACCTTTTGTTCCGTGACATTTTTGTTGCTGTTGCTGTCATTATAAGGTTTGCTCAGCACAAGTTCCCTATTACTGAACCTGAGCACTGGTATATTGATGCTTAGATAAGAGTAAATGCTAATTAATAGCATAAATGATCGGCTTTAGTTTTGTTTCTGAAGTCTCTACTCACCTTAACTAGTTGAGTACTAGCAGAAATAAATGTGTCTTTATCTGTTACATGTTCAATAACTTCCGAAGCAACGACACAGTCAAAAGACTCTGGCTCCTCATCAGCTAGCTCCTCTACTGTGGTGCACTTGTATTGTACTCTGTCAGCCACCATTGGATCATGGCGTGCGTGTCTTAAGGCAGCATGTATGTTGCGTGCAGATGCATCAACACCAGTCACTTCGGCACCTAGTCTTGCTAATGACTGTAAGATGAAAACGTTCAAAGGAATTCAACAGTAATAATAATAAAACTTAAGTTGCACCATTACTCTGACACTTCATGAATGTGGTAAAGTAAAACTCACTTAGAAATCTGCCAATCTGCAGTTCAATTTCATGAGCTGGTAACAAAAGGGTGTAGACTGCAGACTTCAAACTGGGAGTAAAATGCAGACTACAGAACAGAGGTAAAAATTATGCACACTAAAGACTTCTTAACTGGATTGTGTTGCCATTTTCATCATTGTCAGCTAACTGCAGGTTAACCAGAGTGATATTCAAGCTGACCAGAGCTTGACTTTCACTATGATTAACCCAAATAACCCTGATTACAGTTTGTACTTGTTGTACATTGTAGTTAACAATTAAATTCACAAAAAAATAATTTTAACCTAGTTTGATTCTAAATTTCCTTTGTCTTCTAGCCCTAAAAAGATACTCAATAAACTACAACATACTCAATAACTGTTAGAAAATTATACCTCTGAGAGTATTCCTCCACCGCAGCCGACATCTAGAATTCTAGAGCCTCTAAGTGGTTTAGAAGGAGTGAAGGTTTGTGTATGAATATGTTCAAGAGATTTCTTGATGAAGGGAACTCGAAGTTTATTCATAGAATGAAGAGCAGCAAAGTCACCATTCGGGTTCCACCAGTCACTTGTTGTCCTACTCAGCTTCTCGATCTCTTCCTCGTCAACAGTGTTCTTGTCAGAAAATAGTGATAATTTGAATTATAGTTTTCCAAATTATGACCTCTCACCTAAAAAGTGTTCTAGATGCGCAAATTTTGGAAATTCTTACCTTTGGCGAGGTACAAAAATGCCTACAGTAGAGGAAGGTTTTGGTGACATGATTTGCGGGTACTTTGGATGAACGAAGACATCTCATTGTGCAAGCGCTAACCGCCATGTTTGTTGATATTTGTTCCATTTGAGCCCACAGTCATCATATCTGCAGGTCATTGTAAGTACGTCATGTGATATAAAATGGATCTTCTCACGGGTAGCATTACAAATTGCGACTAGTACTACCATGAAGAAAAGAAAAAGAAAAAAGAAAAAAGAAATTCGACCTAATTTCCAACGCGGATTGCTTCGCATCCACGTAAAATGAGAAGGACACGTGACGTGTTTTTCAATTCGCGCGTCGCGTCTTCAAGTCCAAGATGATTTTCGCGTACATTTCTGAGTTAGAAAAATGAGACTATTTTTTGTCTAATTTTCCACCAAGTTGGTCCATCATCAGAATCACGGCGCTAACCCAAATTGATGGGTCAGTGCCACCCCTGTTGAACATTTCTATTTACAGCTCAAAAAAGTCTTTTAAAAGTTATTCAACATAACGTTAAATAATTTGTCACTATTAGCGAACCTTTCAAATTAAGTAAATATAACAAACCCAGCTTTGACAAAAAGAAATCCTTTGGTTGTAAGTGAAAAAAGATGGTGGACAAATATACCTCCAACATCATTTAGTTAAAAGTGTGAACGCAATTTTCTGTTTTACTCCACTCTTGATATTGTAGTTTAAACGATTTTAGTCCATGTCACGAAAGGGTTGTTCAATATACACAAACAGCAGCTCAAAAATGTCGTGTTTTCTAGCTGACATCTGAGATATGAGATCCACAAAATTTGCTGAGCTGAGAAATCGCCAAAAAATTAACCGATAACTAAACTGCCAACACACCCACCAAGCAGATCTTCTGAGAAATTGGTCATTTTGGTGCAGCCTGGAATCGATACTGCATAACAGGCCATTGCAATTATCTCAAACTATCCAACATGGGGTCGGTTTGAAGCTAATGAAATTGAGATAAATCCTTAATGGAGGCCGACTAGGATTGTTGCCAATGATTTCTTGATTCATAACTCTGAGGTGGTTCCCTGATTTGACTCTGCATCAATCATCTGTGCATTCAGAGTTAGTCAGAAATAACAGGTGCGAAATATATTGAAATTACTAAATATTTTACTCAAGCCACCTTAATTAAATTTTGTAGGTTCACGTCGTAATTAAAATGATTAGTTCGACCAATCATATTTCACAGCAGTGTATTAATTATAGATATTTCCGCAGGATGTCATCTTTGCCCTTTAATTACAGCAGAATAAAAACATAAGCTGTCTTTTTTTTCATTCGTTATTGTGTATAAATTTTACCTATGCTACCCTTAAGAGCCTTTTTTGGAAAAAAAGAAACAATTCAGTTTAGTTCAATTCAGTTTTGGAAGTACCACTGGAATTGAGCAATATATCTAATTACCAAAAGAAAGTGCAAACAACCTGTTATCTTCCCTTCAAAACGATAATTTACATTCCCAAAGTAAATAACGGGCGGTTTTTCAGAAGTGCTTGTAAGAGGCAGACTGTATGTTCTATTCAAGAACTGAATTGCTGGTAAGAGAGGTTTTCCTTCATTTTTATAATTTTTTTTCGGCATTCTGTTTTGTTGGTTTTGTTTGGTGTATTGTAGTTTAAAAAGTTAACAGGATTTTAAATTTCATTTTCTTTTTTATTTGTTTTTAGATATATATGTATATATTCGAATGGGATAGATCCGATTCAATTTCGACTAAGTGTCCGTCCTTTTTTTCGAGAAACTGACCAATACAAAAGCCTGCAGTTTACATGCATATTTAAAGCGTTTTTCCTTTCCTTTTCTTCCCTTTCTGAAACCGATATGGCAGACAACGATCAGGACACCATAAGCGAGTCTACGGCTTTAAACTAAATCGTGTGTAAATAAAGGTTTGTTGTTGTTCTTGTGGACCAATAGTGAGGGCCTTAAGAGCAGCTAGTAGAAATTTCGAGTGCAGTTAGTTACGACAGTTTCTCCACGATCATCTTGGGCAAATCAAGACGTTTTAATCATGTACCCATTCAGTACCGATAAAGCGTGTAAAGAAGTATCGGCGAAATCCCGACTAATGCTGGGTGAGGTCCTGGGTAAAACCTATGACGAACTCACGAGCATTTCTTTCAGAGAAAAAAAGCAGCATTCATCAATCCGAGCTTTAGAAATCAGGAGAATCTCCTGGCCTTGCAGACACGACCGGATGCCTGCATCGATTCCTTATATTGTCAGGAGTGCGTTTTGGAATTCGTGTCTAGAGAATAACCTTACGAAAATGAGCCTTAATTAAAGCGTGGTTTCCGATCCTGATCGAAACGTATGCAACAAATTGTTCTACAATGCAAAAAGCTTGTAGTGAAACGCTAATTGCTATTTTAAAAACATACAATACAGAAAGAAAGCAGATCATCGGAGAAACTGATTACAAGGATGTAACACTGGGATCCTTATTGGGCGAAATATTGGCTTTTCTAAAACAATGCATGCAAAATATTTGGCCATATAGTTGGTAACAACTACGGTTTAATGTTCGAGAAAACGACCTAAAAAAACGCCAATAATTGCCACTCTTTGGCGTGTGCCTTCTGGTTTATTCAATAAGTATATATTGATTTCAGGATTCGACGGTTGATGATGGCTGTCAGTACAGTCCTCCTTTGCTTCCCAGTTCTACTTGCTATTGGTGAATTATTTCAAGAAGCGGCGACTCAACAATGCCCAGGCGGCGGAGCTCAATATTCCACCTCGAGGATGATGCTTCAGGGGCACGTCTACAAAACAATTCATGTATCATTCGGATATGAGTGCCTGCAGGCGTGCCATCAGGAGATCACGTGTCAGAGCTTTAATTACGTTATTTCTCAGTCCGTGTGTGAACTCAATGATCGTACCGAGGAAGCAAGGCCTGAAGATTTCGTGCCTAACACCGACAGATATTATTTTAAACGAGACAGGAATAGAGGTGAGAGAAAGATGAAAGGTTACTCAGTAACGAAACGTAACTCTAAGAGCTGAAGAATGATATGAGTGTCTTCCTTTCCAGTCCCTCTTGGTTCAATTCCCGAGCTCCCTGCTGAATCTTGTAGGGAAATCAAAGCGAGTGAAGGCGGACGAGCGGACAGTGGCAAATACTGGTTTGACGACAAGGAAACAGGAAACTCTGTGCTCAATCATTGTGACATGGACACCGAAGGTAACTTCTTAAAATACACCTTAAGATATTTCTTCAGTTTTAAACTCGAATGGTTAAACCCTTCCTGAACTTTATCCCAGGGCTTTTGTCTTTAAAATTAGGAGGGGCGGGTGATCCCTGCCAATTTCAAAAGGAAAAGCCCTATGAACGAGGTTGTCCCCCCCTGGGCTCAACCCCTATTTATCGCAGGGAAGGGAGAGTTCATGGACTGGACTTATTACCGTATAATATTCTTCAGACTTTACAAGAAAGCGCACTTATTAAAGATCTATGCTACTTGGGAAAGGCGAAAGTCAAATCTTAAACTAATAAACATGGTTTGCATTTTCTTGATAGATGTTGACGAGTGCAAATCCTCAAGTCCCGTTTGTGACCCCAATGCTATTTGTCAGAACCTGGTTGGATCGTATCACTGTTCTTGTAAAACTGGTTTTACTGGAGATGGAAAAACTTGCACTTGTAAGAGTATAACTCAGGGATAAGAGTGTAACTGGCCGATTTAGCCAACGAATGCTTGCTATATATTCTAATCCGCTGAATTTAAATTCTCAGTCAAAAACATAAATTTATCCAACAATTAACAAAATGCCATTCTAAGCCAAGACAATAACAGTTTTATTGTCGCAAGAAGGATAACATGTGTGTTTCGTTTAAAAAACGAACAAAAATCGATTCGTAACTGAGACAGACCGTAATACCGCCAATCGATCCTGTCAAACCACATACCGACAGAGTAGATTTGTTCTGTGATTTCAATGCAGTACATGTTATTTCTTGCTTTGTACAGATATAAATGAGTGTTCCAGTAACCCTTGCTTGAACGGTGGAACATGTTTGGATCGTGTTAATGGATTCAATTGTAGCTGTCGGTCGGGATACCAAGGAAGTCGCTGTGAAAACGGTCAGTATATATTAAGTATTATCATAAGAGTTTAGAGAGCTAGGATGTCCTCAGACAACACAAGACGAGAGCTGACCTCAGACAGGATCAGTCTGATGGAGACAGACCTGAATGGTGAGCAAGAGGAAAAGGAATAGGAACAGGAGAAGGAGAGAAAGATGAGGGCGGAAGAAGGGAGGCATGAACAGGAAGAGTTAGAGAGGAAGGAAGAAAAGGCAGCTGCAGCAGGATGATTGAAGTAGAAGGAGAAGTAACAGAAGCTGACATAAGAAGAGGGGAAGAGGCTTAGGCGGAGAAGCAGGAGTAGGAGGAGGAGGTGAGGAGGAGCAAGTACGGGAGGGGCCAAAGCAACAGGAGGAGCTGAGGTCGGAAAAGAAGTGGAAGAGGTGGACGACAAGGTTAAAAAGGAAGCTCGAAGGAGAGAAGAAGGATGATAAGGAGGTTGACCAAGAGGAAGAGAAAGATAAGATATTGGAAAAGGGAGAGAAAAAGGAGAAAGAGGAGGTGACAATGAGATAGTGGAAGGGAATGTATCTATTGAGCTGCAGTCATGCAGTCCTGTATGCCCCTCCCAAACAAAATGCCATGTAACTCTCTAGAAAAAGCTATAGAGCAATAATAAGAGATGAAATATTTGCAGGAGTCCCGTGTTCTGTTTGATCTTGAGTAATAAAAACAATTGTTGATTTCTCCACAGTCACCTGTACCACCATCAAGACTGTAAATAATCCAGTCACCCACAACACGCTATCGACAACACAAGGAGCCTGGATGAAAGACCCGCTAGGAGTAATGGGAAATGACACAATATTCGTCCTGGAAAATTACAACGCGAACAATGTGGTCGAAGAGTTCGAAAACATTGACAAATTCAAAGCAGGTGTAAAGCGTAAGACGTACACGCTTCCGGATAATTGGGACGGAACAGGGGCAGTAATGTATGGATCATATCTCTATTACAACAGGTATTGGATTATGTTTTGCTTTTTTGGAGCCATTTAGTCCCAAAATCAGAGAAATGTGTTGTTCCCAGTCACTCGCCGCCTTCCGTGTTCACTTTCTAATCTATAAGAGAGAAAAAAACTGCAAGCAGTCTCATTTAGCATGCAACGTAATCGACCTATACTGTCTATACTACCTGAAGCTAACTTACCCCAGCTTACAAGCAGAATTGTTTAATGTATGTTAATGTATATATAATGTATTCCCATTATTTACTTCACCACAGAAAAAGATACACGTAACGCTGAATACATAAGCTCGTGTCACTTCCCTAAATTTCTGTAAACGTTAGCTAGAAAATTTCGCCATTGTTGAAGTTTTCAAAGCTTCCAAGCTGGGAATTTTGCTGTTTGAGCGGTTTTGGAAGTCTCAATTCGTCATAGCATTATCAAGGCAATAACAGATTAAAAGTTCATTCAGTGAATGGCATTTGAAAGGAGGCTACAGTTGCTTCATTACATTATAACGTTCCTATTATGGGCTGGTTCGTGTTGACAAAACCGACGAAACCCAGTTTAAAAAGAAAAACGCTAAGGTATTTTCGGGGGTGGAAGAGGAATAACGGAATAAGAATAACGGCTATTTTGTAGCTGGAATAATGGAATAATGGCTTTATTTTTCTAGGAATAATGGAATAACGAGTTTTGGAGGGAATAATGGAATA
>OMLO01000630.1_pt1 | contig 24021 bp, 27 predicted proteins | sample 1674811 | NCBI WGS metagenome assembly OMLO01 (sample SAMN06265003, study PRJEB25207) | coral metagenome | isolation source: Coral host | place: Mexico:La Bocana,Puerto Morelos, Mexico | collected 2008-11-13
GGGAAAAGCTCCTGCCAAAGCCGAGTAAACTTTTTGTAGCTTATTGCCTGCTTGTTGGAAGCTTCGCACATGGAGCTATAGACTTTCCAGACACTCGTTTTCGTCTCTGATGAAGACAGGATCTTAACATCATCACTTTTATAACCCGGAATACAACCTGGTAGCATAATGGCATTTTCTTCCACATAGTTGACAAGAAAGGCGTGAACATCTGTAACTGTAGAATGAGGTGTCGTGTTACTGGGGACTCTGTTTGCGTTTCCGTGGATTCTTGGAGTAATGCCGTGTTTATCATAATGTTCCTTCAGTCGAAGAAATCTTGAATAGCTGATTCCATACAAATGTAGAAACATTTCCTTGCATATTGGCCTCGACTGAAAATAGAAGGTACATCGAGGGCTCCTGGTTCTTTTCTCTCCAACGCATTCGATGCGAATAAACGCCTGAATATTAGCCAAAATGACGAAATCAAGCTCTACACTTGACAGTTCAAGGCAGTTGTTCAAATTGGAGAGAACTGTCTCTTCCGAAAACTGATTGGAACAAGGACATTCTTTACAACCTTGTGCACAGCCACAGCCGTTTTCCAAAAACGTCTGTACTTTGTGAAATAATTCGATGTTGTTATCCGCCAAATATGTTTTTGCGTTCTGACTTTGGTCTAGTTAGGCATTGTGTCACATTGTTTAGATAATAGTCCATAAACCCATATAATCATTGGTTAGATGATACTGATGAATAATTAAGAGCTCAAGCGTGACAAGGTAGGTTTTACTCTCTTTGTGCTTACCGATTGTTTCTCCATCGATCGAGACTTTGTTATTCGTTTGCAAAACTTTGGTTGCTATGCGCCATCGATCATCGGTTCAACAGACTTCATTCGGTCATTGTTAAGCGAGTGAATGCAATGGACATCTGCTACTCACGTAATCAAACAAATATATTTGGACTCAATGGCTCTTTAAACTACACTACTATTGAATAAAAAGATCTAACAGGCGGTTCATCCTCATAAACATTGTGTGGTTAGAGGGAGATTGGGGAGAGTGAAACGAACATTTTCAATCCGAAACGAAAGGTGACATTTTCTTCCTCTGGTTATTTGTAAATACATTTCAGGCTATTTTAAAAAAAAATATTCTGGACGTTAGCGAGCTGACGTATTATAAGTGCTGGCGAACTGACATTAGACGTTGGCGAATTGACTTCACAAGTTCGCGAACTGGTCGTTAGCGAACTGACACATTGGCGAAAGAAGCGGTTACCCGCATTGTTTACTTGACCAAGTTTGTGTACATTTGCGTAGAGAAACATGCAACGAAGAGCGAAACATCTTGAGCAAATTTCGGCATAACCTTGTGTCAATGAATCTGTTAGACTGACCAACCAAGGGATTGAATGGACGCGAGTTCTAAAAAATTGCTCCAATAGATTATATATTCTCAATGGGCGACGTTTGATGTCGGAACTCAAACGGTACAGGTTGCAAAATACTGAGGCTGGTTTTGAGCATTGCTTGTGTCAGTTTTCTTTCGAAAGGTAAGCTAAACATTTCAACGTTTGCCTTAACCGTTTAATGGTTGCTAATTTCCTTAAATGGATGAACTGAATGGCTAAACGCTTACGTGTTTTGTCTTAACGGATGCAAATTTCTTTTAAACGGATGAGGTAAATGTTTAAACGTTTTGCCCAAAACGTTAAACGGATCCAACATTTTTAAAAACGGATGAGCTAGCTGTTTAAAAGTTTTGCAAAATAACATTTAGTGGATCATGAGTTTAAAAAACGGATAAGCCAACCGTTTAAACGTTTTTCATATCCCGTTTTAAACGGATAGTAAACGGATGCTAAACGGAAAGTAAACTCATTTTCGTTTAAAACGGTAAAGCATTAGTATACGTTTTCGCATTCCCGGTCACAACTGGTCTTGGGTGGCGGCAATTTCTCGTACACAGGCAAAGTATTTGGCGAGTGATTCGTTTTCTTCTTGCTGTAGATTACCAAGTTGAAATCTCGCATAGTCTTTATTTTTCTTTGCAAGGAAATGCTTGTCAAGCTTTCGGATGAATTTCGTATATTCGTCCGCAGTTGGGCCTGTGCTTTCGACATCTGGTAGAGAGTCTTCGAGATCAGCAATATCACATCCACCATAAATGATTAGACCATCTTTTTTCAACTCCGGGTCCTCAATGCTGAAAAAACAGAATTGACATTCAATCTCTCTCCCATTTATCCCATCTGTATTTGAAAAACTCGGTGTTAGTGGGATTGCAGTTGATCGCAAAGGGTCTAATATTGAGCTGTCTGTTTGTAACAGTGATGTTTTGCTGTGCCGGTTGTGCTTGGGCTTGTGGAGCGGCGCTACTGTTTGGTGCAGCCGAAGCAGCTTCCTCAGGATTTACCATTTTCTATCTGTGTTTTTTTTCTTTGCTTCTTTTTCTTATATCCTATCCTAGTCGCATATGTAATCATTGATACAATTGTTGAAAGGAAGGAGTTGGACAAAGGACATATATATTCAATTTTACCTACGATTATTCTGAAATGTACATGTAGAACCAGATGGAAAAAAAAAATTTTTTAACAATTGTAATGGTGATGACTGTCGAAACTAGCAAGACATGTTGTGAATCCTAGGTGGCGTAATTTATGGACACAAAGACCCAAACTTGAAGACGGTGAAATAGCAAGATTTATTTGTGTCAATGAGGAAGGTTCGATGATGCTTGTAAACTGAAACAACGAGTACAAAGTACAACTAATATAAAGTTAAATAAACTAAAGACAGAACAGATTGTGAAGCAAAAACTACTCTGATGATATTTGGCGGCGGAACCCCAATTCACAACAACTACTCAAAATCAAAATAATAAAGTTCCGTGCATGAAATGGTAACAAACTAAAATGAAATATGCATAAACCTAATGAAACAAAATATGCTTGAAACAACACAATTGATAGTTAAAATAGTGCTTTAATCTCAGGATTCTCTCTCTCACGCTGTATTGAGGTTGGGCACCGACAGTCTCTTTGGTTGAAAGGGTGCCCTAAAGTCCCTTAATCATTAGACCACCAGGCATTCCCATTCTCAGCATCCCCAAACTCAAAGTACCCCATTCTAAAACTCCCAAAATGTGTTAACGAGACTAAGTATTAACATGGGGAGTGGGTGGAAAAGCGGACACAGTTTTTTAGATGGTTAAGTGTCAAGTAGTTCTCTGTCAGGGCTGATGTGGCAGAAGAATCTGCGGATAACAAATGAGAGGAACTGCCTACACAAAGCACCTCTGCTAGTTTCAAGTAGTGAAGAGCGGTTTCCTTGTTATTCCATCGAACATGAGACATTATGTCCACCAACTTGGAGCCAGATAAGGCCAAAGTTATAGTTGAGCCCGAACGAAAGCTGTGCAGTGTTTCTCCTTCGTAGATCTAAGCCTCTTTCAAATAGAGCTTCAAACGCTCATCTGCTGTTTACAATATGTCTGTGGGGGTTAGTTGGTCAAAATAAATAGCCGTTTGTCACTGAAATCCGTAACTCAGAAGCTACGGCAACATATGTCTCAATCGCTTTAAGTGGACACAACTCCAGGTTAAGATATCTCCGAATCATGAAAACGTTAGAGGCGCTGTCTCTTAGAGTTTTCCCCCATACATGATTGAACAACAGCCCATCGTCCTGGGGAAAACGCAAGATTTCCTCAGCTTTCACCATTCCAAGATAGGAACCACGATCACCGCTGAAGAACAGTGTTTTGAAAAGAGGAGAGCATGCGTGAACCCATCATGGTCGGACGTGGTTTCTGAGCGGAGCTTAAGTTTCCTTCTTTTATAATATTTCCTTGGTATTTTTGACCTTAGTCACATCTTGGAGTGATGCTATGTAGTGCGAATTTACATGAAGAAGACTAGTGGGAAATATAAAAGAGGTGAAAGAGGTTCATTGGAAGAAGAAGATAACATTTTGAAACAATGCAATATGGCAGATAGTGTCGGCAAAATACCAACTGTTGCAGCCACTCAGCCTGACCTTGGCGACTGATGAATCTCCTCAAGGCATTGATGAAGGAATCAGTCTCGAGCAAGTTAGTGATCTCGAGGTGTATTGCTCTCGATGCCAAGCAGGTAAAGAGAACACCATAGTGTTTTAGCTCTTTTCGACCATCCTTAACAATGAAGGGCCCAAAATAATCTATGGCACAATAAGTGAAGATCTGACATTCTTTGCTCTTGCACTGAGCCACAAAGTTTCTGGCACTTGACGCAAGTTGAAATCAAGTTGGCGACAATCGATGAACCTCCAAGTATCCAAAAACCGTTCGAGCGTATTTCGTTAAAGGTCATCTCTTTCCCTTGATGACGGTTGCGTTCGTGAAAATGTCTCGCGATCAGCTTGGTAACGTGACTGTCTCGCGGAAGGATGATAGGGAACTTGATGTCATCAGCTAGAGTTGATCGTCTGAGACGTCCACTGACTCGTAAAATTCCATCAACATCTACAAATGGATCAAGCTTGTAAAACAAGCTACATGTTTTCATGCTGGACTTTCTCTGCTGAGCGAAGAGTCTACTTTCGGCGTCAGTGTTTCCCTGCTTTATGTTCTTCAGAGTTGCTATTTCTTTTCTAAAGGCTTTTACTTGCACTGCACGAATAATAGTGCGCTCTGCACTTTCCAAGTCTTGGACCATTAATCTTTGAAGTTCGTCGTTGCTACATCGTTTCTTGTGCACGCGATCTTTCAGGAGTCTGATATAGCGTCAACAAAGGGCAACTGCACGTTTCGCTCGATACCAGTCAGAAAAGTACTCTATTCCCTCTTGAAGGGTTAACTTCTTCGAGTCTGCCTGCGCGGTTTTCGTTTCTTCGGTTGCGGTTGCCATGGCAACAGACTTCACTTTGGGATCGCTTTCCTGAAGATTGTGATCATCTCCGTTCCTGGTTGGCCACTGGTTTTCTTTATCCCAAAGGAATGCTGGTCCAGTGATCCATCGGGAACCTAGCATCTCTTGTGCCTTCATGCCTCGCGATGCCTCATCTGCCGGATTCTGTTTTCATTCAGCATACCTCCATTGGTCGGTAGAGGTGTTGTCTTGGATATCTTGGACTCTGTTCGCAACGAACACGTGGAATGGTCTACTCTCATTGCTTATGTATCCAAGTACTACTTTGCTGTCCGTCCAGAAGTACTCCTGATCGATGTGATATTCTAGTTCTTGATGCAACTGCTGGCTGATCCTCACTGAGCATACGGCGGCGGTAAGCTCCAATCTAGGTATAGTAACAGGTTTAAGTGGTGGAACCCTGGACTTTCCAAGACGAAGGCACAATGGATTCTCTGGGTTTCTTCTACGAGTCGCAAGTAGCTACACTGGCCATAGCCTTTGACGCTCGCGTCCGAGAAATGGTGAAGTTGCACGTTTACTACACGACCGAAGTTTTCAGGTTTGTAGCATCTAGGAATAGAAAGGCGCTGCAACTGCTGTAAATCCGCTCTCCGTTTTGCCCACTTAACCTTGATGTCGTCCGGTATCAGGTCATCCCAGCCTACTTCATGGTAACACAACTCTTGGAGAATCGACTTCCCATCTAACAAGAGTGGAGCAATGAATCCAAGTGGGTCGAAAACTGAGCTTACAGTGGAGAGAATCCCTCGTCTAGTGCAAGGCCTATCTTGTAGCACAATGGTGAACTGAAAGCAGTCTGACTCGACACACCAGTGGACACCGAGCACACGCTCTAAGGGAAGCGAATCGAGGTCTAAATCTAACTCCTTCACGCCGTCTGCTCTGTCTGACTCTGGGATTTTTCTGATGACTTCTTTGTTGTTAGACACAAACTTGTGGAGACGGAAACCTCCTCTTTGCACATCTGCTTCGCACTCGTAACCAACTGCACTGCGTCATCAGCCGATGGGACGGACTTGAGGCCCTCGTCGACATAGAAATCATTACGAACGTAATCTTTGGCCTTAACTCCAAACTCTTCAAAATCGTTTGCCGTAGACGTCAATGCAAAGTTTGCGCAGCCTGGGGACGAGGTGGCTCCAAACAAGTGCACAGTCATCCTGTATTCTTTAGGTTCTTTCGAGAGGTCACCATCTTACCACCAGAAGAAACGTAGTAAATCCCTGTGTTCTTCGTTTACTTTCACTTGGTGGAACATCGCTTCTATGTCGCACATGAATGCGATGGGCTCTGTCGAAACCTGCACAGAACCCCAGTCAAATTATTCGTCAAGTCAGGGCCTTGAAGCAGGTCCTTGTTTAGTGACTCGCCTTCATGTACAGCAGCACAGTCGAAAACCACACGGATTTTGTGTGGTTTCTTGGGGTGGTAGACGCCATGGTGCGGAATGTACCAAACGTTGTGTTTCCTTGCAGCTCGATCGGCAGGTGTATGTTTCGATTCAGACGTCTCCGGCACTCTTTTGGCGTAATGACTGGCTATTTTCCTCATAAATTCGACATAGTCCGCCTTGTACTTCTGGCTGTTTCTAGCCTCGAATCGTCTTTTAAGCTGACTTAGTCGGCGAAGCACAGCGATTCTGTTGTTAGGGAGCTCGATGTTTTCGTCTTTCAGTGGCAGAGGAAGTTCGTAATGACCGTCATCACACCGGTGGATCCCTTGTTCGGCTATCGCAAGAAACTGTCGGTCTTCCTTGGACGGTCCGTGTGTCGATTTATTCGACTCGTGTTCTATTAAATCGAGCTCAAACATCTGGTTAATGGCAGATGGATTCACTACCTCCTTCGTTTTTTCGTTGAAAACGAAACTTAATTGGCTGTCGTTAGCACCAGAAACAACTTCTCTCGCCAAGATACGATGACACGAAGATTCGAGGGCGTGTTCTTCCGAGGGGGTGTCTAACATCGCAACTGGTCCCACGATACTCCATCCTGACAAGGTGCGCACTGCATAGGGCTCATCACTTTTGCCGCGAATTACGTCTGTTGGTTTAATCGCCCTAGGACAGTTGCAACCGATTAACAGGCCAATTTCCATGTTTTTTTCGTACGGCGGGATTTTGTCCTGAATTCTCCTGAGGTGTGGCCAGTTGTTTACGATAACTGGTCGCGGTATCTGATCTCGTCTGGACGGAATGCTTTGGCTTGCGTACGCCTTCGGTAACTCAATTTGGATGTGTCTCTCGAGATGCTATACAACTAAACCATCGACTCTCTGTACCGTTAACCTTTCGCGACCAAGTGTTGTGCTCAAATCTAAACTGGTTTCAACGCCCTCTATACCGAGTTCGCGCTGTACTTGTGTGGTGACAAAGGTTGTGTCGCTTGCATCATCTAGGAGCGCATAAACCTTGACTGTCTTAACCGGATTATTCTTGTGGAATAGGATGACTTGGACAATTCTGCAATTGGTGATTACACTAGCGGATTCTCCAGCTGAACCGTGCACAACACTGATAAGATTAGAACTCGCAGATTCCTTGACTGGAGGTTTCTCACTGTGCGTTATTTTGTTGCTAGAGGATTGCTGATTTTCATGTGCCTTGGGGTCGAGCTGCTTGCTCGGTGTAGACCTGGGTTTCACGCCATGCAGTAGTGTATGGTGACTTCTTCCACATTCTTTACAAGTACATCAGTTCCGACATCCGACAGACGTGACCAGACTTGAAACATGCGAAACAAAGACTCTTGCTGCGAATAATTTCATTGCGTTCGTCTACTGAACTCTTCAGAAATTTGCTGCACTTTACGAGGGCCTGCTGACCGTTGCAAAGGGGGCAAGCTTGATCGACTTGATCCGCTGAAGTTTTTGACGATGGAACAGAGCTGTCTGGTAGTCGAGTGGTTGTTGTCAGAAAAGAATCTGCACTCACTCTCCCTTCGCCCCTTTTTGGCTGTTTGCCTCTCATTCCCGACCTCGTCTGGGTATCGGTTTTCTTCCTTTCTGCCTTTAAGGCATCCGGTGAGAAAATAGGGTCGTTCGCTACCTCTGCTTCTTCCCTGACAAACTTAGTAAAGTCGCTGAAGGTAACAATCTTCCTAGACTTCGTCTGTGCTTCGTGGGCGTGCCGGCACCATTTTACGGCGGATTAAGAAGGCAGTTTGCTGTTTACGAGGCTTAAGGATAAACGTAAAAGATAAACTTAACTAAATAACTTAACTACAGCTGACTATTGCGAATTTGCCAAGAATTATGTTTGAACTGCAAAGTCAGCAAGGACCAAAGAGAGGAAATATTATTTATTATTATTGTTTAAAGCAGTAATTCAAATTGGTTGAAGCATAGAATTGGCTGTATTACAGGTTCGGTGGCACATAGAATGCACACTAGGACAGAAGGAACTGATCCTACAAGCCTAACTAATGCTATAATGGGTAAATGTTCTTTTGACGATGGCAGGCTTCCTCCACTGACAAATAAAGTATGGACGAATCCATGAAGATGATGCAATAGAACATTATGTTTCAATTGAGAGGTTAGATTCGCCAACATTTTTGGTTAGCAAGACTGGGCTTGTTCTGTTAGATGATTGTCCATTTCTTAGTGCCAGTCCTGATGGCATAACCTCTGATGGCAAAGTTGTTCAAGCAAAAGGCTTAGTTCTTGTCATGTTCGTGAAGTCAACGTAACTAACACTGAAGACAAACTCTCCATGGTACACGGCAGAGACAGATTGAAATGGCAGCATGTGAACTTGGGGAAGGTGCTCTTCCTATTTAACTGACAAGGGTGTTTGTATTGTGAATGTACCATTTGATAAATATTTTTGGCTTCATTTTTTGGGAAAGACTGAAAGCATTCTTCCTGGAATTTGTTCTTCTTGTCTTGTTAAGTTAAATGTTCACTAAACTAGCTTGGGAAATTTGCAAATAGCTGCACAAATCATAAAAACATCGTCAATTGTGTGATTAACTTTTAGAGCGATCGCCTTTTGCAGAAAAATCACCTTTTGCAGAAAGAGAAATTTTTGAATCCTTTCGATTGCACGTTCAACATGAATTCTTGAGGAGGCAATTCGTCTTGTTTTTGTGACTCGCCTACTTGCTAATGGTTTTCCTTACGAAAAAGGAATATTTAATGCGCATCCCCTCTCTGTACAATAATCTCGTATTGTAAAGCCACGGTCTGCCATACTATTAACTTCAGCCTCCAGGAAATCTAAAATATCACACTTCTTTGTAAGTTCCTTGTCAGATAAATTCCCAGACTATAATTTGGAAATAAATCTAAATGCACCCAAAAGTGAAATGCAAACCAGACACTTAGACATATTTCTTTGTTTGTATTCACTCCATGTTTGAATTTGTGCTGTGGGTGTTTTGGATTTCTGTACCTGGAATTCAGTACAGTCAATGATGACTCTAGTATCTCTAGTATCATACTCTAGTATGATGACTCTCGTTACGGTGGCCAATTTACATTTTCAACTTAGTTGATATAACCAAATTACCTTGTTACCCACACCGACGCAGCACCACAGTTTCTTTAGAAACTGTTACCCTTAATTCTTTAAGCACTTTGGTAGAGAGCTCTTAATGAGATCTCTTGATGGCCAGTGAATGAAGCATTGCATTTCATAAGGAAAGAAAAGCTGTCCGCCTGCAAAAGATAATTATGACCAGTATATTTGATACACCAAATATGTCAGCCACAAAACTTCCTTCAGGCCATGTCTTATATTGACTAGCGTCATAAGAAATTCATCAAGCAAGCGTAACTTTCTGTTAGGCCGAAATTTCTGTTTTGTATCACGCTTCTAAGGGAATAAAATAAGAAATTTAAATGTAAGATGAACTGAAAGCCAAGTTCATTAAGTACATTATTTAGTTTTTTTGTGGACATCAGCTGGTAATTAGCCTCTCCGCTCACCACCTCCCGCTTACCTTCCCGCCTAAAAGTATTAACATAACTGAAATGGTGGTGTTTCAGCCTCCACCACCTTCCCCCGTTAAAAAATAATTTGTGCCACCTCTCTCAAGGTGGCGCAAAACAGTTCACACCACTTTTAGCTGCATATTGGTAGTAAACGAATTCCCTATCATTGATGTTCATGTTATGAGTATATTTTCGACCTAAATAGTTAACCTTCATGGACTAAGAAATCTAACCAACTAAGATTTCTTAATGGCTTCATTATGAATCAATAATTAATTGACCATTTAAAAAAAAGCCATTGAAATGCTACAATGGAGAAAATCTCACCTTGTATTTTCCTGCATGGTTACTTTCTCCATTTTTCCAATTACTTTATTTTTTTCTGCTGCAGGTTTCAGAATACTAAAAATAGCATTTAGTAACGCTAGGGAGGGTATTGCAGTGTAAAATATCACCGCAGACTGATAAATAACTCTCTCCAAAGATTTTCTTTGTCTTCCAGTTTAGCTTATTAAGCTCTTGATCTCTTAGTTTTGTTCGTCAAGATCTTCTGAGTTCAGAAAAGTTTGTGCTCCCACTGAACATTTACGGATAAGTAGTTATGATCGCGCTGTACAGCCGAGGCAAAATCTTGGACAAGAAAGTCTGCTGCGCTATGCTCGTCTCCATTTTCTACTGCTAGAGGTTCCGATGTAGAAATTCATCACGCTCACTGTTCGTAGTGGTGCTGGTCACTTTTGAGACTTCTTCATTGCACCTCCGTCTCACTTCAACCGAGGGTGATCGTGATCTTGGCTCTTTACACTTTATTGTATTCGCGTTGAAGGGAAGCACCATCGCGGGATCATTATAAATGGTTGGAACTGGATCTGCCTTACAATATCCTTGGAAATGAACCGAACAAATCATGTGATTCGATGTTATTTGGCTTAACTTTTTGACGTCTTTCCTCCTTAGAAAATAAAACGACTTCCTAAGTAATTCTGCTTCTTTTGGGCAGGTTCCATGCCTTCCCGATTCAAGATCTGTTTCCAGGGAGAGGTTGTTAGTGACAGTGGTATGTGTACCGATGCACCGCATCGAGCTCATCTTCGTCAGTAGTGATGATTGGTGGTGATTCGATGCCTTGTCCTAGGACGTTTGTCTTTTTCAGGCTGATGGTCAGCCCAAAGTCTCTACAGACCTGAGAGAAGTGGTCCATCAGTGACTGAAGTTCGCGCTGGGTGTGGGTTGCTACTGCCGCATCGTCAGCAAACAACATGTCTCTGATAAGTGCTTCGCGTACTTTGGTCTTGGCTCTAAGGCGGACAAGATTGAAAAGCCTGTCATCTGATCTCGTGCGTAAGTATATCCCTTCTCTTGACGTGCCAAAAGCATGCTTCAGAAGTAGGATGAAGAAGATCCCAAGGAAAATTGGCGCGAGGACACAACCCTGTTTGACCTCTGAGGGGCTCCGAGGTGCTGCCGTTGAACTGCACAGTCCCCTGTATGTTGCTGTGGAAGGACTCAATAAAGCTTTGCAGCTTGGGTGGGCAGCGAATCTTGGGCAGGATTGGGAAAAGGGCCCTCCCTGCTGACAAGGTCGAACGCCTTCGTGAGGTCGATGCAAGCGATGAAAGCGAAAGCGATGTAGACGGACCAAGATGACCCGAGCAAAGACTTTGCCAACAATGCCGAGTAGCGAGATGCCTCTGTAGTTGTTACAGTCGCTACGGTCGCGTTTGCTTTTGTAGGGGGTGATGATCTTGGCATCCCTCATGTCTTGTGGAACAGCTTCTTCTTTCCAGCACTGGCAGAGGACTTCATGCAAGGGCGGGGAGGGGGTGATCCTGTCGCTGCCTGGGGCTTTCCTTGAGGCCAAGCTGTTGATGGCCTTGTTGAGTTCCTCTGTGGTCGGTTCAGTGTCGAGCTCATCCATGACAGTCAGACACTCGATGGCATCGAGGGCTACAGTCATCACTACATTCTGTCTGGGGAAGAGGTCAGAATGGTGTTCCACTCATCTCTCTGTTATAGAGTTTTTGTCTTCTCCTTTAATGGACCCCAATTCCAACGAATATTTCACAAATCCAGCTAATATATATGTACGGAATTCTAAACCGCCCAAAAATACAATTCTGATCGATCTCAAAATCAACAAAAACCACATGTTCAAATACATCACTTGTTCAGAAAAACGTGACGTCCACGTGACAGAGTTCAAAGTTCTTGAGTCACAAAACTAAGCAAAAAGTCTATGTCACTCTCCATCTGTTGCCCAGTGGTGGATTTCAGGGGAGCTGTGTTGTTCTGCAGTGGTCCCATTGCTGTCTTGATGCCATCATACATCTCTCTCTAATGTTCCCTGTAATTGCTGCTGTCTGGATTGTTTCGCTGAGCTCAGACCACTACTCGTTGGCACAGTGTCTGGCGGTTTGCTGAGCTGGACTACAGTTATTATTTGCAAAGCACAGATTTTCATTTGTACTAGGAAATTAGATGCAGTTCTTTCCGTAATATCTATCATGAGAAACAGCAAACACAGTAAACATTAAACTAGCATTGTTAGTGAGAGGAATCAAAAGACCATAAACGTTTTGGGGACTTCAATGTTATTTTCGTTGCTGGCGTACTGTTTACCTAGGCCTTGGCTATTTCATTAACGTTAACACGAAAGCAAGAAAAAAAAATGTTTTCTGTCAAAATCTAACACAAAATCAACAAGAACTAACTAACCAAAACTGTACATTATACCAATTTTCTCGTTTTCGCATCGATTACGAGAAAAACGTCAGAGAAAAGAAGAACTATAGACTCTTCTTTTAAATGTTTTCGAAAGCTAGGTTCCGTAACATGTCACGATATCGATAAAATTTTTAACTACATAGATTAAGCGAACCACTGTAGTTATGGCTGGTAGACTTTACTGACCACTAACGGAATCCTAAACACTTGCGCAGCCTTAAGACCGAGAAAAGGACAAAAAGGAACGCTAAACGAGGGTAAATCCACTAAAACATAGGTCAAAACCTTACAACCACGTTAGTAAAAACACACTTGTCACATGATCTAAATGGCGCGAGACTTAACAGCACGCGGACGGGGCTTCCCACAGTGGGAATCCACTGTCTTTACAATGTCAAATGCTCTGATAGCCTTAAAAGAATCAATAAAGATAAAATGGGAACAACGACAAATTAAACGGACAAGTTCAGAGTTTCAAAAAGACAGTTTAATGTCCAATTCAATGAGTATTCTTACTATACAACTCAGCAGCATTTTTTCAGTCAATACTGTCTCTTCAGTTGATGCTCGTCTTGGCTTAAGGCTCCTCGTCGGTACTGCACTTCATAAGTAGCTCTCCATCCTTGTTTGTCAATATTACGAGTGGCCATAGCAAGTTCAATTGACCTCCCTTACAAGCTTCCATGTATTTCTAGGGACGTTTATTGTCGTTTACGATGACGTCATCATTCACTGTCATGTTGCTTTAGAATTTGATCTCCAAAATACATTCGCCAGATGTTGAACTCTTGTACATCTTCCGCGGGGGTAAAGATGTTCTCTTAGAAAGACGCCTGTGGGTTGCATTAGCACTTTGCTCTTTATGGTCAACAAGTGATTTGATGTTAGCAAACGTGGTGAGTCAGGGGAAGACATGTCATTCAACACCAGGGGTCACTACTGGAGTTCACTACTGCCTAGATGTCCTAAAACAGTGTACAGAAGCTTATATCGTGTAGTTGGTGGCCTGCTTCCTCTAACAGAGGTGTGACAACGTTTCTCCCAAGAACCTCCCTTATTACTAGCTGCTGAATAATTTATTTTGAATGAGACCCACTTGCAGTTCTCTTCCAGCAAAGTGTAATGTACTTTGTCTTCCTCCACCTCGCTTCACGATGTGACCTCAGCTGGCGTATTGAACCATGCTTTGCTAAACGCGTCCGTCGTGGTAGGATGACTGGATGCTTGAAGACTTCGGGCATATTGGCCCCTCGTAGTCCGCCACCAACACGTAGTATATCATTTGCATCCAAATATGGGTCTAAGCGATAAAGACTGTTACACTTCTTAAAGATAACATCGCGCTGCTTGGCTGAACCTTAATTTCATCCTTGCAACTCGCTTCGATGTTAAGCTGGGGGCCGTAAAACCGGGAAATACTGCTTACTCTTCGAAACATTATTCATTCCATTCCCATATACTACTAGGAAAAAGAGAATCGCATGAAGAAACACTTGTTCTTTGCGGCGGTCAATGCCGATGATAAAGAGAAGGGGTTTTCTTCAGAAGCTGCGGACTTCATTAGAAGAGGCTTTGACATTAATGATGGACTGCAGTCTATGAAATGCGCTGAAACTGCAATAATTCACTGTCTTCAACATGAAAATTACAAGGATGAAATTAAGGTTCAGCCAAGCAGCGCAATGTTATCTTTAAGAAGTGTAACAGTCTTTATCGCTTAGGAAGGGTTTTCTATTAGAAAGCAAATAAGTGTGTGTGGTTAATGTGTAGCCGGAAAGAAAACTGCGGAAAGAGCTGTGTGGGCGCATATTGCAAGCAGCACAAGAAAGGGATGAAAATGCTTTTGTAAGCACAGCTAAAGAGACCAATAACTGCAACACTGAACAAAATTATTTTTGGTGTAGGTGGTTTTATTTTGCAAATGAAATTTACATATTTTTCCCACGCGGGGGAAATCGCCACAGCTGTGGCGTGACGTCATGTTGTTGGAATCTTCAAGATGTATCTCAGCCGCTTAACATTTGTTAGCGTGAAACAAGAAGCGTAATGGCTTACCTTTCAAAGAAATGACCAGCTGTGTTTTATCAGCCTCAGACATTGCAGCGACGACCTCGCGGGCAACATCACGAACATTTTGTTTGCCAATCTGGCGTGAAATATTCATTCACAAGAAACGAAATCAAGTGGAAACTCACTAGCATGTTTATATAATATTTAAATGAACTCAATCTCCAAATGTTTTTAACAGAGCTTAAAATCAAAAAAGATATTGCCCGTTTCTTCTGATGTTTTCGCCCCTAAATTCAAGATGAATTTGGTGCTTTTTCTTTTTTCCATTGCAAATAGTAATGAAGAAGGAGCCCACACTAAAAATATTGAACCTTCTTTATGTTTGAGTCTCAAAACAACTGACGGTCCGTAGCTGTTCCCGCCTTGATTAAAGAATTCAAGGACCTTGTACGTTCCCGGAATAATATCACCACATTTTTTTATTTCTTCATGCTCATGAAAGTCTTCGGGAGAAGGCCATTCGCAATTTTCTTGTGGTGGAGGTGTGTCAACAACGTCGTAAGTTAGTCCGCAATCCATCGTGGAATACAAGATATTCTGATATATTCAAATAGAAAATTCATCTCTCTTTACAAGACAAAGAGGGAATCAGGCCTCTACGGGTGAGCTTCGCTGCAGTCATATAGGGGTGGGGGTTCAGGCAACTGTGAGTAGAATTCGCTGCAGTGATCACAGCAGCAGTCCATCTCCTCTTCTTCATCATCAAAATCGCTAATTTCTGAAGAATAGTTATGTTCTGAAGAATACAAAGGCGCACGAGCAGGATAGCAGATAGTTTTTGCAACTTTGCATAAGAGTCTACCTGTAAGGAGACCTATTCTAAAAATAGCGGAAGCGCCGACGAAAGCTTGTGTGATGTCAACTTTCAGCATTATTATGTATTCATGAAAGAAAAGTCAAATTCCGTTTTGGATGAGACAAAGAGATAGTTTTGTGTTTTTTCGCTCAAAATTTAGTTCAAATTTGTGCTGGACTCCGCAAGTTTTTTTCTACATTCTTGCCGAATCTGGTTTTTTATTTTTTCTAGATCAGGCTGGCGAGATTTGTTTGTTTTTGCGCGACGTTTGAGCGTAAAGTCTAAGTTGGCGATATTTCTGCATTTCACCTGTGATCAGTTGAAACTCTGTGTCAGAAACACGATTATCATTCAGAGCTTGAGAGACATAGCTGTTTATCGTGTCATGTTTTGCAATAGCCAGAGAATGGAGTCTCGAGTGTTTATCAACTTTGCGGTCAAGCTTCTTGTTGAGAACGGTCAGGCCAATGGAAGCTGCGCCAGTAGAAGCTGCAACTCCGGCAACAAGAGCGCCGACAACAATTCTGACGCCAATAAGAGAAGCAGCGATAGCCCCAGAAGACAGAGCCGCAGCGATGGTGCTAAGCCCAACCGCGGAATAGTGTCCCATCTGTTGAATAAACTGCAAGATACGAGTTTCATGAAATGGACTTTCGGTATCTGGTCTTCAAAATAGATAGTCTCTCTGTTCATTTCTGTGACAATTGTGAGAACAACCATTTTATTATGAACAAATAAATTGTGAATATTTAATATGGACGACCTTTCTCTTCCCGGTCAAAGGCGAGACAACTTATTTCCTTCTGGAATGCAGGGCTTTTATTCGAAGCAGAAGACTCTTTTAGAATGGATGCAATCGCCCGCGGGGAATACTCAGATCGCAGAGGCTAAGAAAGACGCGTGGGTGCCGTTCAATCAACAGTTCCCGAACGCGGACAGAAGTAAATTCGTATCCCAAGCAACTGTTGAGTCAAAATATAATATGAGCGCGGAAATATTTTTCAAAGCAAGCGATGACTTATTACAAAGCGTCTTCGGTTCAGACAGAAAATATTGGAGCGTGGGGATGAAACAAGCGCTCGGTTTGGGAGATAGCGGTGGTTTTCCTTACCAGCTGTCGCCGCTTGGCTCAAAAGTTCCCTTACCAATCCCTGCGGTTCCTTTCGAGGGAAAAGCGCCAAGCTTGAAGAAAATATTCAAGGCCGAAATCAAAATATATGTCACGCCTGACCAACATTTCACAACAAAATTTAGAGAAAAATTTCAAAAAAACAAACTCAGGCATACTTCTGGAGCCGAATCAAAACACCGGTTAGGAGGGCCTGACATAAATTACTGGCCACAACAGCTCAACTTCGCGGTTTTCTGCGCGACACAAGGGTGTGGAATTTCACGTGAAATATTTGACAGCGGAATAGGTCTCCCCACGCAGATAAGAGCTTTCTACATCTTCCAGGTGTATTTCCCGATCCGGAGCATTTTGTACCAGCTAGGAGGTATTCAGAGCATAAGCGCTTTGCCAGAAGATCCGACGTTCAATCAATTCAATAACCATTATGACGTTGCTTCATACAAAAGGCTGTGCAACAAGTTCGGTATTGACCCATCCACCGATTTTCGCTTCACACGAACGGCAAACCACGGTCTGGGAAGCATATACATTGGTGTTTCAGGCCACGGAACAATGAAAACAGGAGTCTCTTACCCCGGTTTTGATCAATTCAGCGATGAAGGTGGGTCAGGAAGCAAAGGGAACCTGATTTCTTTTACTGAGACTGATGACGCGGCTTACAGTCAAGCAGACTGGTTCGCCCCCAACACAGCCTCTGGTTTGATGCAGGCGTGATTGTCGAGAATAAATCGGTCAATAGAGGCTTTCGTTTACTGCATCCTGGGCGCGCAGGTAAATGTGAGAAGTAGCATTCTTGGTTCTGGTGGTCGAGCAAAAGAAGCTCAAAGCGAGTTCCTGGTGCTGATGGAAGACGCGATCAGACAGTCTGACCTGGCCAAGAGCGTGCAAAGGTACCAGCTCGCGGTGGAAGAAGCGAAGGTTAGGCTCAATCTTGCTGTAGCCCCCAAAGCCTGGCTCATGCCCGCGAAAATGATAATCAATACAGAAAGCACGGTAGGTTACAACAACAAGCTGAACCAGGCGGTCTCTGGGATGAAACTTGGAGTAAACAACGAGGTCAATCCAGACACAAAAAAGCTTCGCTAAAACTAATGGAAGGCGGCCCGTCAAAAATTAACCCCCCCCAACAGCCATCCTTCCAACCCGATACACAAAGCCGCAACAGCCGAATCAAAAAAACCATCTTCCACCGAAACTCAGCAAGCACAACCGACGGAGCAAAAAATTGAGCCAACGGCTCCTGACAAAACGCCGCAACACTAAATAAACAAAACGGCTGTTATTATTGGTGTAGTAGGATTATCGGCTTTGCTTTTCATTGCTTGGCGGTAAGCTAACGCCGCTTCTTAACATATTTTTCGAACAAAAGGCCACCGCGGCAAGAATAAGCAGCCAGGTGTGCTTGGCCAGAAACCCGATGGCTTGGCCCGCAGCTTTGAAAAGAAAATTCACAATTGATCCAATCAGCCCGGGTAGCAGAGAACCAAGTTTCGCGCCAATATCTTTTAGGCCTTTCCCCAAAGATTTGCCGGTGGCTTTCAAAGCATTTGTGATTGAACTGACGACAACCCCTATTGTGACCCCCCGCGGCAAGAAGAATAGCAGTGACCGTCACGCCATATTTTTTGAAGATCTCTTTGATCCTTTCCAAGAGATGCCGAGCCTTTTCCCTTTCTGCAATCTGTGTTTGCAAACGCGCGAGCTCCTCGTTTCTTTCTGCCACTCTGCCTTCCGCGGCTTCTTTGTGGGAGGGCGAGGCATTCTTATCTTGGATGATTGCCTGATCTTCCTCGTTTTTGCGCTGTAGCTCGCTTTCCCGCTCTTTCTGGTCGTCCAAAGGTTTTGTTTGGTGGAGCTTTTCTTCCATGGTGTTTCTTTCAATTTCTCTTGCAACGAGGCTGGCCCTGAGTCTGTCAACCTTGGCTTGTTCTTTTTCTCTGTTTCTTGCTTGTTTTGTAAGCGAAGTCAATTCTTTTTTTCTTGTTTTCAAGATCGGTTTGATAGTTCTTTTTCAATTGTTTCAGTCTGCTCAGTTCTGCTTCACTTTCAAGATTCGAACCTTGTTCATCCTGAATGGCATCAATCTGAGCATTTGTTTGCTCGATTTTACGTCTCAGAACTTCCAATTCTTTATTTTCTTCTTCTGTTCGGGAAGAGGGTTTTTCCGCCTGTTGTAGTTGGATCTCTACCTCTTTTACTTTTTGGCGGGTTTCTGTTATGATCACGTTTTTTAGCTACAATTTCTTCAGCCGTATCCTTAAGGTAATCTTTGAAGCTGTCTAAAAAACGTTTCATGAAGCCTGTATCATCACCTTTTAGAATCTTGTACTCACCTTCTTTCGGCGCCACAGCAACAATTTTTCCCTCACTTTTTCGAGTGTCTCTTCTAATTTTGATTTTTTCAAAGTCTGCTGCAGGGAATTTGGTTTTTATCGCATCAACAGCTTTTTTGAGTTTTTGCCGCAAAGAACTCTCTTTTTGAAGGTCGCTAATTGAAGGTGTTCTTTCAAGCAAAGGGGTTTCTTCATAAGAAGTGTCAAGCAGGCCGGACGTCTCATGTTGCCTCGTTTGCATTTCTCTTGTCTCACCGCCTTGGTTTGGGGTAGATGCCGCGCCTGGCTGGAAAGGCCGGGTTCTGTCAACCTCTTCCTCTTCATCATCATCATCATGGTCAAGTTTTTTTTTAAGCTGCGGGTCATCGTAACCAGATTCTCTGCCGCCTTCTGCCATAGGAATATATTTCAATTCTGTTTTTTTTAATTAGAAAAATAATCACCGGTGTATTATACAATGTCAGTTCAAGAGAACGAAACGAAAATTCTCCCAACGTACAGCGAAAAGACATTAAAAGGCATGAAGGCCGAGCGCGCTGTCAAGCGAATAACCTTTGACCGCACTGAAGCCAGCCCCGGCGAGACGCTGTATGTTTCAGTGCCCACGCTGAACAAGAACGAGGTTCTGGTGCCGGGCTCGCTAGCGCTTCGCTTTGATATCGACCTTTCTGGAGGGCACGCCAACAACTTCCTTGTCCAGAACGTCACGCGGGCGCTCGTTGACAAGCTGCTCGTGAGGTTTGGAGGCACTATCTTGCAAGACACGGTTGGCTATGACATTTACAAAATCTTTGAACACCTTTTCCTTTCGCAGGAAAAGCTAGACGGAATGATTCTCGAAGGGATTCAGAGCGAGGATCTACGCAAGATCCGCTCAGGCGCGAGAGACAAGAAAACCTCGGGCGTCGACGCTAAAAACAAGCTGAACGACATATTTGGAAAAAAAGTACCGTATCAATCTCGACCATCAGATCTTAACTGACAACGGCATTTTCTACCGCCAGGCGCTTTACAACGAACTCGTATTCGAACTAACCCTTGCACCACCTTCACAGGTGGTCAAAGGTTCTGATCCAGCCGAAATACAAGCTGACAAACATCCAGCTCCAGTACGGAATGATTCGCAGCAAGACTCTGGCAGAGGAGGCACAAAGTGTTTACACAAGCGGCAAAGAATTAGCTTATAACCACGTGACTCGTGACAAAGTAGTGCTCATCAATAAAAGCACTGAAACGAGGATCAACATCAAATTCGGAGCCCAAAGAAGGTCACTAAAAGCCATCCTCCTACTGTTCATGGAGGAGTACACTGGAGGCGCCAGAGATTCAGAAAAATACGTCTTCCCGGATCTGACGAAAGACATCGTCACGATCAACGGCTCTTCCAACATGATCTACAGCAACGGCATCGAAGGCAAGGACATGTGGGAAGACGCCCACCCCTTCTTTGTGAAAGAAAAAAGTAAAATCGAGCACATGAATTTGTCAAAGTTTTACACAGATAATAAGTTCGGGCTTGTGATTGATATGCGCTCCATGGCGTCTCAAGCAATGCATGGAAGCGGCACGCGCATTGTGAACAGTACAGACGGAGTCCAGCTGGAAATTGAGCGGGGCGCCAAAGGCTCAGGCGTGGTGAACTGCCATATATTCGTCATCTCCGACTCCAAATTCAACATTATGAATAAGACAGTTAGACTCTGTGACGTATTGAATATGAGCATGGACCCAAGCAAGATACCCTTCAACGTGCTCACTGTGGGGCCGACGAATTCAGGCAAATCAAGTTTTGTGGTAGAACAGCTCTACGGCCCTTTCCGCTTCAAGTCCGACAACATCGTGCTCATCTGCCCGACATTCGCGTACAACAAGACCTACCACCGAATCGGTGAAAATGATCCAAGAATGTTTGTGTTAATATGCGAGCATCACAACGTGGAAAAATGGTTGAATCGAATGAAATGGCTTTTCGAGGGAACCAACACGCTCATAATACCCGACGACTGCGCGGTTTCCAAAGATGTGAAAGGGCGCACATGCGAGCTGGTGAATCTAGCTTTTTCTGGTCGACAATTCGGCATCTGTGTTTGGGTGCTGACCCAGAATTTTACCGCCATATCTCATTCCTTCCGGATGAACGCAGAAGTGATCGTTCTCTTTTACACCCCCTCGGCCAAGTCCATGAAAGCGATTTTTGAAGATTACGCTGGCGAACTCTCTCAGAATGAGTTCAAGGGTCTGATTTCAAAGCTAAAAGAGCGAGAATTCTCTCATCTCGTGTTCTGGAATCGCAGCCCCTACGGGATTAAGTTAATTGAATAAAAAATGAAAGTTGTATATAGCACAATGTCTGAAGAAGATATTTTTCAACTACTGGAATCCGAGCCGTCGAGTGAGCCGGATGGTGGCGTGGTTCCAGACTTAACCGCCCCCGGCTCTGACATTCCTGCTCTTCGTGAGCAGCTGCCCGTGCTGGTATCTAAAGGCAGAGCCAAAGACGCCATCGGAGTGCAGTTAATCCACGAGCAGGTGAAGCGCCTGAGCGACAAAGATGTTGAGAAATACACAAAACGCTACGAGACATACGTGGGCACAAAGACAACAGAAAGCTTGATCGACAGCTTTATTTTTGTTGCAACCAAAGCGGTCGGAATGGGCGTCAAAATCAAAAAGAACTCAGAAACGACTACATCTTAAACAAAGAGCTATCCAATGTGGCCGGCAACCTTGCTTTGAAGTGCGGTCCGTTTCTTACTGCGGCCGATGCGGCGCTGATCACCACAAAACATATTGATTTCGACGCGCATTTTAAGAATTGCTGACAAATTCTTGCGGCGACACAACTAAAAGGTTTAAGAAAAATAGATTAAACATTTCCTAGTAAAATATATACGATGTCTTCAACGCAAACCGAGGTGCCAACCGAACCTCCACAAAAAGATACCGAAGTGCAAACCGAAACTCCACAAAAAGATATCACACAGCAGGTAACAAACTCAGCTCCAAGGACGCGAGAAAAAAAACCCAAGCGTGTGGCCGCTGGAAAGATTGTTGCTGAAAGAACACGTATTGCCCGTGAACAGCAGAAAAAAGTAGCAGCCGAGGCTTCCATCATTATTGCAAACAATAATGTGAAACAAGCGTCCCCACTACCTGATCCTGACCCTACTCCGGCAAAAGAAAACAGTGAAAAAAATAGCATCCTCAGCACCACCCAATGGCTTATGGTTGGCAGCATTGTCGTTGGACTGGTCGGGATCTATTACAAACGTGAAGAGCTAAAGAGCTAAAGGTCAAGGCCAAGGCTTTATCCGCTATTATTGGAATAGCTCTGGTGTAAGAAAAGGTTTTCAAAACGAACCTTCTTCTTGCCGCTATTGCTCATGCGTTTGCTAGCAGTGCTGAGGAATTTGATGAAGAGGGGGACTGGAGTGATGACTGCAGCGAAGCACACCCACAGATTCCCGAAGAGGTTGACTGAAGTGATGGCTTCGGCGAAGGCCTCCAACAGATTCCCAACGACCTACCATTTTACATCAGTTGAATTAATGCAGTACATCGCGGCCCTGAGGCAGTCCTGACTACAGAAGAAAAAATAATTTTTGTTTTGAACTTTTGTTTCCCGGTAAAATATATCAACATGTTTGTTGTGGAGATTTTCAACAAAGTCTTATATTCGGCCGCGCTTTTGGGTGTCGCTAAATTATGTTTCGAATTCAACATGAATGCTTACAATGCAGCCTGCCACCTTTTAGATAATATTATACATGATAAAGAAGAAGAAGAAAGTAGAATAAGAAGAAAAATTAAGAAAGAAGAAGAAGAATTTGAAAGCCTCAGAAGAAAAATTGAGAAAGAAGAAGAAGAGAAAGTTGATATTACTGTATCCCCTTAGGAGGAAGAAGATTAATTTTCATTTTGAACTTTTCTTTTTACACAATATCAACGAACATGTCCGACAACAAGGTCGTCAAGACCATCATGGACGCCGCTACTCTCATTGGGTTAGCCGCCGGTATCGGCTGGGCTTCAACAAAGGTTCTAAAAGAGAATTTCACTTCTGATCCGAGCAGCGGTGCGATGAATTATGTGAATTTCACCGCCGTCATGGCGGGCAGCATTGCGCTCAAGCAGTATCTCGATGATCAAAAAATCCTTCCAAGCGCCGTGTAAATCTACTTTGAAAAACTGTTACCAATATATATCAAAATTGCAAGTATCGCAATCATGGTTGGCGGGGCTGTGTTGAACGCTGCGGCTTTCATCGGAGGCAATTATCTCGCGAGGGCGCTCGGCGGGGGTGACAAAGCTGCCCTTGAAGAAAAAGAGCTCCATGATAAAGTTCTCGAGGCGTATCAAGCGGCTTACGCCAACTACACGCGCGACCGCACCAAACCTCTCGACTGGATTGAGACCAAAGCGCAAATAAAGGCGGAGGCCAAGCAGAACTTCACCAACACCGACTATGCCTTCAAACTCTACAACCAGGCGCATCATGACGAACCAATAGAACCCCCCAAAGAGCCCAAGTTCTCAGATTTCTATCAGCCAAGCGAGTAGCAGAAAAATGGTGAACTCGTGTTCGTGGAAGCCGGGGTTCTTGCTCTGGGCTACGCAGCGTTTCGTTTTATTTGAATATTCTTCATCTTTTCTTATACACAATGCATATTGTGCTCGAAAAGAATCACTACAATCTCGAGAGCGTCTCGACTATTCGAACGCACAGAACCTGGGCTTTTCCAGAAAGCTTTTGACGATTTGAAAAAATCAGCCAGCTTCCCAGAAGAATATTTGATCTTCGCTAAAATGAGCACAAAAAACATGGAACTCGCGATTTCGTAGTTAAAAAACAACCCCTAGCGCTTCTTGAATGATTTTGACGAGATCAAAAAAATACTCAAAGGTGCGGACGCGAAAAAAAAAGTAGAAGAGTGGCTCGACGAACTTCCGTGCCATTTGCACGCTTTTTACCACACTAGTGTACATGCTGTATGGACGGCAAACTCGCAAAGATATGCTACAGCCTCTGGGGCTACTGAAAAGGAATATCTGTGTTACGAGTATCTTTGTAGAGCAGGGTGTTCCTAGACAAAACTCAGGATCTCTGGTAACAACAACAAACTGGTTTA
>OMLO01000631.1_pt1 | contig 24003 bp, 17 predicted proteins | sample 1674811 | NCBI WGS metagenome assembly OMLO01 (sample SAMN06265003, study PRJEB25207) | coral metagenome | isolation source: Coral host | place: Mexico:La Bocana,Puerto Morelos, Mexico | collected 2008-11-13
AATAAAGCCATTATTCCATTATTCCAGCTAAAAAATAGCCGTTATTCTTATTCCGTTATTCCTCTTCCACCCCCGATTTAGGTGAGTGTCAGCCTTCCGGGGAATGATTAATGTTTTCATCATTTTCGATAAGAAAAGACCAAAAGAAAAGCCCTCCACAACGCATTTGACATCAGTCTGAACCAGAGAACTAATTATAACGCAGGTCTTTGGTGGGGAAAATCGATCGACAGATGTCTATCTGGTAACTGAGTCGATAACCGGCCACGATAAGCAATACTCTACCGCCACTCATGGCAATTGTTGCTGTGATACATTTTCCCTAATCACAAATTTTCTTATTATCAGTTATTATCTGGTTTCAAATGAATCCCAGCATTTCAAAGGGAGTTCCGTTCTTTAACAGTGACGCCAGGGGGACTATCCATCTACGAAAAAGTCTTCTTTTCAAGCTAACGGTTTTCCTTCGTCTTCGTTCCAACTGCAAACGCCCTAATTACCCAGACTGCACATTTGATCTGTCGTGGTATATCAAATGGCGCAGTCTCGGTTTTTTTATTTGTTTCCTGCATAAGAGAGACTGACATAGTAATAAGATATTTTTTATTCAGAGCAAACAAAATCTTTTAAACATTTTCTCATCTACCCAAAACTGTCCTTATAGATAATTTCTTCGTTAAGTCGTTTTTGTTGAGTTTTCGTGATCATTTAGATCCGTAACAGTGTTTATTTTTAGCACACACTATTCTAAATATAAAATGTGCTTGAAATGATTTTGAATTTTCAACATTTTTGGGGGGGGTTTCCATAGAAACAGAATCAGTCCTGAGATACGTTACAAAATAAATTTGTTAACGAAGTGACAACATCGTCGTTCTTTTTGCGACGTGCTTTCCGCTCCAAAGAACTCCAAACCGAAAAATATTGAGAGCTGTTCAAGAGAACCATCTGCCTCAGACAAAGCTACTTGGCATGCTCCACACGGTCAGCCGCTGATTGATCTGAGTCCGTCGTGGTCGATATGAATCCTTTGGAAAAAGGTTTCTTGGAGGGAATATCGCTTGTTTTGGTTTGAGATTTCAATGTGTTGGTCGGATTTTTGCCTGCATTGATACATGTTGGGATTAAGAAACGATGGTAAATGAATCAGAGGCTAATTCGGGAACACCAGAAGTCGTACATTCAAACCAGCTGCTAAAAGGATTGAATCAACTGCGACAGCGGCGAGAACTTTGCGATGTTGAACTGTGTGCTGGAAAACACAGAGTCTCGGCCCATCGTGTGGTCCTCTCTGCTTGTAGTCCCTACTTTAATGCTATGTTCACGGGAAAACTTCTTGAAAGCCAAAAACAGGTCATCCAGTTAAAAGAAGTGGACGAAAGTGCGCTTCATATTCTGGTTGATTTCGCGTACACCGGAAAAGCTCAAGTCACACAAGAGAATGTCCAAGTTTTGCTACCAGCTGCCAATTTGCTCCAGTTAAACAGGGTAAAGGAGATCTGCTGCCATTTTCTTAGCCAGCAGCTTCATTCTAGCAACTGTTTAGGAATCAGCAAGTTCGCGGAGGCTTACTCTTGTCAGAGCCTTACGAAGAAATCAAGGAAGTACGTTCAAGATCACTTTCAAGAAGTAATCCAACATGAGGAATTCCTCCTTTTGTCGGCTTCTCAGCTCACAGAGCTACTTCGAGATGACAACCTGAACGTTGTGTCAGAACAAGTAGTATTTGAAGCAGTGCTATCGTGGATTAAACACAAGCTTCAGGATAGAATTTCACTCCTTGGAAAACTTCTTCAGTACGTTCGCTTACCTCTGTTGACATTGCGTTTCCTCACACTAAACTACGAAACAAATGAACTGATTCGCGCAGACAGGACGAGCCAAATTTTGTTAAACGAAGCGTTAAAATACAGACTTGTGCAAGGAAAATGCCTTTCTTGTGACACAGCAGTAAATCCTCGTCGGGCACCGAAACGCATTTTTGCACTTGGTGGTAAAAATGGCCTCTTTGCTACGTTGAGTAGTGTTGAATATTATGAACCCGAAAGAGACAGATGGGTTGAAGTATCCAGCATGAATCTGAGACGATTCGAGTTTGGAGCAGCGGTTCTAGATGGTAAATAAGTTCCCTACGTAGTTTTAAGCTGTGTTCACATCAACAGTCAACAATGCAGTTATTGGTCGCGCAAATAGGTGAACCAACGATATGTTGATCATTGATTCACTACAAGTGAATGCACGTTTTCTGGATAATTTGACCAATTGCAATATTGACTGTTAAAATATTTTTAATCATTTACAGTTTGATAATATATCAGTATTACGATCTTTCAGTTTTTTGTATAATTTAAATATTGGTACCAAATGGTGTAAACAGTCTTGTCTCCTCCTGTGTTTACTACTAAAATTTTTGAGGTAGAGTTATTTTTCACTCAGATAACTCAAAGTCAGATTTTAAAAGCAAGAACAGAAAGTTGTCGGCGTTGGCTTGTGTCTGACAGAAAGTAAAATGTACAGTCCTCAAGTCAACCCTCGTGCAACATTGAGTTTGTGCTTACTGAATTACATTGAAAAATGTCCAAATTAATGGCATTTATACAACTGACAAAAGCTTTGAATTTTGTTAATGTTAATGAAAGTGTGTGATACATGACAATGAGTTGTTCCAGGTAGCTGAATTCATACCCTATGTACAAAATAAAAAATAAGCCTGGTGCTGTCTTGATCATCATTCAATCGCAAAGTGCTGGTGCTAAAGTAACCTAAGGAATTTAAATAACCTCTGCTTGTAATGACAGGGCATTAAGTCTTTGATTGCTTGTTTCTTGTAGGCAAACTTTATGCAGTTGGTGGCCTTGTTTGCGGTGTTGGTGTGCACAGTGGTGCACCATTCAGGTATTGTGACAATGGAAGTGAGTGCTTTGACCCTGATACTGGTCAGTGGAGCAGAGTACCACCCATGAATCAATGTCGCAGCAACCACACAGTACAACCATTAGGTAATGTAAAAAAAATTCAAAGAAAAGCTACTATTCAGGGAAATCTGAGCTTTTAAGAAAGTAGACCTGGCTTGCTTATTTTGTACAAAAAGTAGTAACTTTGCGGTGAAATTTAGAAGTTCATGAAAACAAGGATTGGCAAGTAATGGCTTCAACTCAATTTTACTAAATCTATAATGATTGTCCCAAAACTAATAAATAATAATTATATAATAGTTATTATTATTATTTTTGTCCAGGTGGATATCTTTATTCTCTTGGAGGCTATGATGGCAACTCATACCTTAGCACAGTGGAATGCTACAACAGTCACACCAAACAATGGAGTCATGTGGCACCGATGCACTACAGTCGAAGCTGCTTTGCCACAGCGGTGTGTGATGGATATCTTTATGCTCTTGGAGGCTATGGGCCATCCTACCTCAGAACTGTTGAACGGTATGACCCTGCCTCTAATTCATGGGAAATGATGCCTGCCATGAGCACTTACAGAATCAATTTTGGAGTTGGTGTTTTAAATGGATGCCTATATGTAGTGGGTGAGGATTAATGATTTACATGTTGACATGTTAGTATTTCAGCAAAACAGTTGATTATATGAGCATAAACTACCGACAGAAGTGCCTGGTCTCATTTATGTTTAATTATTTTATTTCAGGTGGTCACAATGGTGTGTCTCATTTACGAAGTGTTGAACGATTTGACCCAGTGTCCAGTGAGTGGACTATGGTAGCCCCAATGAGTCGCCCTCGGACAGGTCTTAGTGTTGCTGTGTTGAATGGACTTCTGTATTCAGTTGGTGGTCATGACGGCACTGGTTACCTTAGTCTTGTTCAATGTTATAATCCATCTACCAACACGTGGCACAATGTGAAGAGCATGTGCTCTAGTCGATGTAGTTTTGGGATAGCAACTCTGTAAACATTTTCAAAATTAATGTGTATATTTGCAGTTATTCAAAATTTTAATAATGGACTGAAATAATATTAATTTTATTGTTGAATATAGATTCATAGTAAGCCTTAAAAAGGAATTTCACATACACATAACACCATTTTGTCCAGTTAGGCTTTGTTCTAATATATATAGAAAGAGCTGGAAAGGCTGAGGTGACTCATTACATAAAAAAGTCATCTAGCACTGCACATAGTTTTAGGAATATATAATTTACCATGCACAATTCAGAAAATTATATGAAAAAAGAAATCAGACTCAACTGAGTCTGGTCAGGAATATTTAATATTTGTTTCTCGTTTTGTTTTGCACAGACTTGGTTACCCTTAATAGTCCATATGCTATGTCCAAGAGGTTAAAAATGGTCCTATACAAGTTGCTAATTCAGTCACATGTACATTTAATGGTTTATGTTGTTTTTTTGTGTGTGGCTCATCTGTGCAATTGAACAGATGTTCCTGTCGAGTATGAATGAATGAGTCATCCAGCTTGCTGTCTGTAATTTCATTTTGTTGTGAGGGTTAAAATTCTTCGAACTTCTTTTCAGACATACTATACTTCGTAATTTGCTTACTAGGAAGAGCTTTACTTCATGATCGGTTTTCCTGCATTCAACTGCATCGAAACACCTAGTAGCCATACATACATGTAATGTTATTTTATACAAAAACTTGTCAGATAGGGTTTTGGCATTGTTGTTTTCTTACATGAGATGCCTAGCTCATTAAATGTAGGCCCAAAAATGTTCAAAGGCTTTTTTGTAAATGAATGTTATTTCCCCCTTCCTCCCTCCTGCCCCCTGCCCAACCAACCCTCATGAATTTTCAACATAGCTAGTTCTCCTCCCCATCAGAATTTCTACAATTTTATTGAGTGAGTGGAAACTATATACAGTTATCTCGCTAACTTTAACGTTACCATTCCTTGGTGTTAGAAGTATGGATCCGATATTTCTGGAACTGCATTTTATAATAATTTTAAAAGTTAATCAAAAGGTAGTTAACAAATAATAAAAGGTTAGAGGAGGGGAGAATAACAATGCTTTGTAAATAATTTTCATTTTTCAACAATGAACAATTAATAAATATTATGTTCTGTTCAACTTGCACCATTGATATTATTTTTACTGAGACATGTAAAGAACATCCTCGGCCAAGAACTTTGTCGGAAGGAGTTGACGTTGTCAACATTGCCAATGTGATGTGAGATTTCTCAAGCACACAAGCTTGAATGGTTGTTTGCATTACCCAAACGCATTATCATATTTTTTTGTTTGTGTTCTATGGAATATCAAATAATGCAATATTATATATCATCATTGTTTTTATGAAATTAAAAAAATATGAAAGGTAACTAAAATTGTGAGTGTTTATTTCAAAGGGCTTGTTATAATAATATTCATTTTAATGTGCTGTAGTTGATTGCAGTTCTATACAATGAATATGAAATTATAAATTGTTACTTCAGTAATCATAAAAATTACAATTTCCTCGAATGTGATTGGTTTAAAAAAACTCCTATTTTCCACTAATTCACTTGTCAAGTTGTTATTGGACAGTTTGTTATCAGACAGCTTGTTATCAGACAGTTTGTTATCGGACAGTTCAATAAGCCAATCACATTCAAAGTTGTACTTTAAATCAACCAATCACATTTTAAGTTTTCATTTAAATCAATCAATCACAGTCTTGGTTTCAATCACCATAGAAACAGTGTAAAAACTTTTAATGTAAATTTTCCCTCTTCTTACCTTGGTATTCTTCTTTTCTTGGAAATTGTAATTTTTATGATTAATTGGTAATAAGACTTTGTGTCGTCCAATTTGGTCTGTAATCATACTTGTGATAAACAAATTGGATTCCTGCTGCGTCAGCCCATTTTGTTATCAATTGTATGATAACAGACCAAATTGGACTCCACTCAGTTCTATTACCATTACTTATCAGGTAATTATTTGCTACAGTCAAGCTTACAGTTCATTACAGGGATCAATCTAAGAAAGGACAAAGCAAACACAGTTACAAGCTCGGCCAGCTTTATGAGCTTGTAGAGCCCTATCCCCCACCTGGGGGCAAGGAACTAAGAGAGAGCATGGTCACCACTGCAGTTTATCTCTTGCACATGCCCCCTTGTTCAATTAACTGTACATCATCTCCTTGATTTGAAACTATTTTAATGCCGCCCAGTTGCAAAATCTTGTTTATATGATGAATGTAGAATACAAGAATAATCTTTCTTGTCAGGTTATTGATAGCCTAGATGAGAATATTATTTTTAGTTTATAGTACTGATTTTAAGCATGTGACATAAATTTATAATTTATTTCTCTCTACAGGAAAGAAAAACTAAAATACTGCCTTCAATCTTCAATATTATTTTGCATTTTTCTGTAAATGTTTGTATTGAAGACTTGGTCATACATCCAAGGGGTTTTACTAGTTGCGATATGATGAGTGATAACTGTTGACTGATCTTTTGCCTGAACTTGACAGATGTTGAGGAATTATTTTCATTTGAAGGCCAGCACGCATGGGGTCCCTGCAATTTAGTCCTTGCAGCAAGTCGTGGGGACAAGTGACATTGTGTGAACTAGCCATTTTTGCCACATAATCTAGTTATGGGGATTAATCCCCTGGTGTGTGTCGACCTTAATTATGAACTGGAAGTTCTCAACCTTTCTCCACTTTTTAATACCCAACTTATAACTCTCTTTAGGGGAAACAAAATCTAAAATAAGTTTTGTATGATGTAGGCATTAATAATCTATAAGAGAAGCCTATAGTAATTATTTAAACTGAAAGCTTGACATAAAAAAAGTGGAAAAATTACTACAGTACTTGTATTTCATGTAGGTTTCTGATCAGATATTTTTCATAAATTTGTGAAAACAAAGATTGGAGCTGATTTCTACTCACAGTTCTTGGAAAATGATTTTCTTCCAAGTCAGTGGAATTTAAACAGTGGCAGCCTTTGGCCTCCCATGCAGACACTCGTTGGGCTCGTTACACAATTGTTACCCCAGGATTGCGTGACAGCAAGATGTACCACCAAAAAAAGCAGAGGTGTCTCTCTCAGAGCAGGGACTTCAAAGCCACTTTTGGTCTTGTTGGTTCTGGGAATATTGTCTGGGCTGAACCCAGGAAACTCCAGGGGCAAAACGCCACCACAAGTGTTGGGAGTCAATGGTGGGGGGAGATGTTGAAACCAACAAGTGCAGGACCCATTGTGGGCATGTGTTATGATGTCTCAGGTGACTAGAAGCAATGAAGTACAGGACCCATTGTGGGCGTGTGGTAGGATGTCCAAGGGGACTAGAAGCTGTGAAGTACAGGACCCATTGTGGGCGTGTGGTATGATGTCCAAGGGGACTAGAAGCTGTGAAGTACAGGACCCATTGTGTCCCAGGACACTACAGAACATTTGTATATGCTAGTTGGGTGTGGTTTTTTGGGGTGTGCCTATGTGATTTTTGTTGTTGAAAGAGTAAAATGTTTCAGGATTAAATTTGCTATGGCGAAGTCTGCAAGTGTTTGTTATCTTACTGGGCCTCTATAGTAAATTTCATCAATTAATTTTCTTCAAAGAGGGCAAGGTAATGAATCCTCTAATCTGTTTGCATCTTAGCATGATCTGGACTTTCCTATCTCTGCCCACTGTTGAGTAAGACAATAAATTATTGTAAAAGTGGTTCGAGTGGGACTTACTATGATCATTTTGCCCAAGGCCACAATTTTTCACTATGCAGAGCTCCAAACCACTGTTTTTTTTTTACTTTTCTTCTGACCACAGAGTTCATGATATGTTAGTGTCATTTGCAGAGCATGTTGGAGGACTTCAGGTTTAATAATTAAATACAGGCCACAACAGTGGAAAGAGTAGCATTTCATTTTTAATAATTTCACATACAATGTAGTTCTGCAAAACAACATCTGACTACAGTCAAAACATATTGCTCAATTTATTATCACAGAAGTTATTAATAAGTTATGTCACTGTGATGTGTCCACTCGCACAATCGCTAACAATACTTTGTATGGTAGAGGTATCTACATACATACTACAGATTGAAGTGGAGTTCAATGCTTTAATTTATTTACAGGACAAGTATTGTACAGATGTTTGATTTTGACTTTTCCACCCTACATTATCCTCCTAGTAGCCATAACTAGTGCATTTGGTCTTGGTACTCAGTTACAGAGCTTAGTTCATATAAACAAAGTTTAAAAATGATTAAAGTTACTTGTGATAAGTCTGATGCAGCATTTCATCCAGGCCATGGGACTCATCAACTTTTTCTGCTTTGGTTAAGTTATTAAGCACTACACTTGCAGCCCCATTTACAACAAGTTTAAGTACTCAACCTTCTAGCAAAGCAAAAAGCGTCTCTGATGAGTTGCTCTGTCTAGATGAAATGCTGCATCAAAATAACTACTCACAAGTTTTTAATAATAATTATGGCCATCTCATACACAATACTGTTAAACAAAGCATGTCTTGATGCCATTTATATCCTAACAATAATTTATGATAATTATTAACGTACATTATCAAATAATCACATTTACATCTTTTTTTAAGTACTCTTATTAATTTCTTTAGCTGTCTATAGTGGTGTAATGTAAATCTTCAAAATAAATTAGCATCACTATATCTAGACTACCAATAGTAGTATTTCACATATTTTCTTAACCTTATTAATATACAAATTACAGAACAAAAAAATAATTAATGTGAAATCAATACAAATCATAAAACATCGCCAAAAGAGAGTTGTTTAATCAACCTGTGACAGAATGTCTGACTAGAGCTACAATCATGGACAAAAGTTGTCGAGTCATATGGAAATCACCATCATATTTTCCCTGGTTGTGAATTCTCCTCTCTCGTGTCATGAAAGGTAACCTCCCCTTCCCCTTTTTCAATGTTGGAAACAAATAAACATCAATGAAGCGTTTTGCAACATTGTTTGGGGGGGAGGGGGTAGACTATAGAGGAAAAATTTGTTTTCATTCAAAATAAAAGTATTATTGTTAGTTTGAAAGCGTTAGTTTTGCAAAATGTCTCAACACGTTTGTCCATGATTGTAGCTTGCAACTGAGTCTGATGCTGGGAGTCTTTCCGAATGCAAATTACATCAGTTAATAAAATAATTTAAATGATATTCCAGCCTCCATTGCAAGCTACATGCAGTTCCAGTCCAATATCACGAGCATGAATTTTTCAAGCCTCGGCAAACATCTTGTAACTCGTCCAGTTGTCCGTCTCTAGTATGAAGACGGGCACAAGACCCGTCACCCGTCTAGACGAGCTACTTTTCGAAATCCGTCGTTCAAGATGCATTTCGAGAAGTAGCTCGTCTAGATGGGTACTGCGTCTCGTGCCCGTCTTTATACTAGAGACGGATAACTGGAAGAGTTACAAAATGTTTGCCGAAGCTCATCCAGATGGGTAACGCGTCTCTAGTATAAAAACAGCCAATATGTACAAGAATGTACAAACCATCATGAAACAAGCAGAGAACTGAACCCACCCACCCACAGATGAACACACTGTGCTCAGGAAATACTGATGGAGAATACAACAAAAATTTGTCATTAATTTTTCACTTTCTGATTCCAAACTTTTCATGAAAATGAAAAATATCTCATGTCATAATTCTGTACACAAATAGTTGATCTTGCTTTTGTTGTCAACAAATATTTTGACTAGATATCAACACTGGTTTCTTTTTAGAAGTGACTGTGGTAAAAAGATGCACAATAAGAAAATAATTTTAAATATGAATTAATTTAATTTAATTTTTACAATACAATTCTTGACCTAAGACTGTGTGAAAATAGCGGAAAAATCCTTGATTATTTGCATGACCATATTCCTGTATTTACTTTCAACTTTCTGCACTGTTTGAGATTTACTGCATTCTGCCAGCCAACAGAGTGTTGAAATTTATCATGCCAAAAATCGTAACATCTGATTTGGCACAATATTATAAAGAAAATATTTAGAAATGCCACTTTAGCCAAATAAATACTTATGCATAGTTACATACATAACAGTAATGATCAAGTTTAACCAGCACATTTCAAAACATGCTTGGCAAACAGTTTCCAAAATTTGTTTAAAATTCCTTACGATCACTATAAACTAAGTCATTTTATTGTAACATTAGTTACATAGTTGGCAATCAAAAAACAAACTTCAGAATGTGTATGTGAATTTCTCTGCCAACTCAGTTGTAAAGTTGTGAATGTTGACATGACAGACATTTGAGGTAACTTGAGCTGATTCATTACAGCCATCTTAAGGGTTAAGAGTTCAAATCCCCATAATTAAATACCTAGACCCATCAAAATAAATTACTATGACACAATTAGCAAGAAGTTCCAACAAGGCTCTAGAAGGCAGAAGAATAACTTGACAATGATTTTATGTTCCAAGCAAGTATGCTCTCACCTGGAAAGACAAGCAAAATGATCCTACATTACAGTATATAGTATAGGGTTTGTATTAAACCATAAACCACACAAAAACATAAGATGCATCAATCAATAGGATTTGCTTTCACCTGTATTCCACACTACAATGATCAAAACATCACTAAAAGAGGAATGTTTTTGAAACAAATCAAATTTGGAGACTTGAAAGCACATCATTTTCATTTGAGAAGGCAAAATCTTTTATCTGGATGGGTGAAGTGCAAGAATAATTATGCTGATTTCAGTGGGTGAGACAGAAAAATGGATCATTATATTAGTGTGGATGTGAGGGATAAAATGTGAAAATGCTTTTGTGGAAAAAAACAAAGGTAAGCCCTACTCCCGATTGAGATGTTTTCAAGTGCATATTAGTATGGAAGGGAATGAACAAAATATAATGTCTTTAACTTAAAACTAGCCAGTAGTCATACCTCCATTAAATGCAGTTGAGAAAACACAATAACAAATGCCAGCTCAAGAGGACCAAAATAATTCAACATCTGCACCCAAACCTGAAATTGATTAACAAAGTCAATACGAATCATCAGCAGCCTGGATACATTTTGTATTGTACTACATTTCGATTATCAATAAGTTACTGTCAGGATTCTTAGTAGAAGGCAGCAACTGGTGGATTTTCCACCTTCTGTTAAGACAAAGGTAGCTGGGTAAATATTTTGGCTTCAAAACACAGGGCCTTTGCAGTATGCAAAGAAAGTAGTGTCCCACAGCCCAGGGCTAGTGGATGTTTCAGTCAGCATAGTGGATTCCATCTTTTACTTGCCCACCAGGCAAGCAGCACTGCCTATTGTAGCAAGGAATGAGGAAAATCACACTCAAGCCTTAGAGTTCCAATCTGAGCATACTTCTTACCCATAACTTGTCAAATAAGATAGCGAGAATTGTGAATTGCAGAAAAGCATCAGCACTAGACACTTTCCAAAGCCACATGACAGCCCATGTACTGCGGTAGCTCAGCACTTCTGCCTGTAACTCCTGTTTCAAAAAAACCAAACAGCACTGATCAGAGTTTCAATTTGCTATTGATTGTAGCAAAACTTCTTGTAATAGTAGTACAATTGTAATACACTATTTGAAGTGATTCAATAACCAATCATTAACACAGATGCAATCACATCAAACTTTGCATCACCACCAAAAGGACAATTTGGTGGAAATCCATGAGTGGATGGTTTAAGTTCCTTACTTTTGATTATTTCAAAAACACCAAATTGATCACAAACTTTCAGGCAAAAATGATCTACACCAAAATAGTTTCGATCACAACTTGATATAAATCCTCTGCACAGACACCTCAAAAACACAAAGAAGAGTCCGCTATTTTGTTAACAGCCACCCACTACTATACTACCCACTATCGCAGAATAGAGAGTGAGTAGCGTAGCCAATCAGAGAACATCATTTGTGATAGAATGCTAGTACATTTATACTAAAACTTGACAGAAACACAGAACTGGCACAAGCTGTTGACGTAATGATGACATGAGCAAAGACAATTTACATTTTGATGATCATGAAAAAAGAAAACAAATTATTTGGTTTTTTTTCATCCCAGTGTTTTCTAAAAGAAATAGGAAACACTTGCATAATGGCTTGTGTTCCCACAGCATTTCTCGTTCTCCCAAACTTCCACTTGTGTTTCTATGACTTGATAGAAACATGGTACAGGTTTTCTATTTCTTAAGTAGATAAATCCAGCAATTCTTCCAGCTTTCAATGAAATCTACATCAGTTCTTTTAGAGGAACTACTGTACATGTTGTACTTTTTCCAGGATGGTCAGTTTTATTAAGGTATCACTATAACCTGTTTGACCATCCGCACGCTATCCGCTCTAAATAGCGTTCTTGGTTTTAACAAAAACCCATCTAAACTGTATCTTTTTTGCAAGCTTAATAACTACAGATTATGACTCTATATGTTTAAAAGTTAAAAAACACTACCGTTTTTCGAAAATGTGAAATGTTTGCAAAGCTTCACGAACCCATAAAAAGGTATTCGCCTGCTAAATTTAGGTTGGAGAAAACGATTAACATGGGATCCATTTCTTCACATGATGACCTCAAGAACCGTGTCTCAGATTTTTGGCACATGCGTTTGTTATTTTTTTTACAAGAGGATAAAGTTTGGAAAGGGAAAAAAATTGAACTGCCTGTGAAAAAAGGCATAACTTTTTAATGAGAAGAATAATCAAAATTCGCAGACACAGTTTTATCGGCAAACCTTCTGACAACTTGCTCTCTGAATTTCACGCGAGTAATGGAAACTGAAATAAGACTGCCAGGTTACTAAGCAGCGAAGTCCGAAGCAAGAAAGAAGCTTTCTCTGACCAGCTTTCTGGCTTTATTTACAGGAAAAATATTGGTTCTTTATGAGAAAATTGAGGCAGCGAGTATCTAAACCATTCAGTTTTAACATTTAGCAGATTGAGATTAATGTTATTGTATTTTAACTTGAAGCTCTGATATACGAAACAGATTATTAAGCGTAATTGTGTCGTAAACTCTGCTGCCTTTTGTTAACATTAAAAGACAATTGTTATGCTAATTATTGAACTGGTGCTTGGATGTCAAGTTTTGACCCATGTATAAGTCGAGGGCGATTTTTTGGACTTATTTTTAGGTCTTAAAGGGATGACTTATATATGGGTAAATACGGTATTCCCGCGAATAGACCACATTTTCATGTGTGAATTCAAAATTCCAAGGTTAGTAAACGTGAAATTATGTTTCGATTTACTCTATTCGCATTCAATCTTCAAAATTATGACCATGTCATTAAAGATGACAAAGGCCCGTAGAAGATCCCAGAAACAACATATTTATCGGTGCGAGTCCAATAAAACTCAGAAATTTTGAGGCCACAGAGTGACCACAACTGTAGATCGAATGCCAAGAATGGTTGCCCTATTAACCTCATAACCCTTCCCCTTCTCAGTTGTTGTGAAGGCTGAATTAGTGCTTTGGGATGGGCAGCTTTCATTTTGGCATTGCATAATCTACAAAGAACCAAGTCCATTTTGCGATAGCTCGTTTTCCATAATATTCACATCTCCTTGACAACAGCGACATGAAATCGCATCCCTGAGACTTTTTTTGAAGCCTTTCACCCGAAACCATTGGTCTGCCTTTGAACTTCGTCACCTTCTCTTCATCAACTTCCTCTGTTTCAACAGTTTCATGCAATTGTATTTTATGACGACTTGCGCTCATTTTGGCTTGCTTGCTGGCTTTGTGCTTGCAATTGAGTTCATCCATCAATTTTTCTTGGTTGTAAAAAGGCCCTTTGCCTCTTTCCGCTAATCATGGCGCGCAAAATTGCATGTCAAACCATGGTCAAACTCAGCATGATATTGATGTCGTGACACTTTGCCTTGATAATTTATTCATTTTAGCAGAACTCGCCAACTCTCAATTAAGCAATTAAAATGCATAAAATCCTTCTCACACAATAGCTAGTGACAAATATAATATTTCTCTGTTCATGCAAAATTATGCAAAATGGCAGATTTTCTCCTTACTGATACCTCAAAGGATATTTCCCTGTCTTTTACTGTTTTAAATAGGCTAGAGACTTATCGTGAATTATACAGCATATTTCACTCTAAAGAAAAACTAACCTTAATTTCCAAGTCCTACAATAGAATATAAGCTTACTGTTAGTAGCTGCATGAGTTAACACGCCACTTACCCTTGGTATGTCTGTGTTAGGTTTCTCCAGTAACTCCACATACGAATGCAAGTAATGATCCCAAAAACCACTTCTGGCTATTATTTGTACGATAACAAGCAGCATTTTAATATTTACTGAGCGTCGACTGACATGGATATAACGCTCCTCTTCCTCGCTTTGAAAACACACAGCTTTTCTTCCCGATTCAAGTTCATCGTGAGGTTTTGTCCTAACCCGTTTCCACGGTGGATAACGATTAAGGAAAACCGCACATGCTCCTCCGACTAGAAGACCGCCACACATATCAGCAAAAGCGTCGACAAGATAGCCCATGGAGCCCCAAACGGACATAAAATTGCCCTTCATATTTTGCTGAGCACGAAATACAACACCGTCTAGAATATCGAGCTGACAACGAAGTTCGTAAAGGAAGACTCCAAGCCTTCGGATACCAAGGGAGCCCGAAATAAAACATTTAGCAGCCAGGACGGCAAGGAAAAGATGAATTCCACTAATAAGATTGGGAGTAATGCCAGGAACGGCGTGCAAGCCGGTATTCTCGTTAAAGAACTGCATCCATGGAAGGTTCACGTAATGGTCCGTGTGGTCTTGCATCCGGAGTTTTATGGATTTCACGGGGAACATCATATTTTCTGCCATTGATGAATTGTAGAATGAACCATGCTCTGCAAGTTCATCGAAGAAACTGAGATCCATCCACACAAAAAACGTCACAAGCGCAAAAACAAAGTAAAAGCCACAACTTTCTTCACAACCGGCCATGATGTCGTGTTCGAAGTCGCCAACTTGAACAGGTAAATCTGTCTTGGTCGGCCACGAACTGGGCTTATGGTGTCGCAATGCCGTCGTGAAGAGACGCTAAGCCTTTCTCAATCCATTTTGATAATTTACAATGCTGACTTTCAAGTTTACTTTTATCAAGAACACGCACAGACTTTACTTCTTCTCAGATTTGCTTTAGCTGTGAGAGCCACGTGATCTTTCTTCCATATTAGGAGGTCATATTGCAGGTCTACTTTGTGGTCGGATTTTTGCAAGACGAAGAATTCTCTTTTACGTGAATTTCAGTGACGCTGCGTGCAGTGAAAACGCTCAAAGACAGCAATATGTAGACGATTCCTGTGGAGACAACAGGCGTTTGACTGCTGCGCAATGACCTGTCTCTAAAAATACCTCAAATCATGCCACATTCCATATATGGTCTTCCAGTCCAAAGACTGCATGCACCTTGCTATTATGTGTGAGAGTGAATGTACAACAAAACAAGCTCACAGATAAAATAATACAAAATTAAGGATTAAAAGTGCAAAGATTGATATGTGATTGTAAATATTTCTATTTAAGACTCTGGTGAACTAAGCGCGCAAACTAATACCTTGTAACTTACCGAATGACGGAATGTGATTGATCCATCATTCGATATCACACCACTTTTTAGCCACTTCAGGGGAAACCCTCAAACAAAAGTGAAGGTCACGGAAAGGTATCGACTGAAAGTGGATACTCGTCATAGATCCTAGTTTTACCCGATTTATCGATTGGTACAGCTTTATCGATTTTATAAAATAAGCTTGGTTTTAGGAGCTTGTAGGCTTGATTTCCAAAGCTCTCTCGTTTCCGGTCCGGTCACGTTCCTCTCAGAGCTGGGATTGGCCTCCTGCTGGTGATAAAGACATAATATTGTGCGGTTGCAGTATAACGGCGCTCTTTGATCTGATCAAAAATTCGAGCTCCTGATTGACTGCAAACCCTGCTGTTTCTACGGCTCTGAAGAATGAGTAAATCGCATAAATCTACTACCTACTGTATGGCCTGAACTCTCTATCTTACTATGGAAGTAAACCCCCAATATCACCAGGTCACTACCTACAGTTACAGCTTTCAAATCGACTATTTGTAATTTAGAATTTGACACTGACTGTTGTACCTTGTGTAAATAGTTAACAATTATTCACCGAAGTGGAAGTGAATAGTGGTGGATATTTACCAAGCCGCGAAGCATCGAGGACAGCGAGGTAGATATCACCACATTCATCGACACTGAGGTGAATAATTGTTTTAGTATATACCACACAAGCTAAATAACTAGTGGACCAAAGAGCACTTTTTTTAAGAGTAACTTTATTTGAAACGGGAAGCCATTTTGTTTTTGTTCGGCTGCTCGGAGGTGAATAGTACTTGGCTTATCACCTCCGAGCTAGCTAACCAGCGGGCGCGAAGCCGGTCAAGGTCTGATATTTTTCTCATCCAATTCAAACTATCATATGCCGATTAAAAACTGCCAAGCGATCCAGAAGAGCTGTATAGATCTAACGCTTGGTTGAAGCGGGTTGACGCTCGGCTCAGAGAGCGAGACCATGGTTTCTGACACACTGAAATTCTGACGCATTTCTTTAAGTCGTCTCGCTCTCTGAGCCGAGCATGAACCAAGCGTTAGACCTGCGATCTTTTCAGCTCTTCTGGATCGCTCGGCAGTTGTTAATCGACATATGATAGTCTGAATTGGTCATTTTATGATTTTAAAACCTTGACCGGGTGCCGATCATTTAGTAGGCTCGATTTCCACCGCTCTCTTTTGTCTGGTTTGAAGAACTTGGGGGGAGGAGCGCGGGCTCCTTTCCCGAACAGCGGCTGGTGATCAATCTTAATCATTCATAGTTGCCCCTGCAGGGTTTTGGCCCAGAGGCCAAAACCCGAGGAGGCACCCTAGGAGTCCCCGGTTGTATACATACAAGGACAAAGAACATTTGGTGAAAAAGTAATTTTCTTCCCCTCCCTCTCCCGACTCTTTCTTTTGTTTGGCTCTCATTCCATTTTTCGCGCGGGCAAAGCATTTGAAAATCCCGTTCCTTGGTCTTGGCCCAAGCGCGAGTGTAAATGAAACGTACGCGAACGTGACTCTTGATTACTTTTTGACTCTTGACTTAAATTGGCTTCAAGAAAGGACTTTGAAATCTAAGAAAAGAACAGAGATGCATGTACTTCATAATGCAAAATAGTCGTAGCCTCAAAAAGGCCTTTGATTTAATTTTATGTTGTTTTTTTTTTATTTCGGAAAAAGCTCGCGCCAGCTCTATTTGTAATCCGGCGATTTCTGTTCCCCGAAAGTAATTTATAACAACCCCTCGAAAGATTAATTAGCCCCAGCGAGGACAGGCCGAAAAAAGGCTTGGGAAGGCCGTCACCCAGCGGTACTTTACTTTATTTTTTCCCATCGGGAAAGGTAACGAATCCTACAATCTGATTGGTTCTTAGCACAGTCCGGATTTTCCTGTCTCTGACGGTCACAGTAACGCTTGCGTGAGTTTTTTTCTGTGCGTTTTTTTCGTTTGAGAGTCAGTGGAAAAAAAAATTAATAAGTTATTTACCGGTCCGTATCTAAATTAGTGAAAAACTCTGACCTCGGACCTCCCCGCCGGCAAATAACATATATATCTTGTCTACTTTCATAAGTTCCTTTCCTGCCTGGTTCCCGTGATAGCAGTATAACAGTGTAAGATTTGTGCTAGATAAAATTACACTTTTCCTTGGACATAGTAGATTAATTAGCCCCAGCGAGGCCAGGACGAAAAAAGGCTTGGGAAGGCCGTCACCCGGTGCTCCTTGTCCGCTGCATATTTGCGTGCGAGTCAGTTTACTCAGTGAGACCGTGCGATAAGCAAAATCAAATATGCCGTTTGAATCAGGGGAAGTAATCCATTTCACAAAAATGATAACAGCCTGGCTTGTAATGAAAAGCAAAACTATTTTTTGGTTTTAATAGATCCGGTTTAGTGACAAAAAACGTAAGCTAACCGCTGAAAAATATACTGTAGCCTTTAAACTTGAGAGTGACGCACATTTTCGTTGAGAATATATATATATATCCAAACTGTTATGCATCATTCACCCATGAGATAAGATAAAGCGCACAGTTTTAATTTAAGTTATATGGCCAATATCAGTATTTTCCGCCTTAGTAAACCTTGTCCTTTCATATCGTAAAAAAATAATTTTGCTTATCTGTATTTTTATAAATTCAGATTTAGTGCTTTACATGTAAACAAAAAGCTTTCGTCTAAATTAAATGGAAATGGAGCTGTGTTTATTTTAATAAGGTTTATCTCGGAGAGGTGTTTTTAAAATAACATTTCTTCCGTTCACTATTAAGTGGTTTCGAAATTTTGGTCATGACTGATATCGATAAACAGGAAAATTATACCTTGCTGAAACTAAATGTCATTAGTTTTCAAACCTCTTTAATGACACTTTAAGCAATTTATTAATTCTATTCCGCAACCAGCTAGGTCAATACTTCATATAGTTGTCAAACATAATGAAACAAACTAAGTTCGGAGTAAAAACATGATTATTCCAAGGTTAATTATAACAATTATAATATTGGCCAATGAGTCTGTTAATTCCAACGAAAGCAGACATCGGTTAAATTGTAAACGGTCGGCTTATAAATTGTGCGGATTGACTTCAATATTTTTGAAGAACTTTACTTGTTTCAATCTGTATGTTTTTTTGCCGATTAGCCAATCAGTACACTCCTTTCATGCCGCTGTGCATGATTTGATGACAATTTCTTTCATCCGGGAACCTCATATTTGGCTGGAGCTAAAGTTTGTGGAATTTCGTTCAAACTCTTGACGAATGTAAGGATCAAATGTATTTCCTTATCTAATGTTGTCTTTGCCTGGCAGCTCGTTATTCGGATAAGAGGTTTTTGTGACGAAGGTGTGGATTCGTCGATCAAGTTTACAAAACCCCTGGCGATGGTTATGTAGCAGCGGTTTGTTGATAATTTCGTGGCAATTAGTAGATTTTATACGTTCCGTCATGAATTCAGTAGATGGCTAGTAGTGTTGCCAAGCTCAAACCACTGTCGTCAGTGATCGCTGAGCCCCATGAAGTCCTCGTACAAAATATGGAAGAGAATGAAGTGCTAGCAGGACTAGCTAGTAACAGTGATTCTGCAAGAAAAGCGGACATTTTGGACGAGCTCCGAGCCAACGCGCGGCGAAATGGTGGTCGCTTACAATTTGACGACCGAATTTCTTTGTTTCGCGTCTTGCAAGAAGCGCTGGCCGACCTAAATTCAAACACACGATTGCGTTGTACGGAGTTCTTGTGTGAAATCATCCCAGAATTTGGAGAAAATTTAGATAACTGTATGACTTTCGTTCTTCCTCAACTCGTATCAAACATCGGGGACAACCAAGTGTCGGTGAAGAAATCTGCTATTCAGACGCTGCATGTGTACATGAAACATTCTTCGCAGGTCAGCGCTGTTTTGAACGCTATCATTGATCACGGTCTTGAAAGTGAGAATAGGAGAACAAGGACAGAAAGTCTGGTTGCTTTACCAATTCTCATAATGCCAAATCTGGCCCACGAAGATCTGTTTACCTTGACAAAAGCGCTCGTTGGTAGGTTGGAAAATTCATCGAGGCCCGAAACTTCACCTGCTGTTATCTCCCTCGAAAGAATAAAGAATGTTGTAGGATCCTCAGTTTTCGATAGCTACATTGATCGCTTATCCCCTGACCAGCAAAATGTATGCATACTGGCCCTTCAAAACCGTAGCGCCGACCCTGTGAAAGATCTTGAGCTTCTTGGAGGTCGCAAAGCTAAGAGCGCTGGGCACTTGAACGCAAACGGGATCATCGCAGACATCGAACGACCAGAAAGGGGAACTGTGCTGGACAGAGGACACACTATAGCGATAAGTAATACTACTGATGATTTTCTTGACGCAAACTACGGACCACTGGAGTTTGGGTTTGTTCCTATGCCAGTTATGTCAAAACTTCGAGATCAAACTAATTGGAGGATAAGAGCACAGGGAATTGAAGAGTTGAAGACTCTTATGGGACAGTTAACTGATACAGAACCTATTCACCCTAATCTAGGATCACTCTTTGCATTACTTTTTGGTTTCCTGGATGATGTGAACTTTAAAATTGGTGTCACAAGCCTTCAAATTATTGGATTACTGGTGGCTAAGCTGGGTGTGAATGTACGTCCTGTCCTCAAGCCTCTTCTGTTAGCACTTTCAAACAAATTAGGAGACAATAAAATTGTGATCAGGCAAGAAAACATGAAAGTGCTAATGCAGCTTATGCAGATCCTCTCTCCTAATGCTATATTATCTGTGCTGACAGCAAACTTACAGCATCGAAACTCCAGAGTGCGTGAAGAAACTGTCAATGTTTTCATTGCTGCTTTACTAACATTTCCCAGCTCAGATTTCAATCTACCAGACTTGACCAATGCAATTGCTCCAGCTTTGGTAGACAGCAAGAGAAGAGTGCGACAAGCAGCATTGGAAGCTTTTGCAGTGATAGCACAAGCAATGGGACCTGGACGTATTCAACCAGTAGTGTCAGCGGTTGATGAGATTGAACTTACTATGGGTGGTGATGGTGTTATGGCTGCCATTACAGCTAGGTTAGCTCGCAGACAGCTCCCTCGCTTGAACAGAGATGGGTTGGTTGAGTATGCTGTTCCTATGCCCTCATCTGGAACAATTAGGGGTCAGAACAACACACCACGTGGTGCTGATATTGACTGGATTTTAGCTGGCACGGCAGGGACTGGTTCTGCTGATCCCTCAGGTTCTGCTCGATTTACACCAGGACTGAATGACTCTTTGAATATGTCAGGGCCTAGTCCTCGAAGGTTCTTTAGTGCAGGAAAGAATAGACTACCTTGGGAAGGGGAGCAGGGTCGAGATGGCAACCAGGTAAGATTTGCAAATTATTTTACTTGTAGTAGGCATGGTGACTGAAGTCTGATTTATGTTTGAGTATGATTCAGGAAACTGATTATTGAAAGAGAAATAGAATTTATACAGTATCAACATTCCTTGTTCTAACAATACCCTTAAATCAAGATGGAGACTGTAGCCTTGTCAGCTAGTGTTTTATCATATCTTTCATGCACACATGTATTTGCATGAGTAGGTGTTCTTTAAGTGGCATTTATTTAATCATTACCTCTTGAAGTATCTAGCTCATGGAATTACAGTACCATTGTGCCCAAAATTGAAATAAGAACTGTGCTCAAAGTTGATAAATATCAGCCTGCTTATATTAACTGTTGGTAAGACACTTGGAGAATGATGGGACAGTAGTTAAACATGAGGATGATTATAAATTTATGAATAAGCATGATTTTGAAAAACCAACAATTCACTTAAAAACTGTAGGAGCTTTTCTTGTGTAAGTGCTGTAATGTGATAAGACTGTATAGGTGAACCTCAGTTACTTTTTGTTTATAAAAATAATGTGTTTTTTAAAAATTGAGTATTGTAGTGTTTGGGTATATTTGAAATTTTTTTATGAAGCTTATATAAATATTTTTGGATGCACAATCTTTAAGTTGTTAAATTAACCTTGGTTACACTAAGTGTTCCTTGACAGCACCTGAATTATCCAGAATAATATATCTCAAAATCAGCCAAAAAAGTTAAGAGTCCTGCTACGTCTGTTAGACGTTATTCATCACTGTATTTTTTTTCCAAAAGACTGCAATTACATGTATGTTGTGGTTCATTAATATGACGATGGATGTTGATTTTGAGAGCCATATAAATTTATTTAAATGGCATGTTTTAATTCATCATAATTTAAACTTTTGAAATTTCCTACTGGGAAGATAATACTTGTAGTGTTTTTACAACAACAACTATAAATAGAAGCTTTGTTCTGTGACATTTAGTGCAGATGGTTAAGCCATACATGTACATGTAAGCTTAATGATCAATGTTCTCGTTCATAGAGATTCTAGCAAGCTAATTACATATTCAGAAATAAGTAAATTTTTTCCCAATATTTCTGACACTTAAGTACTTGTACATATGCATATATACACCTGTTAGAATTGCATCCAAAATATTTTTCACTTGTGAAATGCATTGAAGATTTGAGTTAAAAATTAATGATGTGGTCTTTTGAGAAATATTTTCTTAAAATCGTGGCTTATTCTCATGGAACGTTTGCCAATATAAAAATCATTTTCTCACATTACAGTAGACTAGTTCTAACATCTTTGGTTTTTCAAAGTTTTTTTTTACCTTGTGTATGTGTTTTTGCGCTATGTTAAAAAAAACCTTAATCTGATCGATGAAAAATTGGTAATTGGTATTATTGCAATGTGGAAATAGAGGCGAATTGATATTTGTGGAAGGGGTACTTTGTATTTCTACTTTGTTTTGCTAGGATTACCAACTTGTCCATTGAATCTTTGATAGAAAAGCAAAGAGAGTTTTGGAATAAATTATGATCACTGGTGGAAATTAAATGGTTAATTTTTACATTTTCTTTTTCTTGCAGCCGGTGCCTGACAATGTTGAACCAATGCGTCCGCCAATGAAACTGAACTCATGGGCTCCTACTGAGATAGTGAATGATCGTGCTGTGAAATCTACACCCCAGCCACGGACAACATCGCTGTCAACTCCGCAGAAGTCAAAGTTAACCACCTCTTCCTATGCTGAAAAGTACCATGCAATGAGCATGCAAAGAGCAAACCAAGTGTCTGATCGACAAGCCTCCAAGGCTGCAGAAAACACATCTGGAAGTTCCTATGCTGAAATGCACAGAGCAAAGGTTAAGAAAGACAAATCCAAGATTGGTAGCCCTGGGGTGAATCTGAATCAGACAGCTCCTCCTGGTTCTGGGAGTTCTGTGAATAGTTATGCTCTTTTATACAAGCGCGGCACTATTACAACAAAGCCAAAAGCCAGTAGCAGTGCTGAGCCAGCAATTGGTGAACAGACTTCGAAGGAAACAGTGCAGAGAAATGCACAATCAGTTACTCCTACTCCTTTGTCTCTGCAGAGTTCTTTTTCACCAACTGAAGAAGAACTGTTTCCTACATCACAAAGAAAAGCTTTTCCAATGTCACTGTCCAGTTCATGGCCTGATTGGACTGAAATGAGAAGTGAGATGAAGCCCTTTGGCCGGCTCTCCCCTGTTTCTCATGGCAAGTATTCAGTCTTTTTTATTTTCATGCATAATATTTTTTTATTAAAAAAAAAAGAAGAAGTGTCAGTAATATTGAGAAATGTTCCAGGAATTAAAAGCATTTGAAACCTGATATTTCAGTTTTCTTTTTTTAAACGTACATGTATGTGGGGAAACTACTGTAGACATTTTGTTTTGAAAACTGACTCCCTCCTTCCGTGGTTCAATTTTATTACAATGAGTGTCATCTTATTATCTTATTTTCCCAGCTATACCCATGGACATGGAAACATCTCCCGAACAAGTGGATGGTGAATCAAAGAAAAGTGGTATGTTTGTTACATTGTAGTCTTGTGATACTGGACTTGTAACTTGTGTGTTTTGATTGTACATGAATGTAACTATGTGCATTGTATTGTACACATACGTCCAGAAAATATCCATACCACCCTATGGAAGGTGACTGGAAATTCCAAGTGGGACGGTGGGGTCAGAGGCTAGAATTCCTAAGGTTAGGGGTCTCAGGTCTAACCTTTTTTCCAGAGGGTTGCAAACAGTTCATAACGAACGAAATAATACTTAGACAAATTGTCTTAACAATTAAAAAAGGAAATGAATAAAAACACTTCTCCATTCACTTGAGCTTATCTTATCTTTAATGTTTGACGTCTTTTCTCTGTGATTTTCCTGCTCTTATCCTCAAAAGAATGATGGCCTCTTGTACACAAAACCAAACCAATACAAAATGGCCGACTTCCAAAACTGACTTCCAAAACTGATCTCCAAACCCCTGGCTGAGTGCCTTGCATTTCTACAAATCCCTCTGGGAATGGAAATTCTGAAGGGATGTGGGGTTAAAACGTACTGTAAAAACCTTTTGTGGGGGGTAAGGATATTTTCTGGAACA